>Ga0070741_10014201_pt1 | contig 13835 bp, 10 predicted proteins | sample Coa_R1_4_FD_66440 | JGI IMG/M metagenome (GOLD analysis project Ga0070741, IMG submission 66440) | Surface soil microbial communities from Centralia Pennsylvania, which are recovering from an underground coalmine fire - Coalmine... | ecosystem: Environmental > Terrestrial > Soil > Unclassified ... | reverse complement strand
CGAGCCCGTGCTGCGCGTCGAGCACCTCACGGTGACGTACCACACCGATGCCGGTCGCGTGCGGGCGGTCGATGATGTCAGCTTCGACCTCCCGCCTGGGACTCGCATGGGGCTGGTCGGCGAGTCGGGCTCTGGCAAGACGACGGTAGCCAATGCGCTCATGCGCCTGATCAAGCCGCCAGGGCGAATCGATGCCGGCCGTATCGTGGTCGATGGCATCGAGACCCTCCGCCTCTCAGATGCCCAGATGCGCCAGGTGCGCCTGCGCCGCATTGCTCTGGTTCCCCAGGGTGCTATGAGCGCGCTGAACCCGGTGATGCGTGTGCGTGACCAGATTCTCGATGGACTGTGGGTACATGAGCCACACGCCTCTCGCCGCGACCTGGAGAAGCGCGTCGAGGAGGTACTCGCCGCCGTCGAGCTCGATCCACGCGTCGCCGGCATGTTCCCGCACCAGCTCAGCGGGGGCATGAAGCAGCGCGTGTGTATTGCTATTGCCGTCTCGCTGCGGCCCAAGGTGATCATCGCCGACGAGCCCACCAGCGCCTTGGACGTGGTGACGCAGCGCCAAGTGATGGAGACTATCGGCCGGCTGCAGCGTGACCTGCAGAGCTCCATTCTGCTGATCGGCCACGACATGGGACTGATGGCCCAGTTCGTCGACCGTCTGGCGGTGATGTATGCCGGCAGGCTAGTGGAGATGGGCCCGGTGCGCGAGATCTTTCGTGAGCCCTTGCACCCGTATACACAGCTACTGATTAGCAGCCTGCCGGTGCTGGGAGCCCGCGGCGTGTTCAAGGGTATCCCTGGCGTGCCGCCGTCACTCTTGACTCTGCCCCCTGGCTGCGTCTTCCACCCACGCTGCCCTCAGGTGCTGCCCCAGTGCGCGCAGCAGATCCCGCCGCTCATCCAGGTCGCTCCCCAGCGATGGGTGGCCTGCCATCTCCACGAGGCCGCGAGGTGAAGCCATGACTGCCATCCTCGAGCTCCGTAATGTGAGCAAGATCTATCGATCCGGTTTCTTGGGGCGCAACGTGACGGGGGCGTTGGACGATATCAGTCTGCGCATCGAGGAGAATCGGCCAACCATCACTGCTATTGTCGGCGAAAGCGGGAGTGGCAAGACGACACTTGCCTCGCTCTTGCTGGGCTTTACCGCCCCCACCAGCGGGATGGTGCTCTACCGCGGCAAGGAGGTGCACCGCCTCTCCGGGGAGGAGCAGCGCCGGTTCCGGCGCGAGGTACAGGCGATCTTCCAGGATCCCTTTGCCGCCTACAATCCCTTTTACACCATCGATCACGTGCTCACCGTGCCGATTGCTCGTTTCGGGCTGGCCAGATCGAAGCGAGAGGCACGCCGGCTGATGGAGGAGGCGCTCATCGGTGTCGGCCTGCGTCCCGAGGAAACGCTAGGGCGGTTCCCCCACCAGCTCAGCGGCGGCCAGCGCCAGCGCATTATCGTCGCCCGCGCGATGCTACTGAAGCCCAAGGTGATCATCGCCGATGAGCCGGTCTCGATGGTTGATGCCTCGCTGCGGGCCACCATTCTCGAAGCCATCTACAAGCTGCACCGCGAATACGGCGTCTCCGTGCTCTACATCACCCACGACCTGACCACGGCGTACCACATTGGTCACCAGATTGTCGTGCTCTACCGAGGATCGGTCATGGAGGCCGGCGATGTCGAGACACTTGTTCAGAACCCGCTGCATCCCTATACCCGTCTGCTCATCGACTCGGTGCCCTGGCCAGATCCCGACCACCGCTGGGGCCAGGTGGAAGTCCGGGCGCAGAATGGAGACGCTGCGCTTCCTGCAACTCGGGGATGTAAGTTCGCCGGTCGCTGTCCCTTCGTCATGCCCAAATGTCGTGCCTCGCCACCGCCCCTCTTCCAGGTTACCGGCACGCGGAGTGTAGCTGAGTCGGTAGCGCCCACAGCCTACGCCGTAGCCTCCCCTTCCAGTCAGGACGAGTCCACTGCTGCACGGCTGGAACGGGCCGTTGCTTGCTACCTGCACGAATCCGCGCCAGCCTTGGGAAAGGAGGCCCTGCCGGACCTACTCGCCCGCGTATCGTGATGCGGTGATCAGACTCAAGAACCCGAGGAAACCCGAGGAGCAAGAAGAACCATGACCGTTGCTGCCGGCCACGTAGCCGGCGCCGCCCAATGGTGGCGGCGCCCATTCCGCATCTTTCAGACCAACATCCGCGAGATCGATTCGGGGCTCGATGTCGAGCGCAACGTGCGCGACATTCTCGACTTCGGCTGTAATGTCTGGCTCCTCAACGCCGGCGGCATCGTCTCCCACTATCCCTCCAGGCTGCCGCACCAGCATCCCTCGCCCTGGCTGCGGGATCGGCCGAGCGGCGACTTGCTCAACGATGCGATAGAGGTGGCCCACCGGCACAACGTCCGCGTGCTGGCTCGCTGCGACTTCTCGAAGCTGCACCGTGACCAGTTCGAGGCGCATCCGGAATGGTTCTACCTCTCGCCCAGGGGTGAGCGGCAGGTCTACAACGGCCTCTATTCCACCTGCCCCAGCGGCCCGTACTACCAGGAGAAAGCCTTCGAGGTCATCGACGAGATCCTGGATGGCTACACCGTCGACGGCTTCTTCTTCAACATGTTCAGCATGCCGCTCCGTGATTATTCCGGCGTCTATCACGGCATCTGCCAGTGCCTGAGCTGCCGGCGCCGCTTCGCCGAGTTCTCCGGCGGCCTGTCCCTGCCCAAGGAAGAGACCTTCGCCGATCCCGCCTATCGCGTCTGGCGGCGCTACGTGCGGGCGACGCTCGACGATCTGGCCGGCCGGGTCCGGCAGCGCATCAAGTCGCGCCGCCCCGACGTCTGCCTCCTGCTCAACGCCAACCCCGACGTGACCTTTCACGAGATCAATAACGCCGTCGATCGCCCGCTGCCACTCTGGCGCTACCACGCCGGCGAGGCGGCCAAGACCTCGCGCTCGGCCTACCCCGACCGGCCAGTGGCGATCAACTGCGTCATGTTCTGGGACATTCCGTATCGCTTCAATGCCGAGCAGCCGGGTATGGTTCAGCTCTCGCTGGCGCAGGTGATCGCCAATGGTGCGAACCCTTATGCCTACATCCTCGGCCACACCGCCAATCAGCCGGATCGCAAGAATTTCGCGGCCGTCCGCCGGATGATGCGGTTCCACCAGGCCAACGAGCGCTGGTACGAGGGGCTGCAGCCGGCGGCCCAGCTGCTGCTCGTTGCCCCGACCCAGGCGATCGAGGCCTACGGCGGTGAGGGGCCGGCGAAGGCGCAGGCCGCCTTCCGCGGCGCCTACCGCGCACTGGTGGAAAGCCATCTCCCCTTCGACGTGCTTCCCGATACCCATCTGGTCGAGGCGCGGGACGATGGACGCCTGGCGCGCTACGCTGCGGTCGTGCTGCCCAACGCGGCCGCCCTCTCCGACGAGCAGGCCACCATCCTCGATGCCTACATCGAGCGCGGCGGCGGGCTGGTTGCGACCTTCGAGACGGCGACCCGCGATGCTGCCGGCAGCCCGCGCCCCCAAGGCCAGATCGCGCTTCGTTCGCTCGGGGCGGCGCGCGTCCTCGCTAAACGCGATGCGCCCAGGGAGCTGCGCGGTAGCTATCTGCGGGTTACGCGCCGCGAGGATCTGCCTGATCTTCCAGAGACCGACCTCGTTCCGGTCGATCGGGCCTTTCTCTATGTCGAGCCCCGCGAGGGGGCCGTGCCGTCATTTGCGTTCATCGGCCCCACACGCTACGGCCCTCCGGAGAAGTGCTGGTGGGACGATGAGGTGGAGACGCGCCATCCCGGCCTGCTCTGGTACCGCTACGGCCGCGGCCAGACTGCCTACTTCCCCTGGCCGGTGGATACGCTCTTCATGGGACATAGTCTCATGGAGTGCCGCTCGCTCCTGGCGAACGCTGTCACCACTGTGGCCGGCAGCCGCCAGGTGGAGACCGATCTCCCGCCACAGGTGGAGGTCACCATCGCTCACCAGCCGTCTTCAGGAGCCACCTTGATCCACCTGGTCAACGGCTCCGGCCATCAGGATCGATCGTACTTCGAGCCCGCGCCGTATCTCGATCGCACTATTGCTGTGCGTCTCGGCCATCCCGTGCACCGGGTGACCTCGGCGGCGCTGGGCACCGAGCTGCCGTTCGAGCAGGCTGAGGGCCGGCTGCGCTTTACGCTTCCCCGGCTAGAGCTACTTGACCTCATCGTGCTGGAGCCTTGATACTGGAGCCAGTCGCCGGTAGGGTCGGCCGCGGGCAGGGCGCTTCTGCTCGCAGGTGCTGAGAAGGGCCAACCTGGTGCTGGCTGCCTTGGATCGTTGGTGCCGAAAGGAGCGGTGCTCGTGAGTGCGCGGCTACGCTGGACATCGGCTGATCTTGCAGCGCTGCCCGACGACGGCACGCGCTACGAGATCATCGATGGGGAGCTGTACGTGTCGAAAGCGCCCGGCTGGGAGCATCAGTTTACGTGTCTACAGATAGCCAACGCTCATCACTCCTGGAGCCGGCAGAGCGGTGCGGGGATGGCCAACATCGCGCCCGGCCTGATCTTCACCGATGATGACGACGTCATTCCAGACGTTGTCTGGATCAGCCACGCGCGCTTGGCGGCCTTCCTCGGCTCGGATCGCAAGCTGCACGGCGCGCCCGAGCTCATCGTCGAGGTGCTCTCTCCAGGCCCGAGCAATGAGCAGCGCGACCGCGAGGTCAAGCTGGCGCTGTACTCGCGCCACGCAGTGAGCGAGTACTGGATCCTCGACTGGCAGCGCCGCACCGCCGAGGTTTACCGCCACGATGGCCGGCGTCTTCAGCCGGCCGCGCAGCTTGGCGCCCATGACACGCTCGCATCACCACTGCTTCCCGGTTTCTCCTGCCTTGTTGGCGACCTCTTCCCGCCATCAGCTCCACGGCCTGTCGAAGCTGAGGCGTCGCCCGGCTCGACCTGAGCCGACGAAAGGCCTGTTCTCACCAAGGTGGCTCTGCAGCCAGGGCAGAGCGGCTGCCCCTGCGCGGGAGCCTGTAGCGACGGAGTGAATGGCGGGGGAGACGCCACCCAGGTTGGACTCGCAGGGCGCTCCCGGGAGTGGCTGCGTACATCCTGTAGATCAAGGAGCACGCTCATGAACACGATGGCACGTCGCACTGCAATGATGAGAGGAGTGGCCGGTCTGGGTGCGGTGGCGCTTGCTGCCTGTGGCGCCACGCCGCCGGGCAGCGCACCTCCGAGCCCCAGCAGTCCCATCGCTGGCCCCATCGAGCTGATGTGGTCGAACGAGCAGACGACGATCGACTTCCTGAACAACGACTGGATTCCCGGCTTCACCAGAGAGCATCCCAAAGCGACCGTCACGCTCACCATCGTGCCCGGAAGCTGGGACGATCTCTTCCAGAAGATCCAGGTCACCAACGCCGCCGGCACCCCGCCCGCACTCACGCGTGGCAAAGACTACTTCACCGGCGACATGGCGGCGCTGGGGCTTGTCGAGCCGCTCGATAAGTACCTCAAGGGCCAGAAGGAGGTTACACCCGACCAGTACCTGCCGGCCATCTGGGGCAACGTTGTCTACAAGGGCACCGTCATCGGCATCCCACTCTATTCGTTCGTCCGCCCGCTCTATTACAACGTTGCGCTCTTCCGCGAAGCCGGGCTGATCGACAAAAACGGCAAGCCGCTCGTGGCCGATACCTGGCAGGACTATGCCCGCATGGCGCGCCAGATTACGCAGCCGAGCAAGGGCATCTGGGGCACCCAGGTCTACTCCTTCTCTGGCGAAGACTGCACCACTGCCTGGGTCAACTATCTCATCCAGTCCGGTGGGCAGTACATCAACGAGGAGCGCACCAAATACACCTTCAATAGCCCTGCCGGCATCGAGGCGCTGCAGTTCTTCAGCGATCTGATGGTGAAAGATCGCGCCTGCCTCTCGCCCGACGATACCAATCCGGACGGCATCCGCAAGGTCGGCATGTGGAACGCCGTCGGCGATGGCAAGTACAACCAGTACCCTACCAAGATGCCCGATCTCGAGTACACGCTCTCGATGGTTCCCAAGAACAAGAACCGAGGCGTCATCGCCCGCGGCCAGGGGCTCTACATGATGAAGAACGGGCCCAACCACGAGGGCGCGTGGGCGTTCATGCGCTTTGCCGCCCGCGACGACAATAGCCACAACTTCACCCAGGCGATCCACCTCGGCCCGGTCAAGCTAGTGAATTTCAATAAGGAGCCGTACGTCTCCGACCCCGAGTGGAAGGTCAATATGGACCAGTATCGGGTCAAGGAGAACGTCTACCAGCCGATCTTCGGCGGCTATACCGATGGCGCCAAGGTAGTGGCCGAGGAGCTCGTGCTCGGCTATGCCGGCAAGAAAGCTCCCAAGGATGCTCTGGCCGACGCCGAGCGCCGGGCCACCGAGTTTCTCAAGCGGTAGGGAGGGAATGGTGCCATCGCCGGCTCTGCCCGCCTTTCCCTACGGCGCTGTCTACTTCCGCAAGAGCAACCCACCGCGCGACGACTGGGCGCGCGACTATCAGACCGCCGCTGAGGATGGCCTGAACGTCTTCCGCCACTGGTTCCTCTGGTCGGCGATTGAGGTCGCGCCCGATGAGCTCGACTGGGCCGATTACGACGCTCAGCTGGACCTCGCCGCGGCCAACGGCCTGAAGACCATCATCGCTGAGTTCGTCGCGGCGGCGCCGGAGTGGGCCTGGAGACAGTATGCACACGCGCGCTATCAGGATGCCTCCGGCCGCCCCGCTACCAGCCAGATGAGCGCTAGCTGTGTGGCCGGTGGCTTCCCCGGGCTCTGCCTCGACAATGACGACGTGCGCCGTCTGGCAGGGCGCTTTCTCAAGCGCTTGGTCACGCGCTACCGCGAGCACCCGGGGCTGGGCGGCTACGACATCTGGAATGAATGCAACATCCCGCGCAGCTACTGCTACTGCCCGGCCACCATCGACCGTTTTCGTGCCTGGCTGGGCCGCAAATACGGCACGCCGCAGGCCGCCGGCCGCGCGTGGCACCGCTACAGCTTCACGTCATGGGGCGATGTCGACGCGCCGCGCACGCTCGGCCCCTATCCAGAGAGCCTCGACTGGCTGCAGTTCCGCATCGACAATGCCTACCGCCTGATGCGCTGGCGCGCCCGGATCATTCGCCGGCTCGATCCCCACCACCCCATCACCGCCCACGGCGTCGCGCAGACGCTGACCGACCACGCACCGAGCGCCAATGATGAGTGGCGCGCTGCCGCTGAGGTGGACGGCTACGGCTTTACCTGGATTGCAGCGCGGCGCGGCGACGAACCGTGGAAGCACTTCCATGCTGTCGACCTCGTGCGCGCCGGAGCACGAGGGAAGCCCTTCTGGCACGCCGAAGCGCAGGCCGGGCCACTCTGGATGCAGCCGCAGGGTATCGGCCGCCCGCGCGACGACGGGCGGATTGCCACGCCCGACGACGTGCGCTACTGGAATCTCGTCTCGTTCGCCGGCGGCGCCACCGGCTGGCTCTGCCCTCGCTGGCGGCCGCTGCTCGATGGCCCGCTCTTCGGCGCCTTCGGCATGTACGGCCTGGATGGGTCGCGCACGCCACGCTCTCAGATGACCTCACGCCTTGCCCGCTGGGCCAATGCGCCGGAGCAGGCGCCGCTCTGGCGCGCGCGGCCGATACGCGGCGAGGTGGCCATCCTCTTCGTGCCCGAATCGCACCTCTTCGCCTACCTCCAGCAAGGCCACACCGAGTGGTATGCCGAGGCGGCGCGTGGTGCGTACCAGGGCTTCTTCGACCTTGGCGTGCAGCCCGACTGGCTGCACATCGATGACCTGATCCCTGCCAACGGCACGCCCGCGTCCTACCGGCTCGTCTATCTGCCGTATCCCCTCCACCTGCGGGCGGAGACGGCGCGCCGCCTGCGCGCCTGGGTCGAGCAGGGCGGCGCGCTGGTGAGCGAAGGCTGCCCCGGCTACTTTGGCGACGGTGGCCGCGCCGGCACCATCCAGCCCAATCTCGGCCTGGACGAGCTGTTCGGCACCCGCGAAGCGTACGTCGAGTTCACACCGGACCTGGCCGACGATCTGACCTTCTCTGTCGATGGGCTCGAGCCGCCGGTCCCCGGTGCGCTCTTCCTCCAGGCCTACGAGCCGCGCGGCGCACGCGTTACCGGCCGCTTTGCCGTGGGCTACAGCCTGGCCGGTGGCCTGCCCGCCGTGGTCGATCACCAGTACGGCCGTGGCCGCACGCGGCTCGCTGGCACCTTCCCCGGGGTTGCCCGGCACCGGGCCGGTGAGCCAGGTGCTGTGCCTGGCCCGAGGGGTCGGCCGAGCGGCAGCACGTTTACCACCCATCGTACCGCCGTCCTCCAGCCGCGCACGCCGGCTGAGCGGCTGGCCGGCAGCCGCGCCTTCTTCGCTGCCTTGCTCGATTGGGCCGGCATCAGGCCCCACGTCGGCACCAGCGACCCTTCGATCATCGTCCGTCTCCACCAGGATCCGGCCGCGAGGCCGGAGGATGGGGTGGTGGTCTGGGCGCTCAATCCCGAGCGCGAGGCGCGCACCGTCGAGGTCGAGCTGGGAGCCACCTGGGACCCAATACAGTCGTGCACTGTGCACTGGGGCGAGCCACCGGCCTTGCTCGGCGAGCGGCGGCTGCGGCTCGTGCTCGGTCCACGAGACGGCGCCATCTTTCGCTGCTCTCCATAACCGTGCTGGACGGCCGGCGTCCGGCACGCTCCGGAGTCTTGTAGTAAAGCGCTCCACTGCGTCGTGGCGCGCTCGCCGCCCTGGACGGCTGGCGTCCGGCACAGTACAGTCTGGCGGGAGGGGGCACGACTACGTTGCCTGGAGGAGACAACGCGTGAACGACCCCACCTTGCGCGAGCGGCTGCGCCGATACGTGACGCAGCTCAGTCCATCGGCCGGCTATCTCGTCGGCGAGTTCGTCGAGAACTACGAAGATGGCGCCATGGCGCGTCGCGATCTGCTGGAGCGGGTGCTCCGCATTACCGGCAGCGCGGCCACGGCGGCGAGCGTGCTGCTCGCACTTGGCGTCAAGCCGGCCCACGCCGACCCGCTCGCCTCAGCCAGCTTTCAGGCCCAGCCGCCTTCGGCTCCCATGAGCCCATTCAGTGTGCCGGAGGGCGACCCCTCGATCAGTACGGCCGACGTGACCTTCCCCAGCGGCGGCGCCACCATGCTTGCCTACCTGGCGCGGCCCAATGCCAGCGGCCGGTTTCCGGCGGTGCTGGTGCAGCACGAGAACATGGGCACGGCGGAGCACTTCCGTGACGTGGCGCGCCGCTTCGCCAAGAACGGCTACGTGGCCCTGCACCTCGACCTGTTCTCGAGGCAGGGGGCACCAGCGCCGTACCGGCGAATGAGCGCGCCTCGATTCTCACTGCACCCGGCGCCGCCGATCGATGGGTGGCCGATTGGCAGGCTGCCATGGCCTACCTGCGCACGCTGCCGTTCGTGCAGGGTGATCGCATCGGCATGATTGGCTTCTGCTTTGGCGGCAACGTCACCTGGAACGTCGCCATCAAAGAGCCGTCGCTGCGCGCCGCCGCGCCGTTCTACGGCATTCCGGATTACCGCGATGAGATCGGGAACATCCGCGCGGCCATCCTGGCCGTCTACGCTGCCCTCGACCAGCGCGTCGACGCGACCATTCCCATGGTGGAGGAGCAGCTGGCCGCTAATCGCCGCGTGTTCAAGATCAACGTCTATCCCGATGCCAATCACGGCTTCTTCAACGACACCCGCCCTGCGACGTATAACGAGGCCGCGGCGACCGCCGCCTGGCGCGACACGCTCGCCTGGTTCGCGCTCTACCTGCGGGGTACGGCGCTGCCGGCCACCGGCGATGCCGCAGATTCGGCCGGCGCCGGCGGCATCGCGGAGGTAGCAGACGAAGCCGGCGGCATCGAGCCGGGTGGCGAGGCTGCCGACTTCGCTGTGCCGCCCGTACCAGACCAGCCGGATGGATCGGCGCCGGCTACGGCTGATCCGTAGCGGGTGGCCGCCGACCAGTGGCACGGCGCTCGGGTGACACCTTGGCCGCTCGCTCGGCATGGTCGAGCGCAGCCCGTGCTCTAGCCAGCTGCCGGCGCTGCGCCTCGGCCGGGGAGAGCGCAGGCTCGGGCGGCTGGCTCTCTGGCTCGAGCGGCTCCGGCGGCCGTTCAAACACTGCCGGCATCGCTGGGGGCGGCGACTGGCCAGCAGTACGTGGCGCGGCGCGTTCACCCTTCCCCTCGCTGGTGGTGAGCGCGCCGTCTGCGCCCTCTTCCTGGCGGCCTGCCGCTGCGGACGCACGTGCCGCCGGGGCCGCCTCCTCGACAAGCAGCAGATAGCGTGTGGCGCTCGGCTCGAGCAGAAACTCCTGCCCGGCAGTGCCGATCGCCTGCGCCTCGCGCGGCGAGCGTGCGAGGTGCTCGCGCAGGCGGCGCTCGAGCCGCTCCATCTCCGCGTACGACTCGAAGCTGAACTCGACCTCCAGGTCGGGCTCGCCGGGGGCCTTCGTCTCCACCAGCAGATAGCGTCCACGGGGCCAGCCGGCCTCGGCGGCGATCGCATCGACTCGCTGCAGCGCCGCGAGCAGCTCGCGCCGCTTGCCCGGCAGGCAGCGATAGCCCTTACGCACTACCACTCTGGGCATAGGCAGATGATCACCGCATGACATGCTGCCGGTCAAGCCCTCCCTTTCTAAACCAAAGCCATCGTGGCTTCGGTTTAGGAGCACCAGAAGAAGGTGGGCGAAGACGAAACACGGTAGTCTTGCCCATGCATGGGCCGGGAAGACCTCATTCGGGCGATTCAGGCCGCCGGCGTGCGCGATCCGCGCGTGCTGGAGGCGTTTCGCGAGATGCCGCGCGCCGGATTCGTCCCGCCGCACCTCGTCGCACAGGCCGACATCGATCAGCCGCTGCCGATCCCGCATGAGCAGGTCACGACTCAGCCTTCATTGATTGCCAGAATGGTCGAGGCATTGGAGCTGGCCGGCAGCGAGCGGGTGCTCGAGATTGGTACCGGCTACGGCTTCCAGACGGCGCTGCTGGCGCGGCTGGCTCGGTTCGTGTGGAGCATTGAGCGCTGGCCCGACCTAGCTGCCGCGGCGCGTGCGAACCTGGCCCGGGCCGGGATCACGAACGTAGCGGTGGTCGTCGGCGATGGGACGGAGGGCCTGCCGGAGCAGGCACCGTTCGATGCCATCATCGTCTCGGCGGCCTTTCCGCAGGTGCCGCCGCCGCTGGTGGAGCAGCTGGCTCCGGGCGGGCGGCTGGTGCATCCGGTTGGCCCTGGAGGCGCGGAGGAAGTGGTTCGCTTCGATAAAGGCCCGGCGGGCCTGATCCGCCGCGCCACGGTCACGCTGGCGCACTTCGTCAAGCTCTACGGCAAGCACGCCTACCCAGAACCGCCAAAGGGGTGAGAAAGCGCGCGGCTCGGCTGCAACTTCGGTATAGTCCTTTGCTGTAGACGCAGCAACGGCCTACTATACGGCCTCTGGGGTGTGGCATCTTCGTGGAGGACAGACGAACTGCAATGGCATTGCAACGAATGCCCGCGCCGGCGCCCGTGGCAGCAGGATCGGCGCCGGCGGCCCCATCCGTTTCATCGACTTCGAGCGGCCCGGCACTGAGCACCAGAGAGACGATCGCACGGCCCTTCGTCGAGCTGGGCGTGATGTTTGGGCAGGCGCTCGGTGGACGTGAGCCGGTGCTGCAGGCACTGACCAACCTGCAGGCGATTGGCCAGGAGCATGGCTGCGATGCCATTATCGCCGTCAAGCTGATGCATTATCCCACCACCGCCGGGCCGGCCATTGTGGCCTATGGTACGGGCATCCGCTTCGTACCCGCGCCCGGCGCGGGCATGCCGGCCACGCCGGCCACAGGTGGCACCGCCACCAGTGGGCCAGACACGGCGGGACAGGAAGCGCCGCCAGAGGCAGCCCCGGACAATGCGCCGGCCATGGCCGCCGGAGCACCGGCGACGTAACTGGCTGAGCCATCGCTGCCGGAGCACCGGCGACGTAACTGGCTGAGCCATCGCTGCCGGTGACGCCGGGGTCGCCAGGCTTGCGACTGCCACCGCTGGATGGCCAGCCGTAGCTGCTGCCGGAAAATCGTCCGCTGCCGGGGCTGCCAGGTTTCCGAGCGCCACCGAGACTCCGACCACCCAACCGGCTTGGCTATACTGACAGCGTGGCAGTCCGGTCACGGGCTTCGCTGCCCTCTCTCTCCTCAGCTTCCCAGACGCTGGCCGGGGCGCCTGGGCGCGAGCTGCCAGAGGCAGCATCGCGGCCCTTTGCCTTCCCGTTTCGGCTGCTCATCGTGCTGGGTGTGCTGCCCGTTCTGCTGCTGGCTAGCATCGTCGTGGTCTATCGCCAGCAGGAGGCCGACCGCATCTACACCGGCGTGAGCGTGTTTGGCATCGACCTGAGCCGCCTCACACGCGATGAGGCAGCCGCCGTGATCAAGCGCACGCTGCTCGAGCGCTCCCGACAGAGCTTCCTCTTACGCTACGACGATGATGCCATCAGCGTGACGCTTGCCACCATGGGGCTGGTCATCGACGATGGCGAGATCGCCACGCTGGTCGATCGAGCCTGGCAGGTGGGGCGGGGCGAGCCGGTGGGGCCATGGCTGCGGACCCAGCTGCAGCTCTTTCGCCACGGCTACGCGCTGCCGGCGGCGCTCCACGTCGATCCGCAGCGAGCGGCGGCCGTGCTCGGCCGCGTGGCGCCGGACATCGAGCATCCAACCGAGAACGCCAGCTTCTCCGTCGAGAAGGCCGGCGAGCGTTTCGAGATCCACACCACGCCGGCCAGGACCGGCCGCCGGCTCAATGTTGCCGCCACTATCGACCGGCTGCAGCGCTCGCTGGTCAATGACATTCCTACCTCGCTCGACCTCGTGCTCGATGTGGCCCCGCCGGCCATCACCGATGCCGATCTGCAGCCGGCGATCAGGGCGGTACAGGTCATCCTGGGCAGTCCGCTGGTCTTCCGCGATGGTACCCGCACCTGGAGCCTCGATCCGCCAGCCGCCTACGATATGCTCCAGATCAGCGGGCTGGATGCCGGCCACCCGCCGATCACGGCCCAGCTCGACGATGCCAAGCTGCGGGCATTCGTCGAGAAGGTGGCGCGGGCGGCCGATCAGCCGGCACGTAACCCGTCGTTCGCCGTCCAGGGCGATCGCGTCGTGATTCAGCCAGGAGCGCCAGGCCGGCTGGCCGACGCCGACGCCACGTTCGAGCTCGCCAAGCAGCGCGCGGCCGACCCGGCGTCGCACACGGTGGATATCGTCTTCGTCGATGACCAGCCGTGGCTCACGGAGGCTGACCTCCAGCCGGTGGCCACTCAGGCGAATACCAGGCTCGACCTGCCGATCACGATCCAGACCCCAGCGGCGCCCGGCATCCTCGACCACAAATGGGTGCTCGACCGCCCGCAGCTGGCGCAGCTACTGGCCTTCCCCAACACGCAGGCCGTGCCGCGCGACTACGCGACCCTGCCGCCCGAGCGGCGGCCAAGCCTCGAGATCCAGCTCGATCCGACCAAGGTGGCCGGCTGGATCGATCGCGAGGTGGGGCCATGGGTATCGGAAGAGCCGGTAGATGCTGAGCTTCAGCTCAAGAAGACTGAGGTGGAGGTGCCCAATCCAGCCTACACGGCCCCACGCAGCGCAGCACCAGTCCAGGCCACCGCCACGCCGGCAGCCGGCGCCACACCGCCGCCTGGTGCCACACCGGCAGCCGGCGCCACACCGCCGCCTGGTGCCACACCGGCAGCCGGCGCCACACCGCCGCCTGGTGCCACACCGGCAGCCGGC
>Ga0070741_10014200_pt1 | contig 13836 bp, 16 predicted proteins | sample Coa_R1_4_FD_66440 | JGI IMG/M metagenome (GOLD analysis project Ga0070741, IMG submission 66440) | Surface soil microbial communities from Centralia Pennsylvania, which are recovering from an underground coalmine fire - Coalmine... | ecosystem: Environmental > Terrestrial > Soil > Unclassified ... | reverse complement strand
GAGGTGTTCACCACGGCCGAGGACAACCAGCCGTCGGTCGAGGTGCACGTCCTGCAGGGCGAGTCCGAGATGGCGCTCTACAACAAGACGCTCGGCAAGTTCCAGCTCGTCGGCATCCCGCCGGCGCCTCGGGGCATGCCGCAGGTCGAGGTCGCCTTCGACATCGACGCGAACGGGATCATCCACGTGACCGCCAAGGACCTCGGCACCGGCAACGAGCAGCAGATCAAGATCGAGGGCGGCTCGGGCCTGAAGGAAGACGAGGTGCAGCGCATGATCCGCGAGGCGGAGGCGCATGCCGGCGAGGCGCACAGGCTGCGCGAGCTCGCAGACACGCGCAACGGCGCGGAGGCGCTCGCCTACCAGACCGAGAAGTCGCTCAAGGAGCATCGCGACAAGCTCGACGAGTCCGTGGCCTCGACGGTCGAGGGCCGGATCATGGAGCTGAAGAACGTCCTCGACTCGAGCGACGTTTCCGAGATCAAGTCGAAGTCCGACGCGCTGCAGGAGGCGTGGACGCAGGCGGCGCAGGCGATCTACGCGCAGGCGTCCGCGTCGACGTCAGGCCAGACGGGCCCTGGCAACGGGCCGAGTGCATCCGACGACGAAGTGATCGAGGACGCCGACTACGAGGTCGTCGACGAGGAGGCGAAGACGACCTGATGACGGAGCCGGTCGAAGAGAGAGGCGTCGAGGAGACGCCCGCGATCGACGCGGCAGAGCTGACGCGGGAGCGCGACGAGTATCTCGACGCGCTCCGGCGTCTCAAGGCCGAGTTCGAGAACTACAAGAAGCGCGTCTCGCGCGACCAGGCCGAGTTCGCCGCGCGTGCCTCGGAGCGGCTCGTGAAGCAGCTGCTGCCCGTGCTCGACGACCTCGAGCGTGCGCTCGAGGCGGCGGCCGAGCACGAGGAGGCGAAGCTCGAGGACGGCGTGCGGCTCGTCCACCGCTCGCTCGCGGAGGTGCTGGCGAAGGAAGGGCTCGTCGAGGTCGAGACCGAGGGTGCGTTCGACCCGCACACGCAGGAAGCGCTGCTCGCGCAGCCCTCGGAAGCGGACGAGGGCACCGTCATCCAGGTCCTGCAGAAGGGCTACAAGCTCGGCGACCGCGTCCTGCGCCCGGCGCGGGTGGTCGTGAGCGCGGGCACACCGCAGGCAGAGAGCGCGGGAGAGGATGCCTAGCTCGCTCTACGAGGCGCTCGGCGTCGCGAAGAACGCGTCGCCGGACGAGCTGAAGAAGGCCTACCGCAAGCTCGTCCGCCAGTACCACCCGGACCGAAACCCGGGCGACAAGGAGGCGGAGGCGCGCTTCAAGGAGGTGCAGCAGGCCTACGACGTCCTGTCCGACCCGGAGAAGCGCAAGCAGTACGACAACCGGACGGGCCCCTTCCGGGCCGGCAACGCCGGCACGACGTTCGACTTCGGCGACTTCGACATCGGAGACATCTTCGGCGGGCTCTTCGGCGGCCGCGCCGGCGCCGGCCAGAACGGGCGGGGCCAGCAGCGCGGGCAGCGCGGCGCCGACGTCGAGGTGGAGGTGCGCGTGTCGTTCGAAGACTCGCTGAAGGGCCTGCAGACGACCGTGCCCGTCACGCTCGAGCTCGCCTGCCACACCTGCCACGGCACGGGCGCAGCGCCCGGAACGGCGCCGAAGGTCTGCCCGCAGTGCAACGGCAGCGGCGTCGTCGCGACCTCGCAGGGCCTCTTCGCGCTGCAGCAGCCGTGCCCGAACTGCCGCGGGATGGGCACCGTCGTCGACACGCCGTGCCCGACCTGCCACGGGAGCGGCCGCGAGCGCCGGACGAAGCGCTACACGGTGCGCATCCCTGCCGGGGTGAAGGACGGCACGAGGATCAAGTTGAAGGGAAAGGGCGAGGCCGGGTTCGGCGGCGCTCCGGCAGGAGACCTGTACGTGGTCACGCGCGTCGAGCCGTCGAAGCTCTACGAGCGTCGCGGTGACGACCTCGTGATCGACGTGCCGGTGACGTTCGACGAGGCGGCGCTCGGCGCCGAGGTCGAGATCCCGACCCCCGACGGCCGCGTGTCGTTGAAGGTTCCCGCGGGCTCTGCCGACGGCAAGCTCCTCCGCGTCAAGGGTCGCGGCGCGCCGAAGCTGAAGGGCGACGGGCGCGGCGACCTGCTCGCGCGGCTCCGCGTCCAGGTGCCCGCGAAGCTGACGAAGGCCGAGCGCGAGGCGCTCGAGAGCCTGCGCAAGGCACACAAGACGAACCCGAGGGAGAAGCTGTTCAGCTGATGGACGACCGGCCCCGGTACATGATCTCGGTCGCGGCCGACCTCGTCGGGATGCACCCGCAGACGCTGCGCATCTACGAGCAGAAGGGCCTCGTGCGCCCGAAGCGGACCGCGGGCAACACGCGGCTCTACTCCGAGCTCGACATCGAGCGCCTGCGGCTGATCCAGAAGCTGACGACCGAGATCGGGCTCAACCTCGCCGGCGTGGAGCGCGTCCTCCACCTCGAGGACGAGCTTCAACGGATGAAGCTGAGGCTCGCGCGCATGGAGCACGAGATGCGCGAGGCGCTGCAGCAGGTGCACAGGCAGTACCGCCGCGACCTCGTGCCCTACCGGCCGCCGCAGCCTCCGGTCCGCGCGAACGAACGACCAACCGCCTAGGAGTGACATGGATTTCAACAAGCTGACGATCAAGAGCCAGGAGGCGGTCGCGGCCGCGCAGGAAGACGCGCGTCGCCGCGGCAACCCCGAGATCTACCCCGAGCACCTGCTGCTCGCGCTGCTCGACCAGGACCTCTTTGCCGACTGGCAGGGCCTGCGGGCGGACGCCGAGGTCAGGCTCGCACGACGTCCGACGGCGAGCGGCGCGCAGACGATGCCGCAGACGTCGAAGGCGTTCGCGGAGGTGCTCGACCGCGCCGACCGCGAGCGCGCCCAGCTCGAGGACGACTACGTCTCCACGGAGCATCTCTTCCTCGCGCTCGGGCCGGTGCCGCGCGAGGAGATCCTCGCGTGGATCAAGAAGGTGCGCGGCGGGCAGCGCGTGACGTCGCAGGATCCGGAGGGCAGCTACCAGGCGCTCGAGAAGTTCGGGCGCGACCTGACCGACGCGGCCGAGCAGGGCAAGCTCGATCCGGTGATCGGTCGCGACGAGGAGATCCGCCGCGTGATCCAGATCCTGTCGCGCCGGACGAAGAACAACCCGGTGCTGATCGGCGAGCCAGGCGTCGGCAAGACCGCGATCGTCGAGGGCCTCGCGCAGCGCATCGTTGCCGGGGACGTGCCCGAAGGGCTGAAGGACCGCCGGGTGTGGGCGCTCGACATCGGCGCGCTGCTCGCGGGCTCGAAGTACCGCGGCGAGTTCGAGGAGCGGCTCAAGGCCGTGCTCGCGGAGATCAAGGCGAGCGAGGGCCGGATCGTCCTCTTCATCGACGAGCTGCACACGATCGTCGGCGCCGGCGCCGCCGAGGGTGCGGTCGACGCGGCGAACCTGCTGAAGCCGATGCTCGCGCGCGGCGAGCTCCGCTGCGTCGGCGCCACCACCCTGGACGAGTACCGCAAGCACATCGAGAAGGACGCCGCGCTCGAGCGGCGGTTCGCCCCCGTGTACGTCGACGAGCCGACGGTGGAGGATTCGATCGCGATCCTGCGCGGCTTGAAGGAGCGCTACGAGGCACATCACGGCGTTCGCATCCGCGACGCCGCGCTGGTCGCCGCCGCGGTGCTCTCGAACCGGTACATCGCCGACCGCTTCCTGCCGGACAAGGCGATCGATCTCGTCGACGAGGCCGCGTCGCGCCTGCGGATGGAGATCGACTCGTCGCCGATCGAGCTCGACGAGGCGAACCGCCGCGTGACGCAGCTCGAGATCGAGCTCGCCGCGATGGCGAAGGAGTCGCCGCAGGTGCGCGAGCCGGTGGAGCGCGCGCTCGCCGAGGCGAAGGAGGAGCGGGATGCGCTCGCGGCGCGGTGGGCGAAGGAGAAGGAGGCGCTCGAGCTGGTCAAGGCGGCGACGCGCCGGATCGACGAGCTGCGGATGGAGGCTGAGCGTGCCGAGCGCGAGCAGAATCTCCAGCGCGTCGCCGAGATCCGCTACGGCGAGCTGCCGGAGCTCGAGCGTGAGCTCGCGGAGCGCCGCGCGCCGGAGCATCCGATGGTGAAGGAGGAGGTCGACGAGGACGACGTCGCCGCGGTCGTCGCACGGTGGACCGGGATCCCGGTCGACCGGCTGCTCGAGGGCGAGACGCAGAAGCTGATCCACATCGAGGAGCGGCTCCACCAGCGCGTGGTCGGCCAGGAGGAGGCCGTGTCGGCGGTCGCGAACGCCCTCCGCCGCGCGCGCACCGGCCTGCAGGACCCGAACCGGCCGATCGGCTCGTTCGTCTTCCTCGGCCCCACCGGCGTCGGCAAGACGGAGCTCGCCCGAGCGCTCGCGGAGTTCATGTTCGACGACGAGCACGCGATGGTCCGGCTCGATATGAGCGAGTACCAGGAGCGGCACACGGTCGCGCGCCTGATCGGCGCGCCGCCCGGGTACGTCGGCTACGACGAGGGCGGGCAGCTGACCGAGGCGGTGCGGCGCCGGCCGTACGCGGTGATCCTGCTCGACGAGATCGAGAAGGCGCACGCGGAGGTGTTCGACGTGCTCCTCCAGGTGCTCGACGACGGGCGGCTGACCGACGGCCACGGCCGCACGGTCGACTTCCGCAACACGGTCCTGATCATGACCTCGAACATCCGGAGCGCCGCGCAGCTGCGCGACGTGTTCCGGCCCGAGTTCCTGAACCGGATCGACGAGATCGTCGAGTTCCGCCCGCTGACCCGCGAGCAGCTGTCCGACATCGTCGAGCTGCAGCTCGCTCGCCTCCGGGGGCGGCTCGCCGAGCGCGAGCTCTCCCTCGAGCTCACGGACGCGGCGAAGGAGGCGATCGCGGACGCGGGTTGGGATCCCGCCTACGGCGCCCGGCCGCTCAAGCGCGCGATCCAGCGCCTGCTCGAGAACCCGCTCGCGCTGCGGCTGCTCGAGGGCGACTTCACGGCCGGCGACGCGATCCTCGTCGACGCACAACACGGCGACCTCGTCTTCACGAAGGCCGACGCCCCGACGCCCGCGGCGGCGGCGGCGGCGTAGTCAGAGGTCGACGTCTTCGAGGTGCTCCGCCTGTCCCGCGACGGGCGGGGCACCGTAGACGAAGACGACGACCTCGTCGTCCGTCTCGTTGCGCATCTGCAACGCGGTTCCGATCTCGACGGTGGCGACGTCGCCGCGCTCGACGTCGACGCGCTCCGGCGGGTCGCCGAGGAGCAGCGTCAGCGTTCCGTCGAGGACGACGAAGATCTCTTCCTGCGCGAGCTCGCGGTGTCTGCGCCCGCGCGTCCGCGGCGGGTAGCGCCAGATGCGTGCGCGCGACTGCGTCAGCGCGCCGGCCGCGGTGATGTCCGCGGCGAGGCGGATCTTGCCCTCCGGGTTCGGACGCTCCTCCCACACGTCGTCCGCCGCGCGAATCACGCGAAACGCCACGTCCTGATCCTAAAGGGCCCCTAAGAATGCCGGCGTTTCTCAGCTGCCTCTCAGCCACGCATGGCTCAATGTCCGCAATGAAAAAGATGCTCAAGCACCTCTCGTCGCGCACCATCGCCCTTCTCGGCGTCATCGCCGCCGCCGGCGCCGTTGCCGTGAGCCTCGCGCTTGCGAGCCGGTCGAGCGCGGCGACGATCGGCACGGGCGTCGTCAACATCCGCACCGTCCTCGGGTACCAGGGAGGGGCGGCCGCGGGTACCGGCATCGTCCTCACCTCGGACGGCGAGATCCTCACGAACAACCACGTCATCCGCGGAGCGACCGCGGTTCGCGTGGTGATCCCGCAGACCGGTCGCAGCTACACGGCGAAGGTCGTGGGCTACGACATCTCCGACGACGTCGCCCTGCTGAAGCTGAACGGCGCATCGAATCTTCGCACAGCGACTCTCGGCGACTCGTCGACACTTCGCGTCGGGCAGCAGGTCACCGCCACGGGGAACGCCGGCGGCACGGGACGGCTCGCGAGCGTCACCGGCAGGATCACCGGCCTCGCCAAGACGATCACCGCCGGCGACGAGCAGAACGGCTCCGAGCAGCTCGACGGCTTGATCGAGATGAACGCGGCGCTCCAGCCGGGCGACTCCGGCGGTCCGCTGTACGACCGCGCGCAGCGGGTGATCGGCATGAACACGGCCGCGTCGGTCGGCTTCTACTTCCAGTCGACGGCGTCCACGGACGCGTACGCGATCCCGATCAACGCCGCCCTCAAGATCGTGAAGCAGATCGAGTCCGGCAACTCGACGTCGACGATCCACGTCGGCGGAACGCCCTTCATCGGCGTGCAGATCTCGAACGGGGGGTTCGGGTTCGGCGACAGCGTCACGGGCGGGTACGTCGCCGCCGTCGTCCCCGGCTCGCCGGCGGGCAAGGCGGGGCTTGCTGCGGGCGACGTGATCACCGCGGTCGCCGGCAGGACCGTCTCGTCCTCGGACGACGTGCTCTCGGCGCTCACGACGAAGCTGCCGGGCGCGCGGGTGAAGCTCGCCTGGGTCGACCAGTTCGGCACCCAGCAGAGCGCGACGATCACGCTCGCGAACGGTCCCGCGCTGTAACTCGCGCCGCGTCCGCGGAGTAGCGTCTGCGGCGTGCTGGTCGTCGCCGCGACCGAACGCGAGCTCGAGCTCGTTGCCGGTGCAGACACGCTCTGCACCGGCATCGGCCCCGTCGAGGCGGCGGTCGCGACGACGCGCCGCCTCGCGGAGCGGCGGCCGGAGGCGATCCTGCACATCGGGATCGCCGGCTCGACGAAGCTCGAGCCGCCGGCGCTGGTCCTCGGCGCGGAGTCGATCTACTGCGACCTGATCGACGCGGGATCCCTGCTCCCGCGGGTCGAGCGCCTGAAGCCCGAGCCGAGGCTGCTCGAGTCCCTGGGGCGCGCCCTCCCGGACGCGCACGTCCTGCCGATCGCGACGTCCGCCCGCGTCGGCGGCGGCGCCGCCTTCGAGGTCGAGGCGATGGAGGGATTCGCCGTCCTGCGCGCCGCGGCGCTCGCAGGCGTCCCGGCGGTCGAGCTCCGGGCGGTCTCGAATGCGGTCGGCGAGCACGACCGGGGGCGGTGGAGGATCGACGACGCGCTCGCCGAGCTCCAGGGCGCGGTCCGGCGCGTCCTCGAGGCCCGCGTTGCGTGACCTGCCGCCGCCGCTCCCGCCGGAGCGGCGCACCGTCGGGCAGCTCGTCGCGGAGGCGATCCGCAGCTACGGCCAGAGCTTCTGGCGCTGCCTCCCGCTCGGGATCCCGCTCGGCGTCGCGGACCAGCTGAGCGTGCACCACACGGGCGTCGTGCAGGCGCTCATCTACTGGGCGACGACGCCGCTCTTCGTCGCGGCGTACGTGTGGGCGTGCGCGCTCGTCCTCGGGGCGCGGCCGAACCGCACCGCCGTCCTGCTCGCGATCCTGATCTGGATCCCGTTCCCCGCCCTGCGCGCGTTCTTCATCCTCCCGGGGCTCGCGTGGTTCGCGCTGCTCGGGCTTGCCGTCCCCGCCGCGATGGTCGAGCGGACGCCCTTCCGCGAGTCGCTCGTGCGCGGCCGCCGGCTCGGGCTCACGGACTACCTGCACGCGCTCGCGTCGCTGGCCGCGCTCGTCGTCGTCGTCGGGCTCGCCGCGAACGTCCTGAGCGCGCTCCTGCACAGCCAGGGCGACGCGGGCCAGCGCGTGGCGGTGTTCCTCTCGGAGCTCGTGCTGAGCCCGCTCCTCTACCTCGGCGGCGCACTCCTCTACGTCGACCAATCCGCCCGAGACCGAGCAGCGGCCGCCCGGCGAGGCCGGGCAACCTCTGTGTCGCCGTCGGCAGGCGATCCCTTAGTCTCTCGCGGCGATGCCGGTGTTCATCCTCCTGTCGACGTTGAGCCAGCAAGGCGTCCAGACACTCAAGTCGAATCCTGAGCGCCTGCGGCAGGTGAACCAGGACGTCGAGGAGCTCGGCGCGAAGGTGCTCCACCAGTGGGCGACGCTCGGCGCGTTCGACTTCGTCAACGTCGTCGAGGCGCCCGACATCGAGACGGTCGCGAAGGTGTCCGTCGCCCTCGGCGCCCGCGGCTCGATCCGGATCCAGACGCTGCCGGCGCTCGAGATCGAGGACTTCCTCGACACATTGTCCTCCTGAGACAGTTGTCAGCGGCGGCGCCGCGGAGTACAAAGATGCACGTGCGCGACCCTCGGATCGACGAGTACGCGGCGCTGCTCGTCGACCGGTCGGTCGGCGTCCAGCCCGGCTGGGAGGTGCTGATCCGGTCGACGCCGCTCGCGCGGCCGCTGATCGACGCGGTCTGCGAGCGCATCGCCCGGCTCGGCGCGTATCCGCTGCTCCAGCTCGCGTGGGAGCCGACGAGCGGGCCGTTCGCGCGCGAGGCGCCGCTCGAGGTGCTGCGCGTGCCGTCGCCGGCGATGAGCTTCATCTGGAAGCACTGCGACGCGTTCATCATGATCGCCGCGCCCGAGAACACCCGGGAGGGTGCCGACCTGTCCGAGGAGCGGCGGCAGGCTCTGCTCGACCGGACGAAGACGTTCCGCGAGCGGCAGATGTCGATGCGCGTGCCGTGGGTCGTGTGCGAGTACCCCGTCCATGCGACGGCGCAGGAGGCGGGGATGACGCTCGACGAGTACACCGAGTTCATCTTCGGCGCCGTCCTCCTCGACTGGGATGCAGAGGGGGCGAAGATGAAGCGCATCGCGAGCGTGTTCGACGCGGCGGAAGAGATTCGCATCGTCGGCGACGCCACCGACCTGACGCTGTCGCTCGCGGGGAGGTCCGGCGCAATCGACGACGGCCACATCAACATGCCGGGGGGCGAGGTGTTCTACTCGCCGATCGAGGACTCGGTCGAGGGCACGGTGACGTTCTCGGAGTTCCCCGCCGTCTACTACGGCCACGAGGTCGAAGGGGCGCAGCTCGTGTTCGAGGGCGGGACGATCGTGCACGCGTCGGCGCGGAGCGGCGAGGGCTTCCTCCTCCGCACGCTCGACACCGACGAGGGCGCGCGCCGCCTGGGCGAGCTCGGCATCGGCTGCAACCCCGGGATCCAGCGGTACACGAAGAACGTCGGCTTCGACGAGAAGATCGACGGGACGATTCACCTCGCCGTCGGCAGCTCGTACACCTCGACCGGCGGGACGAACGTCAGCCGCATCCACTGGGACATCGTCAAGGATCTCCGCCGCGGCGGGAAGATCTACGCCGACGGCGTGCTCGTGCAGGAAGACGGCGCCTGGATGCTCTAGCCGCTGCGCGCCTCGAGCCGGCGTAGACCGCGCTCGAACGATTTCGCGAACGGCTTGCCCTTCGTCGCGACGACGACGCGGCTGATGAGCTTCGCGATGCGCGTCGTCGCCGTGCGCTCCCAGTGCAGGTCGACGGACGTGCCGCCGCCGTCGCGCCGGCGCAGCGTCGCCGAGACGTAGCTCCCCGGCGCACAGAAGTTGCTCTCCTGCACCGTCCAGCGGATCGTGTCCGGGTCCGACCAGTCGTACCGCTCGCGTGCCCAGAACGAGCCGACGAGCGGCAGCTTCGTCCCTTCCTTCACGTCGGCGCTCGTCGCGTCGACGGAGTAGACCTCGTAGAGGCTCGGTGTGATCCCGGGCCAGATCTCGGGCCGGTGCTCGGAGAAGTCGAGCAGCGCGTCGCGGACCTCCTCGGGTGAGGCCGGCGTCTCGACGGTCGTGTCGACGGCGGGCACGCGCCGATCCTACGACGCCGCGACGGCGCCGGCCAAGCGCGCGTTGTCGACGATCAGCCGGCGGTTCGCGCGAAGCGTCCGGCCGCCGCTCTCCCGGTGGAGGTAGTCGAGGACGAACGGCGTCACCGCCTGCCCGTGAACGCCCTCGACGCCCGCCGCCGCCAGCGCGCTCGCGATCAGCGGCTCGACGTCGTCGAGGCTCTCCTCGGGCGGCCGGACGAGCAGGAGGCCGCCGCCGCCGAGGCGCCAGTGGGTGCGCGCGACGTCGGCCGCCTCGGCCGGCGACTCGACGCGTGCGGACACCGGCGGGCCCCCGCGGGCGGAGTAGAAGAGCGGCACGGTATCGGTGCGGAACCCGATCACCGGCACGCTCAGCGTCTCCAGCAGCTCCGCCGTCGCCGGGACGTCGAGGAGCGACTTCACCCCCGAAGACACGACGAGCACCGGCGTCTGCGCGAGCGTGTGCAGGTCGGCCGACACGTCGGGCGGCGTCGGCCACCCGCGGTGGACGCCGCCGAGGCCGCCCGTCGCCATGAACCGGATCCCGACCTCGCGGCACACGGCGAGCGTGCCGCCGACCGTGGTGGCGCCGACGGCCGCCTGCACGGCGGCGGCGGCGAGGTCGCGCGGGCCGACCTTCCGTGCGGAGGCGTCGTAGCGCCCGAGCTCCGGGCGGGTCAGGCCGACGGCGATCCGGCCGTCGAGCACGCCGATCGTCGCCGGGACCCCGCCGCCCTCGCGCACCGCTGCCTCGGACGCTGCGCCGACGTCGACGCCCTCGCCCGGGGGGAACCCGTGCGCGACGAGCGTCGTCTCGAGCGCGACGACGCGCTCGAGGTTGCCCGCGACCTCGTCCGCGATCCGGATCACGGCATCGCCCCGAGCTGCGCCACACACCGCGCCGCGGCCTCGAGGCCGACGCCGGGGCCGCCGACGAGGTATCCGGCCGCGAAGGCGTCGCCGGCGCCCGTCGCGTCGACGACGTCCGCCGGAACCGCCGCGAGCGTCTCGCCGTCGACGAGCACACCCGCTGCGCCGCGCTTCACGACCCACGAGGTAGGGAGCGGCCCGAAGACGTCACGCTCCCGCTCACCCGCGAACACGACGTCCGGTGCGACGGCCCGCACGCGATCGCGGAACGCGTCGTCGATCGCGCTCCAGGTCGACAGGTCGACGGAGACGCGCGCGCCGCTCGCGCGCGCCAGCGCGGCGGCGCGGACGGCCGCGACGGCGAGCGGACCGCGGTGGAGCGAGTAGCCCGAGATGTGGAGCACGTCGCAATCGAACCACGCAGGGTCGAGCTCGTCCTCGGACAGGTCGGGCGCCGACCCGCGGTCCGACGCCATCGTCCGCTCGCCGGCCGCCGCGATCGAGACCACGACGCCGGTGCGCCCGGACGCCGGCCCCACGACCTCGACGCCGCGCCGCACGAGCTCGTGCGAGACGAGCTCGCCCGCGGCATCGGCGCCGCGCTTCCCGACGAACCGTGCGGTCCCCCCTGTCGCGGCGACCCAGGCGGCGACGTTCGCGGCCTGCCCGCCCGCGGCCACCCGTGTCTCCGCCGGGCGGTCGTCGCCCGGGACGAGATCGGCCTCGAGCCGCACGATCACGTCGAGGACGAGGTCGCCGAGCGTCGCGATCAACACCCTACGATGCTCTCATGGACGGTCAGAGCCGCCGGGGCAGGCTGCGGTCGTTCGCGCTCGGGAGCGTCGTCGGCGTTGCCGGCACGATCGCGACCGCTCGGCGCCTCCGCCGGCCGTCGAGACGGCCGCGCGACGCACCGGCTGGGCTGGCCGCATTCGAGGATGCGCCGTGCTTCCTCGAGCTCGTCGAACGCGAGGCGCAGCTCTACCGTGAGGGCGGCGAGATCCGCGGCGAGCGAAACGAGTAGTCGTGGTGCATGAAGTGCGCCGCAGCGGTCATCTCGAGCTCGGCCGGCCTGCCGGCTGAGTCGAGCCGCACCCGGCACCACGCGCGGATCCGCGGGTCGTAGAACGTGATCACGCCCGGCGCCGCGTAGTACGCGTTCTGCGGGTGCGGCCCCCAGTACGCGTTCGGAACGCGGATCCGCCCCGTCGTGCTCTCGCGCCACGACCCGGCGCCGCGCCGATCCCACCGGTGCGCGCCGATCACGATCGCCTGCCGCCCCGCCAGGCCGGCTTCGGTCGACGAGACGATGCGGTACGAGAGCCGGTCAGGGCCGCGCTCGTGGAACACCGTCGTCTGCGCGATTCCGGGACGGGACGAGAGCCGCTCGACGATCGTGAGCTCGCGTGCGCCGTCGTAGATCGTGCGCGCGCGGCGGAGCGCTGCGTCGGCGGGGCGAAGCGCTCCGGGGACGGCGAACCGAAGCGTCGTCGAGCCGACGGCGACGCTGACGAGACGTCCGCGCGTCGACACGTGCACCGGCACGTCGTCCACGACGCCGCCGTCGGGACCGACGAGCGTCACCGCGGGCTTGCGGTCACGCCACGCGAACGCGACCGCGAGCGGCCCGGCCTGCCCCGCGTCGACGTACGCGTGAGCGGGCGGGGGAGCGGGCGGGACGGGAATCGCCGGTGCCGCTGTGGAGACGGCAGAGCGGGCGCGGCCCGGCCGTAGGTCCGTGAGCACGCCGACGGCGAGCGCGAGGCCGCAGAGGAGCGCGAGCTGGAGCGGCAGGAAGCGGCGGTGCGTGAGCCAGACGAGCCCGAGCACGACCGCGAACAGGACCGTCTTCACGACGAGCGTGCGGCCGTAGCTCGTCGTCCAGATCTGCGACGCCGACGAGAGCTCCGTCAGCGCGCGCGCGGCGCCGCCGAGCGCGACGACCGCGACCGCCGGCAGCGCATACGCCGCGAAGCGCCGGACTGTGCCCACCCGTGCGAGCGCGAGCGACGCGACCCCGCCGAGCCACACCGCCGCCCCGCCGAGGTGAAGGAGGTCCGCAGCCGGTGCGATCACCGCCGGCTGGTCGTGGTCGAGGGCGTGCCCCGCAAGCGTCGGACACACGAACAGGACCGCGGCCGCGGCCCAGACGAGGACGCGCAGCCGGCGTTCGAGCGGTATCAGCGCGGACGCTGCTGCACCCACGCCGGCGGCGATCGTCGCGACGATCATGAACCGCTCGAAGCGCGTCCCGCCGGCGCTCGTCACGTGGATCAGCGCGTCGGCGCCTGCGAACGCGAGGAGGAAGCAGACGAAGAGCAGATGCGCCTGCCGGCGCGGAACCGCGCCGCCAAGGACGCAGACCGAATAGAAGGCCGCTCCGGCGGCACCGAGGACCCCGAGCAGGAAGAGTGCGCGCATCACGACGCGCTGCCACGTGACGTAGCCGCGCGTCGTCAACACGGATGCCGACGGCGGCGTCCCGATTCCGAACGCGATCACCCCCTCTTCTTCGTGGCCGTCGTCCGAGACGACGCTCCACCGGACGGAGTAGCTGCCGGAGTCGAGCCGCGGCCGGAGCGGAAGCACGAGCCGATTGCCGTCGACGCGCGGCTTGCCCTGCAGCACGTCGACGCCGTCGTTGCGGACGGCTGCGTTCCTCGGACCGACACGCACCAGGCTGTCGAACGTCACCGAGATCGCGGCCGGAGCGGTTGCAAGGGTCGAGCCCGAGGACGGCTCGGTCCGAAGCGGGACAGCGTGCGCAGAGGCGTTCGCCGCCGTTGCCAGAGCCAGCACCAGCATGAGTGCCGCCCTGCGCGCCACCGATCCCGAGGGTACCCGCTGGTACCCTTGCGCGTCCGATGCCGATCTACGAGTACAAGTGCCCGAACGGGCATCTGCTCGAGGTCTTTCACGGCATGAACGAGCCGGGGCCGACAGCGTGTGAGGCGTGTGGCGCGTCGCCGCTCGTGCGCGTCCTCCACCCGGTCGCGGTGCACTACAAGGGCTCGGGCTTCTACTCGACCGACTACGGTCGCGGCTCGCGGAAGGCGAAGGACGGCAGCGACTCCGGGTCCTCGTCCGACTCCAAGCCGTCGTCGTCCGACTCCGGCGCGTCGAAGCCGTCGGAATCGGGCTCGTCGAGCACCGCGGCCGCAGCCGACTAGGTCTACGACAGGTTGTGGCCCCTGGCGCAGCCGGGGCCGAACGTCGTCGTCGGCAGCTGCGGCGCCGA
>Ga0070741_10014199_pt1 | contig 13836 bp, 11 predicted proteins | sample Coa_R1_4_FD_66440 | JGI IMG/M metagenome (GOLD analysis project Ga0070741, IMG submission 66440) | Surface soil microbial communities from Centralia Pennsylvania, which are recovering from an underground coalmine fire - Coalmine... | ecosystem: Environmental > Terrestrial > Soil > Unclassified ... | reverse complement strand
CAACATCGGCGTTCCTTCCTCACCGGCGCGCCAACGCCGGTGGTCTCTCGTCAAGGTCAACGAGGAAGGTACGTCGCGCCCTCGAACAGGTGGCCGATCCACAAGTTCAGGTCATACCTCCTCGCGCCAAGCTGTCCATCCCTTGCCGGTAGAGGTCGGCGCAAGACCCGGCTCAACTGTCAAGGGTGCCGCGACTGGCCTGGCTCACTCATGAGCTGGGCCGAGCGGACCTTCCACCGCGACCTTCGGGTCATGATGCGGGGCACGCACCTTCCATGCAGCCGTCGGGTCCACTCCTGTCGACCCGACTGGCGCCCGCTCGAGGAGCGTGTCGCGGTCGATGGCGTCGAGCGCCGCCGCCAGTTCGCTGTCGGCGAGCGCCGTGCCCGGCGCGGCCGCTTCGGTGAGACGTTTCGCGAGGTTGACGGTATGGCCGTAGAAGTCACCGTCGCGCGACAGAACGGGACCCATGGCGAGCCCGACATGGAGTTCGACGTGCTGGCCCTGCCACGGGAAGCCGGCGGCAAGCGTACGAGCGATGTCCACTGCGGCGAGCGGGCCCGGGACCACGAACATGATCTCGTCACCCAGCGTCTTCACGATGCGGGCGCCACGGGCGACAACCGCATCATCCGCTGTGGCAGCGAACCGGTCGAGCAACTCGCCGAGTCGGCGGTGGTCGAGCCGCTGACTGAGTCGGGTGAACCCAGTGATGTCCGCGAAGCCGACACAGATGACCGCGCCGAAGCCGTCATCGAACCCGCGGGCAGCGGTCCGGCGAATCGACGCCGCCAGGTGCCGCTTCCACGCGTACACGAGGAGCCGCTCAACGCTGCGCATGGAGTCGGACCCCGCGAGTGCCGCGAGGCCAATGGCCGTCTCGGCGTCGGGACGAGTCGCATCGCTCCGGTTCGCAGCGTGCTCAAGGACGCCGACGACGGCGTCGCTGATGCGAGCCAGCGACTGACCGACGAGCCGGGCGAGTTGGACGACGTCGACGAGATCGAGATCGGCTTCTTCAAGGATCACGCGCACTTCTCGGAGTGCGAGGAGGTCGCCGTCGGTGAACACTGCCGTCGACCTGTCAGGTCCTGCGAAGCCAAGCGCAAGCCACAGGCGGGCGGCCGTGTCCGTGGACAGGCCGGCGAGTCTCGCCATCGTCTCGGCCGTGTAGCGGGGCGTGCCAAGCCTCAAGGCATAGGCGAGCGCCACGCGCTCGAGTTCCTCCGGGCCTTGCTCCAACGCAACCCGCAGCGTCTCCTCCGACAGGGGTTCCTCGCCACGCTCAAGACGATCACGCGACAGCCGCGTCAGGAGGTCGCCGACGAGCCGCAGGGCAGTTGGGGGATGGAGTCGGGGGGGCACGCTGTACTCCTTCTGCTTGCGGCTCGCCACGGTATCGCCGTGTCCTGGATCGACCTATCGGGGAGGTGAGATTTCATCGCCTCGTCACTTCGCACACACGTAGAGGTGCGGTCGAAGAGCGGACCGGCATGGAGGAGTGCGCGATAGCGGCGGAGCACGGAGCGGAACGCCGCAACCGGGCCGGCGACGCCTAGACGCGTGTGGGGGGTTGTGGTCGGCGGCGAGACGCTCGTTGACGCGTCAGGTGGTGAGCTTCGCTTCGCGGGACGGCGTGGCTGCCGTGCCAAGCGCGACTCTCGACCTGCGCCACCGGAAATCCTCCGGTACAACGATTACGTCGTTCTGGCGGGCCCTCGACCGCGTGAAGTACACCGTCTCGATCGCGGAGCGTGAGCGCAAGAAGCGGGTCCAGCGAACGGAGGTCGACTCGTGAGGGGTTTGCTCGACCGATGGTTCAAGAGGCGTCTGATCTCACCGCTCGCGACGCCATCGGCAATAGGCAATAGTCGCATAGTCCGTCAGCCGCCTTCGTTGATCGCCGTCCGACAACACGCCTGAGCGGAGGGTCCCCGGCCCGGTGGTTCTCCAGGAAGTGGGCCGCACGCAGGACTGCCTCGGCCGTCTGCTGCCTGGCGAGGCCGCGCGCTCCGGGAGCGCCGCAACTGACCGCGGCGAGCGCTTGGGCCCAGCGAAGCGCATCGCCAACCGCACGGGCGGAGGTAGGTCGAGAACCGAGCGCGTGGATGAGTCCAGCGGTGGTCCAGTCGCCGGCGCCTCCTGCGTCTACCACGGGATACGGATAAGCAGGCGAGTCGAACCAACGAGCGTTGCCAACGCGATAGCGGGCCCCTGCCGCGCCGCGGGTCATCACACGCATTTGACGTCTCTTCGGGCTGCAGTACGCCTCCAGGTGCTCGATGCGTTCGTCGGAGTACTTGACAACGTCGGCGACCGCGATCGCTCGCTGCAGGAGGCGAGGTTGCCCGACTCGTGCGGGTTCGAAGACGACCGTCGACCCGGCACCCGCGAAATGCTCGGCCAGTCGGATCGTTCCCGCGTTGAGACGGTCGAAGAAGAAGACGTCGGGAGGGTCCTCCACCCCGGCCAGCGCGTCAGCCCGCTCCAGAGGAAGCGGACGACTGTGCGGGAAACGGGAACCGCATGCCGGACAACGGAAGACGAACCGGTGGCTCTCGGCCCTTATCTCGTGGATCACGCGAGGCGAGCGGCGATCCGGACAGAGCCGGATGCGGCCAGTGTCCACATTCGCCTTACGCAGGTCCCGCAGTACTTCTCGACCTGCGGCATCGTCGCCGAGATCGGCGATAACCCCGGATCGCCAACCGAGGAAACTCAGGATGGCGGCGACGTTGCCAGCAGTGCCGCCCGCCGCGCGCCAAACGCGCTTGCCGAAGACCACAATGTCGAGCGGCACGTATCCGGCGGCAAGCACCGTCCGAGGCATCGTCGTCATCGGTAGGGCTCCCCTGTCAGCCACAAGTCGACGAGTTCGCCACTGCGGCGGAGGTGTGCCACGTCGGTGTCGGCGCGAAGGCCGTAGCGGGAAGGGCTGACGTGTATCACCTGGAGTCCGAGCTCGTAGGCGACGAGAAGCACACCAATCGACAGCAGCTTCGACGCATGCGCGGACAGCACGAACTTGGCCGCGCCGAGCGGACGGAGAGCGAGTTGGTAGTGGTCATGCAGCTGTGTGATGGCTCGGTAGAGGTCGAAGGGGTTCGATTCGGCAGCGTAGAGGTAGTTGCGTGGCTCGACGGCGAGGCGGTCGATGAGCAGCTCCCGATGCTCGAGTACGAGATCGTCGCCGCGTCGGGGATTCGCCGCTGGAAAGGGCAGCACCGGCACGACCTCATCGAGCGGTTCGATCGCCTCCAGCACGGAAGCCAACTGCTCGCTCTTGCCCTCACCGAGCACCGGCACCCATACCGTGGCCGCCCAAGGTTCGTCGTCGGCCGGACCGGCGAAGCCGCCAAGTGGCCCGGCAGCCTCCGCGCCCTCCTCGATGACCGCTTCGTCGGCGTCCGGACTCTCGCAGGCGACGACGTGTAGATCGCCGTGCCAGCCCGCGCCAGCCGTCTGCAACAGGCCTCGAATGAGTGGGAAGAAGACCGAGCGCGGGAGCCCGGAGACGTCAACAACGACTTGGTTGTAGCGGCCCAGGTGACTGGACTCGTGGAAGGCTCGGCTGATATTGGCGCCGGCAGACCGCCGGGCGTGGACGTCGGGAAATGGCTGCTCGTACACCCTGCCGCCGCCCGCCTGGACGAGCTGGTCGACCTCGTCTCGGTTGGCGGCAGCGATGTGCTGCATGGCTGGATCGGTCGCTTCGTCGCTCAAGCCGAGGCGCACGACGTCGACCGGAGCTTTGGCGACGCCCAGGATTCGTTCGAGTGCTCGCGGGACCCGTGGATCGAAGCCTCCGCCGAGCACAACGAGCAACGGCTCGCCGGCAAGGTCGTTCCACAGGTCGGCGAAGCGGTCGTCACCGATTGTTCGGACGTAGCGCTCCCATCGCATCACGGATCGAACAAGGTCGCCTCGTTGACACCGGAGACGTCGCCACCGGTGGGCTCGGCCATCCACGCGCACATCTCCTCAAGCGGCCGCTCTCGGAAGCCGCCGTAGCCGATGGGCAGGCTGAAGCGCGCGCAGAGGAGCCGGTTGAGATACAGGACCATCCACCGGTCGCCCTTTACGGAGCGGTCCAGTTCGGCGGCTAGGAGGTTGTGGCCGATGGCGGCGGCCAGGGCCCGGAGCAGCGCGTCGGCGCCGGGGAGCTGACGGCGCACGTCGGGATCGAGCAAGCGGGCGCGGTCTCGCATGCTCAGTGCCGTCCCTGTGACCCCAGGAGCGTACGGGGCCTTGGGTCGGTAGGTGTCCTTCTGAGCCAGTGCAGCGATGCGCAGCAGGAGGTGCTGGATGTCTCGCCCGTAGGAGCGGCGCTGCGGGATAGCCCGCCAGATGGCGTCGCTCGTGGTACGTACGATGCGGTCCTGGCTCTGCGCATCGAGCAGCGGCCGGCGCCGAAGCGTCAGCAGGGCGAGCATCTCTTCGAAGAGGTTCCCACTCAGCGTCAGGAACTGCTCGATGTTCTGCGAAGCCAGTCGGGCGAGGCGCTGTGGGCCGTAGTAGTAGGGCACGCGGAACTCGTGACGGAGGAACAGGGCGGCCGCCTCTCGGATCGCGGCATCGCTGTGAGCTCTCAGGTCGGAGGAGGCGAGCGCGAAGTCCAGCAGTTCGAGCTGGGTTCGCTCGCGGTCCCGTGTGACGACGATCTCCAATTCTCGCCATCGAAGCAGCGCTTCGTGCCCGGACAGCCCGTCAGCGTCAGCTAGCCATGCGTCGTAGCGCGTGTGGCCGGCGGCGAGTGAGAGCACCCGCTGGCGAAGTGCTGGGAGCACGGACGCGTCCGCGTTGATGTCTGCGTCCTCGATGTCGAGGAATTCGGAGAACGCACTCTCGGTCTCGTCGCCGTAATCGGCGAGAGGTTTGCGGGCGCGGCGGTCGGCAACATCGAGCAACATCGCCTCGAAAGCTCGCACTCGGCGACCGCGGCGGACCTGGCCACCCATGGATCGGGTTTCACGTTCGAGATGGAGAACGGCGTGGGCGCGGCCGGGCTCACCGTCACCGATTACCTCGGCGGGTGCGAGTGCCGAGTACCGCTCGGTGTACCAGCGAGGCAGTTCGAGGTCTCGGTCGGTGAGCGCCGCGAGCAGCGAGTCGCGCTGGTCGGGTGAGAGCTCCTGGCCGTCGTCGAACATGAGGAGCGGGCGCACCTTCGAGCTCTCGCCGTCGATGACGAGATCGGCCCCGCTGAGTGCCCGGAGGCTGTACAGATGTGCATGGCCGCGGGCGTCATCCCACGAGATGGGGAGCACCGAGTCGAGCAGATCCCGAATCTGCCTGTCGGCGGATCGTGCCGCCTCCCACAGTGCCGGCCCGCCCTCCCCGCCTAGACGGTGCAGCGCCTCCGTGCCTTCGCTGGACGGGGCGACCCGCAGCATGTCCAGATCCTGGGGGAAGCGTCGCTTGGCCAGCGTGAGCGCCGCTTCGCAGACAGCTCGCACGATGTGTGCGTCGAGCATGCGGAAGAACAGTTTGCGGCTGATCTCCGGCTCCACCCCGAGGTCCATGAGATCCCGGTAGTCCTGGGCGAGGCTGATGCGGGCGCCGAGAACGAGTACGCGTGGAGGTTCCAGCGCGCCCAGGTCGATCATGCGGCGGTGCAGCTCGTCGAAGTCGTCAGGGCGTGCCGCGATGAGCTGGAGGGCGTCGATGGTGAACGCGCGCAACAGCGAGGTCTTGCCGCCTCCCGGCGCCGACCGGATGACGAGGGGTCGATCCCAGAGCTCGTCGGGGAGTAGGTCCAACACGTCGGCGCCGTAGGTTCGCAGGAAGCGTTGCAGGCCTTGCTGTTGCTGCTGTTCTGACGTGCGGTAGCGGAATGGATTGCGGTAGGACCTCACGGGCGATCCTTGTGGTGGCGCTCGTAGCGGGGGAAGAGGGCGTGGCGGTCCAGCCCATCGTCGCCGCTCGATTCCGCCCAGAGCAGGCACACCGAGTTGTTCGGGGTGTTGTGGGCGAGGACGAGCGGCAGCGCGCAGTCCTCGTAGCCCAGAGGCGTGTCGCCCTTGTGCTCGTCGGCTGTCGTCGGGTCGTAGTAGTCGCGGCACAGCTGCGTCATGGCGGCATCAGACCGGTCAACCCGCAGTGCTCGTGGCAGCACTTGAACGACATACAACGACCAGCCCTCCAGGCCTGCCTCCCGGCAAACAGCTCGTACATGGTCGACGGCCTGCTCCGTCGCGGTGTAGAGGAGTACGGCTACCGCGACGTCCGCGGCGACGACACCGGCTTCCCGGAGCTCCGCGAGGCGGCCGCTGAAGCGCCAGAGCTTGCCCTTGAACCCGCCGGGCGCATCGGGGTCGGCTCGGATCAACGTGCGCCCGCTTCCCGAGAAATCATCCACGAGCACAACGTCGCGGAAGGTGGGGTCCCCGGGGAGGGACTGGACGGCGAGCGCGTTCGCCAGCTCGCCGACGAGCCGGCGGGCCTGGTCGTCGGTGACCTCGTAATCCTGAGTGAACTGCTCGTGCGAGAGCAGCGGGCTCGCCCGCCGCAGACGGTCGAGGTGGGCGCCATCGGAGAGACCGAGAAACAGGGTGCGTCGACGGACGGAACGGAATACGTCGCTGCTGGCCACGGCGCTCACTCGGTACGTGGGCTCCCCCAGGTCTTCGGCGGTTCGACCGAGCAGTCGTGGCTCAACCACATCCGGATAGGCAAGCTCGATGAGGTGGTTCATCTCTGCGTCAGAGACGAACACCAGCCGGCTCATGGCGAAGGCGTACGCCACATCTCTCTCGGCCGGCTCGAACTGCTCCAGCCAGCGAGCGAGGTTCTCGGCGAACTTGCTGCCCGGGCCGTAGTGACCGTACTCGTCGTACTTGAGAGCTGCCAGGGCCTGGACTCGCGCCACCTCGGCAGCAAAGCGCGGCACATCCCATTGCATCAGCGCGCCAAGTAGTCGCTCGGCCAGCTCGGACCTCATGGAATGGGTCCCATGAGTTGAAAACGACCGTCGGTGGGGACGACCGCGTCGAGATAGATCTCCAGGAGCTCGGGGCCGCTCCGCCCCGACGTGTCGAGGTACCAGCATCGACTCGGGTCAGCGGAGCACCGGTCGACAGTGAGGGTCCACGGGCTCGCCGCCAAGAGCTCGAAGTCGTTGCCGCCGAGGTCGCCCTGGTCGCCGATCGCCAACACCGGTGCGCCGGCTGCCGCCGCGGTCGTCTCTGCGACGACGACCTTCGTGGTGTCGGTGGGCACAACGTCCACCGAGTGTCCCGACGTCACGACTTTCACCGGGAGCCGGGGATGTCGCCCGAGTGCGTCGGCCACGATCTCGGCCAGGCGCCCGATGTGGGCGAACGTGCCCGGCCGGATACCGATGGTGACCTGAACGGTCCTGGCTTCGATATCGAGCGCGAACGCGAGGGGCAAGGCGGTGATCCGCTTGACCACCTCGGTCATGAGCTGACTGGGATGGCTGACATCTGGCAGCGCGTCGTCGAGGCGGAGGGTGACCCCGCCGTTGTAGAGACCGAGCAGGACCTGCGGCCATCGGCTTTCGGGTACCCATCGGCGCAAGTCGTGGTGGACCGACTTCCCACGCCCCGTGGCAATGCCGACGACGATGCCGGCGTCGAGCAGTCGAAGGAGCGCCCTTCGGGTCGACTCCGTGGGCAGGTCGCGTCGTCTCCCGGTCGAGCACACCGTGCCGTCATAGTCGACGACGACTCCACCGAACTCGTTCTCGCGGAGCTGCTTCGACCACACCTGGAACGCATCCTCGTAAACCGCACGGATCGCTCCTTCGCCGCCGCCGGCGGCAAGCGCCACAAGCTTGCGCTCGACCGGCCCGTCCCCGGACTTCGGGATGAGACGGCGAAGCGATAGGTGGTACAACCGCCGGCCGAAGTCGGCAGCACCCGGGCGAGCCGGGTTGACGCCCTGGCTCCGTGCCAGCTCCGCGGCGAACGCGATCGACGCGGAGGTGAGCTCGATCACCCCGCCTGGACCCTCCCAGCGTGGCTTCCAGACGACTCCATCAAACCCCGCTGCACCAAGAACGTCGAGGGTTGCCGCCGCCAGCCTCTCGAGCGGCCTCGATACCAGGCCAAGCACGGCTGTCGTGTCGATTCGACGGGCCAGGCCGACATGACGCCCGTGAGCAAAGTTCCGGTAGTCGCTGATCTGCACCGACACCAGCCCCAGTTCCGCGCAACGCGTCTCGAGGTCGGTCGCCACCGGCGCGGTCTCCGGCGTGGTGAGCACCAAGAGTCGTTCCGCGTCGACACGTGGGAACGCGACGTCGACCGCGGGCAGCGCGTCAGGCAGCGCTTCGTCGTCGACGTAAGCCCGGACGAGGGCCGTCATCATCGCCAACACGCTGTTCGTCGCCAGGAAGCCTTCCCGGATGCCGAGGGACGGCAGCCCGACCACCAGCACGTCGGGAGGTGCGAGATCGCCCAGCTCGGCAGGGTCACGCAACGTGACGAGGGCAGCGGGCCGGAACCGGCCCGTGGCGAGGCGGGCGAGCGAAGCGACCGCGTCGGGGTGGCTCGCACCGGCCGAGAACAGGACCGCACCCGAACGGAAGGTGGGCGGCAGTCGTGCGAACTCGAGCGGGGTCACGACCTTCGCCGGCCAGCCGCCGACGTGCTGATGCAGGTGCGCTGCTAGCTCGGCGACGGCCAGGCTGCCGCCGGTGCCGATGAACAGAGCCGGACCAGCGCCCAGCCGCAAGAGTGCGTCACGAAGCGGGTCCACGTCCCACGCCAGGACGTTGCGATAGGTCTCCTGCAGGTGGCCGATCTCTGCGTCATAGCTACGCCGTCCGGGCATTGCCGTCCTCGCTCGGCTGGGAGGCGAGGGCCGCCTATCGTCGACCACGGTAGCTTCCTGAGCCCGGGCGTCGGCAGACCCCTTTCTGGCCCGTCGGCTCGAGCCGTGTCGTTTCGGACATCACCTCCTGAGCGTACTGAGGGGGTGTGACGACGACGGGTCCGTCGGAGGGCGTCGACGGGTGTTCGACCAGTTCACAGCGTGTGTCGGAGCTGCATATGGCGTCGGGCGAGGTGGGGTCGCATGGGCGGTTCCTGCTTCAGTCCTCGAGCGCGCCCGAGGTCAGCCAACTAACGACGTCGTGGTCGTCGTCCGGCTCCCCCGCTTCGGTCGTGGCGGCGGCATGACGTTCCCACGCCTGGTTCGCGAATTCACCGTTGGCGCACGGCTTCGACTGCCAGCCGCAGGTGCACCGGGCGATCAGCGACCTGTCAGGTCCCCGCGGCCATGGCACCGTGGGAGCGTGGTTCACCATCCTCGGCCTCGGCGGTTCGGCACCGGCCTGCGCTCGACCTTCAAACCGGGCAGGCGTCGCGTCGGTGTGGTGGGCGGCAGCCTCCGCCGAGGCGTCTTCGTCGGCCAGTTCGGCGCCCTCTACAGCGGCCTCGAGGTTGACGGTTTCGCGTAAGGGCAGGCCCGGAAGCCGGAAGCTCAAGACGAAGCCGACCAGCAGAACTGGTACTGCGTACAAGAAGACCGACGTGGTCGATTCCGACAGTGCACGGACGGTCGGGGCGAGGAGATCGGGCGGCAGGGCGCGCAGCTGCTCAGGGCTGGCGGACAACGATTCAGGATCGAGCCCGACGGACGACAGCGCGCCTGCGGGAAGGAACGTCCCGAGCCGCTCCGATAGCAGCGAGGCGAAGATCGCTCCGAACACGGCGACCCCGAACGAGCCTCCGAGGCTCCGGAAGAAGTTGACCGCTGAGGTGACCACGCCCATGTCAGGGGGCTCGGCAGCGTTCTGGACAGCCAGAACGAGGACCTGCATCACCATGCCCATGCCCAAACCGAGGACGACCATGTAGGCCGACGACGTGAACCGTGACGTGGAGTCGTCCATCGTCGCAAGCAGGGCCATGCCTCCGGCGCTAACGAGCATCCCTGCAATCGGCCATCGGTGGTACCGGCCGGTGCGGGCGATCAGTCGGCCGGAGCCCACTGAGGTCAGCATCAGTCCGGCCATGAGCGGGAGGAGAAGGAGGCCCGAGTTGGTGGCTGAGGCACCGGTGACCGCCTGGAGGAACAGGGGCAGGAAGACGATGGCTCCGAACATGGCGCAGCCGAGGATGAAGGAGAGGGCGATGCCGACGCTGAAGACCGGGCCTCGGAACAGGCGCATCGGCAGGATCGGCTCGGAGGCACGTTGCTCCCAGGTGACGAACCCCGCCAGCAAGGCGGTCGAGCTGGCCGCCAGCCCCAGGATCGTGCTCGACGTCCATGGGTGCTCCTTGCCACCCCAAACCAGCGCGAGCAACAAGACGGACACGCCGGCGATGAGCAGCGCGGCGCCGACGAAGTCGATTCGGTGTTCCCGCCGGGTGAACGGCAGCCGCAGCACCGACGAGGTCACGAAGAGCGCGGCGACCCCGACCGGCACGTTGACGTAGAAGACCCATCGCCAGCTCAGGTGATCCACGATGAAGCCACCCAGCAGCGGCCCAGCGACTGACGCAACGGCGAAGACGGCGCCGAGATAACCCGTGTATCTGCCGCGCTCACGTGGGGCGATGACATCGCCAATGATCGCGAAGGCCATGGCCATCAGTCCGCCGCCCCCGACGCCTTGGATCCCGCGGAAGGCGATGAGCTGGCCCATGTTCTGAGCGATCCCGCAGAGCATGGAGCCGGTGACGAAGATGACGATTGCCGCCTGGAACATCACCTTGCGGCCGTAGAGGTCCGACAACTTTCCGTAGAGCGGCGTGCTCACGGTCGTCGTCAGCAGGTAGGCGGTGACGACCCAGGACAGGTGATTCAGCCCGCCGAGTTCTCCGACAATGGTGGGTAACGCGGTGGCCACGATCGTCTGATCGAGCGCGGCCAGCAGCATTCCCGCCATCAGACCGCTGAAGATCGTGAGGATCTCTCGGTGCGTGAATTGGCGAGCGGCGTCCGTCATGGTTCCGCCGGCGTTCGTGCGAGCGCGCCTCCTCGGCCGATCGCGTGGTCCGCTCGTGTCCACGCCGTGCCCGCAACCGACGATGCCATCCGAGGGGCAGCCCCGCGGGCGTGCTCGGCAGGGCGAGCAGCGACTCGGGGGCGGCCGCTGCCGAGGTGCTCGAGCTGGCCGCGGTACTGGGTTGCAGCAGCGATCGGCGAGAGCTGCCTCCGAGTCGACCGACCGTTCCGCCCGGCGGTGACGCGCCGGCTCTCGGTTCGCGGGCGTTGGTGGCTGCCGCGCGCGTAGCGGGACGCGCTCGTATCGGTCACGCTGCCGCGTACCGGTGGGGGTGGTCGTCGCTTCGGACGAGCTTGCCATCGTCTTCGAGCAGGTCGAGGTGGCCGACCACCTCGGAGACGCCGAGCATGATCGAGAAGTCCTGGATGTTCGGAAACAGCTGCCCGGACAGCTCATAGGGCGTGGCGTCGCCGAGGCGTCGGACGACGGCGAGGATCTCGTCGGAGCGACTGTCGTGATGGTGGCGCATGGCGGCAGTGAGTGTCGGGACGTCCTGGAAGCGGGGGCCGTGGCCGGGCAGCACCAGGAGCGGGTCGAGGCGGATGAACCGCTCGAGGGAGGCGAGGTACTCGACGAGGCTGCGCCGGCGACCGTCCACAGCGTCGGGGTCTGGCTCGAGGACGGGGTTGGGAGTGATGCAGGCGAGCAGGTGGTCCCCCGACAGCAGCACCCGCTCGGCGGGGTCGTAGAGGGAGACGTGGCCAACGGAGTGGCCCGGGGTGACATGGGCCTGCCAGTCGCGGCCGCCGGCTCGCAGGGTGTCGCCGTCGTCGAGGAGCCGGAGCCGTCGCGGGTCGATCGGGTGAGACAGCAGTTGCACGCCTTCGTAGAAGGCTCGGAACGTGTCACGCAGCGTTTCCGGTATGCCAAGTCGGCCGACAACGTCCACCATGGACAGCCGGGAGGTCGTCTGCGTGATCTTGGGGACCTCGGCTCGGCCGCACACCACCGTGGCGTCGGCAGCGTCGGCCAACCAGCCGGCGGCGCCGAAGTGGTCGGGGTGGCCGTGGGTGATGAGGACCTGGTCGACATCGCGCAGCGTTCTGCCGTTGGCCGTCAGGGCTGCTCGCAGCAATTCGGTGCTGTCGGCCCACAACATGCCCGGGTCGACGACGGTGACAGGTTCGTCGACCAGCACGTAGCAGTTGACCGGCCCGACCGGGAACGGCGTTGGAAGCGCGATGTGCACGATGCCGTCGGGCAGGTGCTCGACCACCGGAGCGAGCGGAGCACCGCTCACCGCTTCGTCCTTGACCTGCCGGGGGTTGCGGCAACTCCGGCCCAGAACAACGGGAAGAGCCGGTCGGTGATGGCGTCGACGTCAAGGCCCCCGGCGGTCACGAGAGCCTCGAGCCCCACGACCGTGACTGCGCCGTAGATTGCCGTCGCGGTGACGTCGGGGTCGGTCTCGGCGAGTTCGCCGGCGGCGATGCCGTCGACGAGGATGCACCGCACCGGGGCGTGGAACCCGGCGTCGATGCCCGCGGCGATCTCCCGGAGGCGGCCGGCCCGACCAAGGTTCATCAACAGCAGCTGCGATGCGGCCGGGTTGGCGGCAAGGTGGGCGAGCTGGGCGCGCACCACGGCCTCGAGGCGGGTGCGGGCGTCGCCCTGCTCCTCGAGGGCGGTCGCCACCGAGACGCGCAGGTCATCCAGCATCGACCGCAGCAGGAAGGCGAGCACGTCGTCCTTGCCGGCGAAGTAGTAGTAAAGGGTCGCCCGCGGGATGCCGCTCGCCGACGCGATGTCCTCCATGCGGATGTCGTCGAACGACACCGCGAACCCGGACGCGGCAGAGGTCAGCTTCTCGGCGAGCTCGCCCGGGACCCGGCGTGCGCTCACTCAGGCCGCCCGTTCGCGTTTGACACGGCGTTTGGACACATCGTCCAAGCACCGTAGGGTCTGGCGTGCGTTGACAGCAAGTAGAGCCTCCCCCGCGAGAGAGCGGTGCGCTGAGAGACACACACTACCTGTTGTCTCGTCCACGACAAGGGTGACGTTGCGTCTCAGCGTTGCACTGTCTACGGTTTTCGCCGTGGTCACGGTCGCGTCGACACCCGCGCTCGAGCAGCGTGTCGTCGACGCGGCCATCACGTGCATCAGCCGGTGGGGCGCGAACAAGACGACGCTGGAGGACATCGCGCGTGAGGCGGGTTGCAGTCGCGCCACGGTGTACCGGCTGTTCCCGGGCGGCAAGGACAGCCTGCTTCGCGCAGTGGTGATGTCAGAGGTGTCGAGGTTCTTCGACGCCATCGACCTGCGACTTCGCGGGGCCGGATCGCTGGAGGACCTTCTCACGGCGGGTGTCAACGAAGCGTTGCTGCGCCTGCGCTCCCACTCGGCGCTCCAATACGTGCTCCACCATGAACTGCCGGCCTTGCTGCCGGGCCCTGCGTCCCCCGCCATGGGTCACGTCATCGACGTGGCCGCGGCGTTCACCGCCGAGCGGCTTCGCGGGTGGCTACCCGAAGCGCGGATCTCACCCGCTGCCGACTGGGTCGTTCGCTGCACGTTGTCCTACGCGCTCATCCCCCCTCGCGGCGTCGGCCAGGACACGCATGAGGCGTGGGTGCGCACGCTCGTGCGGGATCTGCTGCTGCCGGCACTGAGCCCCGCTGTTCCCCCAACCCCAACAAGGAGCTGACGATGACCACCTACGAGGACCTGATCGGCCGGGCACGCCTCGACGATCTCGACGCCATCCTCGCTGTGGCCAACACCGACACGGCATCGATGGTCCAGAGGAATCGTCAAGACCTGTGGATCGGCCGGGCCTGTTGATCACGCGGCGGCTTCCTGATCCTGCGGGTTCGATCGCTCGATAAGCGCTCCCTTCTCGAAGGTGGCGCCGGCTCGGA
>Ga0070741_10014198_pt1 | contig 13836 bp, 10 predicted proteins | sample Coa_R1_4_FD_66440 | JGI IMG/M metagenome (GOLD analysis project Ga0070741, IMG submission 66440) | Surface soil microbial communities from Centralia Pennsylvania, which are recovering from an underground coalmine fire - Coalmine... | ecosystem: Environmental > Terrestrial > Soil > Unclassified ... | reverse complement strand
ACCTGCGGCTTGATGTTCTCCCAGCGATATTGCTTAAGTGACGCTACATCGATTTCGTTGTCGAAATGCCCGATGTTGCACACGATCGCATTGTTCTTCATGCGCTTCATGTGCTCATGCGTAACGACTTTGTAATTACCGGTGGCGGTGACGAAGATATCCGCCTTGTCGGCGGCGTAATCCATCGTGACCACCCGATATCCCTCCATGGCGGCCTGCAGCGCGCAGATCGGATCGATCTCGGTTACCCAAACTTGCGCCTGTAAGCCGCGGAGGGCCTGCGCGCTGCCCTTGCCGACCTCGCCAAATCCTGCGACCACCGCCACCTTTCCCGCGACCATGACGTCGGTGGCCCGCTTGATGCCATCGACAAGCGACTCGCGGCAACCGTAAACGTTGTCGAACTTCGACTTGGTGACCGAATCGTTGACGTTGATGGCGGGAAACAGGAGCCCCCCCTCCTTATGCATCTGATACAAACGATGCACGCCCGTGGTGGTCTCCTCCGTTACGCCCTTTATCTGTTTGGCCATCTGGGAGTACCAGCCGGGTTTGGCCGCCAGGCGCTTTTTGATCGACGTGAACAGCGATTTCTCTTCCTCGCTCGCCGGCTTGGCGACCACCGAAGCGTCCTTCTCCGCCCTGATGCCGAGGTGCACAAGCAGCGTCGCGTCGCCGCCGTCATCGAGAATCATGTTCGGCCCTTGCCCATCGCCGAACTCAAAAATCCGATGAGTGAAGTCCCAATACTCGTCGAGGGTCTCGCCCTTGTACGCGAACACCGGTGTACCGCTTTTCGCGATCGCCGCGGCCGCGTGATCCTGCGTTGAGAAAATGTTGCAGGACGCCCACCGTACTTCGGCCCCGAGGGCCTTCAGGGTTTCGATCAGCACCGCCGTTTGTATCGTCATGTGCAGCGAACCCGTGATGCGGGCGCCCCTGAGCGGCTGTTTGGCGGCGTATTCCTCGCGTATCGCCATGAGGGCCGGCATTTCGCTCTCGGCAATCGCGATCTCCTTGCGCCCCCATTCGGCGAGCGCGAGATCCGCTACGTGGTAATCGCGAAAATTGGGGTTTGCGACAGCGTTCATCTGACGTGCTCCGGAGATAAGCGAGCGCCGTTGCATTTGATTCCACGTTCGTCGAGCCTGACAGGGAACCTGCTGCAACGCTCCTCGACAAACGTGGCCACCGCACCGCGCGGTGGAAGACTATTGCGATGGGTTATGCCGTCGCCGCCTCGCGTGCCTTGAGCCCAGCCGCGTCGGCGAGAGCGCCTGCCTTGTCGGTCCGCTCCCAGGTGAACCCAGCTTCAGTGCGCCCAAAGTGGCCGTACGCCGCGGTTGCAAGATAAATCGGTCGCAGTAGATCCAGAGCCTGGATAATTGCCTTCGGCCGCAGATCAAAATGGCCCCACACCAGTTCGACGATGCGGCTGTCCGGGATGCGGCCGGTGCCGAACGTATCCACGTGGATCGACACGGGCTTCGCGACGCCGATCGCATAGGCGATCTGAATCTCGCAGCGCTCCGCGAGCCCGGCCGCGACGACATTCTTCGCCACGTACCGGCCCGCGTACGCGGCGGAACGATCGACCTTCGACGGGTCCTTGCCGGAAAACGCCCCGCCTCCGTGACGCGCCATACCGCCATAGGTATCGACGATTATCTTGCGCCCGGTAACCCCGGCGTCGCCCACCGGCCCGCCAATGACGAAGCTGCCGGTGGGATTGATAAAGTACTTGGTGTTCTTATCGAGCCACTCTTTCGGAAGCACCGGCTTGATGATCTCCTCGATGATCGCTTCCTTGAGAGCGTTGTATTTGACCTCTGGCGAATGCTGGGTGGATAGCACGACGGCGTCGATGCCGACCGGCTTACCGTCGGTATAACGCACCGTAACCTGGGATTTCGCATCCGGCCGCAGCCACCTTAGTTTGCCGGAATGACGCAACTCCGATTGACGTTTCACCAATCGGTGCGCGAGGGTAATCGGCATCGGCATCAGCACGTCGGTTTCACTCGTCGCGTAGCCAAACATCAGGCCCTGGTCGCCCGCGCCTTGCTCGAGATCGAGCCCCTTGCCCTCGTCGACGCCTTGCGCGATATCGGGCGATTGCTTTCCGATCACCGCCAACACGGTTGCCGTTCCCGGATCGAACCCCATCTCGCCGGTGTAACCGATGTGCTTGATGACCTCGCGCGCGACGCGATCGAAGTCGACGACGACGTTCGTCGTGATTTCGCCGCCCAGCACCACCAGGTTGTTTTTGACCAGCGTCTCACAGGCGACACGCGCCCGGGGCTCCTTCGCGATGATGGTGTCGAGCACGGCGTCCGAAATCTGATCGCAGACCTTGTCCGGATGCCCCTCGGAAACGGATTCCGAGGTGAAAAGGTAGGTATCAGCCATTATTGGCGACTCCCCTCTAAAAGTTGTAAGCCGATAGGCCAATGAGTCTAGCAAGAACTTGTCGGCGTTTGCATTAACCAGATCGCATTACCTTATTGCAATTAGCCTGATAAGTGGCCGAAGTCGCTATAATTGTCAGGTCTCCGATGGTTTCGACACGCCCATAATCCGTGAAGATCACTACCGTCCGGCCGGCGAGTCCCTCGGTCCCCCGCGCAAAGACTCGCTCTCGCCGCGGGCGCGCTTGGCTCTCGCTCGCGCTGCTGCGGCTGTTCGCGCTGCTGCCGCTCGGGATATCCCGGATAGGCGGCGCCGTGCTCGGGGAGCTCATGTATCGCACGAACGCGAAGCGGCGGCGCATCGCGCGCGTCAATTTCGATCTCTGTTTTCCGGAATTAAGCGCGCGCGCGAAAGCGCGACTGCTGCGACGTCATTTTCGGCTGCTCGGACAAAGCTATCTCGATGTCGCGTTCCTCGCGTGGGCCTCTGAGCGCCGCTTCAGGCGCAAGACCCGAGTAGTTGGGCTCGATCATTTGAACGCGGCGCTCGAACGCGGACGTCGCGTGATACTGCTTGCGCCGCATTGTCTCGGCATGAATGTGGGCGGCATCGTCGTCTCGCGGCACGTCCCGGTATTCTCCATGATCAAACGGCAACGCGGCGTGCTGGTGAACTGGTTGCTCGACCGGGCGCGCTCGCGCTACGACGCGCCCCTGATCGCGCGCGAGCGAGGCTTGCGGCCGGTGCTGCGTCGGCTCAAGGAAGGAATGATTTTCTATTATTTACCGGATGAGGATTTCGGGCCGCGCCGTTCGGTCTTCGCCCCCTTCTTCGGTGTGCCGACCGCGACGCTCCCGACGCTCGGGCGTCTCGCCGAGCTCGCCGATGCCGATGTGATCCCGTGCTTTACTCGCCTCCTCTCGCGCGGGCGCGGCTACGAGATCGTTCTGCACCCTGCGCTCTCTGATTTTCCGACGGGTGACCGCGTGCGCGACGCGGCGCGCATGAACGAAGCCTTCGAGCGCGGCATACGATCAATGCCAGAGCAGTACATGTGGACCTTCAAGCTCTTTAAGACCCGCCCGGAAGGAATGCCGTCACCGTATGGGTAAACGCCCGCGGCTCTCGGTGTTGCTTCGCCCGCGTTATTGGGCCGCCTGGCTCGGGTTGGGACTCTTGCGCGCACTCGGCTGCTTGCCGCTACCCCTCATTGCGGCCGTCGGCGGAGGCATCGGCCTGCTGCTGTACGCCTTGCACGCGCCGCGCCGGCGCGTGGTGTACCGTAATCTCGAACACTGTTTCCCGGAATTGACGCCTCGGCAAATCCGCCGCCTGGCGCGGCGCCACTTCCGGGCGTTTGGTCAGACGCTGATCGACGTCGCGATTGCATGGTGGGCGGGTCCACGTCGCTTGCGTCGTATCGTGCGGTTCCGCAATCGGCGGTACTACGATGAGGCGCAACGCGCCGGCCGCAATGTGATACTACTGGCACCTCACTTCGTCGGGCTCGAAATGGGCGGCGTTCGTCTTTCCCTCGAGGGGCCGCTGGTGTCCGTGTTCCGCCATCCCGTCAACGTGCTTGTGCGCGCGCTCATGTGGCGGGCGCGCGTGCGCTTCGGCGCGCGGCTGATCGAGCACAACCAGCCGTTCACTTCGCTGGTGCGCGCCGTGAAATCCGGCGTGCCGCTCTACTACTTGCCGGATCAGGACGCCGGTCACCGCCACTCGGTGTTCGCGCCGTTTTTCCGCATCCCCGCGGCGACGTTTACCGCGCTCGCGCGCCTCGCGCGTATGACGGACGCGGTCGTCATACCCTGTGTTACCTACCAGCGTTCATGGGGACGAGGATACGAGATCGTGCTGGGGGCGCCGCTCGCCGGATTCCCCGCGGGCGACCCCTTGGTCGATGCCACGCAAATGAACGCCGAGATCGAACGCGCGGTGCGCGTTCACCCGGAACAGTACTTCTGGCTGCACAAGCGTTTCAAGACGCGCCCGCCCGGCGAGCCGAAATTCTATTGAAGGTTTATTCTTTGACGGCCTTGGGGTTGATACCGAGGTTTTTCAGTTTGCGATAGAGATGCGTGCGCTCCATTTCCGAGAGGCGCGCCACTTCCGCGACATTGCCGCCGGTGCGGCTCAGATGGTGTTCCAGGTAAGCCTTCTCGAATTGATCGCGCGCGGTTCGTAGCGGCAGACCAAACAGCGCATGCGGCAGGCTTTCGCCCGCGCGCGGCCTCGCGCCAAGCGTCTGCTCGACCTCGGCCTCGCTGATTTCCTCGCCGCGGTTAAGAATGAGCAGGCGCTGAACCACATTCATGAGCTCGCGAACGTTGCCCGGCCAGGGGTAATTGCGCAGCGCGTTGAGCGCCCCGGTGGTGAAGCGACGGTACGCCATGCGTTCGTTGTCGATCAGCCAGTCGAGATATATCGTGACCAGGTCGGGAACGTCTTCCCGATGATCCCGCAACGCCGGTAGGCGCAACGGTACGACATTCAGCCGGTAGTAAAGGTCTTCGCGAAAACGCCCTTCGGCCACCGCATCGGGCAGCGAGGGATCGCTGACGGCGATAATGCGCGCCCGCATCGGCAGCGGTTCGCGCCCGCCGACGCGCATGAAATGGCGCTCCTGAAGCGCGTGCAGCAATTGCAGCTGCGTCGCCGGCGCGAGATCGCCGATTTCGTTCAAAAGCAGCGTACCGTCTCCCGCCTGCTCGAAGCTGCCGGCACTCTGATTTCCGCCCTGCTCCGAGCCGAAGAGTTTGATGGCGACATTAACCGGCGCGACCGCGCCGAGACTTACCTCTATCAAAGGACGCTCGCGCCGCGCGCTGTGGTAGTGCAAGTAGCGCGCGGCCATGACCCGACCGCTGCCCGGCTCGCCGAGCATGAGCACCCAGGCATCGGTCGAGGCCACGCGTTGTAAGTCTTCGCGCAGTTGCTGCATGAGACGGCTCTTGCCGACGAGGAAGACGTCGGGCTCGGCCGCATGTTTGAGCCGGATGTTTTCGCGGCGCAATCGCTCGGTCGCGAGGGCGCGATCCACGGTGACGAGGAGCTTGCCCATCGATACCGGCTTCTCGATGAAATCATACGCGCCGAGCCGGGTCGCCTCGACCGCCGTTTCGACGGTGCCGTGTCCCGACATCATCACGACCGGTACCTCGGGTTGCCCGCTCGAGGACCATTCCTTGAGCAGCGTGATGCCGTCCGTTCCGGGCATCCAGATATCGAGCAGCACCAAGTCCGGCTTCTGTTTGCGATAAAGCTCGCGTGCGCTCTCCGCGCTGTCGGCGGTTGCCACGCGGTAATGCTCGTCCTCGAGAATCTCCTGGACCAGCCGGCGGATCTCCGGTTCGTCATCGACGATGAGGATATAGCCGCCGCTCATGTGCCGTTATCTCCCTGTGCGCGCCGGCGCGGCAGCGCCGCCACGTCGGCCGTTGGTTCGGCGTGGCGCAACGCGCTTGTCACGGGCAGCCGGATCGTGACCCCCGCCCCGCCGTTCGGCAGATTCTCCGCCATGATACTGCCGCTATGTTCCTCGATGATGCGCTTCACGATGGCGAGACCGAGACCGGTACCCTTCACCTTGCTGGTCACGTACGGTTCGAACAGTCGATCCATGAGATCGGCGGGAAAGCCCGGCCCGTTGTCGCAGATGCTCAACTCGATATGGTGGCGCTCGTTTTCGAGGACATGCCGTGTACTGATGCGAATCGCCGGTTTCGGCTGATGCGACAACGCGTCGCGCGCGTTGAGGAGCAGGTTGTGCAGCACCTGACGCAAGCGCCCGGCGTCGGCGACGATCGGGGGCAGATCGCGAGCGAGATCGAGTTTGAGCTTGACATTCCCCGCCGGTCCGTCACCTTCGCTCCCGCGCAGCGGAATCGTATCGGCGCTCGCCGGTCCGCGTTCGGCGCGATAGAGCTCGATCACATCACGAATCAGGTCATTGACGTCGATCGGCTTGGGCGTGATCTGCGCCGGGCGCGCGTAATCGGCAAAAGCATTCACCAGCCCTTTGAGCGCTTCCACTTGCTCGACGATCGTATGAGTGGCGCGATCGAGCGTCGGACGCTCGTCTTCCGGCAATACCGGCAAGTATTTGTGACGAATGCGCTCGGCGGAGAGTTGAATCGGTGTCAGCGGATTTTTGATTTCGTGCGCCATACGCCGTGCGACTTCACCCCAAGCGGCCGCGCGCTGCGCGTGGATGATGTTCGTTACGTCATCGAACACGACCACGTAGCCGCTGTACCGGCCTTTCAGTCCCGGCAAGAGCGTGCCGCGCAACATGAAGATACGTCGACTCGCGGGCTCCGACACGATTTCAACTTCGGCGCGCCACTCCCGGCTGCCCGTACGCACGGCGTTCTTGATCGCTTCCGTGAACGGTCCGAGATGAGCGTGATTGTCGGCCAGCCAATCGAGCGAACGGCCGCTCGCGGCCGCGACATCGACACCGAGGATGTGCCCGGCCGCCGCGTTGTGCGTGCGCAGCATGTGACGATGATCGAAGGAAAGCACGCCCGAGGAAAGGTGCGTCAAAATGGTCTCGAGATAGGTGCGCTGCATCTCGGCTTCGCGCTGGCTGCGCTTGGTCTGCGACTGCGCGCGCGCGATTTGCCGCGTCATCTCGTTGAACGATTCGACGAGGATTCCGATTTCGTCGTGGCTCGGCACCGGGATGCGCTTCTTGTAGTCGCCGAGCGCCACCGCGCGCGTGCCGGCGGCAAGATCGCGGATCGGCGCCACGACGCGGCGCGCCGAAAATATCGCCGCCCATAACGCGATCAGCATGGTGAGCAGCGCCACCAGGGAGAGCGTCAGCGTGAAGCTGAACTTGAGCGGTCCCCGCAGGTAAACAAGTTTTTCGTATTCGGCGTAAGCGGTTTGCACGCTCTCGCCGAGCTTCGCATAGCGCGAGGGGAGCGGCTGCAGCACTTGCAGGATGCGAAGGGGGGCGCCGACGTCGCGCGAATAAACGGGCACCACGACGCGTAGCCGCAGCCCGGTGCGCGCGCTCGCGTCGAGATTGGCGTAGCTCTGTCCCTGGCGAATACGCGCTAGGATTTCTTCGCCGGGTCGGTCCGGCAACAGCGTGCCGCTCTCGGGGCCCTCCTGGCTGCTCGATGCGATGATGCGTCCGTCCTGCGAAAACAAGGTGAGCTCGCCGAGGGCGTGCGCTTCGCGCAAATAATTGAGCGACGGCAACACCGTGCGGTCGGAGCTCGCCTCGAGCTCGATCGCCATTTCATTCGCCGTCTTCGCGAGATCTTGCTTGATGGCATCGAGCGAGGTTCGCCCGAGCAAGAGCGCGTCGTTGAGCGCCTGTTCGATCTTGACGTCGAACCAGTTGTCGATGCCGCGATTGAGCGTCTGGATCGAGAAGAAAAACACCACCGTGACCGGCGCCACGGCGAGCGCGACGAACATGACGAGCAAGCGCAGCGTCAGGCGCGATCCCATGACGCGCGCGCGGTACTGCTTCACCAAGTAATAAAGGTTGACCGCGATCAGGGCGAGGAAAGCCGTGATACCGATGACATTGACGACCAGAAGCACCGAATACATGCGACCGAACATCGCCGAGTTCTGCGCCGCCGCGCTCATCATGAAGAGCGACGCGATGAGCAGCGCGGAGAGCACCATCAACGGAACAATGCCGGTCAGATAACGTTTCACCGCTGCGTTTCCCACGTGGTCCAGCCGCTGTTCAAGTCCCAGGCGCGCGAGGTATAGGCGAGCGGCCGTAGCAGCGTCGGCAGCGCTTCGATGTCAAGGCGCGCCCGTATGTCGAGGTGATACCCCGCATCACCGAGAACCGGGGTACCGACAGTTAGCGTCAAATCAGCAAGCGATCCCATCTGTATCAACGCATCGTTGAGCGACACGAAACTTTCGCGTAACACCGGCGCGCCGGCACCCGCGCTGATCAAGTATTGACCGGTCAGGGCGTGATAACGCAACTCGCGGCGCAGCGCCCAGCTTGCGAGTTTCTGATCCCATATGAACGTGCGGCGACGATATAACCGCACATCGATCGCAAGCTCGATCGGAATGCCATTGTTTATCGCTTCTTCGACTTCCGGCGTCAGCCCGAGGTCGATCGTTCCATTGAGAGACAGCGTCTGTCCGCTCAGGCGTGCCTGTACCGAGCTTACTTTGAACCCCGACGCCAGCGCCAGCGAAGGACCGCCGCCGCACAGCCCTACGAAGACCAAGTAAAAAAGCGGTCGCCACAACCATGCGCGCGGCGTTTCAACGTTTGCGCAGGCGGGCATAGTAAAAGCCGTCCATTTCGTCCTCGCCCGGGAGAATTTGATAGCCGATGGCATTTCCACCGGGTTGCAGCGGTTCGGCAACGGCGTCCGTATGGCGTACAAGAAAGTCCCGCATCTGCTGTTCGTTTTCCTCGTTCAGAACGGAGCAAGTCACGTACAAAAGCTTACCCCCGCGTGCCAAGCAGGGCCACACGCCGTCGAGTATTTGGACCTGGGTGCGCCGCAATTGGGGCAGATCGTGTGGCTGTCGACGCACTTTTATATCGGGATGGCGCCGGATGACGCCCGTCGCGGAGCACGGAACGTCCAGCAGAATCCGGTCGTACGCCGAGCCGTCCCACCAGCTCGACCGGTTCATGGCATCCGCCAGCATCAAGCGGGCGTTAACGCCCACGCGTCGCAGATTGAGCCGTAGCCGTTCCAGCCGTTGCGGGTCGACCTCGAGCGCCGTCAGTTCAGCGAGCGACGGCGTGCGCTCGAGGATGTGCGCCGCCTTGCCGCCGGGCGCGGCGCAAGCGTCGAGCACGCGTTGCCTCGGTTGTGTCTCGAGAAAACCAGCGGCGAGTTGAGCCGCCGCATCCTGTACCGACGCGTGCCCTTCTGCAAAGCCGGGCAACCGCTCCACGGGGACGGGCATCTCGAGGACAAGCGCTGTCTCGACCCCGGAATGGGTACGCGCCGCTATTCCCTCTGCATGCAGCGCCGCGAGGTAGTCGCTGCGCGTCACGCGTGTCGTATTAACGCGTAGAGTCATGGGCGGCCGCTCGTTGTTGGCGTCGAGAATGCGTGGCCACGCGTTTGGGTAATCGTTGCTTATTGCATCGATCAGCCAGGCGGGGTGGCTGTAACGCAATTCCGCAGACGCGGCAATCGTTTGCGCGACGCGCTCGGCCTCGCGCAAGCAGGCGCGCAGGCAGGCGTTTAGCACGCCCTTGGCCCAGCTTTTTTTCAATATGTCGGCGGCTGAAACGGTGGCGTCAACAGCGGCGTGATCCGCTACCCGCGTGTGACGCAACTGGTAGAGTCCGACGAGCAGCAGGGCGTGGATGTCCGCGTCCTTTGCTTTAAACGGTCGAGTGGCAAAGAGGTTCGCGACGCCGATGAGTTGGTGGTACCACCGCAACGTTCCATAGGCGAGTTCCTGGATCAAAGGGGCGATGGCGCGGTCCGTCGCCCGCAACCGCCCGCGCGCCTCCTCAAGCGCCGCGTCCAGAAATCGACCGTTCTTTAGTACTTGTACGACAACCAGAGCGGCTGCGGCACGCGCGGCTGCCGCCGATTCGTGCGATTCGTTCGCGGCCTTCACGTGCCGAATTGATCGCCCGGCGCGATGCGCGTCCCGTTTAAAAATTCTCGTACCGCCAACGCGCGTCCCCCGGCCAGCTGCAATCGCTGAATATTCAGCACGCCCGCGCCCGTTTGTACCAGCACGCCCCCGCTACCCGCTTCGACCACCGTGCCCGGCTCGCCGTGCGCGACCGGACCGGGTCCTAGGGGGCCGACTTCCCACAACCGTAACGTCTCGCCACGCCACCGGGTCGCGGCCACCGGCCGCGGGTTGAGCGCGCGGATTTTGCGATGAATCTGCAACGCCGGTTGTGACCAATCCACCCAGGCTTCGTCTTTTTGCAACTTGGGCGCGTAACATGCCTGAGTGCCGTCTTGTGGTTGTGCCACGAGCGCGCCTTTGCGCAAACGTTCCAGCGCGTCTATCAACGTCTCTGCGCCCAAGATCGCCAGACGCTGTTCCAGCGTGCCGGTGGTGTCGGTTTCGAAAATCGGCATGTCTCTCTGGAGCAAAATGGGACCGGTATCGAGCCCGGTTTCCATTTGCATAATGGTGATTCCTGTTTTCTGATCCCCCGCCTCGACGGCGCGGGCGACGGGCGCGGCGCCGCGCCAGCGCGGGAGTAGTGACGCATGAACATTAATGCACCCGAAACGAGGAAGCGCGAGAATCGATGCCGGAAGCAATAACCCGTATGCCACGACAACCATGACGTCGGCATCGAGCGCACCTATGAAAGGTCCCTCGCCGCGCAACGTGGCCGGCTGACGCAACGGGAGCCGGTTAGTAAGCGCGTAATCCTTGATCGGGCTGGTCCGCAATTGCCGGCCGCGCCCGGCGGCTCTATCCGGCTGGGTGTAAATGACCTTCAACGCATGGCCGGCCGCATGCAGTCGCTCAAGCGTGGGTAGCGCGAACGCGGGCGTACCGGCAAAGATGACGTTCATTTGTTCTTAGTAAACTGTTTGCCATTCTTGCCGTTGCGGTACGGGTCTGAATTGTCTCCGAACGGCCCTCAGCTTACAGACGCTTCGTCTCGGTGGGAAACGCCGGGGAAAAGCTATTCCCTGCTTGGCGCGCTTACATCGCCAGTCGCTGGTGCTTTTCGAGTTTCTTGCGTATGCGTTGTTGCTTGAGGCGCGAGAGATAATCGACGAAAACTTTGCCATCCAGGTGATCGATTTCGTGCTGAATGCAGGTGGCAAGGAGACCGGTTGCCTCCAATTCGAACGGCCGACCCTCGCGATCGAGCGCCCGCACTCGCACGTGTCCAGCGCGCGTGACCGGCTCGAAAACGCCGGGAACCGACAGGCAGCCTTCCTCCATGATTTGTTCACCTTCGCTCTCGCGTATTTCCGGGTTTATGAATACCTGGAGCCGGTTGTGCTCCTCCGAGAGATCCAGGACGACGACCCGTTTGAGCACGCCCACTTGGATCGCCGCGAGTCCTATTCCGGGCGCGTTGTACATGGTCTCCGCCATGTCGGAAACAAGCGCGCGAATCTCATCCGTGACCGCGCCGACCGGCTCGGCTTTGCGGCGCAACCGCGGGTCGGGATAGTGAAGAATCTGAAGTAACATGAGCGATATACTTTAAACGGAATGAATAAACGGGCTAGAGGTTACTGAATTGCAAACGATTTGACCGCGTTCCCGGTTTGGCGTTCCTTTAAAACATGAACTACACTTCTCGCGAGATTATATCAATAAGGGAGCCATTGGTCCGTGCCCTTTCCCCGGTCTCGCCGTTTCCTGTGCGTACTTACTATATTGCTCGGCTTGGCCCCGGCCATCGTCGCTGCCGACGAGGTCCAGCTCAAGCCGGACCACCCTGAGCGCTACACCGTCGTCAAAGGGGATACGCTGTGGGATATCGCCGCCCGCTTCCTCCAGAGCCCGTGGCACTGGCCGCGGGTGTGGAAAATCAACGACAAGATCAAGAACCCGCATCTCATCTATCCGGGTGACGTGATCTTGCTGCGGTACGTCGATGGTAAGCCCGAATTGACCGTGCTGCGCAATGAGAAGGTATCGCCGGACGGATCCATTACTTCACCGGCGAGCAGCACTGAGCCCGCGAAGGTGGAGAGTGCGACGCCGACGCCCGCGGTTGCGAGCGGCATGAAGAAGTTGACGCCGCAAATGTACAGCGAGCCCGTTGAACGTCCCATCCCGACCATTCCGCCCGACATCATTGTTCCATTCCTGACGCAACCTCTGGCGGTCGGCGAAAAAGACCTGAACCAGGCGGGCTACGTCACGGTAGGGTTCGACAATCGGATTGCGCTGGGAACGCGGAGTGTTTTCTATGCGCGCGGCATCAGCGACCCCAATGTCGAGTACTTTCGAATCTTCCGGCCCGGCAAAGCGCTAAGAGATCCCGATACCGGCGAGCTGCTTGCCCACGAGGCGCTTTACCTCGGTGACGCACAGCGCCTCGAAACCGGAGATCCCAGCAAGCTTATCGTTACGTCGGTAAAGCAGGAAATCCTGCCGACGGATCGTCTGCTCGCCGCTCCGCCGAATGCCGCTCTGCCCTACTACTTTCCACATTCTCCCGGCAAACCGGTTCGCGGACATATCATCGCCGCGCTCAATGCCGTGGCGGAAATTGGCTCGCATACCGTGGTCGCGCTCAGTCTCGGTCAGCGCGAAGGGATCGAGGAAGGACACGTGTTGCGCGTACTGTATCGCCAAGGGACGCATAAGGACCCGGTCTCGCGCAGCACCTATAAGCTGCCTGACGAAGAAGCCGCCTTGCTGTTGGTGTTCCGGACGTTTGAAAAAGTGAGCTACGCGCTGGTGTTGAACGCTACACAGCCGGTCCATCTGCTCGACGTCGTTACCACACCATAGTGCCGTTTCCATGCGGTAGCGACTGACGCATGATCGCCGGATGAACCCGGCGATTCAGCTCCTTTGGCTCACGCTAGCCCATGTCCCGGGCCTTGGCCCGCGGGGTCGCGCCGCTCTCGTGAAGCGCTTCCCATCCATCGAGGCGCTCTTTGCCGCCGATCGCGCGGCGTTAGAGACGGCGCTGCATGATAGTTTGGCATCGTTCTCCGACCGCGCCGATCCCGGCGCGGCAATTGCCGCGATTCTCCGCGGCCCCGAGACACGCGCATTCGTCCCCGATCTCACCTGGCTTGCCGAGGAGCGGCATCACTTGATCAGCTGGGGCGATGCGGACTATCCCGCGCTGCTGCGGGAGATTCCCGACCCCCCGCTCGTTCTCTACGTTCACGGCGAACGCAGCGCCCTTTCTCAGCCGCAACTCGCCATCGTGGGCAGCCGGAACCCCACCCCGCTCGGCGCACAAAATGCGTCCGCTTTCGCGCGCGTGCTCGCGCAAAGCGGTCTTGCCATTACGAGCGGCCTTGCGCTTGGTATCGACGCCGCCGCACACCGCGGCGCGTTGGAGGCGGAAGGAAAGACGATTGCGGTCGCCGGGACCGGGCTCGATCGAGTGTATCCGGCTCGACACCGCGACCTGGCGCATAGAATCGCCGCCGAGGGTGCGCTCGTTTCGGAGTTCCCCATCGGCACTCCGGCGCGCGCCGAACACTTTCCGGTACGCAACCGCCTCATCAGCGGCTTGAGCCTGGGTGTGTTGGTGGTGGAGGCGGCGCTGAAAAGCGGCTCGCTCATCACCGCCCGGCTGGCCGCGGAACAGGGTCGCGAGGTATTCGCCTTGCCCGGCTCGATTCACTCGCCGCTCGCGCGCGGATGTCATGCGCTGATACGCCAGGGCGCGAAGCTTGTCGAAACCGCCGAGCACGTGCTGGAGGAACTCGGTCCGCTCGCACAGGTCACACGCCAAGCGGTACCGCAAAGCGAGGCGCCCGAGCT
>Ga0070741_10014197_pt1 | contig 13838 bp, 12 predicted proteins | sample Coa_R1_4_FD_66440 | JGI IMG/M metagenome (GOLD analysis project Ga0070741, IMG submission 66440) | Surface soil microbial communities from Centralia Pennsylvania, which are recovering from an underground coalmine fire - Coalmine... | ecosystem: Environmental > Terrestrial > Soil > Unclassified ... | reverse complement strand
GATCTCGGCGTTCGCGCGCGCCGGCGCGGCGCTCGGGGACCGCGCCTACGTCGCCCGCGCGGAGGCGGCGGCGCGCTTCGCGCTCGACGGGCTCGGGGCCGGCGGGACCCTCCGGCGCGCGGACACGAGCCCGGTCGGCGGCTTCCTCGACGATCACGCGCTCCTCGCCGCGGGGCTCCTCGACCTCTGGGACGCGACGTTCGATCCGCGCTGGCTCCGCGAGGCGCTCCACCTCCAGCGCGTCCTCGCGCGCGACTTCTGGGACGACGCGAGCGGCGGCTTCTTCACGACGGCGGCCCGCGCCGAGGCCCCGCTCGCGCGCGAGAAGCGGGTCGTGGACGACCCGCTCCCCGCCGGCAACGCGGTCGCGGTGGACAATCTCCTGCGGCTCGCCGAGCTGACGGGCGACGACGCGCACCGCCGGCGCGCGGACGCGACGCTTCGCGCGCTCGGTCGGGACCTCGCGCGCTCCCCGACCGACGCGGCGCGGCTCCTCGCTGCGCTCGAGCGCCGGCTCGACCGCGCGAAGGAGATCGTGATCGTCGCCCCCGCCGGGCGTCCCGAGACCGCGGCGCCTCTCCTCGCCGTCGTGCGCCGCACCTGGCTCCCGAACGCGGTCCTCGCCGTCCAGACGGAGGGCCCGGCCCTCGACGCCGTGCGCGCGCTCGTTCCGCTCCTCGAGGGCAAGCGCGCGCTCGACGGCCGCGCAACGGCGTACGTCTGCGAGGAGCGCGTCTGCGCGCACCCGACCACCGAGCCCGACGTCCTCGCGGCGGCGCTCGCGCCAGCCGCGCCGCTCCCGTAAGATCGCCCGGTGCCCGCCGTCGTCGAAGCCCACGACCTCACGAAGCGCTACGGCGCCCGTCTCGCCGTCGACCGCGTGAGGTTCGCGGTCGAGTCGGGCGAATGCGTCGGCCTCCTCGGCCCGAACGGCGCCGGCAAGACGACGACCATCAAGATGGTGACGGGCTTCTCGCCGCCGACGAGCGGCACGCTCACCGTCCTCGGGCGCCCCATGACGCCCGCCCACCACGCGGAGATCAAGGCGCGGCTCGGCATCGTGCAGCAGGAGGAGAGCCTCGACCCCGACCTCTCGGTCGAGCGGAACCTGCTCGTCTACGCGCGCTACTTCGGCATTCCGGCCGACGCGGCGGCCGAGCGCGCGGAGCGGCTCGTCCGGTTCGCCGAGCTCGAGGAGCATCGCCACGAGCGCATCAAGAGCCTCTCGGGCGGGATGAAGCGGCGCCTGATGCTCGCCCGGGCCCTCCTGAACGAGCCCGCGCTCCTCGTCCTCGACGAGCCGACGACGGGGCTCGATCCGCAGGCCCGCCGCCTCGTGTGGGAGCGCGTGCGGAGCTTGAAGCGCCAGGGCACGACCATCCTGCTCACGACCCACTACATGGAGGAGGCCGCGCAGCTCTGCGACCGCCTCATCATCATGGACGGCGGCCGGATCGTCGCGGAGGGCGCGCCGACCGCGCTCATCGCGCACCACGTGGGCGCCGAGGTGGTGGAGGTCTACCTCGACGGTCGCCCCGACGCCGACGCGCACGCGGCGCGCCTCGCGACGGGCGCGTGGCGGAGCGAGCGCGTCGGCGGCGTCCTCTATCTCTACGTCCAGAGCGGCGCGGCCGAGCCGTCGCGCGACGCGCTCGACGGTCTCGACTTCACGCGGCGGCGGGCGACGCTCGAGGACGTGTTCCTCACCCTCACCGGGCACGCGCTCCGGGACTAGCGCATGCGTCCCACGCTGCGAGCCTTGAGCGTCTGGCGTCGCGACCTCGAGTCGTGGCAGCGCTTCGCCCCGTCGTTCTTCGTCGCGGCGCTCGGCGACCCCGTCTTCTACCTCCTCGGCATCGGCTACGGCCTCGGCCGCTTCGTCGCGGACATCGACGGGGTCCCGTACGCCGTCTTCCTCGCGCCGGGCATCATCGCCTTCACGGCGATGAACAGCGCAACCTTCGAGACGACGATCGGGTCCTTCACCCGGATGGTCGAGCAGAACACGTACGCCGCGATCCTCGCGACCCCCTGCTCGGTGGCCGACGTGGTCGCGGGCGACGTCTTGTGGGCCGCGACGAAGGGCACGATCGCCGTCGCCGTCGTACTCGCGCTGGTCGCCGCCTTCGGCCTCCTCGCGAGCCCGCTCGCGGTCCTGCTCCTGCCGCTCGGCTTCGCGGTGGGGCTCATGTTCGCCGCGATCGGCATGGTGATGACGGCGAAGGCGCCCTCCTACGACTTCTTCAACTACTACTTCACCTTCGTCTTCTCCGTCATGTTTCTCTTCTGCGGCGTCTTCTTCCCGATCGTGACCCTGCCGGCGTGGGCCCGCGTCGTCGCCTGGTGCCTGCCGCTCACGCACGCCGTGAACCTCGCCCGCGCGCTCGCGGCCGGCACGCTCGCACCGTCGCTCCTGGGCGAGGTCGCGTGGATGGCGGTCGTGACGGCGGCCGCGTTCTGGCTCGCGGAGCGGCTCGTGCGCCGCCGCCTGCTCGTGTGAAGACGGCACGCCCGTTCTCGCACCTGGGAACGGTGCGCGGGCGCGCCTCCCCGGCCGTCGGAAGGGCCTCGCCGGGGCGCCGGTCCCGGGTTGCGGCGGGCTGGCCGGACGCTTGCATCGGGAGGAGCGCATGGCCACCCCCTTCCGGCGCATCCTCGTCCCCCACGACTTCTCGAAACCGGCCTCGGAGGCTCTCCGCGTCGCCGCAGACCTCGTGGGCGGCGACGGCCGCGGCCTCACCGTGCTGCACGTCGTCGTGCCGTTCACGCCGGTCGCCGGCTTCCCGCCCGCCGACGGCGCCGTCTGGTTCCCCCCGACCGAGCTCGTCGCCGACGTGCGCCAGCGCCTCGCGCGCCTCGTCGCCCGGGAGCTCGGGCCGCGGCGGTCGGCGAAGGTGGCGTGCCGCGTGGTCGTCGGCGATCCCTACCTGCGCATCGTGGAGGCCGCGCGCGGCCACGACGCCATCGTGATGGCGACGGCGGGGCGCACCGGGCTCGCGCACCTCCTGATCGGCAGCGTCGCCGAGAAGGTCGTCCGTCATGCGACCGTGCCCGTGCTGACGATCCGCCCGACCGGGGGGCGGGCTCGGCGCCGCGCGCGCCGGACGCGGCGTCGGGCGGGACGTCGGTTGCGGCTCCCTGGACGCTTCCGGTAGCATCCGCTCCGCATGGGAGAGGCGATCCTCGTCGCCGACGACGAGCCGGGCGTCCGGGAGAGCCTCGCCGAGGTGCTGCGCGACGCGGGGCACCGGGTCGAGGTCGCGGGGGACGGCGCCGCGGCGCTCGCCGCCCTCGACGCCATCAACTTCTCCGTCGTCATCACGGACCTCCGCATGCCGGGCGCCGACGGCATGGCCGTCCTCCGTCGCGCGCGGGAGATCGCGCCGCAGACGATCGTCCTCGTGATGACGGCGCACGCGAGCGTCGAGACGGCCATCGACGCCCTCCGCGCCGGCGCGACCGATTACCTCCTGAAGCCGATCATCTTCGACGACGTGCTCACGAAGGTGGAGCGGCTGCTCGACCACCGCGCGCTCGCCTGGCAGTCGCAGATGCTCCGGCGCGAGGTCGAGGCGCGGTACGACTTCGACCAGCTGATCGGGAAGAGCGCGGCCATGGCCGAGATCTTCACGCTCATCAAGAAGGTCGCGCCGACGCAGAGCACGGTCCTCATCACGGGCGAGAGCGGTACGGGCAAGGAGGTGGTCGCACGCACGATCCACCACCACAGCACGGTCGCGAGCCGCATCTTCCTTCCGATCAACTGCGCCGCGATCCCCGAGACCCTCCTCGAGAGCCAGCTCTTCGGCCACGTGCGCGGCGCCTTCACCGGCGCCGTCACGGCGCAGGAGGGGCTCTTCAGCCGCGCCCGGGGCGGGACGATCTTCCTCGACGAGATCGGCGACATGCCGCTCGGCCTCCAGTCGAAGCTCCTGCGCGCGATCGAGGCGAAGGAGATCCTCCCCGTGGGCGCAACGCAGCCGGCGACGATCGAGGTCCGCATCATCGCGGCGAGCAACCGCGACCTCCGGGCGATGGCCGAGGAGGGCCGCTTCCGCGAGGACCTCTACTACCGCCTGGCGGTGATGGAGCTGCGGCTCCCGCCGGTCCGCGACCGGCGCGAGGACATCCCGAGCCTCGTCGAGTATCTCGTCCGCCGGCACAACCGCGAGATGAAGCGGAGCTACCGCGGCGTCGACAACGCGACGCTGAAGCTCCTCATGTCGCAGCCGTGGAAGGGGAACGTCCGCGAGCTCGACAACGTCATCGAGCACGCCATGATCGTCGGCGACGGCGAGTGGATCACGCCGAACGACCTCCCGCGCACCCTGCGCGAGACGAGCGGGCCGCTCCCGCCCGTCGGCGACGACCTGCGCGAAGCGCTCGCGGCGTACGAGCGCATCCACATCGCGAGCGTGCTCGAACGGACGGGCCGCGACAAACGGAAGGCCGCGGAGCTCCTCGGCCTCTCCCTCTCGTCGCTCTATCGCAAGCTGAATGAGCTCCAGATCGCCCTCGAGTGACGGGGGCACCGCGCGCTCGTCCGGAGCGCTCGACCCGGTGGACGTCTCCGGGCCCACGTGATCCACGTCTTTCCGGACACCGACGCCTGGGGCCGGCACCTCGCGCGCGCCGCGGGGGCGTCGTGCGCACGCGTCCGGGTCCATCGCTTTCCCGACGGCGAGAGCCTGGTCCGCGTCCGCGCGCCCGCGGGGCGCGAGGCGATCCTCGTCCGCTCGCTGCACGACCCGAACGCGAAGCTCGTCGAGGTCCTGCTCGCGGCCGACGCGCTCCGGCGCGCCGGGGCCCGCCGCGTGACGCTCGTCGCGCCGTACCTCGCGTACATGCGCCAGGACGCCGTCTTCCGGCCGGGCGAGCCCGTCTCGCAGCGGGCGATCGGCGCGTGTCTCGCGCGGGCGTTCGACCGCGTCCTCACGGTCGAAGCGCACCTGCATCGCGTCCGCCGCCTGGCGGACGCGGTCTCCCGCCCGTCACGGTCGCTCTCTGCCGCCCCCGCAATCGCGGCCTGGGTGCGCCGGACGGGCGCCGACCTCCTCGTCGGGCCGGACGCGGAGTCGGCACCCTGGCTGCGGGCCGTCGGGTGCGCCGCGGGCCTCCCGTGGGTCGTCGGCGCGAAGGCGCGGCTCGGCGACGACCGGGTGCGCATCCGCCTCCCCGGCGTCCGGCCGGCGCGCCGTGCGGTGATCGTCGACGACGTCTCGTCGAGCGGGGCGACGCTCGCGACGGCGGCCCGCGCGCTCCGGCGCGCCGGCGTCGCTCGCGTCGAGGCCGTCGTCGTCCACGCGCTCTTCGCGCCCGGCGCGCTCGCCCGCCTCCGCGCCGCCGGGATCACCCGGGTCGTCTCCTGCGATACGATCCCGCATCCGACGAACGCGATCGCGACGGCCGCGCTCGTCGCCGCCGCGCTCCAAACGCGATGTTCCGGCTGAAGCGCCTCGGCATCGACACGCTCCGCGAGCACGTCGTCTTCATCCACGAGGCGGCGGTGCGGACGGGACGGCTCGGCTTCAACCCGCTCGACCGCGTCGTGGTCGTCGGGACGGACGCCGCGGGCGGCGTGCACGAGGTGACGGGCGTGCTCAACTTCTGCCGCGACGGATTCGTCGCCGCGGACGAGATCGGCCTCTCCGAGGTCGGGTTCGCCGATCTCGGCCTCCCGGAGGGCGCGGCCGTGCGCGCGACCATCGCGCCGGCGTCGGCGAGCCTCGACCTCGTCCGCGCGAAGCTCGGCGGCCGGCGTCTCGACGACGCGGCCTTCCGCGCGATCCTCGAAGACGTCGTCCGCCACCGCTACTCGAAGGTGGAGCTCTCGATGTTCGTGCTCGCGTGCGCGCTCCGGAGCCTCGACGTGACCGAGATCACCGCGCTCACGCGCGCGATGGTCGCGAGCGGCACGCACCTCGCGCTCGGTCCGGGACCGATCGCGGACAAGCACTCGATCGGCGGCGTGCCGGGCAACCGGACGACGATGATCGTCGTCCCCATCCTCGCCGCGCTCGGCGTCCGCGTGCCGAAGACGTCGTCGCGCGCGATCACGAGCCCGGCCGGCACCGCGGACACGATGGGCGTCCTCGCGGACGTGGCGCTCACGCCCGCGCGCCTGCGGGACGTGGTCGACCGGGTCGGCGGCTGCATCGCCTGGGGCGGCGCGCTCGGGCTCGCGCCCGCGGACGACATCCTCATCACCGTCGAGCGCCCGATGGAGATCGACAGCGAGGCGCAGATGGTCGCCTCGATCCTCGCGAAGAAGAAGACCGCGGGCGCGACGCACGCGCTCATCGACATCCCCGTCGGCCCGCGCACGAAGATCCGCTCGCCCGAGGCGGCGACGCGACTCGTCCAGCTCTTCCACGCCGTCGCCGCCGAGGTCGCGCTCGCGGTGGACGTCGTCGTCACCGAGGCGCACGGGCCGGTCGGCTTCGGCATCGGGCCGCGCCTCGAAGCGCTCGACGTGCTCGCGGTGCTCCGCCGCGCGCCCGACGCGCCCGCCGACCTGCGCGAGAAATCGCTCTTCCTCGCCTCGCGAATCCTCGAAATGGTGCGCGCCGTGCCCCCGAGCGGCGGCTATCGCGCCGCCGAGCGCGTGCTCGACTCCGGAGAGGCCCTCGCCGTCTTCGAGCGGATCGTCGCCGCCCAGGGGCCGCGGCCGCTCCCGCCCGCGGCGCCGCACGTCCACGTCGTCCCCGCCCCCGGCGACGGCCGGATCCGCGAGATCGACTGCTGGGAGATCGGCCGCATCGCGAAGCAGGCGGGGGCCCCGGCGAACGTCTCGGCCGGCGTCCGCCTCCTCCGCACGGTCGGCGACGTCGTCGCCCAGGGCGAGCCGCTCTTCGAGATCCACGCCGAGAGCGAGGCGCAGCTCGAGTTCGCCCGCGCCCACGCCGCCGCCCGCCCCGACCTCGTCACGTTCGGCTTCTAGGTCTCCCCTGCGCGCTCGACGAGGGGGCGTCCGTCAGCGCGTCGCGGCGGCCCACGCGTCGAGCCGCGCGCGGTCCGCGTCCGACAGGCGCGCGTCCGGGTGGAGGAGAACGTAGTACCAGGGCGGCATCTCGCCCTCGCGCACCTCCTCCACCGTCTCCCGGAGCTTCTTCACGCGATTGCGGGGATCGTACGTCGCCCAGCGCGAGTAGTTGAGCTCGCGACGGCCCTCGTTCACGTCGTGCGCGAGGAGCCACGAGACGGGAGCGACCCGCGCGTACCACGGCCACACCGTCTCGTGCGAGTGGCAGTCGTAGCACGCGCGCCGGAGCACCGCCTTCACCTCGGGCGCCGCCTCGACGTCGCTCTCGACCGGCGGGTTCGTCCTCGCCGGGCGGACGAGCTGCGCGACGACGAGGAACCCCGCGAGCGCGAGCCCGAGCCGCTTGAACCAGCGCGTGAAACCCGTCATGGGCCGGCCATCGTACAGGAGGTCCGCATGGAGAAGAAGTTTCCCTCGTTCTACCGTCGCTTCGCGACCGACCAACCGCGCGTCGCGCAGGCGTACGAGGCCCTGAGCGACGCCTGTCTCGGCGAGGGGCCGCTCGATCGGAAGACCATCGAGCTCGTGAAGATCGGCATCGCCCTCGGCGCGCGTCTCGAGGGCGGCGTCCACTCCCACGTCCGGCGGGCGCGCGAGGCGGGTGCGACCGCCGACGAGATCCGACACGCCGTCCGCCAGGGCCTCACGACGGTCGGCTTTCCCACGATGATGGCGGCGCTCGCCTGGGCGGACGACGTCCTCGAGCCGGAGGGTGGAGTCACCGGGTGACCGCGGAGCATCCCGCCGGCGGTCCGGAGCAAGCGGCCTGCCAGCCGGCGGCCGGCCGGCGCCGCCCAGTCCGCGGTCGCGACGTTCGCATGGATGAGATCGGCGCCGGGGTGGAAGTCGCCGCGCTTCGGAATCGCGCGTGGACGGCGGGGCGCGTCGCGTGCGATACGCGGCCGGGATGGCCACCACGCCGACGCTCCGCTTTCTCGGCGCCGCGGGGACCGTCACCGGCTCGAAGCACCTCGTCACGACCGGCGGCGGCCACCGGCTCCTGCTCGACTGCGGGCTCTTCCAGGGCCTGAAGCCGCTCCGCCTCCGGAACTGGGCCGCGCCGCCGGTCGACCCGGCGACGCTCGATGCCGTCGTCCTGAGCCACGCGCACGTCGACCATGCCGGCTACCTGCCCCTCCTCGTCCGCCACGGCTTCCGCGGGCCCGTCTACTGCACGCCGGCGACGGCCGACCTGCTGCCCCTCCTCCTGCTCGACGCCGCGCATCTCCAGGAGGAGGAGGCGGCGACGGCGAACCGTCACGGCTACTCGAAGCACCACCCCGCGCTCCCGCTCTTCACGACCGCGGACGCCGAGGCGGCGCTCCGCCTCCTCGCGCCGCGTCCCTTCGGCGCGCCGTTCCGCGCGACCGGCGACGCCGCGGTCGTCTTCCGTCGCGCGGGTCACATCCTCGGCGCGGCGACGGTCGAGGTCCGCCTCGGCGCGCCGCCGCTCCGTCTCGTCTTCTCCGGCGACCTCGGACGCGCGGGCCGTCCGATCCTCCGGGCTCCCGAGCCCGTCACGGAGGCCGACGTCGTGCTCGTGGAATCGACGTACGGCGACCGCGTGCATCCGCCGCGTCCCGAGGACGCGCTCGCGCGGGTCGTGTGCGACGCCGCCGACCGGGGCGGCGCGCTTCTCGTGCCCGCGTTCGCCGTCGGCCGGACGCAGGAGCTTCTCTGGCTGCTCCACGCCCTCGCCGAGGCGGGCCGCATCCCGCGGCTCCCCGTGTTCGTCGACAGCCCGATGGCGATCGACGTGACGGGCGTCTACGCCGCGCACCCGGAGGAGCTCACGACCGGCGCGGCCCGCTTCTTCGCGGCGGAGCGCGGTCCGCTCGGCGACGGCTACCGGCTCCTCCGGAGCCCGGAGGAGTCGAAGGCGCTGAACGACCGGACGGGTCCGCTGATCATCGTCTCCGCGAGCGGGATGGCGACGGGCGGGCGGATCCTCCACCACTTCCGCCGCCGTCTTCCCGATCCGCGGACGACCGTCCTGCTCCCGGGCTTCCAGGCGGCCGGGACGCGCGGCCGCTTGCTCCAGGACGGCGCACGGACGCTGCGCATGCACGGCGAGGACGTGCCCGTGCGCGCGACCGTCGTCGTGCTCGACGGCCTCTCGGCCCACGCGGACCGCGACGACCTCCTCGGCTGGCTCGCCGCCTTCGCGCCGCGGCCGCGGCGGGTCCACGTCGTGCACGGCGAGCCGCCGGCGGCCGAGGGCCTCGCGGCCGCCGCCGAGGGGCTCCTCGGGACGCGCGTCACAGTCGCGGCCGACGGCGCGACCGTCCCACTCGGCTAGCTCCGCGCTGCGACGCGCGCACGGCCGTCCCGAGCGTCCGTGCGAGCGCGCGCCGGGCCTTTCCTCCCCGGGCGGCGGCCCCTATCATCGCGCGCGTGGCGCTCGACGCGCGGCACTACGCGACCGACGTCGTCCTCCGCGACGGCGGCTCGATCCACGTCCGCGCCATCCGCCCGGACGACCGCGAGCGGCTCCTCGCGCACTTCCACGGGCTCAGCGCCCAGTCGGTCTACTTCCGCTTCTTCAACGCCAAGCGCCGGCTGACGGACGAGGAGCTCACCGAGTTCACGACCGTCGACTTTCGCGACCGCGCGGCGCTCGTCGTGACCCTCCGAGACGCCGACGAGGAGCGGATCATCGGCGTCGGGCGCTACGCGGTCGTCGGCGGCGCGCCGGGGGCGCGGTGCGCCGAGATCGCGTTCGCGGTGCTCGACGCGCACCAGGGGCGGGGGATCGGGACCGTCCTCCTCGAGCACCTCGCGGCGATCGCACGCACGAACGGCATCACGGAGTTCCAGGCCGACGTGCTCGGCGAGAACAACCGCATGCTCCGTGTCTTCGCGACGAGCGGGTTCACGGTGAAGCGCTCGGTCGAGGGCGGCGTCTTCCACGTGTCCTTCCCGACGAAGGAGACACCCGCGTTCCTCGCCGCGCACGACCGGCGGGAGCGGGAGGCGGCGGCGGAGAGCATCCGGCCGATCCTCGCGCCCCGCTCGGTCGCCGTGATCGGCGCGACCGACAGGCCGGGAACGATCGGCGCGGCCCTCCTCCAGAACCTCGTCCGCGCCGGCTTCCGCGGCCCCATCCACCCCGTGAACCCGAAGCACGCCGAGATCGCGGGCCTCCGGTGCCACCCGAGCGTCGCCGCGATCGGCGCGCCCGTCGATCTCGCCGTCGTCGCCGTTCCGGCGCCCGCCGTCGAGAGGGTGGTCGCCGAGTGCGCGCGCGCCGGCGTGCGGGGCGTCGTCGTCGTCTCCTCCGGGTTCGCGGAGACCGGGCCCGCGGGACGCGAGGCGGAGCGGCGGCTTCGCGACTTCGTGCGCGGGGCCGGCATGCGGATGGTCGGCCCGAACTGCCTCGGCGTCCTCAACACGGACCCCGCGGTCCGGCTGAACGCGAGCTTCGCCCCGAGCTGGCCCCCGGCCGGCAACGTCGCGATGCTTTCGCAGAGCGGCGCCCTCGGGATCGCGATCCTCGACCAGGTCCGCGCGCTCAACATCGGCATCGCGTCGTTCGTGTCGGTCGGGAACAAGGCGGACGTGTCCGGCAACGACCTCCTCGCCTACTGGGCCGACGACCCGCGCGCGGGCGTCATCGTCCTCTACCTCGAGAGCTTCGGGAACCCGCGCCGCTTCGCGCGCCTCGCGCCCGAGGTGGCGCGCCGCAAGCCGATCGTCGCGGTCAAATCGGGGCGCTCCGCGGCCGGCACCCGCGCGGCGTCGAGCCACTCGGCGGCGCTCGCGAGCCTCGACGTCGCCGTCGACGCTCTGTTCGAGCAGGCGGGCGTCATCCGGACCGAGACCCTGGAGGCGCTGTTCGACGTGACCGCGCTCCTCTCGACGCAGCCCGTCCCGCCCGGGCCGCGCGTCGGCGTGGTGACGAACGCGGGCGGCCCCGGCATCCTCCTCGCCGACGCCTGCGAGGCGCGCGGCCTCGCCCTGCCGGCGCTCGCCGGCGCGACGGTCGCGGCGCTGCGCACCTTCCTCCCGCCCCAGGCGGCCCTCGGGAACCCGATCGACGTGATCGCGTCCGCCACGCCGGCGCAGTTCGAGCGCGCGGTCGAGGCGGTCGGCGATGACCCGAACGTCGACGCCGTCGTCGTCGTGTACATCCCGATCGAGACGGCGGCTCCCGACGACATCGCGGCGGCGATCGCGCGCGGCGCGGGGCGCGTGCCGCGCGAGAAGCCCGTGCTCACGGTCTTCATGTCCGCGCGCGGCGCGCCCGCGGTCCTCTCGACCGGGCCGCGCGGCCCGATCCCCTCGTACAGCTTCCCGGAGAACGCGGCGCTCGCGCTCGCCGCCGCCGAGCGGTACGCGCGCTGGCGGCGCCGGCCGGCGGGCGAGGTCGTGACGCTCGCCCCGTTCGCCGTGAGCGCCGTGCGCGCGGTGGTCGCGCGCGTGCTCGCCGGGGCGACGGGCCCCCTCTGGCTCGAGCCGGACGACGTGAAGACGCTCCTCCGGGCGGCCGGGATCGACTTCGCCGCGAGCGAGATCGCGGCGCCCGCCGAGGCCGTGGCGACGGCCGAGCGCCTCGGCTACCCGCTCGTCGCGAAGGCGATCGCGCCCGGGCTCGTGCACAAGACGGACGTGGGCGGCGTCGTGCTCGGCCTACGCTCCGCCGACGCGGTCGCCGAGGCCGTGCGCGCGCTCGAGACGCGGCTCCGCGCGCACGGCTTTCCGCTCACGGGCGTCCTCCTCCAGCGCGAGATCGCGGGCGGCGTCGAGGCGCTCGTCGGCGTCACCACCGACCCGACCTTCGGCCCCCTCCTCGTCTGCGGCCTCGGCGGCGTGCTGGTCGAGCTGGTGCGGGACGTCGCCTACCGCCTCGTGCCGGTGAGCGACGTCGACGCGGCCGAGATGCTCGCGAAGCTCAAGTCGGCGCCCCTCCTCGACGGCTACCGCGGCATGCCGCCGGCCGACCGTGCGGCGCTCGTCCGGCTCGTGCAGCGCCTCTCGGCGCTCGTCGAGGTCGTGCCGGAGCTGCGCGAGCTCGACCTGAACCCCGTCAAGGTGCTCGCCCCGGGGAGCGGCGCGATCGTCGTCGACGCACGCATGCGGATCGGGCCGCTCGGGAGCACCGCCGCCGGGGCGGGCGCGCGCGAGGCCGCGCGGAGCCCCTGCTGACCGTGCCCCGCGCGCGCGATCACGGCGCGAGGCGCACGTCCAGGTGCTCCACCTGGCCTTCGTGCACCGTCACGTGACGCTCGACGGGCGCGGCGAGCGTCTCGACCCAGACCCGCACCGGGTGGGAGCCCGCCGGGACGCCGGCGATCTCGTAGCTCCCGCGCGCGTCCGTGACCGCGACCCACGGGTTCGGGTGGACGACGACGAAGGCTTCCATCTTCGGGTGGACGTTGCAGCGGATGCGGACGACGCCCGGCGCGTCGAAGAGGACGCCCTTCGACTCGCCGCGGTCGTACATGCCCAGGTCGAACGTCTTGGCCGGCGACGTCGAGTGAACGTTGTGCAGGCGGGGGTCCTGGTTCGGGAAGTCGACGGTCGTGCCGACCTGCACGGCGACGACGTGCGGAACGAACGTGTCGTCGCGCTGCACGATCGCGACGTGCGGCGCCGCGGCCGCGATCGGCACGGCGCCCGCGTCGACCATCACGACGGCGTTCGCGACCCCCGCGCCGTCCGCGCCGGTGATCGTCCCCTTGAGCGCCGCACCCTCGGCGCGCCCGCCGGTCGCACCGGCGGCGACGAGGACCGAGACCCAGATGCACACACGCGCACGCGTCATCGCCTCGCCTCCCCCGCGGCCGCGTACTCCACGTCGAGCGTCGCGGTTCCGTCCGCCGGAACGGTGACGGACCGCTCCAGAGTCCCGAGCGTCTCGTGCCACACGCGGACCGCGTACGTGCCCCCCGGCACGTCGTGGATCTCGTAAGCGCCGTAGGCATCCGTCACCGTGTGATACGGATGATCCGCGACGACGATGAACGCGCTCATCCAGGTGTGCCGGACGTCGCACGTGACGTCGATCCTCCCCGCGCGGGCGAGGGGCTTGCGGATGCGGCGCCCGGGCGTGAGCGCGACGTTGAAGAGCGTGTCCGGCCCCATCCGCGCATCCGCGTTGTGCAGCACCGGGTCCGAGTTCTGGAGCGCGAGCCACTGCCCCACCTCGGCCGTCTGGACGTGCGGCACGAAGCGGCAGCCCTGGTTGTCGAGCGTGACCGTCACGTCGCGCTCGGGCTTCCGTCCGCCCGCGACGCCCTCGACGGTGACGACCGCGTAGCGCACGCCGCCCGCCGGGCCGACGACGAGCCGCTCGTCGATCACGTGCTCGCCGCACACCTCCGCGTTCTTGAAGACGGGCATCGGCGGTCGTGCGGGCGCCGGACCCGCGAGCCGCACCGTCCCGGTGAGGACTCCGGCCGCCGCGTGGGGCGGCGGGACGGGAAGACCGAGGAGGAGCGCCACGAGCGCGCCGGTCGTCGTCCTTCGTCGCATCGCCATGCCTCCGACCTGCCATCGTCGTGCCAGCGCACCCGGCGCCGCATGTCCGGCGGCGTTCCCAGAGCTGAAAGCCCGCGCGGCGCCGGTTCTCAGAACGGGGAAGCGCGACGGCAGGCCCCGACGTCCCGGCCGCACGTTCCGAGCCGCGTGCAAGTACGGCGGCTGATTTGCTAGACAGGCGCCGGCATGTCGTGGCGGCTCGGGGTCGTGGCAGGAGGATTGCTCATCGTCGCGGGAGCCGTCTTCGTGGGATTGCGGACCTACGACTACGTCGAGAACGACCCGCGCTTCTGCCTCTCGTGCCACCTCATGGAGA
>Ga0070741_10014196_pt1 | contig 13838 bp, 12 predicted proteins | sample Coa_R1_4_FD_66440 | JGI IMG/M metagenome (GOLD analysis project Ga0070741, IMG submission 66440) | Surface soil microbial communities from Centralia Pennsylvania, which are recovering from an underground coalmine fire - Coalmine... | ecosystem: Environmental > Terrestrial > Soil > Unclassified ... | reverse complement strand
GCTTCGAGCTGCTGCGCAACGACATGGTGCGCGCCGTCGGCCTCGACCGGATGGCGCAGCTGATGCCGCCGTACGCGCCGGAAGGGCTGTCGATCACCGGCGGAACAAGCGGAGCAGGCGAGCCCGGCGGGGCCGGCGCCGTCGCGCGCGCGAGCCGCTCGCGCCAGCTGCCCGGTGTGCCGCACCTCCTTGATCAAGAGTACCTGTCTCACCAGCCGTACCTGCCCTACGCGTCGGACTTCGTCGCGGCCGCGCCCGACGGCGCCGGCTCCAACAACTGGGTGGTCGACGGCACGATGACCGCGAGCGGCAAGCCGATGCTGGCGAACGATCCGCATCTCGGGACGCGCATTCCGTCGACGTGGTATCTCGCGCACATGTCGGCGCCCGACTTCGACGTCGTCGGCGGCACGCTGCCGGGGACGCCCGCGGTCGTGCTCGGGCGCAATCGCCGCATCGCGTGGGGCATGACGAACGTGGCGGCCGACGTCGAGGATTTCTTCCGCGAGCACCTCGACGCGTCCGGCAGGAGCGCGGAGTTCAAAGGCGCGCAGGAACCGATCACGGTGGTCCCGGAAACGATCAAGGTGAAGGGCGGGGACGCCGTGACGCTGAACGTGCGCGTCACGCGTCACGGGCCGCTCGTCTCGGACGCGCTCAACGCGAATTACGCCGCATCGAACACGTCGCCGAAGCACGAGCCGCTCGAGCCGCTGGCGTTCCGGTGGACCGCGCTCGATGCGGACGACACGACGATCGTCGCGGTGCTGAAGGTGAACGAAGCGCGCAACTGGACCGAGTTCGTCGACGCGCTGCGCGCGTTCGTCGTGCCGTCGCAGAATTTCGTCTACGCCGACGTCGACGGCCACATCGGATACTACGCGCCGGGGCACATCCCGATCCGCGCGCGCGGCGACGGCACGCTGCCGGCCGACGGGTGGACGGGAGACGCCGAGTGGACCGGGTGGGTGCCGTTCGACGAACTGCCCCACCTCTACGATCCGCCCGACCACTTCATCGTCACGGCGAACCACCGGCCGGCGCCGGCGGACTACAAGTACAACCTGGGCGTCGAATGGTACGAGCCGTACCGCGCGCAGCGGATCGTCGACCTGCTGCGCGGTCGGACGAAGCTGACGCCCGATGATTTCGCGCGCATCCAGGCGGACACCGTGTCGCTGCACGCGAAGGAGCTGCTGCCGATCCTGATGCCGCACGCGCATCCCGACGACGACACCGACACGCGCGCGCTCGAGATGCTGCGCCGGTGGAATTTCGACGCGACCGGCGACAGCGCCGCGACCGCGATTTTCGAGGCGTGGTTCTACGCGCTCACGCCGGCGATCGTCGGCGACGATCTCGGTCCGCTTGCGACCGAGGCCTACAACGGCAAGTCGACGTTCACGACGCGGTTCCTGATCCGAACGCTCGAGGCGAACGACGCGTCGTGGTGCGACGACAGGACCACCGAGCGGCAGGAATCGTGCGACGACATGGTCACGAAGGCGCTGCACGACGGGGTGGTCGACGTGACGAAGCGGCTCGGCGGCGACATGACGCGGTGGCGGTGGGACGCGATGCACCACGCCGTGTTCCCGCACCAGGGTCTCGATGCGGTGGCCGCGCTGCGGCCGCTGCTGAGTCGATCGGTCGCGTCAGCCGGCGACTGGAGCACGGTGGACGTCGGCACCGTGGATGCGGCGGCGAAATACGAGCAGCACCTGATTCCCGGCTATCGCGAGATCATCGATCTGTCGCCGGCCAACGCGAGCCGGTTCGCCGACGCGGTGGGGCAATCGGGGCACTTCCTGTCGCCGCACTACGACGATCGGCTCGCCGACTGGCAGCGTGTGCGTCATCTGCCGATGCGCATGACGCGAGAGGCGGTCGAGACCGGCGCGACGGGTCACCTGACGTTGACGCCGGCGCGGTGAGAGCTGGTGTCAGACACCGCGGGCCTTGGTGTCAGACACCGGGAGGCTTGGTGTCAGACACCGGGTGACCTGGTGTCTGACACCTGTGGATCGTGACACCCGCATCGCACCACCGGCAGCCCCGGATACCGCGCAAAGCTCGCATCGGTGTCTGACACCCGACAGCGGTAGAAGATCGCCTCGCGGCTCGACACAATCCGTTCCGCGTGCACGCAGTCAGCGCACAACCCCGCCCGCTGCCGTTCGGCGAGGTCCGGTCCTGACGTCATCGCCCTCGCCGGCCGGCGCACCCCGCCGTCAATGCGCCGGACACCGATGCGGCGCGCGCCGCGCCGTCGTCATCGGGTTCGCGATGATGTGCGCCGTCGCCTCCAGCTCGTCGAACGCGATCTGCTCGAGCCTGCTGACCTGCGCCCGCGACAGCCCGAGCTCCGCCCCCGAGCATTCGCCGGCCCCGAGCGATCGCGGATCGCGGCTCGTCACGCGCCCGAACACCATCAGCGCCTCCAGGTAATAGCCGAACGTGCTCGCGTGATAGTTGTCGGTGGTCCAGAGATCGATCTTGCCGGCGTCGATGCCGTCGTACGGATTGGGATCCGCGAAGCCGACGCGGATCGCGCGGTTGAACGCGTCGCCCACCGGGATCACTTTGGCGCGCGCGGCCGCCGCCGCCTCGTCGTACGCCATCCGGATGTCCCTCGCCATCATCGTGATCGGCGTCCCGGCCCACGCGCCGGTGGCGGGATACACCTGATCCGGCCGCGACCACGTGGAGGTGAGGAACACCTGGACCGGACGATGCCGCGCGCGCACAACCGACGCAAGCTGCTCGCTCGCGGCGATCAACCTGCTCGGGTCCCGCGGCCGCTCCTTGTCGAGCGTGCTGTAGCTCTGCGCCACGACGATGTCCCAGCGGTGGCTGGTGATCTCGGCTCTCTTGTTCTGCAGGTGGTAGTCGATTCCCACGCCGCCGCAGGTTTCCACCGCGACGTCGAACAGAAGCCCGGCCTCCTCGGTGAACACCTTGAACAGCGCGGGAACGCCGCCGACCCCTTCGTGGTTGAGATCGGTGACCGTTCGGCTCCGATAGTGACTGACGGCGGATCCGGCGCCCAGCGTGAAGCTGTTGCCGATGAACAGGATGGTGCGGCCGCCGGCCGCCTGGGCGTGACCGGCCAGCGCCGTGGCGAGCGCCAGAGAGACGACGGACGCGGACACGATCTCCGCTGCGAACTTCATGTCGAGCCTGCGCGGGGGGGCGCCATCATGATCGCACGGCGGCGGCGTTCCCGCAATCCCGACGCGTCAGAACCGCGTAATCGGCTCGCCGGCCGCGCACATCGGACACGCGTTCGCCCGGTGGTTTTCCGGCGCCGTGTATTCCGCGAGCGCGACGTTCCGCACGCCGGCATCGACGACCGCCTCGCCGCGATCGTAAATCTCGATCGTCGCCAGCACCTCGCCGCCCGCCTCGCGCACCAGCGCCGCGCACTTCGCGAACGTCTCGCCCGTGTTCCGCACGTCGTCGGCCAGCAGGACCCGCTTGCCTTTCAGCTGCGCGCGGTAGAACGGACGCAGCGCGAAGCCGCCGGCCGGATCGTAGTTGAACGGCGCGAAGCTGCACGGCGGATGCGTCAGCGCGCGGCGGCTGTCGAGGAGTCCCGCAATGGTGTGCGCGAGCAGCGCGCCGCCGGTCACCGGCCCGGCCACCACTTCGGTCGCCTGCACGAGATCCGCCGGCAGCAGATCGATCAGATCCTGCGCAAAGCGCCAGATCGTGGACGGATGCCGGAACAGCTGATGCGGGTTCAGGTACACGCGGCCGTGATACCCGTTGCCGTAGTCGAAGTGGCCGTTCAGCATCACGACCTCCGACTGCTGCAGGTCCTTCAGCGCCTTTTCCTTCAGCTCCGCGCGTTTGTCCATCTCGTCTCGTCTCGCTCCCTACAGCCTCGCGCCCCAGCAGTCGTTCTGAAACACCACGCGGCCGCCGACGATCGTCGCGGCGACGCCGCCGCGCAGCTGCCAGCCATCGAACGGCGTGTTCTTCGATTTCGACCGCATGTCGCCGGCCTTCACGGTCACGGCGAGATCCGGCGCCAGGATCGAGACGTCCGCCGGCGCGCCCTCGGTCAGCGCACCGCCGGGCAGCTTCAGCACGCGCGCCGGGTTCGTCGACAGCAGCTCGATCATCCGCGCCAGCGAGATCACGCCGGCGTGCACCAGCCGATCGAAGCAGAGCGACACCGCCGTCTCGAGCCCCGTGATGCCGAACGGTGCGCGATCGAACTCGACCTGCTTCTCGTCGTAGTGATGCGGCGCGTGATCGGTCGCGATGACGTCGACGCTGCCGTCCCTGATCCCGGCGATCATCGCGTCGCGGTCCTCCGCCTGGCGCAACGGCGGATTCATCTTGACGTTCGTGTCGTACGCCACCGGCGCGGCGAGCATCGCGTCGGTCAGCACGAAGTGGTGCGGCGTCACCTCGCAGGTCACCCGGGCGCCGCGCGCCTTCCCGTAGCGGACCGCGTCGAGCGTCTGCCGCGCGCTCATGTGCGCGATGTGGACGCGGCCGCCGGTCAGCTCCGCCAGCGCGATGTCGCGCTGCGCCATGATCGACTCGGCCTCCCCGGGAATGCCCTTCAGGCCGAGCGCCGACGCCTGCGCCCCCTCGTGCGCGACGCCGTCGCCCTTCAGCGTCTGCTCCTCGCAGTGCTCGATGATGACGCCGTCGAACAGGCGCGTGTACTCGAGCGCGCGCCGCATCAGGATCGCCGTCGCCACCGGATGCCCGTCGTCGGTGAACGCGACGCAGCCGGCCTGGCGCATCTCGACGAGGTCGGCGAGCTGTTCGCCCTTCTGACCGCGCGACACGGCGCCGATCGGGTAGACGCGCGCCAGGTTCGCTTCCGCCGCCTTCTTGAGGATGTATTCGGTGACGCCGGCGTTGTCGTTGACCGGGCTCGTGTTCGGCATGCACGCGACCGCCGTGAAGCCGCCGGCGACCGCCGCCGCCGCGCCGGTCGCGACCGTCTCCTTGTGCTCCTGCCCCGGCTCGCGCAGATGCACGTGGATGTCGATGAGGCCGGGACACACGACGAACCCGCTCGGGATCTCGGCGACCACGACGCCGCCCTCGGGCGTGATGTCGCGGCCGACGCGCGCGATGCGATCGCCGTCGATCAGCACGTCGAACGCGCCGTCGCGGCCGTTGGCGGGATCGACGACGCGGCCGCCTTTGAGAAGCAGTTTCCTGTCAGTCGCCATCGGCGCCACCACCCAGCAGATACAACACCGCCATCCGCACCGCGACGCCGTTGGCGACCTGCTCCAGAATCACCGAGTACGGCCCGTCGGCCACTTCCGACGCGATCTCGACGCCGCGGTTCATCGGCCCGGGATGCATGATGATCACGTCCGGTTTCGCGCGGCGCACGCGCGCCTCCGTCATGCCGAACGTGTTGAAGTACTCGCGCACGGACGGAATGAACGCGCCGTGCATGCGCTCGTGCTGGATGCGCAGCATCATGATCACGTCCGCCTCCGCCACCGCCTCGTCGACCGACGTGGACACGCGCACCCCGAGCCGTTCGAGGCCGATCGGCACCAGCGTCGGCGGCCCGCTCACCCACACCTCGGCGCCGAGCTCGGTCAGCAGCAGCACGTTCGATCGCAGGACGCGGCTGTGCAGCAGGTCGCCGACGATGGCCACCTTCAGCCCCTCGATGCGCTTCTTCTTCTCGCGGATCGTGAACGCGTCGAGCAGCGCCTGCGTCGGATGCTCGTGCGTGCCGTCGCCCGCGTTGATGATCCGCGACCGGCACACGCGCGACAGCAGGTGCGGCGCGCCCGACGAAGCGTGGCGGACGACGATCATGTCCGGCGCCATCGCTTCGATGTTGCGCGCCGTGTCGACGAGCGTCTCGCCCTTCTGCACGCTCGACACCGCCACCGCGATGTTCAGCGTGTCGGCGCTGAGACGCTTCTCGGCGATTTCGAACGACGTCCGCGTGCGCGTGCTCGGCTCGTAGAACAGGTTCACCACGGTCTTGCCGCGGAGCGTCGGCACTTTCTTGATCGGCCGCTCGCCGATCTCGCGCATCGCCTCGGCGGTGTCGAGCACCAGGTAGATCTCGTCGCGCGTCAGGTCGCCGATGCCGAGCAGGTCCTTCTTCATGGCTCGGTCACCTCCACCTCGTCGCGGCCGTCGATCTCGACGAGGTGCACCTGCACGCTCTGCGACGGCGCGGTCGGGATGTTCTTGCCGACGTAGTCCGCCTTGATCGGCAGCTCGCGGTGCCCGCGGTCGACCAGGACGATCAGCTGTATCGCGTTCGGCCGGCCGAAGTCGATCAGCGCGTCGAGCGCCGCGCGAATGGTGCGCCCGGTGTACAGCACGTCGTCGACCAGGAGGATGCGCTTGTCGTCGATCGAGAAGCCGATCTCCGTCTTGCGGACGAGCGGCTGCGGACCGACGGCGTGCCGCATCAGGTCGTCGCGGTAGAGCGTGATGTCGAGCGCGCCGGTCGGGACGTCGTGGCCGTTCTCGTCGTGGATCGCCTTCGCGATCCGCTTCGCGATCGGCACGCCGCGCGTGCGGATGCCGACCAGCGCCAGCTCGTCGAGCGATCGATTGCGTTCGAGAATCTCGTGCGCGATGCGGGTGAGAGACCTGCGGATCCGGTCGGCGTCGAGGACGATGGGCATGTCACCTCTTTGCGCTCTCGCAGGAGCGCGTTAAAGAGCGAAGGAGATTATAGATCGATTATCGGTTCGGGGCGATCAGTTCCGCGTCCTCCAGAACTGCGCGTCGTAGCTCCAGATCGTGAACGCGATCGATCGGCCGTCGGGAGACCATGCCGGCTGCGTCTTGTTCGTGCGATCGCGCGTCACCTGCACCGGCGTGCCGCCGCCGACCGGCATCCGGAACACCTGAAAGACGCCCTCGTCGCCCGGCGCGATGAAGGCGACCTCGCGGCCGTCGGGCGAGGCGCCGAGCCCGGGCACGTCGTGCTCCGTCGCGAACCGGTGGAACACGCGCGCCTCGCTGCCGTCGGCGCGCACCGTCAGCAGCGCGTGACGACCGGGTCCCTCCTTCACCACCGCGACGAGGCGGCCGTCCGGCAGCCACTCGGCGTGGAAGACGTTCGCGTCGAGCGGCACCTCGCGCGGAGGCGATGTGACCTGGCCGGAGTCCTCGTCGATGCCGAGCACGAACGCGGCGACCCGCCTCGTGTCGCGATTCGTCGCCGTGAACAGCAGCGCGCGGCCGTCGGGCGACCAGCGCGGCCACCCCGTTTCGGCGCCGCGGCCGAAGAACGAGATCCGTCGCGGCGCGTCGCCGCCGTCCGCCGCGGACCGCAGCCAGATGTCGTCGGACTGGTCCTTGTGCGAATGGAACGCGATCCATCGCCCGTTCGGCGACCAGCAGAGCGACTGATCCTCCGACGCCGAATCGTGGACGGTGCGCGCGGGCTTCGTGGCGGGTTCGTTCGGGTTGACGCCGATGATGCCGGCATCCTGCGCGATGTCCGGATACCGCGCATCGTCGGGCACGCGGCGCCAGGTGCCGTAGGTGACGCCGATCCATCGGCCGGTCGGATCCCAGGACGGCGTTTCGCTCTGGAACGTGGCGAGCGGCAGCGTCGGTCCGCCGGCCGCTGCCGCGACGCCGACGGTGGTGCGATAGCTTTGCACCTTGAACACGACGGATCCATCGGCGGCAACGCTCGGCGCGTATGCGTCGCGATCGAAGGACGACAGGCGCCGCGCGCGGCCGCCGCCGACCGGCGCGGCCCACAGATCGACCGTCCCGGACGCATTCGCGAGGGCGACGTACACGGTCGCGCCGTCGCGCGAGAAGGCGATCGGCCCGTACGCGTCGAGATCCGGATCGGTGCGCACCGCGGCGCCGCCGCACGGGATGGTGACGCGCGGCCTTCCTTCCACCGGCGCGATGCAGGCCACCTCGCCGCGCGGCGTCCACGCGGGCGCCGTGACGCCGGATTTCGGCGCGGTCATGCGCGTGCTCCGGCCGGCTTCGTCGAAGACCCACACGGCCGCGCCTTCGCGCTCGGCGACGAGCCCGGCGATCAGCTTTCCCGCGGGCGACCACGTCGCTTGCCGCACGTCTCGACGGCCGGGCAGCGCCGCGGCCCGCGTTCGCGCGATCCGGTCGTACACGCCCCAATCGTTGGGGCCATCGAATCCGTCGGTGAGGATCCGTGTGCTGTCCGCATTCCACGAGAGGCTGCGGATCTGCGCGCCGCCCCCGGGCAGTTCCAGAACCGGTCCGCCGGCGACCGGCTGCACGCGAAGAAACCGGCCCTCCGAGTACGCGATCCAGCGGCCGTCCGGCGAAATCGCGCCGGCGGGATCGCGATAGCTGACGGGTCCGAGCTGGTGCGCGGTGGCGATCCAGGTCAGGCGCGGCTCTGGTCGATCCGCGCCGCGCGGTCCGAACGCACGCAGCGCGATCGCCGCGACGGCGAGCGCGACGAGCACGGCGAGGACGAGCGGACGCAGGACGCGCGCAGCCATCGGCGCCAAGTATACTGACGGGACATGCCCATCGACGTGTCGGCGCCGGTGATCGAGAACCGATCGTTGTCGCGCGACTACAACGTCGTCGTGCTGGCGGCGCCGGCCATCGCAGCCGCCGCGTCCCCCGGTCAGTTCGTGATGGTCAAGCCGACGGCCGGATGCGATCCGCTGCTGCGTCGTCCTTTTTCGGTCTTCGAAGTGCTGCGCGACGCCGACCGCGGCGCGCCGACCGCGTTGAGCATTCTGAGCAAGCGGATCGGCGCGTCGACGCGACTGCTGTACGACGCGCGGCCCGGCGATCGAATCGCGGTGCTGGGGCCGCTCGGCCGCCCGTTCACGGTCGTCGATCCGCCGATCGACGCGTGGATGATCGCGGGCGGTGTCGGCCTGGCGCCGTTCGCCACGCTCGCCGAAGCGCTCCGATCGCGCGGCGTCGCGACGACGCTGTTCTACGGCGCGCGGACGGGGGCGGAGCTCTTTCATCTGGAGTTCTTCCGCTCGCTCGGCGTCGAGCTGGCGCTCGCGACCGAAGACGGCAGCATCGGGGAGCACGGACGGATCGTCGGGCCGCTCGATCGCCGGCTGGCGGCGCGATCCGCGGACGCGCCGCTGATGCTGTACGCGTGCGGGCCGGAGGGGATGCTGGCGGCGACGGCGCGGGTCGCGAAGGCGCATCACCGGCCGTGTCAGGTGTCGGTGGAGCGGGTGATGGGCTGCGGCATGGGCGGCTGCTACAGCTGCGTCGTGCCGATGCGGGCCGATCATGGCGGATTCCACCACGTGCGGTCGTGTCTGGCCGGGCCGGTGCTCGCCGCCGATCAGGTGTTGTGGGACTGAGTGCCAGGCACGTACCTGGTACGTGCCTGGTACGTGCCAGGTACGTGCCAGGTAGGTACCAGGTACGTGCCAGGTACGTACCTGGCACCATTGAGTCATGGATCTGACGGTTCGAATCGGGGCGCTTGAACTCAAAAACCCGCTGATCGCCGCCAGCGGCTGCTTCGGCTACGGCGTCGAGTACGCCGACGTCGTCGACCTCTCCTCGCTCGGCGCCGTCGCGGTGAAGGGCCTGTTCCTCGCCGAACGCGAAGGCCACCCTGCGCCCCGCATCGTCGAGACGCCGGCGGGCATGCTGAACGCGATCGGCCTGCAGGGCATCGGCGTCCGCCGGTTCGTGGACGAACAACTGCCCGAACTGCGCGCGCGCAACGCCACCGTGATCGTCAACGTCTGCGGGACGACGCTCGACGAGTACGTCGAGGTGTCGCGCATCCTCTCCGACGCCGACGGCGTGGCCGCAATCGAGCTGAACATCTCGTGCCCCAACATCAAAGAAGGCGGCATCCAGTTCGGCTGCAGCCTGCACGGGACCCACGACGTCGTCTCGGCCGTGCGCAAGGCGACGCGGCTGCCGCTGATCCCCAAGCTGACCCCGAACGTCACCGACGTCGCCTCGTTTGCGCGCGCCGCCGCGGACGCCGGGGCCGACGCCGTGTCGCTGGTCAACACGTTCCTGGCGATGGTGATCGACGTCGAGACGCGGCGCCCGAAGATCTCGAACATCGTCGGCGGCCTGAGCGGTCCCGCGATCCGGCCGATTGCGGTGCGGATGGTCTACGAATGCCGCCAGGCGGTGCAGATCCCGATCATCGGCATGGGCGGCATCGCGGACGCGCGCGACGCGCTCGAATTCATGATCGCCGGCGCCGCCGCCGTGCAGGTCGGCACGGCGAACTTCGTCGATCCGTTCATCTGGCCGAAGCTGCTCGAGGGGCTCCACGCGTACGGCGAACGGCACCGCATCGAGCGCATCGCCGATCTCGTGGGTTCGCTCGACACCCGCAAGAAAGACCACGAATGGATCAGCTCCTAGTCGCCCTCGACGTCGATACGGTCGACGACGCGCGCGCGATGGCCGACCGCCTCCGCGGCGCCGTCGGCGGCTTCAAGATCGGCAGCCGGCTGTTCACGAGCGAGGGTCCGGCGTTCGTCGAAGAGCTGGCCTCCCGCGGCGATCGCGTCTTCCTCGACCTGAAGTTTCACGACATCCCCAACACCGTCGCCGGCGCCGTCGCCGCGGCGACGCGCCGTGGCGCGTGGATGATCAACGTGCACGCGGCGGGCGGCAGCACGATGATGCGCGCGGCGCTCGACGCCGCGCGCGAGGAATCGGCGAAGCGATCGCGGCCCGCGCCGCTCGTCATCGCCGTGACGATGCTGACGAGCCTCAGCGCCGAGACGCTGGCGGAAATCGGCATCGGCGAAGGGATGACGTCGCAGGTCGGCCGCCTGGCGGCGCTGACCCAGACCGCCGGGCTCGACGGCGTCGTCGCCTCGCCGCAGGAAATCGATCTGATCCGCCGCCGCTGCGGCGCCAACTTCACGATCGTGACGCCCGGCATCCGCGGCGCGTCGGATGCGAAAGGCGATCAGAGCCGGACGCTGACCGCCCCGGAGGCGCTGGCCGCCGGCGCCACGTACCTGGTGGTCGGGCGCCCGATCATCGGCGCCAAGGATCCGCGCGCCGCGGCGGAGCGGATCGTGGCGGAATGCTCGCGCTGACCCTCTACTCGCGGCCGGGCTGTCATCTGTGCGAAGAGATGAAAGCGATCGTGCGCGGCGTCGTGGAGCGGTACGGAGAGCCGGTCGCGATCGACGAGATCGACATCTCGACCGATCCGGAGCTCGAAGCGCGGTACGGCCTGGAAATCCCGGTGCTGCTGCTGAACGGCAGGAAGATCGCGAAATACCGGGTGACGGCGGGCGAGCTGGCGCGCGCGCTCGACGCGCGCCAGCCCTGATCCGTACTTCCTACGCCCGGCTCACTTGGCCGTGATCACGAAGTGGCCGCGGCGATTCTGCTGCCAGCACGATTCGGCGTGCTCGGTGCAGACCGGCTGCTCCTTCCCCTTGCTGACCACGGTGATTCGGTCGCCGGGGATGCCGAGGTTCACCAGATAGGCCTTCACCGAGTCGCCGCGGCGCGAGCCGAGACCCAGGTTGTATTCGGAGCTGCCGCGCTCGTCGCAGTGGCCTTCGACGGTCACCTTCACGCTCGACCACTTCTTCAGCCAGTCGGCGTCCTTCTGGAGCGGCGCACGGCCGTCGGCGCGAATGTCCGACTCGTCGAGATCGAAGTACACGTCGTCGAGCGGGTGCTCGGCATTCAGCTGGTCCACTGACTTGCGCGCAAAGATTTCTTCTTCCGTCAGCGGGCGCGGGGCCGGAGCCGGCGCGGGCGGCGGCGGCGGGGGTGGCGGCGGCGGCGCGGGCGCGGCCGCAGGAGGCGGCGGCGGCGCGGGCGGCGGCGGCGCAACTTTCTTGTGGCAGCCCGCGGCGGCAACGGCAATCGCCGTGGTCAGCGCGAGCAGCGAGGCGAGTCGACGAACGCGAGTCATCAAAGCTGTCTCCTGTTTTGCGTCGCAGCTTACAAAGTTGCTGTACGCGGTGTCAATGAACGAGCGGCGCGTGGCGCAAACGATACAATCCCAATCGCGTCGATGGAGCATCTCCTGCGCGCGACCGCGAGAGCCGAAGCGCGCCACTTCTGGTTCCGCGGATTCCGCGCGTTTACGCTCCCCGTCGCGCGGCGCGCCGTCGGCCGCCGCCGCGGCGTGCAGATCCTCGACTGCGGCTGCGGCACCGGCGCAAATCTCGACTGGCTGCAGCGCTTCGGCCGCGCGACCGGCTTCGACCTGTCCGCCACCGGCCTGCAGCTCGGTCGCGCCGCTGGCCGCGCGCGGCTGGTCCGGGCGTCGGTCGCCGCCGCCCCGTTCGCCGACGCGTCGTTCGATCTCGTGACGTCGTTCGACGTCCTGTACTCCCTGCCGGAGGCGGTCGAACGGGCCGCGCTCGTTGAGATGTATCGGCTGCTCAGGCCCGGAGGCCATGCGCTGATCAACGTTGCGGCGATGGAATCGCTCCGGGGCGATCATTCCGTGCTAAGCCGTGAAATCCGCCGCTACAGCCGTGATCTTCTGCGCAGCCGCGTGACGTCGGCCGGCTTCGAGGTCGAACGGGCGACGTACGCGTTCGCGTCCCTGTATCTGCCGATGTGGATCGCGCGCGGGTGGCAGCGGCGCCGCGGCCTGCGGCGCGAGGAGGATTCGGCCGCGCAGCGCGAGATTGCCGTGCCGATCGCGCCGGTGAACGCCATGCTGACCGCCGTCGTGTACCTCGAGGCGGCCTGGCTGCGCTATCTGGACCTGCCGTTCGGCAGCTCGCTCATCTGCCTGGCGCGGAAGCCGCCTGCAGCGCGCACCTGACGATCCGCAGCCCGAGGCGGCGGCGGTCCCGGGTGCGGCCGCTGCGCTCGGCCGGCACGTAGGTTTGATCGGTTTCGAGCGTGATCGTGGGCGGCGCGTCGGCGATCGGGATCGTCAGGGAAAAATCGTCGTCGAGGAGCCGGTCGGCGAGCACGCGGCCGCCGGCCCTGACGACAAGCCGCGACGGCTGTCGAAAGTACTTCCGCGGCGACTCGCCGTCGATCCGGAGGACGACCGGCTCCCGCCCGGTGTCTGACACCAGGAGGTCGGCGCGCTCCGACATCCATCGCCAGCGCAGCCCGGTCGCCGGGTTGTACTCCTGCTCGTGCCACCCCGGCCCGAACGCCATCACGGTCGGCCCCGCGTCGAACTGCTCGAGGGCGACCGTCCCGCGCGGCGACGCGTCGATCGCGAGGCGCACCGTCTCGCGCGCAGGCCCGGCTGCGGGCCGGGTGTCCAGCATCCGCGCGAAGAAACCCGGCGCGACGGTGAAGGCGGCAGGCACCGCGCCCTCGACGCTGATCGCGGCCGGCGCCGTGGAGAGGTTGCGGCCGCCGATGGCGATGGCCGACGCGCCTCCCGGCGAGCGACGCACCCACGCCTCGAGCGGAAACCGCGCGCTCGACTGCGCCACGCCGGCCGACTCGGGGGTCAACGCCCAGCCCTCGCCGACGTACCACCGCGGCGGGTCGAGCGCGTACCAGTCGATCTCGTTCGGGCGAACGCCGCTCATCAACACCGGGTACGGCAGCGACCAGCGATACCGCCTCGGCTCGCCGTGACCGATCAGATCGATGTCGGTTCGCGCGGGATCGGCGAGAAACCACACCGGCGCATCGCCGCCGCCGTTCCAGTACTTCACCGGTTCCAGCCACTCGCGCTGCGGCGGCGACGGCAGTTGCGACGCGACGTTCGGGTAGGCGCCGCCGCGAAGTTTCAGCGGGCCGCGCAGATCGAGCGCTTCGCGCCGGTCGCCAGCCACGATCGCCGGCTGCGCCGGCTCCGTCCTCGCCATGTCTTCGAGCAGACGGAACGCCGGCGCCGGCTGACGCGAGTACGCCGCGAGCGACGTCCCGCCCACGTGCGCGCCGAACGC
>Ga0070741_10014195_pt1 | contig 13841 bp, 10 predicted proteins | sample Coa_R1_4_FD_66440 | JGI IMG/M metagenome (GOLD analysis project Ga0070741, IMG submission 66440) | Surface soil microbial communities from Centralia Pennsylvania, which are recovering from an underground coalmine fire - Coalmine... | ecosystem: Environmental > Terrestrial > Soil > Unclassified ... | reverse complement strand
AAGACGATCCCGACGGAGGCGAGGGATTTTGCGCCCTGCTGATCGCGGGGGGCCGTACACCGAGCCTGGGCGCAGACCGGCGAGGACGGGATCGCGACAGCGCATCACGAGCGCCCGGACGTGGTCGACATCGGTCTGCGTAACCTCGACGGCTCCGACGTCATTCGTGGGCTGCGAGGAGAGGCACGCGATTTTGGCTGGGCTCGACCGCCGCTCATCATCGCACATACGGGATGGCACGGGAGCGAAGCCGACGTACGCGAGGCCGGCGCCGATGCGTTCGTATTGAAACAGGACCTTCTGCAGATCGAATCGCTCTTCGCTCGGCGGCTCGGCGCGGGCATGACTCGGGCAACAGGACGATCCGGCTCGGACGCCGCGTGACGGCCAACGTGCGACTCGACGCTCGCCTCGCTGACGAGCAAATGTGTGCCATGTGGGAGTGGGCTTGGCGGATCGTCGTGCGCTCCCGCGTGTTGCAGATTCGGCTCTCGGAGCGCCGGGAAGAGGGAAGGCGGATTCTTCGAGCGCTTTCATCGCTCGAAGCGGAATTAGCGCGCGCCGAGGGCGAACGGCGTGGTGTCGCGTCCGACTGCCGCTGAGAGAACGGCGGGCTGCTCGGAAGCGATCCGGTACCCACTCCGAGCGCTGCTTCTGACCGGTCCCGCCGCCCCTCTGTTCCGGGACGGGAACCCTCGACTCCCGGTCGCTCATCGACTACGAGACGACGGCCAATGACGTCGACGGTCCACGCGACGGAGACGAGGCCACTCGTGAGGACGCGCCGTCGGAAGGCTTCGGTGCGTTGACGACGGACCGCGGCACGGAAGGCAGGTTATGTGGAAGCTCTTCTGTGCGCTCGCAGTGACGGCGCTCGCGATTCCAGGCCGCGGCGCCGAACGCTGGCTGACGCTGCCACCGACCCCGACGCTTCCCGAGCCCGACGCGAGCGGCTACGCGGCGGTCAACGGCGTCCGCATCTGGTATGCCACCTTCGGCCACGGCGACCCGGTGCTCTTGGTGCATGGCGGCCTCGCCAATGCGAACTACTGGGGTCACCAGGTGCGTGCGCTGGCGCCGAAGTATCGCGTGACGGTCATGGATAGCCGTGGCCATGGCCGGTCCACCCGCGACGCCCAACCGTACGGCTACGACCTGATGGCGAGCGACGTGATCGCGCTGCTCGATCATCTCGAGATCGAGAAGGTCGCACTGATCGGCTGGAGCGACGGCGCCATCATCGGCCTCGACATCGCGATGCATCACGCGGAACGCTTGTCGAAGCTGTTCGCCTTCGCCGCCAACTACGATCCGTCGGGCGTGGCCGACGCGACGAACAATCCGGTCGTCGACGCGTATCTCGCGCGTGCGGGCGTGGAATACGAAACGTTGTCGCCGACGCCGAAGGAATACAAGCGATTCGTCGACGAGATCACCCACATGTGGAGCTCGCAGCCGCACTGGACGAAAGCCGATTTCGCGAAGATCAAAGTCCCGACCTGGATCGTCGACGCCGACCACGACGAGATGGTCACCCACGACCAGCCCCGCACCATGTCCGATTGGACGCCCGGCTCCGGGCTCCTGATCGAACCCGACGTCAGCCACTTCGCCTTCATCCAGGCCCCGGACCAGTTCAACGCCGACGTCGAGCGCTTCCTGAAGACGCGCTAGATCCGGCGCAATCGCACGGAGAGCCGACGCGGACGACTTACGGTTTCGGCGCCGCCCATCGCGGCGGCCGCTTCTCGACGAACGCCGCGAACCCCTCCCTCACCTCGTCGGACGCCAGTGACTCGACGAACATCGGGAAGTCGATCGTCGGCAGCTGGCGGTTGAGATCGCGCTTCAGCGCGGCGCGCGCCCGCGGCCCGGTCCGGCGGATCTCGGCGATCGTCTCCGCGACCGCCGTCTCGAGGTCCGCGTGCGGCACGACCCGCGACACGAGCCCCATCGTTGCCGCCTCCGTCGCCGTCACCTGCCGCGCCGTGAAGAGGAGAAGCTTCGCGCGCGCCATGCCGACGCGGCTCGCGAGCCGCGCGCCGAGGAAGCAGTCTGCCACGCCGCGGAGCAGCTCGGGGGCGCGGAACGTCGCACGCTCGGAGGCGACGGCGAGGTCCGCCATCAGCGTCATGTTGAGCCCGCCCCCCTGGCACATGCCGTTGATCGCCATGAGGACGATCTTCGGACAGCGCTCGAACTGGACGAACGGCAGGAGATCGATGCCGTCGGTCTCGCGGTCGAGGCCGGCGCCGCCCTCGTGGCGTCCGCCCATCTCGCCGCCGACGCAGAAGTAGTCGCCGGTCGCCGTCACGACCAGCACGTCGATCGCCGGATCGCGCTCGGCGAGGACGGCCGCCTTCTTGAGCCCGTGGTACATCTCGATCGTGAGCGCGTTCCGACGCTCCGGGCGATCGATGACGACGCGGATCACGCCGTCACCCTTCGTCGCGTGAAGGTGGCGCGAGCCGAGGTCGACCGTCTCGTTCGACATCGCTACTTCGCCGTCCCGAACGCCGTCCGCAGTCCGCGCGCCGCTTGCGCCACCGCGTCGCGCGCCTGCGGCAGCAGCGCGCCCATCGCGAAGAAGCCGTGGATGACGCCCGGGTACCGCGTGCAGTCGACCGACACGCCGGCTTCACGGAGGCGCCGGGCGTACGCCTCGCCCTCGTCGCGCAGCGGATCGTATTCCGCCGTGATGACGACGGCGGGCGGGAGCCCGCGGAAGTCCCGCGCCCGCAGCGGGGAATGGTACGGATCGGACGCATCGACGCCGGCACAGTAATGGTTCCAGAACCAGTGCATCTGCGCGGCGGTGAGGAAGTAGCCCTCGGCGTTCTCCGTGTACGACGCGTTCGCCGACGGCGCGTCCGTCACCGGGTAGACGAGCAGCTGGTGGACGAGCCGCGGGCCGCCGCGGTCGCGCGCCATGAGCGCGACGACGGCGGTCAGGTTGCCGCCCGCACTGTCGCCGCCGACGGCGATGCGCTGCGGATCGCCGCCGATCGCCGCGGCATTCTCCGCGACCCAACGCGTCGCCGCGTAGCAGTCCTCCGCGGCGGCCGGGTAGCGATGCTCCGGTGCGAGGCGGTAGTCGACCGAGACGACGACGCACCCGGCCGCGTTCGCGAGCTGCCGGCACGTGCCGTCGTGCGTCTCGAGGCTGCCGATCACCCACCCGCCGCCGTGGAAGAAGACGAGGACGGGAAACGGCGCACGTCCCTCCGGCGTGTAGATGCGGACGGGGATCGATCCGTCGGGACCGGGAACCTTCCGGTTCTCGACGTTCGCGACCGGCTCGCCCAGCCCCGCGGTCGCCGCCAGCGCGACGATCGCGGCGCGCGCGTCCTCGACCGAGCCGGCGTCGAACGGCGGCATCATCGCCGACAGGGTGTCGATCACCATCCGGACCTGCGGATCGAGCGGCATGGGAACCTCCAGTTCAGGTGCGCCCCGCCACGCAGCGGAACAGCGGCAGGGTCACGCGGTCGTTGATGCGTTCGAACGTCACCTCGACCGGCATCCCGAGCCGGAGCCCGGTCGCCGGGACGTCGCGGAGAAACGTCGCGAGCCGGACGTGCGCGTCGTCGAGCTCGACGAGCGCCGTGACGAACGGCACGCGGTCCTCGTAGCCGGGAAGGAACGCGCGGTGGACGGTCACCCAGGTGAAGACGGTGCCGCGTCCGCTGACCGGCGTCCACGCGTGGTCGGCCCCGGCGCACGACGGGCAGGCGGCGGGGTACCAGACCCACGCGCCGCACGCCCGACAGCGCGGGATGCGCAGCTCGCCGGCGCGGCATCCGTCCCAGAACGGGCGCGCGACCGGCCAGTCGGGATCGGGCAGGTGCCGCGCCGGGATGTCGGCCGCCGTCGCCATCACGTGCGTCCGAGGAGCATCGTCGCGTGCTCCGAGCCCGAATAGCCGGCGACCAGACCGACCTCGGCGCCGGCGATCTGCCGCGCACCCGCTTCGCCGCGGAGCTGCCGCACCGACTCGCAGACGTTGTTCATCGACAGCATGAACGCCTGCGCGAGCTGGCCGCCGCTCGGATTCACCGGCAGCGCGCCGCCGAGCGCGATCCGCCCGCTCGCGACGAAGGGGCCGCCCTCGCCGTGCGCGCAGAACCCCATGTCCTCGAGCTGCTGGATCACCATGCCGGTGAAGTTGTCGTAGAGCGTCACGAAGTCGACGTCCGTCGGCGCGAGCCCGGCCATGCCGAACGCCAGCGGCGCCGAGTGTACGGCCGCGGTCGTGAGGTAGTCGGTCCGGAGGCTCGAGAACTCACCCTCCTCGCTGACGCCGGCCCCGACGCCGAGCACCGAGACGACCGGCCGGCGCAGGTCGCGCGCGCGCGTGACGGATGTCATCACGAATGCGCCGGCGCCGTCGTTCACGAGGCAGCAGTCGGCGACCCGGAACGGCTCGGCGATGTACGGCTCGGCGAGGTACTCCTCGAGGCTCAGCGGCTTGTCGCCGAGGATCGCGTTGTCCGAGAGTGCCGCATGCCGGCGGAACGCGACCGCGACCTGGCCGAGCTGCTCCTCCGTCGTCCCGTAGAGCGCCATGTGTCGGCGCGCCATCCCCGCGTAGTAGACGACCTGCGGGTACCATCCGAAGGGAATCTCGAAGCTCGCCTTCATCGGCATCTCGGCGTGCATCTGTCCGGTGTTGCCGCGCTTCTCGCTGCCCCACGCGAGGCCGCGACAGCAGAGGACGGCGGTAGCGATGCCGGCATTGATCGCCATCGCGGCGAGGAGCGGCGCGGAGACGACGGCGGCGCCGCCGCTGTAGCCCGACGCGTTCCAGAACTGCCGGTGCACGCCGAGCTCGCGGGCGAGCTCGTGGAGCTCCTGGTACGTGGTGCCGGGCGCGATGATGCCGTCGACGTCCTTCGGGCCGAGCCCGGCGTCGGCGAGGGCGGTGCGCGACGCCGCGACGAGGAGCGCCATCAGCGGGCGCGACGACTTGCGCTCGTAACGCGTCTCGCCGATGCCGACGATCGCGATCCGTCGCCCCAACGCCACGGGGCTCAGATCACCCGCGCGGCGCGCAGCTCCGCGAGCTCGCCGTCGCCCAGCCCGAACTCGCGGAGCACCTCGTCGGTGTGCTCGCCGAGGGCGGGCGCGAGGCGTTCGACGCTCGTCGGCGCCGCGGACAGCTTGATCGGTGGCGCAAGCGTCCGGATCCGACCGCGGCGCGCGTCGGTGCGCTCCGCGATCGCATCGTTCGCGGCGATCTGGGGGTGCGCGAGGATGTCGTCGAGGCTGTTCACGCGGCAGGCGGGGATGTCCTGCGCCTCGAGCAGATCGATCCAGTGCTGGCAGTCGCGCGTCCGGAAGATGTCGCTCAGGATCGGCACGATGTCCGCGCGATGCTTCACGCGCAGGTCGTTGGTCGCGAAGCGCGGGTCGGCGAGCAGGTCCTCGCGACCGAGCGCCCCGCAGAGTCGCTTGAAGAACGCGTTCGTCAGGCAGGCGACGATGAAGTAGCCGTCCTTCGCCGGGAACGCCTGGTACGGCACGAGGTCGGGATGGCCGCTCCCGAACTTCCCGTACTTCTGCCCGTCGGTCAGGACGTTCGCCGCGATGTCGGAGAAGAGCGAGACGACCGCGTCGAGCATCGCGACCTCGACGTGCTGACCGGCGCCCGTCCGGTCGCGATCGAGGAGGGCGGCGCAGATGCCGAGCGCCGCGTAGATCCCGGTATTGATGTCCGCGACGGGCGGCGCCGATTTGATCGGCGGTCCGCCGACCTCGCCGGTGTGGCCCATGAGCCCGCCGGTCGCCTGGAGGATCAGGTCCATGCCGGGCTTCTGCGCGAGCGGCCCACGCGGGCCGAACGCGGTGATCGAGCAGTAGACGAGGCGCGGATTCAGCGCGTGGAGCGCGTCCCAGCCGAGGCCGTGGCGGTCCATGACGCCGGGACGGAAGTTCTCGACGACGACGTCCGCTCGCTCCGCGAGGCGCCGCACGAGCGTGCAGCCCGCGTCCTGTCCGATGTCGATCGTGATCCCGCGCTTGTTGCGGTTGAGTCCCTGGAAGTTGAGCCCACCGATCTCGGGCGGGAGCCGCCCGGTGCGGTCGGCATAGCGGATGCCGTCGCCGCGGCCCGGCTTCTCCACCTTGATGACGTCGGCACCGAGATCGCCGAGCAGCGACGTGCACCACGGGCCCGCCGCCTGGTGCGAGAGGTCGATGACGCGGATGCCGGCGAGCGCGGCACGGCGATCTGCCATCGCGCGTCCGTTAGCAGGGCGCGCGTTGACGGTGCAAGGACGCCGGTGGTAGCGCGCGGGCGTGGCCGTCGACCTCGGCAGCGCCGAAACGTTCGGCGACGTGCTCCGTCTTCACACGGCCGCGACCCCGAATCGGCCGTTCCTCGTGTTCGAGGATGCGCAGCTCACGTGGGCCGAGACGTATCGCACGGCATGTCGCTACGCGAACCTCTTCCTCGCGCGGCGCCGTCCCGACCGACCGTTCCACGTCGGCATTCTCCTCGAGAACCGCCCGGAGTTCGTCCTCGCGGAGCTCGGCGCCGCACTCGCGGGTGCGATCATGGTCGGCCTCAACCCGACGCGTCGGGGCGCGCACCTCGCGCGCGACGTCGTCCACAGCGACTGCCAGCTCGTGATCACCGAGGGAAAGTTCGCCGCCGCGCTCGGTGCGACCCTCGAAGGCACGGCGACGACGGACGTGCTCGTCGCCTCGCGCTTCGACGAGACGCCGGCGCCATCAGCCGGGTCGCTCGAGACGGCGCTCGCCGCGGTCGCGGAGGACGACCCGCGGGTCCGGGTCGGCGGCGATGACCTCTGTCTCCTCGTCTTCACGTCCGGGACGACCGACGCACCGCGGGCGGTGATGCGCAGCCATATCCGACTCCTGCGCATGGCGCAGGGTGGGGCGGCGCTCGTGACCGGCTGCGCCCCCGACGACGCCGTCTACTGCGCGATGCCGCTGTTCCACGCGAACGCGCAGATCCTCGGACTCGGCGTCGCGCTCGCCGGCGGCGCGCGGCTCGTCCTCGCGCGCCGCTTCCACAAGAGCCGTTTCCTCGCCGACGTCCGTCGCTACGGCTGCACGCTCTTCAACTACGTCGGGAGCCCGCTCGCCTACATCATGGACACGCCGGCGCGTCCCGACGACGCCGACAACCCGCTGCGACTCGCGTACGGCAACGAAGGACCCCGCCGCTACCTGGACGACTTCGCGCGGCGCTTCGGCTGCCGCGTGATCGACTCGTACGGGGCGAGCGAGGTCGGCGTCGTGTTCACCCGCCAGGACGGCGATCCGCCGGGCGCGCTCGGTCTGCCGACGCCCGGGGTGGCGATCCTCGACGCGCGCGGCGACGAATGCCCGCCGGCACGCTTCGACGCCGCCGGTCGCCTCGTGAACCCGGAGCAGGCGATCGGCGAGATCGTGAACACCGCGGGCGCGGGCATGTTCGAGGGCTATTACAAGAACGACGCTGCGACCGCGACCCGCACGCGCGGTGGGATGTTCCACACCGGCGACCTCGGCTATCGCGACGATCGCGGCTACGTCTACTTCGCCGGCCGCGACGTCGAGTGGATCCGGGTCGAGGGCGAGAACTTCCTCGCGCGTCCGATCGAGGAGATCCTCCAGCGCCATCCGGACGTCTTCCTCGCCGCGGTGTACGGCGTTCCCGACGCCGAGGCGGGCGATCGCGTAATGGCGGCACTCGTGCTGCGCGCAGGCTCCTGGTTCGACGGGACGGCGTTCGCGGCCTTCCTGGACGCGCAGCCCGATCTCTCATCGAAGTGGGCGCCGACCTACGTCCGGATCGTGCGAGACCTCGTGCGGAGCGAGACGAACAAGGTGCAGAAACGCCATCTGCAGAGCGAAAAGTTCATCGTCGCGGCGGACGATGCGGTTTTCTGGCGGCCGCGTGGCGAGACGACGTATCGCCCGTTCACACCGGCAGATCTCGCAGCGGTGCGGGAGCGATTTCGTTCGTCCGGCAACGCTGCGCGAATCGACTAGCGTAGTTGTCCACAGTTCGTGTCGTTATTCACACGATGCGTGGTGGACAACTCGTGCCGTCCGTGTGGACAACTCGGCTGCGTGTGGACAACTCGCGCGCGCGTCTGTGGACAACCCGGCGCACGCGGTGTTCACGCGTCGTGAACCGGGCACTAGCTAGAGAATCTGCGCCCACGTCTCCGAACTGCACGCTCCCACGTGCTCGGTCGCGCGAAATTGCCGGAATTCCGCGATTGACCCGTCGGCCTTCACCGAAACCTCGCCATCCCTTGAAATTTTTTTATTGCAAGGTGATTGACCTAATGTTTCGAGCGTCGTACGCGACAGCAGCCGATGCTACCCCGTTCGCTGTTCCGTTCGTCCGGCTCCCCGGTCGGCCGGTCGTTGTGTTGCTCCGACATCGATGACCAGGCCGGGATCTGGCCACCCCGCGTCCCTTGCCGACGGCATGCCCGTCCCGGCGAGGTCGTGTAGCGCGGGCGCTTCCCGGAAAGGGACCCCCATGACCCGCATACCGTCATTCCGGTCGATCGCGGCGCTGGCCGTCGCGCTGATTGGTTGCGCCCCGCGTGCGCCCGGCGGTCCCGCGACCACACCGCCCCTCCCGGGACCGCCCGCGACGCGGGCGCAGAGCCTCGAGCGGCTCGCCGCACTGCGCGAGCAACGGCACGCGGAGCCGATCACCGACTACCGCCTCGGCGAGGGGGACGTCGTGCAGGTACAGGCCTACACCCTGCCCGACCTCAACCAGAGGGTACGTGTCGACGGCAACGGCGCGATCACCCTTCCCCTCCTCGGCACCGTCCCGGTCAAGGGAAAGACCGTCGCCGAGGTCCAGCGCGACCTCACCCAGCGCCTCGCGAAGTTCATGTACAACCCGACTGTCACGGTCTTCGTCGAGGACTACCACGGGGCGCAGGTCGCCGTGATGGGCGCGGTGCAGCGCCCCGGTCTGGTGAGCCAGACCGACACCCACGGCTCCGTCCTCGACGCGATCTCCGCCGCGGGCGGCCTCACCGCGGACGCCGGAACGCGCATCTATCTCCTGCCCTCCGAGAACCGGAAAAATCCGAACGCCGACCTGGTCGTCGCGCAGCTGCGCCAGACCACGCGACCGAGCGACCTCGACGGGAACGCCGCGCCGATCATGATCGACACCGCCGACGTCGACCCCGAGGTGCAGCGCGCGTTCTTGAGCGTTCCGGTGCACGGCGGCGACGTCATCCTCGTACCGCCGAACGGGACCTTCGTCGCCGACGGCTGGCTCGAGAAGCCGGGAACGTATCCCGTCACGCCGGGCATGACGGTCCGGGCCGCGATCGCGACGGCGGGCGGATTCCTGTTCCCGGCGAAGAAGACCAACGTGCGGATCGTCCGGTCCGGCCCCGCCGGGCAGACCGAGGTCCGGACCGTCGACTACACGGAGATCGAGGACCAGAAGGCGCCGGACGTCTTCATCCACCAAGGCGACGTCGTCCAGGTGAACGCTTCGATCCCGAAGGTCATCCCGTACGGCATCTACAAAGGAATCGTCGACATCTTCCGCCTCGGCGCGGGCATCCGCGTCGGCGCCTAGCGACGAATCGCCCGAAGGAGTCTGCGATGAGCATCCGACAGCCCGCGATCGCTTCCCCGCTCCCGGCCCCGTTCCTCGATTTCGCGCCCGCGCGCGCCACGCGGGAGGCCGGCGTCGTGCAGGAGGTCTGGGCGCTCCTCCGGCGCCGCTGGCGCGTGATCGCCGGAACGGTCGCCGTCCTGATGCTCGCGACAGCCACCTATTACCTGTTCGCGACGCGCTGGTACCGCGGGCAGGCGACCGTCCTGATCGAGGCGCGCGCTCCCGAGCTGCTGAACGGCCAAGCGATCGGCGGCGAGCAGGACGCCTTCCTGAGCCTCAAGTACGATTACTACCAGACGCAATACACGCTCCTCATGAGCCGCGCGCTCGCCGAGCGCGTCATGGCGGAGCTCGATCTCCCGGAGGACTCGCGGTTCACGTGGTCGATCCCGCGCGACGACCAGGGTCGGCTCACCGACAACGCGCTCGTCGGCGAGTACTTCAAGCGTCTCTACGTCGTCCCGGTACGCGGGACGCGCCTCGTCCAGATCGGCTTCGACAACGTGTCTCCGGAGCTCTCCGCCGCGATCGCGAACACCCACGCGCGCCTCTACGTTCGGACGGGGCTCGAGCGCGTCTACGGCGGGATGGACCAGGTCCGTGGGTTCCTCGAGTCGAAGGTCGGGGACGTCCAGGCGCGCCTTGCCGCCGCCGAGAAGGACCTGATGCAGTTCCAGGCCGCGCACGATCTTCTCCCCGTCGACCTGAACCGTGACGTCGGCAGTGAACGGCTGATGGACCTGAGCCGCCGACTGACGGCGGCGCAGGCGGACGAGATCACGCTCGAGGCGCAGCACAAGCTCGTCGAGCAGGGGAACACCGAAGCGTTGCCCGCGGTCCTGGCCAATCCGCTGATCCAGCGGCTGCGCGAGGACTACACGCGGCTCCACGTCGATGCGGCGCTGCTCGCCGAGAAGTTCACCCCCGAGTTCCCCGGCCGGAAACAGGTCGAGGGACAGGTCGCGCACGCGAAGGAGCTCCTCGACGTCGAGACGAACAAGGTGGTCCGTGGCGTCGAGGCGAACTACCGCGCCGCGCAGCGCACCGTCGAGCAGATGCAGAGCCAGCTCGACGCGCAGCGGAGCCAGCTGGTCAATCGAAAGGACGACGAGGGCGAGCTGCTCACCAAGATGCGCGAGGTCGATCTCAACCGCGGCCTCTACGACAATCTGATCGCGCGCGTGAAGGACCTGAACCTCACCGCGGGCTCCGACGCGTCGAACATCAACATCGTCGAGGCCGCGGTCCCGCCGGCGCTGCCGGCGTGGCCGAGCCTGCTGCTCCTCGGTGCACTCGGTCTCGCGACGAGCCTCATCCTCGGGATCGGACTCGCGCTGATCCGCGACGGTTTCGATCGCACGATCCAGGACGCCGACGACCTGCGTCGCATGACGGGCACCGGGCCGCTCGCCGTCATCCCGGACCTCGATCGTCCGCCGGACCGGACCGTCCGCGATCGCCTCTCCTGGCACGCGAGCCGGGCGCAGCGCGTCGCCGTCGACGGGTGGCGGCGGTTCGAATCCTTCGCGCTGCCGCATACGAACGGCAACGGGAACGGTAACGGGAAGAACGGCCATCGGCACCGTCATCGCCGCTCGCGCGTCCCGGCCGCGATCATCCACGACGCGCACCTCGCGCCCCTCGCGGAAGCGTACCGCACGCTGCGGAGCGCGCTGTTGTTGTCCTCCGCGCCGTCGCCGCCGCGGGTCGTCCTCATCACGAGCCCGACGGGCGGGTCGGGCAAGACGTCGACGGCGGTCAACACGGCGCTCGCGCTCGCCGCGTGCGGCGTGAACGTCCTCCTGATCGACGGCGACATGCGCCTCGCGCGCTGCCACCGCGCGCTCGGCCTTCCGCGCGAGCCCGGGCTCGCCGACGTCCTCCTCGGCCTCGACGAGAGCGAGGCGATCCGTGCGACCGCGACCGAGCATCTGTCGTTCCTCCCGGCGGGCCGCCGGCTCCCGAGCCCGACCGAGCTCATCAGCTCGGCGCGCATGGCACAGCTCGTCGAGCGGGCGCGCGGGCGATTCGACTACGTGATCATCGACTCGCCGCCGCTGCTCGCGGTGAGCGACGGCCTCCTCCTCGCGCACCTCGCCGACGGCGCGCTCCTCATCACGGAGAAGGGCCGGACGCGCCGGGAAGAGGCGCGCCTCGCGCTCGAGCGTCTGCGCGAGACCGGGGCGTCGCCGCTCGGCGTCGTCTTGAACCGCGGCTCGCTCGACCACGACTACTACCGCTACACGCGGGCGCTGGATCCGGCCGAGGCCTGATGCCCGAGCCGCGCATCCTCGACGTGGTCAACACCGACCACGCCGCGCTCAATTTCCTGGCGAACCGGGTCGCGTGGGTGAATCGGAACTCCGAGTTCCGGAACGACATCGTGTGCAGCACCGGGCCCCACCTGACCCACGTCCCGCCGTGCGGCGCGACCGTCACGGCGATGCCGATTCCGCGGGGACTCGCTCCGCGCCCGCTCGGCGCGTTCCTCGCGGAGCTCGTCCGTCATCTCCGCGGGCAACGCTACGCGATCGTCCACACGCACAACTCGGTCACCGGCGCGGTCGGCCGCATCGCGGCGTGCATGGCCCGCGTCCCGCTGACGATCCACACGACGCACGGATTCCATTTCGACGAGCACATGGGTCGCGTCCGTCGCTGGCCGTTCGTCGCCGCCGAGCGCTGGCTGGCGCGTCGCTCCGATCTCCTCCTCTGCCAGAACGAGCAGGAGTTCGCGCACGTCCAGAAGCTCGGCTTCCGTCCCCGTCTCGGCATCCATCACGTCGGGAACGGCATCGACCTCCGTCGCTTCCGGCCGCGCCGGACGGTCCCGAAGAATGCGCGGCCCGTCGTCCTCGCCGTCGGCCGCCTGGAGCCCGTGAAGAATCATCCCATGCTCTTCCGCGCGCTCGCACTCCTCGGCCGGCGGGCGCCGACCGTGTGGGTCGTCGGCGACGGCCCGTGCCGGGATCGCTACGAGGCGCTCGTGCGGGACATGGGGCTCGGCGACGTCGTCCAGTTCCTCGGCTATCGCTACGACATCCCGCGCCTCACCGCGGCGGCGGACGTCGCCGTCCTCACGTCCGTCAAGGAAGGCATGCCGCGCGCGCTGATGCAGGCGATGGCGGTCGGCGTGCCGGTCGTCGCGACCGCGGTCCGCGGCACCCGCGAGGTCGTCCGCGACGGCGAGACGGGCTTCCTCGTGCCGCTCGACGACGCGCCGCTGCTCGCCGAACGCCTCGGCCGACTCCTCGAGACGCCGGCGCTGCGGCGGGAGATGGGTGCGCACGGCGTCGCGCATGCGCGCGCGCACTTCGACGAGGAGCGGGTCGTCGCTCGTCTCGTCGATCTGTATCGCGGCGGGCTGCGGCGTCGCGGCTTCCCGCTCGGCGGCGCGTCGACGGAGCGCGTCGAGCAGGTCGGGCAGGCGTGATGCGTCCCGTCGCGGTCGCCACGGTCGTCGCGATGCTCCTCACGATGCCGCTCGTCGCGATCCAGGGACCGGGCAATACGACCCCGATGGACGCGGTGAACCTGCTGTTCCTGATCGGATACTGGGTGCTCGTCCTCCTCCGCCAAGAGCCGATGTCGATGCCGCTGCGCGGCCCGCTCTGGGTGATCCTCCTCGGCAGCATGACGGGCTTCTATGCCGCGTTCGACCACGCGCAGGCCGCGCTGACCGTCGTCCAGGAGATATACCTGTGGACGTGGTTCATCACGATGGTCCACTTCCTCGCGCGCTGGGGCCGTCTCGGGACCGTGGCGACCCTGTGGGCCGTGGTCGCGGTCGCGGTCGCGCTCGCGACCGTCGCCGACGCGCGGATGGGTCTCTTCGGCGGCGAGCTCGCGGGCGGTGGCGGCTCGGACCGTGCGCTCGGGACGTTCGAGAACCCGAACATGTACGGCAGCTATCTCATCGTCTCGTTGTTCGTGACGTGGGCCGCCGCCGCGGCGGGTCGCCGCCTGCTGTATTTCACGCTTCCCGCCCTCGCCGCCGGGGTGCTCTCCACGGCGTCGAACGGGGCGTTCCTCGGGCTGCTCGCGGGCTCGTTCGCGACGATCGTCGCGTCGGCGCGAGCGCGCGAGCGGACGCTCGTCGGCGTCGTCCTCGTCGTCGGGGGGCTCGGGCTCGGCATCGTCGGGTTCTGGCACGAGGAAGTCGAGCAGCTCGGCGTGAGCATCCTCAGCAGCGAGCGCGGCGACGTCGGTGGCGCGGCGCTGA
>Ga0070741_10014194_pt1 | contig 13841 bp, 12 predicted proteins | sample Coa_R1_4_FD_66440 | JGI IMG/M metagenome (GOLD analysis project Ga0070741, IMG submission 66440) | Surface soil microbial communities from Centralia Pennsylvania, which are recovering from an underground coalmine fire - Coalmine... | ecosystem: Environmental > Terrestrial > Soil > Unclassified ... | reverse complement strand
GACATTCATTCAACTCTCTGCGGACGTGGGGAGGCACCGCGATGGCGTTCGCTTCAGCAACGGGCAGGAGATCCTGCTGCAACGCCTGGCCGAAGGCCAACGCGCTCGCGTCATTGCACTCGCGTCCGTGACCGAAGAACAACCAGACGAAGTTGCGCAAGTATAGCGTTCCCGCGTGGCATTTGATAGCTTTTACGGTTCTGCGAAGGGGCGGTCGGGCCGTAGCCGCGACGCCAGCGCCGCCCCCAGGAGCAGCAGCACGAGCGAAGCCACAAACGGCACCACCCAACTGCCGGTCCGATCTACCAGGTAGCCAAAGCTTGACGGCGACGCCAGCCCGGCCACCCCAAATCCGAAATTCATCATGCCGCTTGCCGTACCCGCGTATCGCGGTGCTATGTCCATAGGCACTGACCAGATCGGCGCCACGATGAGCTCTGCGAAAAAGAATGCCAGGGTGAGTCCCGCTGCCGCGATTGTGAGGTTGTGAAACAGGATCACCGGTAGCAGGAAAACAAACGCGCCGAGGAAGCCCGCCACAATCACTGACCGCCGCGCGACTACGAGACTGCCGGTCTTATGCAGCAAGCGGTCGCTCACAATGCCGCCCACCGTGTCGCCCAACACGCCGGCAAACAGCACACCGGCCGAAAACAATGCCGAGGCCTGCAGGTTCAGGTGATAGTTTTCCAGAAAAAAAGAGGGGATCCAGCTGAGAAACAACCACAAGGTCCAACCGTAACAAAAGTCAACTATGGTTACTGGCAGGATGAAGCGAGCGAGCCGTAGCCAAGGGACCGATTGGTCGCGGCTGCCGCTACGAACCGGTAAATTGGCCAACTCCGTCTCGGTAATTGCTGGATGATCGCGGGGCTCATTACGGAAATACCAGAGCCATAGCAGCAGCCAGATCAGAGCGGTTGAACCGAGCATGACGAACGAAGCGCGCCAGGAGGAGACAAAAGCGAGAAACGCCGCCATCAGCGCCGGCGTCACCGCGTTGCCGATGCGGGAAAATGAGTGAGTGATGCCTTGAGCGAACCCCCAGCTCCCCACCGGAGTCCAGCTCGCCATCGCGCGTGTCGCTGTTGGAAACGCGGCGCCCTCGCCGAAACCCAACGCCAGCCGCACCGCAAATAGTGAAGCGAACCCGCCCGTCGCCCCTGTCAGCATAGTGGCTGCGGTAACAATCGCGCAGCAAGCGGCCAGCGTGAATCTTGGTCCTAACCGGTCGCCGATCCAACCGCCGATCAGCTGAAACAATGCGTAGGGGATCGCAAATGCTGAGAACGCCAGGCCCAACTGCGAATTAGTAAGGTGGAGATCGATCTTCATCAGCGGCGCCGCGGTCGAAATGCTCACCCTGTTGATGAAGAGGATCAGGTACATCAGGCACAGCAGGCCGAGAACCGTTCGCGGCGCGCTCACACGCCACAAACCCGCTCGCTTTTCGCTCGAGGTCTGTACCGTGGTCACGCGCATGGGCGGCTCTCGCCCTTGATCTGGGTGCGGTGCAAGATCCGTCGCGAATTCGCGTCGAATGAATCGCGCCGGTGCATGGTGCAGCGATTGTCCCATAGCACCAGATCGCCCGGCTGCCAGTCGTGTGCCCAGGTGAGTTCGTCGCGCGTCGCATACCGCCAGAGCTCGTCGAGCAGCGCCTCGGATTGATCGAGAGGCAACCCGCCGATATACGCGTTGCGGCGCCGCCCCAGGTACAAGGCCCGCCGCCCCGTTTCTGGATGAGTGGTAACCAGCGGGTGATAGACGCCGGCGGAAGTCACCGGGTCATCCACCGCGACCACGCCTTGGCGGACATAACCGCCGCTATTGTAAGTTCCGTCGTGTTTCAGAGTGAGCCCGTCGATCCGCTCCGCCAGCGCCTCCGGAAGCGAATCGTATGCCGCATACATGTTGCAGAAATAGGTCGCGCCGCCGGCCGGAGGCGTCTCCAGCGCATACAGCACGCTCGCCTTGGGCGGAATTTCCAGGTACGACATGTCGGTGTGCCAGACCGCCTCTCCCGCGCCGAGGCTGCCGATCGGCACTCCGTTCTCCACCACGTTGGAAACTACGTAAATCTCCGGATGCCCTTCCACGAAGCGCCGTCCCGTTTCCTGAACCGGCGCCCAATCCAGCGCTCCGAAGCGGCGGCTGAACCGGATCAGGTCTTCATCGCTGAGTTGTTGTTCGCGAACGAGCACCACCAGATAATCGAGCCACGTGCGATGGATCGCGGCGAACTCTTCCTCGCCAATATCTTTCAGATCCAGACCTTGTATTTCGGCGCCGAGAGCCCGGTTCGACGGCTTAGCTGCAATCGAAGTCCTCATGTTACGGGACTACTCTATCAAATGCCTCCCAACCGATTCCGGAGCGGGGAAGCTCCCGTACTATGATGAGGATTCCATGCCGGCCGAACCTCAGCCCAAACGCTGTGCCTGGGCGCGCGACGCAATGTCGATCGCCTATCACGATGAGGAATGGGGCGTGCCGCGGCACGACGATCGAACGCTTTTCGAGTTTCTCCTGCTCGAAGGAGCGCAGGCCGGCTTGAGCTGGTCCACGATTCTCAACAAGCGGGCCGCCTACCGCCGGGCATTTGATCGTTTCGATCCACGAAAAGTGGCGCGCTATGATGAGGCCCGTATCGCCCAACTACTCGCCGATGAAGGAATCGTTCGCAACCGCCTCAAGATTCGGAGCGCGGTTCAGAATGCGCGAGCGTTTCTTGAGGTCCAGCGCGAATTCGGCACCTTCGACAGGTACATCTGGCAATTTGTGGAGGGTCGCCCGGTGTGTAACAAATGGCGCAAGCCCGATCAGCTTCCGGCGCGCACAGAGGTTTCCGATGCCATGAGCCGGGATCTCGCGAAGCGCGGCTTCAACTTCGTAGGCTCGACAATTTGCTATGCGTTCATGCAAGCCACAGGTCTCGTGAACGATCACCTCGTCTCCTGCTTTCGTTTCCGACAAGTCCAATAGATTCGCGCCCAGCAAATGTAAGAAGCGACACGGAAGCTTGCGCTCGCATGGTTCCGAAACTGCATCGAAAATAGGTATGACCTATAGTTCAATTCAGAAGCAGGAACTTGCCAAAGGATTGGGCGTCGCACTAGGCGAGTGCCTCTTTGGCCTGAATGGGCCTTTCTTATTTCAGCGGTTTGGACTAAATATGGCCGAAGCTGCCGGAGTTGGCGCTCTGGTGGGGGCAGTGGTGGGCTATGCGATCGCGGACGCAATTTTACGAGTGCGGAATAAGAAACACGCTGTTTCCTCCGTACCGGAGATTACCCAACCCGAAGTGACCGCCGGGCTCGGTGAACTTCGTACTGGCGGCCTCAGCGGAACGGTGAGCGCGAACGCGACTCAAAAGCGTATCGAAGCCGCCCTTTCCCGCTTTCCTGAGCCCGATGCCGCGAATATTCGCGTCGAAGTGCGGAATCATAAGGTAGTCCTCAAAGGCATCGCGCACTCCTGGAGCGAAGAAGCCGAGGCCGAGCGGCTCGCATTTGATATGCCCGGAATCGAGGAGGTCGATAATCAGCTCGTTGTGCCCAAAGGCTACCGCGCGCCGGTCGGTTGGGGCGCCTCGAAGCCTAAGGGAGAAAACGTCAGCTTTTCGGAACCCCGGTCGTAATCGACTTGGACCGCCTGCCCGTCCCGGATGGCGCCCTCGAGTAACAGGCGGCCCAGTTGAGTCTCGATATTTTTCTGGATCGCCCGTTTCAACGGGCGCGCGCCGTAAGCCGAATCGTAGCCCATGCGCACGAGGCGCCTCCGCGCCTCCGGCGTCAGTACCATCTGAATGTGCCGCTCCTCCAGCCGGGCGCGCAGCCGTCCCAGTTGAATTTCAATAATCTGCATCAGGTGGTCTTCCGAAAGCGCATGGAACACAATGATCTCGTCGACGCGGTTTAAGAACTCCGGCCGGAAGAAGTGGCGCACTTCCTCCAATACGGCATCCTTCATCCGCTCGTACTCCGATCCGTCGAATGCGCCGCGATAGCCGAGGATTCGCTGGCTGCCGATATTGGACGTCATTATAAGAATCGAATTCTTGAAATCGACGGTTCGGCCTTGCCCATCCGTCAGACGCCCGTCATCCAGGATCTGCAGCATGATGTTGAAGACGTCCGGGTGAGCCTTTTCGATTTCGTCGAAGAGCACCACGCAATACGGCCGCCGCCGGACCGCCTCCGTCAGTTGGCCGCCCTCTTCGAAGCCTACATATCCCGGCGGCGCGCCGATGAGGCGGGCCACGGTGTGCCGCTCCTGGTACTCCGACATGTCGATGCGAATCATGGCGCGCTCGTCGTCGAACAGGAATTCGGCCAGCGCGCGGGCCAATTCCGTTTTTCCCACCCCGGTCGGCCCGAGGAAGATGAAGCTGCCCACCGGCCGGTTCGGATCCTTCAACCCCGAGCGAGCGCGCACCACGGCCTCCGCAACGGCTGTGACTGCTTCATCTTGTCCGATCACGCGCCGGTGTAGCACTTCTTCGAGCCGAAGCAGTTTATGGACCTCGCCTTCCATCAGTTTCGAGACCGGAATGTTCGTCCATCGGCTGACTACCTCGGCCACGTCCTGCTCATCCACTTCCTCCTTGATCAACGCCGTGCCGGCGTCTTTTTTGGACAGCCGCTCTGTTTCGCTTTTGAGTTGATTCTCGAGCTGCACCAGAGTCCCGTACTTCAGCTCCGCCACCTTGTTGAGGTCGTATTGCCGCTCGGCCTGTTCGATTTTCACTTTGACCTGCTCGATCTGCTCGCGAAGTGACCGCAGCCGCTGCACCGTCTGTTTCTCGGCTTGCCACCGCGCCTTTAAAGCATCCGCCTCCCCATGCAGATCGGCAAGTTCCTTTTCCAGCTTAGCCAGGCGCTGTTTGGAAGCCTCATCCTTCTCTTTTTTGAGGGCCTCACGCTCGATTTCGAGCTGCATCACGCGGCGGAGCGTTTCATCGAGCTCGGCCGGCATCGAATCGATCTCCGTCCGCAGCTTGGCCGCTGCCTCGTCAACCAGGTCGATTGCTTTGTCTGGAAGAAACCGGTCGGAGATGTAGCGGTTCGAGAGCACCGCCGCGGCCACCAGAGCCGAGTCCTTAATGCGCACGCCATGATGGACCTCATAACGGTCCTTCAGGCCGCGCAGGATGGAAATCGTGTCCTCCACCGACGGTTGATCGACGAACACCGGTTGGAACCGCCGCTCGAGCGCGGCATCTTTTTCCACGTGCTTGCGGTACTCGTCGAGGGTTGTTGCGCCGATGCAGTGCAGTTCGCCGCGCGCCAGCATTGGCTTCAGCAGGTTTCCGGCGTCCATCGCGCCTTCCACCTTGCCGGCGCCGACCACCGTGTGCAGTTCATCGATGAACAGGATGATGCTGCCTTCGGACTGCTGCACGTCCGTAAGCACGGCCTTGAGGCGCTCTTCGAATTCGCCCCGGTATTTGGCGCCTGCAATCAGTGCGCCCATATCAAGCGAGATGATTCGCTTATCCTTCAGTCCTTCCGGAACGTCGCCGCGGATAATGCGAAGCGCCAGGCCTTCCACGATGGCAGTCTTGCCGACTCCTGGCTCCCCGATCAGAACCGGGTTGTTCTTCGTGCGTCGCGAAAGCACCTGGATCACCCGCCGAATCTCCTCGTCCCGCCCGATGACCGGGTCGAGCTTGCCTTGCCGCGCCAGCCCTGTCAGGTCGCGTCCATAGCGTTCCAGCGATTGGTATGTGGATTCCGGATTTTGCGACGTGACCCGCTGGTTCCCTCGAACGTCGCGCAGCGCCTGGATCAATCGTTCCCGCGTCACCCCGCTACGAGCCAGCAACTGGCCGGCGGCGCCCTTGTCCTCCGTCATTGCCAACAGGACATGCTCGACGGAAATGTATTCGTCCTTCAGCCGCCGGGCTTCATCTTCGGCCTGAACCAGCAGGCGGTTCAGCCGTCCTGTGACATAAATCTGCCCGGAAGGTGTCGCCCCGGAGCCGCTGACTTTCGGCATGCGGTCGAGTTCCTCTTCCGCGTGCTGCCGCAATACATCCACCGGAATCCCGGCCTTATCCAGGATCGCTCCGGCCAACCCGTTCTCCTGCTCCAGAAGAGCCGCCAGCAAGTGTTCGACATCCAGTTGCTGATGGCTATACCGGGTGGCCTTGGACTGCGCGGCCTGCACGGCCTCCTGCATCTTCTCGGTGAAACGATTCACATCCACCTCACACCTCCCTGGGCCCTTCTACTTCCTATATACCAGCGATTAAAGAGGACGGGCGCCTGCGCCCGGCAGCACGCGTACGAGCGGGCACCTCTCGGCAGGAGCGTCGTCGCGGCAGCGTCGCCGATGCAGTTGCTACAGTAGAGAAGACTTGCTCTCCCTAATTTCTGAGTGGCACGGGCTTCTACCGCCCGCGTTGGCTGCTGCGGTCGGGATCTCGGGCGCCGCTCTTGGGCTTTGGCTCTCGGGTGTCCAGCAGCGTGCGCGCGTCGTGATTCCTTTCAGCGCCGGCGTTCTGCTGGGAGTCGCGGCCTTCGGATTATTACCGGAGCTGGCGCAGGCCGCCGGTTGGACGAGCAGCCTCGCTCTGGCTCTGATTGGATATGGGCTGCTGATCGCTATCGATCGTTACGTTTATCCCATCTGTCCTACCTGCGGCCACGATCACGATCATCATGCCTGTCAGTCGGAACTGCACGGCTTGGCCGTCCCGCTGATTGCCGCGGCGGCGGTCCATAGTTTTCTTGACGGCTGGAGCGTTGCCACGGCGCAATGGGCAGCTCCGCTCGGCTTGCGCGTCGCCGTCCCGCTGGCTGTCGCCTTGCATAAGATTCCGGAGGGAATGGCGCTCGGCGGCATCATGCGTGCCGCCATGCGCTCGAGGCTTGCAGCCTTTGCGTGGTGCGCCATCGCCGAAGGCACAACACTGTTGGGTGGCGTGGCGGGCGTCCTGATGGCGCCCCACCTGGGAACCACCTGGATTCTTTACCCGCTGGGACTCACTGCCGGCTGGATCCTTTACCTGGGCTACCATGCCGTTCACAGCGAATGGAAGCTCCGCGGCCCGGCTCCGGCATTTTTCCCGGCTTTGACCGGGATTGCGGGAGCCGCCGTGATTCAGCGCGGCGCCGAAGCGCTGTTCCGATAGACCTCACGGCCGGCAAGCCAGGTCGAAAGAACCTCGATCCGCGAAGCTACCGCATCGAACCGGAACTCGACAAGATCTGCGTGATCCCCGCAGGCTAACCCGTTCTGACGCAGAGGCACGCATCCGGCTTTGGCAGCGTTGACCGTGGCCATACGTACTGCATCGGCCAGTCTCAGGCCGCCCTGTCGTATTAGGTTCTCGACACCGCGATCCATTCTCAGAGCGCTGCCCGCCAGGCGATCTTGTCCCGCCATCACCACGCGTTGATCGGGCGTCAACTCGACGTCCACCTCGCCTAACCGGTATCGTCCCGGCGCGCAACCAGCCGGCGCTGCCGCATCCGTTACCAGCACGGCGCGCTCTACCCCTTTTGCCCGCAAGGCGACCTTGAGGAACGTGGAGGGAAGGTGGACGCCGTCGACGATAAAGTCGGCCATCAGCCGGTCTTCAGCCAGTTGCTCCCAGATATAGTTGTACCGGCGGAGGACCGCGTGGGCGCCGTTTCCCAGATGAGTCGAAAGTGTTGCGCCGGCCGACACCGCGGCTTGAATCTCTTCGGCTGTCGCCCGTGTGTGCCCGATTGCCGCCACCACGCCCTCGCGGGTGATCCGCTCAATGTACGCGGGCGCCTCCGGCCATTCCGGCGAAAGCGTGACTATGCGCACGCGATTCCGCGTGGCTTCCTGCCAGCGGCGGAACTCATCGAAGGCCGGCGGCCGCACCCAGCAGGCCGGATGCGCTCCGCGCGGTCCGTCCTCCGGCGAGATGTGCGGTCCCTCTACATGGAATCCCTCAATCGCCTCGCCCTCCGCCAGCGCATCCTTCGCGATCGAAAGATTTCGCAGGGCGTTTTCCATCCGATCGGGCGCTCCGGTGATCACCGTCGGATAGAAGCGCGCCACGCCGGTGGCGAACAATGCGTGAATTGAGCGCGCGATTGTCTCGTGCGCCAGTGACGGATCATTATAATCGGCCCCGGCGAATCCGTTCACCTGCAGATCGATCCAACCGGGAGCGAGGTAAATGCCGGAACAACCACTTGCCGGAGCGACGCGCCCGATCGTCCTCTCAAACGTGATTTCGATCTCGGACCCGGTGATCGCGCTCTTGCCCGAACAAGTCATGGGGTGCTCGTTTTATTCACAAGTTTGCCACATGCACTTGACCATAAGTCCAAGCGAATCTGCGCAAGAAAACTGTTGAAAAAGCCACATCGATCTGAAATCGTGCTGGCATCCGCGTAACAGTCGCGCTACAAAGAGAGAGTCCATTAGGCGGCTGCGCGGCGCGGGTGGCAAATCTCGGGGGAGGTGGTCATCCAGTCGCGCAGGCGTCGTCCTTACACCTGACAGGAAACTATCTCACGCTAGCCGGTTGTCCGGCATGAACAGGCGTGAGCCAGCCATGCTGATCCGGCCGGGTCCCGTTGATCACCGCAAAAAATTCTTTCTGTAGTTTTTCGGCAATCGGCCCGCGCCTTCCCTTGCCCACCGGAATCCGGTCGATGCTGCGAATGGGCGTGATCTCCGCGGCTGTACCGGAAAAGAAAACCTCGTCCGCGATGTACAGCATCTCGCGCGGCACGAGTGTCTCCACCACAGGAATCCCGAGTTCGTGCGCCAGCGTAAGCACGCTATCGCGCGTAATGCCGGGAAGCACGGAAGCGCCGAGTGGCGGCGTGTGGATGCGACCGTCGCGGACCACAAAAATATTCTCGCCCGATCCTTCGCTCACATACCCGCTCGTATCCAGCCCGATTCCTTCGGAATACCCGTTAGCCAGCGCCTCCATCTTGATCAGCTGAGAATTCATGTAATTGGCGCCGGCCTTCGCCAGTGCGGGCAGCGTATTTGGCGCGAGGCGGTTCCAGCTGGAAACACACACATCCACCCCTTCGGCCAGCGCGTCGTCTCCCAGGTATTTGCCCCACGACCAGCACGCTACATAGACATCAATCGGATTCTTGAGGGGGTTGACTCCCATTTCCCCATATCCACGCAGGACGATCGGGCGGATATAGCAGGAATCCATCTTGTTCACGCGGACCAGTTCCACCATCGCGTCGGCCAGTTGCGCGGCGGAAAATCCCAGATTCTCCATCCGGTAGATCTTGGCGGAATCCGTCAGCCGGCGCACGTGCTCGCGGAGGCGGAAGACCGCGGGACCCGTCGGCGTGGCGTAACACCGGATGCCCTCGAATACCGAGGTCCCATAGCTCACCACGTGTGACAACACGTGAAGGGTCGCCTCGTCCCATCGGATAAAACGGCCGTTATGCCAGATCTTTTCGGTGGGCGTCAACATGCAATCAATTATAACGTAGCATAATAATGTTATTAGCTTTGCTTACAGTAAGGAGGCTTCTCCGTGCGCCCGCTTCGAGTCGTCCTGCTGCTGATATGCGGACTCAGACCCGTGTGGGCGCGGCATCCCGGCGATCCTATCAAGCCCGGCTTGAATCTGTACTCTAAGTTCACCGATATCCAGGTCGGACAAGCCGCAGCGCTTCAAGTCAGACAACAGTATCGGGTGGTGAACGACGGTTTCCTGCAGGAGTACATCAAGCGCTGCGGCGATCGTCTGGCCGCCACCCCCGAAGCGCGGCAGAGCGGATTTTCCTTCAGCTTTACCATGCTGAACGTACCGCAGGTGAACGCCTTTGCCCTACCCGGCGGTCCCATGTTCATCTTCACCGGCTTGCTGAATTCCACTGAAAATGAAGCGCAGTTGATGGGCGTGATGGCGCATGAGATGTCGCACGTGATTCTTCGGCACGGCACCCATGAGGCGAGCAAGGCGAGACTGGTGAACTTCTCGGCCACGCTAGCCGGCGCTGCGGCGGGGAATGGTTCGGCTCTCGGCCAAATGGCCCGGATGGGACTCGGGCTGGGCGGCAATTCCTTGATTCTGAAATTTTCCCGCGAGGCTGAGAGCGAAGCTGACCTGGTCGGTTCCCATCTCATGTCCGAAGCCGGATACAACCCGATCGAGATGGCCCGATTCTTCGAAAAACTTGCTGCGAATGGGAATCAGGGGCTGCAATTTTTCTCCGACCATCCCAACCCCGACAACCGCGAGCGCGCCATCGAAGCCGAGATTCGCGGCCTTCCCCAGCGCGAATACGCCTATCAGACCGGGGATTTCGCGCGCGCCCGGACTTCCGCTGTTTTTGCATTGGCCGGAGGCGTTCCTGCGCGCGGCTCCGTGCCTGCGACCCAAGTCAACGGCCAGCCCGCTGTCCCACCGACGGCCTGGGATGTTTTTCGTGGCCCAAGGTTCTCCGTGTCTTATCCGCGAGGCTGGAAGCCCGAGTCCGACGGCACCTCGTCGGGTGTGCGCATCTCCCCCGCGGACGGGTTGATACAACGGGCCAACAGTTCGCCCCAACTAGCCTCCGGTGCAGTCTTGAGTTACTTCAGCCCGACGTTCGGTCGCGCCGATTTGAATACGGCTACCCTTGAGCTCATCAGTTATTTGCACACAGACAGCCCCGCTCTGCAACTGAGCGCCGCTCCCCAGCGAAATGTGCGCCTGAATGGCGCCGAAGGGATGTTGACCTGGCTCGTCAATCGCGGTCCCCGTGGTGGGCCGGAAACCGACCTCCTCTTAACGCTGATCCGGCCGCAAGGCGTTTTCTATGCGCTCTGTGTCGCCCCGCAGCCCGATCTTCCGCGCCTGCAGAGCATATTCCAGCAAATGATGGGCTCGATCCGGTTTGGCGATTGATATGTTCCGATGCGTACAGGTGAACCCGACGTGCAATATCCCCCAATCAAGGAGCGCTCTTTTATGCGACTAAGACGGAGCCTGCCCCTATTTCTTCTACTGCTGGTCGGAGCCGCTTCGGCCCGCCGCGCCGGCGATCCGCTTAAGCCCGGATTCAACTTCTTCTCCAAGGATCAGGACCTCCAGCTCGGCCAGGAAAACGCCCAGCAAGTCCGAAAACAATACGAGATCGTGCGCGATCAGTCCCTCCAGGATTTCGTCCGGCGGGTTGGCGATCGTCTCGCCGCCGCTCCGGAAGCACGCCAGAGCGGCTTTCAGTTCACCTTCACTTTGCTCAACGTGCCGCAGGTGAATGCTTTCGCGCTCCCCGGGGGCCCGATGTTCATCTTCACCGGCCTATTTAAGATGACTGACAACGAGGCGCAGTTGGCCGGCGTGATGGGGCACGAAATGTCGCACGTTATCCTGCGGCACGGTACCCACGAAGCCAGCAAGGCCAACTTGGTCAAGCTGCCCCTCGCTCTCGCCGGGGCGGCTACCGGGGGTTCTCTGCTCGGACAAGTCGCTGAAATGGGACTCGGGCTCACCGCAAACTCCTTCATCCTCAAATTCTCGCGCGATGCCGAGAGCGAGGCCGATGCCCTTGGCTCGCATCTGATGGCGGAATCCGGGTACAACCCGATCGAGATGGCGCGCTTCTTCGAGAAACTGGCAGCGAATGCGAGTCAGGGGCCGCAATTTCTCTCCGATCACCCCAACCCGGGCAACCGCGAACGCGCCATCGAGGAAGAGATTCGCACTCTACCCCAGCGGCAGTACGGATACGAGACCGGAGACTTCGCCCGGGTAAAGGCGGCAATCCTGGCGCTTCCGCCCCCGAGCAAGAAGTAGGTGGGGCACCCCGGCCTGCGGCGGCCTCTCAGGCCGCCCTTTGCCACTAGCCGTACAGCCGACGACCAATAAGAACGATCAGTCGTCGTGTTTTTGGCACTACCCGTCTCACTGTCAATTCTTTAACGCTCCGAACTCCCTTAGATCCCCCGGAATCAACCCGATTCCTTCGGCATCCCACTTGCTTTCCTGCTCTGCGCCAATGAGTCTGACTACATTTACCAATAGGGTAGGAGAGCTCCTGTCCTCAGGATTGTCGGGTCTGCGCGTGGAAGGCGATTCGCCGTCTTTTATTGATCGTCGCGCCTATACCCGCGCACGTGTCCGTTTCGCCGCAACCGTCGATGTTGATGGGCGCCGCATTCCCGTACGAGGCATCGATCTGCACCGCGCCGGTGCCCGTATCGCCGCTGATCAGCCGCTGCCAACCGGCTCGGTCCTGTTCCTCTTCGACAAGTCCCACGGCCTCATGGGATGGGCGACCGTCCGCTGGGGCTGCTGGTGCGGCCAGAACTTTCACCTCGGCCTGGAGTTCCGCCATCCTCTGATGCGCGCCGAGGCCGGCACCTGGCAGTTCTCCTGCGTTTTCTCCTCTCCCGAACTGGGTGAGTCGGGCCACGCGTAATCCGGCTCTCTCGATTGACCGCTCTGCCATCGTGTGCTATTTTTTTAGCATATGCTGGAATTCCAGCAGATCGGAGTCGTGCTGCCTCTCGTGCTTGCCGCAGGTTGCGCGATCCACCGTCCGGATTATGGAACCTACCGGCTGTCCGCGCGAGATTCGACCACCATTCTGGTTCCGCCAGGTGTAGCTTCGCCCGCTCTGGAGCAACGCACGCTCGATGTCGGCGCCGTTCGCGGCACGGGCCCGTGTCCTCGCACCCAGATTCCAATTCTGATTCGCAACCCCGGGAAACGATTTCGACTCACGATCCGGCGCCGCGCCCTGCTGGACCAGCGTCCCGGCTGGCTCGCCGACTGGGCCGCCGGACTCGAAGAGCAAGGCTGCTTGCGGCCCGGCGCGGCCTTCGCCGTGGCCGAGTTCATTGCCGAATCCATGCCACTCGATCCCAGTCAGTCGTTTCGCCTCTTGTCCTCGCCAATCGGGGGCGACATCCTTCCGTTGAGCCGGATTCAAGTGGTCACTCCGGTTCTCCCACCGGGCTCTTCAGATGCCCCTACCTCCGCGAATCTGCTCGGCGTGGAAACCGCGTGGTACGTGCTCCAGCCGCGGCGGAACGAAAGCGGGTTTACGATTCAGCCATCGTTCGCTGAACGAACTACCAACGGGCAAAGCATTCGGCTGGCGCAATCCTCCTCCAGTCTCTTTCACTTTGCGCCCGAAGCCTCATTCTTCCGGCTCGTCTATAAGCAGGATAAGACCGGCCTCGCGGCGTGGCTTGCCGCCGGCCGCACTCGATCCGACTTGAATCAGCGGACCCATTCCATGCAATCCGGAATGACGCGTTGCGAAGACTTCAGTCCGGGATGGTGCACCGTCGTCCCTCGGTTGGCTGCGGTGAACGTATTCTTGCCAATCACCGTGAACGGTGCGGAGGTGCTGATTCGCTGGGGAGCAACTCTGGGCGAAGCCCTCAGGGCCCGATCCCGCGCCTCCGAATCGATCCTGCCCAAACTCGTGGTTGAGCGCCCCTACCGCGGCCGGCTCGTGCCGGTGCAGTTCGATAGAAGCAGCCCCACGGTGTTCAGGCTTCCGTTGATGGGAGGCGAGGTGATCTCATGGAATTGACGGTCACGTTTCGGTCGGTCGTGCTGTCGTTTATGTTAGTGAACCCCATACCGGCACAGCCGGCTCAGCCCGCTCCCCTTCCGCCGCCGGGAGAATTGGTCGATCTGGGCGGATACCGGGTTCACCTCCATTGCACAGGGCAGGGAAGTCCCACCGTCATGATCGTCGGCGCCGGCTTCTCGTTTGATTGGGACTTGGTTCAGTCTGCAGCCGCCAAATTTACCCGGGTCTGTACGTATGATCCTGCCGGCACCGCCTGGAGTGATCCTGGTCCCGGCCCTGATTGCTCCGACCGCGTCAACCAAATCCACCGATTGCTCGTGACGGCGCACGTCC
>Ga0070741_10014193_pt1 | contig 13841 bp, 9 predicted proteins | sample Coa_R1_4_FD_66440 | JGI IMG/M metagenome (GOLD analysis project Ga0070741, IMG submission 66440) | Surface soil microbial communities from Centralia Pennsylvania, which are recovering from an underground coalmine fire - Coalmine... | ecosystem: Environmental > Terrestrial > Soil > Unclassified ... | reverse complement strand
CCACTGCAGGTAGTCGAGCTTGGCCGTGAGCCCGGCCAGGTCGCCGGTGCCGTCGCCGTTGGCGTCGTAGAAGCCGCGCACCAGCACCTCGTAGAACACCGCGTGCTGGTACCAGGTGGGATCGGGCACGGTGAGGCCCGACGCGGTCTCGCTCCGCTCCAGACGCCCTGTCACATTGGTTCGCTCGCTTCGCTCGCTCACGGCTGCCCCGGGGTGCGCACGTGGAACACGTGGCCGGGCTGCACCGACGGGTCGAGGCGCACGTAGGGGTTGGGCCCCCACCAGCCGTAGCGCTCGCCCGTCAGCTCGTCGTGGACGTCGAAGGGCTCGTCCCACGGCACACCCAGTGCCGCGAGGTCGAGGGACAGGATCGCCTCCCGGGTGTTCGCCGGGTCGAGGTTGGCGACGACCAGCACCACGTCGGCGCCGTCGTCGCTGCGCTTCGAGTACGCCAACACCTGCTCGTTGTCGGCCCCGTGCAGCTGCAGGTTGCGCAGGCGGTGCAGCGCCGGGTGGCGGTGGCGGATCTGGTTGAGCGTCGTCATGAACGGCTGCAGCGGCGCGCTGCCCTCCCACGGCCGGCGCCGCAGCTCGTACTTCTCCGAGTGCAGGTACTCCTCGTTGGTGTCGGACGCGGGCTCGTTCTCACAGAACTCGTAGCCGCGGTACACGCCGTACGACGGCACGAGCGTGGCCGCCAGCAGCAGGCGGAGCCGGAACGCCGACGGCGGGCCGTTGCGGAGCGGACCGCTCAGGATGTCGGGCGTGTTGGGCCAGAAGTTGGGCCGCATGAACTCGGCCTTGGGGCCGTGGGCCAGCTCCCGCATGTACTCCTCGAGCTCCCACTTCTCCGTGCGCCACGTGAAGTACGTGTAGCTCTGGCTGAACCCGACCTCGGCCAGCTTGGCCATCACCTTCGGCCGGGTGAAGGCCTCGGCCAGGAACACGACGTCAGGGTGATCGGCCTGCACGGCGGCGATGATCCACTCCCAGAACGCCATCGGCTTCGTATGCGGGTTGTCGACGCGGAAGATGTGCACGCCCTTGGCGATCCAGAAGTCGAGCAGCGCCTTGCACGCGTCCCACAAGGCGCGCCGGTCGGCCTCCTTGGCCGGCCAGAAGTTGATCGGGTAGATGTCCTGGTACTTCTTCGGCGGGTTCTCGGCGTAGGCGATCGAGCCGTCGGGCCGGTGGTGGAACCACTCGGGATGCTCCCGCACCCACGGGTGGTCGGGGGAGCACTGGAGGGCGTAGTCGAGCGCCAGCTCCATGCCGTGCTCGTGCACCTTGCCCACGAGCGACTCGAAGTCGGTGAACGTGCCGAGATCGGGATGGATGGCGTCGTGGCCGCCGTCGCGCGAGCCGATGGCCCACGGGCTGCCCGGGTCCGACGCGCCGGCGTTGAGCGTGTTGTTGCGGCCCTTGCGCTCGGTCGTCCCGATGGGGTGGATCGGCGGCAGGTACAGCACGTCGAAGCCCATGGCCGCGACGGCGGGCACGCGTTCGGCGACACCGCGCAGGCCGCCCTCCGACCGCGGGAACAGCTCGTACCAGGCGCCGAACAGCGCCCGCTCCCGGTCGACCCACAGCGGCTGGGGCTTGCTGGTGGTGACGTCGGACGACTTCGACGGGCCCGCGACCAGCGGCCCCACCTCGGGAGCAAGGGCGGGGGCGGGGGCGCCCGACCGCAGGGCGATGGCCGCCTCGGTGAGGATCCGCCGGTCGTCGCCGTTGAGCTTCTTGGCCCGGGCCTCGAGGAAGCGGGCGCCCTCCTCCAGCTCGACGTCGACCTCCTGGCCGGCCTCGAGCTTGGCGGTCAGCTTGTGTTGCCACGTGGCGTAGGTGTCGGGCCAGGCGTCGATCACGATCTCGTGGGGGCCCAGGGTCGTGGGCTCGATCACGCCCTCCCACCGGTCGTTCCCGACGTCGGCAAGGGGCGCCTCCTGCCACGTCTCCTTGTCGACGGGGCGCCACCGCACCCGGGCCGCCAGGCCGTCGTGGCCGTCCTTGAAGATGTCGGCCGAGACGGGCACCACCTCGCCTACCACGGCTTTTGCGGGGTAGCGGCCCGTCGGGGTCCTCGGGCGCACGTCGTCGATCGTGATCCGGGGGAGCGGCACTCCCCCCATTCTTGCCCGTCTGGGCGCCGCCACTACCGTGGAGTTCCCATGCGTGCGCTCCGTACGTTCACCGTTCGCCCCAAGCTCCCGGAAGCGCTCCACCCGTTGCACGAGCTGGCGATGAACCTGGCGTGGTCGTGGGACGAGCGCACCCGCGACCTGTTCCGGTGGGTCGATCCCGCCACCTGGGAGGTCACGGGCCACGATCCGGTGCGCCTGCTTGGGCTCGTCGGACGGGAGCGGCTCGACGCCCTGGCCGCCGACCCCGCGTTCCTCGCCTTTCTCGACGAGGTGCACGCCGACCTCGACCGGGCCCTCACCGCGCCCCGCTGGTTCCAGAGTCGCGACGGCTCACCCCTGCGGGCGGTGGCGTACTTCTCCCCCGAGTTCGGCATCGCCGAGGCGCTCCCCCAGTACTCGGGCGGTCTCGGCGTCCTCGCCGGCGACCACCTCAAGGCGGCCAGCGGTCTCGGCATCCCTCTCGTCGGCGTCGGGCTGTTCTACCGGCAGGGCTACTTCCGCCAGGAGCTGAACGTCGACGGCTGGCAGCAGGAGCGCTTCCCCACCCTCGACCCGCACGCCATGGCGCTGACGCCGGTCGAGGGAGCAACCGTCGAGGTCGACCTCGCCGGCGTTCCGGTGGTCGCACACGTGTGGCGGGCCGACGTCGGGCGGGTGCGGCTGTACCTGCTCGACACCGACGTCGAGGAGAACGACGCCGAAGGCCGTCTCGTCACCGACCGCCTCTACGGGGGCGGCGCCGAACACCGCATCCGCCAGGAGATCCTCCTCGGCATGGGTGGCGTGCGCGCCCTCGACGCGGTGGGCGAGCCGACACAGGTCTTCCACACCAACGAGGGTCACGCCGGGTTCCTCGGCCTCGAGCGCATCCGCCGGTTGATGACGGGCGAGGGCCTGTCGTTCGACGAGGCCATCGAGGCGGTGCGCGCCGGTACCGTGTTCACGACCCACACGCCGGTGTCGGCCGGCATCGACCGCTTCCCGCTCGACCTCATGCAGCGGTACTTCAAGCAGTGGGCGGCCGACTGCGGCGTGAAGTTCGAACAGCTGATGGCGCTCGGGCAGCTCCCGGGTGACGCACCCGACGAGCCGTTCAACATGGCGGTGATGGGCTTTCGCCTGGCCAGCTTCTCCAACGGCGTGTCGAAGCTGCACGGCAAGGTGAGTCGGGAGATGTTCCAGGGCCTGTGGCCGGGCGTACCGATCGACGAGGTGCCGATCGCGTCGGTGACCAACGGCGTGCACGCGCCCACGTGGGTGGCGCCCGAGATCAACGACGTGCTCACCCGTTATGTGCTGCCGTCCTGGACCGATGCTGCCGCCCAGGACTGGGCCCGCATCGACGACGCCCACGACGACGAGCTCTGGCGGGCCCGGGAGCAGGGCCGTGAGCGGCTGGTCGCCCTCGTGCGCCAGCGCCTGCGCGACTCGTTGCTGGCGTCGGGGATGAGCGAGTCCGACGTGGCCTGGTGTGGGGACGTGCTCGACCCGCGCATCCTCACCATTGGCTTCGCCCGTCGCTTCGCGCCGTACAAGCGGGCCACGCTGCTGCTGTCGCAGCCCGAGCGGCTCAAGGCCCTGCTGCTGTCGAACGAGCGGCCGGTACAGCTCGTGTTCGCGGGCAAGGCCCACCCGGCCGACGACGCGGGCAAGGAGATGATCCGCCAGATGGTGCAGTTCTCCCGCGACCCGGAGGTGCGCCACCGCATCGTCTTCGTGCCCGACTACGACATCGCCGTCGCCCGCACCATGTACCAGGGCTCGGACGTGTGGTTGAACACGCCTCGCCGGCCGCTGGAGGCCTGTGGCACGAGCGGCGAGAAGGCGGCGCTCAACGGCGCCCTCAACTGCTCCGTGCTCGACGGGTGGTGGGACGAGATGTTCGACGGCGACAACGGCTGGGCGATCTCGTCGGCCGAGAGCTACGACGACCTGGCCCGCCGCGACGAAGTGGAGGCGGCCAGCCTGTTCGACATCCTCGAGACGCAGGTTGTGCCGCTGTTCTACGACCGCGGCCTCGGGCCCGTCCCCCGCCGCTGGGTGCAGCGGATCAAGGGGTCGCTGCGCTCGCTCGGGCCCAGGGTGACGGCCAGTCGCATGGTGCAGGAGTACACCGAGGCGATGTACGAGCCGGTGGCACGGCGCACCGACGTGCTCGGCGCTGACGGGCACCGGCGGGCGCGCGACCTGGCCGAGTGGAAGCGGCGCGTCTCGGCGGCCTGGGACAGCGTGCGCGTCGACGGCGTCGAGAGTGACGCAGCCGTGGCCGACCTCGGCGTGGCCCGACGCGTGGAGGCGACGGTCTCGCTGGGTTCGCTGGAGGCCGACGACGTGGCCGTCGAGCTGGTGCACGGCCCCGTGGGGCCCAACGACGAGCTGTCGCCCCCGACCGTCGTCCGGCTCGAGCCCGCCGGCCCGGCCGGCGCCGACGGCGGCCTGCGCTACGGAGGCGCGTTCGTGTGCGACACCGCCGGCCGCTACGGCTTCACCGTGCGGGTCGTCCCCGCCCACCCCGACCTCGTCACCCCCGTCGAGCTCGGCCGCGTCGCCTGGGCCTGATTCCCACCGCAGGCAATCCCTGCGCAACCCGTTCCCGTAGGTAGTCCTAGGTATTCGTAACTGCCTTGCTGGGTGGGGCAGGAGGGACCGACATGTGGGCTTGGCGAGGTCTGGCCGGGCTTTCCATACTCGGCGTGCTGGGCGGGGCCGTTCATGTGCTGCGGAGCAACGCCGTCGCGGCCGCGCGCGTGCGCGGGGCGGTGCGGCGGCCGCTGACGTGGCTGGTCGGCGTGCCCGCGCTCCTGGCGGTGCTGGTCCTGGGCGGGCCGTACGTGTACCTGCAGTCGATCACGGCGAACAACCCGAAGGCGCTGACGTTCGCCGACCTGGGGCCGAGCCCGGCCACTGGTGGCGCCGCCGCGGGCAACGCCGTCGCCGTCGCCGGACCCACCGAAGCGACCACGACGACAACCGCGCCATCAGCCGCCGGCACGGCGGCCGCCGCCAAGGGCGCCACTCGGGCCTCGACGCTGGCGCACACAACGCCGATCGCCGGCATCCTCACCGGTGCGTGGGCGGTCGGCCACAACACGCAGGCCCGGTACGGCGTCGACGACACGGTGATGGGACAGACGAGCCGGGTGGTGGGCGCCACGCCCGACGTCACCGGCGCGATGCACATCACCGACCTCACGGTCACCGCCGTCAAGGTGGTCGTCAACATGCAGACCGTGACCTGCCACTGCCAGCACGACAGCAAGTACCGCCAGATGCTCGAGGTCGACAAGTATCCGACCTCGCAGTTCGATCTCACCCAGCCGATCGTGCTTCCGCAGATCCCGCCCGACGGCCAGGTGATCAGCGTCCCCGTTACGGGCAACTTCACCATCCACGGCGTGACCCGGGCCGTGTCGTTCTCGTTGCAGGCCTTGCGCCAGGCCGGCCGCATCGCCGTCAACGGCACCATCCCGGTGAAGTTCGAGGACTACGACATCCAGAACCCGAACAACGCCTTCGGCAGCGTCAGCAACTGCGACATCGAGTTCCTCGTCGCCTTCGACAAGACCGGCTGACGCTTACAGCGATGCAGGCAGATGCTTCACCCCGTTGATGAAGCTCGACAGCAGACGGTCGGGCTCGCCGGTGGCACGGATGTTGGGCACGCGGGAGAGCAGCTCACGCCACATCACCGTGATCTCGCGCCGGGCCAGGTGGGCGCCCAGGCAGAAGTGGGGGCCGGGCCCGCCGAAGCCCACGTGGGGGTTGGGGTCGCGGCGGATGTCGAACGTGAACGGGTCGTCGAACACGTCCTCGTCGCGGTTGCCCGAGTTGTAGAAGAGCAGCAGCTTGTCGCCCTCCTTGAACTGGTGACCGTCGTAGACCGTGTCCTGGGTGACGGTGCGGCGCATGTAGATCACCGGTGACGCCCAGCGAACGATCTCCTCGACCGCCGTCGGGGCCAGGGCCTCGAAGTCGGCGGCCCATGCCGCCTTCTGCTCCTCGTGCTCGGTCAGCAGCAGCAAGGCGTGGCTGATCGCGTTGCGCGTGGTCTCGTTGCCGGCCACGACCAGCAGAATGAAGAACGAGCCCAGCTCCTGGTCGGTGAGACGCTCCCCGTCGACCTCGGCGTTGACGAGCGCCGACGTGAGGTCGTCGGTCGGGTTCTTGCGTCGCTCCTCGCCCAGCTCCTGCACGATCTGCGAGAGCTCCTGGCCGGCGTTGAGCAGCGCGGTCACGACCATGCCGGGATCGGTGGATTCGGGGATGTACTCGGGGTCGCCCTGGCTGAGGATGATGTTCGACCGGTGGAAGATCCCGTCGTACTCGCTCTCGGGGATGCCCATCATGTCGCAGATGATCTTGAGCGGCAGGCGGGCGGCCACGTCGACGACGAAGTCGCACTCACCCTGATCGATGAGGCGGTCGACGATCTCGGTGGCGGCGCGCTGCACGTCGTCCTCGACCCTGCGCAGCATGCGCGGCGTGAAGCCGGCCGACACGATCTTGCGCAGGCGTGCATGGCGTGGGTCGTCCATGTTGATCATCGAGCCGAAGAAGTCGTTGAACGTCTCGGGCATGTCGATGACCGACGTGGCGCCCTTGCCCGAACAGAACAGCTCGGGCTGCCTGCTCATCTCGACGATGTGCTTGTGCTTGACGATGCCGTAGTAGCCCGGCCCCTGCTCCATCCACTCCACCGGGATCTCGGGCTCGGTGAAGAACGCGAACGGGCGCTCCTTGCGGAGCACCTGGAAGGCGCCCTCCCGCTCGGCCCAGGGTCGGGCCCAGAACTCGATGTCGGACAGGTCGATCTCGTCGACGCTCAACGTCTGCTTGGGTTCCACGACCGAAACCCTACCTACCCGAGAACTTCGCCTTCCCCGGTCCCTCTGCGAGGAACGACTTCACGCCGGTGACGGCGTCCTCGGTGGCGAACACGTCGGCGAACAATCGGGCCTCGAGGTCGAGACCGTCCGACAACGTGCCATCCAGACCGGCGTCGATCGCCTGCTTGGCCATGGCGTGGGCCTGCAACGGTCCGGCCGCGTACTGCGCCGCCATCGAACGGGCGGCGTCGAAGAGTTCGGTTGCGGGCACGACCTTGTCGACGAGGCCGATGCGCAGCGCCTCCTCGGCCGCGACCTGGCGGCCGCTGAGGATGAGCTCCTTGGCGCGCGCCACCCCGATGAGACGGGGCAGGCGCTGGGTGCCGCCGGCCCCGGGGATGATCCCCAGCAGGATCTCCGGCTGGCCGAGCTTGGCCGCGTCGGTCATGAGACGCAGGTCGCACGACAGGGCCAGCTCGCACCCGCCACCGAGGGCGTAGCCGGCGATGGCGGCGATCGTCACTCTCGGGATGGCGGCGATGGTGTCGAACGCCCGCCGGAACACGGCGCCGATGCGCACCGCCTCCTCGGGGCCGCCGAACTGGGCGATGTCGGCGCCGGCGGCGAAGACCCGCTCCCCGCCCCACACCACCACCGCGCCGGGCGGGTCCTTGACCAGCGACTCGGCGGCGTCGCCCAGCTCCGTGAGGAGCTCGACCGACAGGGCGTTCATCTTCGGGCGGTCGAGGCGCACCACAGCGACACCGTCGTCGCCGCGCTCGACGTGCACGAACGAGGGTTCAGCCATTCGACGAGTCAAGCAGACGTTCGGCCGCCGCGTAGGGGTCGAGCCGGCGGGCCAGCACCTGGTCGCGCAGCTCGTCGAAGGCGTCGCCGCGGCAGCGGGCGTAGGCGTCCTGCTCGACGCGACGGGCGACGATCTCGCGGATCTCGTCCGTGACGCGCGCTGCGCGGCGCTTCTCGAGCTCGCCGTGCTCCTCGAGGAAGGCCCGGTGCTTGCCGATCGTCTCCCACAGCTCGGCCACACCCTCGCCCTTGGCCGCGACCGTGCGCACGATCGGCGGGCGCCACTCCCCCATGTGCATGTTGAGGTCGAGCATGGTGTTGAGGTCGCGCTCGAGCTCCTGCACGCCGGGCCGGTCGGCCTTGTTGATGGCGAAGATGTCGGCCACCTCGAGCAGGCCCGCCTTGTTGGCCTGCATGGCGTCGCCGGTGCCGGGATTCATCACCACCACGGTCGTGTCGGCTGCCGACGCGATCTCGATCTCCATCTGGCCCACACCGACCGTCTCCACGAACACGACCGGGAGCCCGGCGGCGTCGAGCACGCGGATGGCCTGCGGCGTCGCCAGCGACAGCCCGCCCAGGTGGCCGCGCGTCGCCATCGACCGGATGAACACGCCCGGGTCGGTGGCGTGGTCCTGCATGCGCACCCGGTCGGCGAGGAACGCACCGCCGGTGAACGCCGAGGACGGGTCGATCGCCAGCACACCCACGTCCGAGCCTTGGGACCGCACCTCACGGATGAGGCCGTCGGTGAGGGTGGACTTGCCGGCGCCGGGCGCGCCGGTGATGCCGACCGTGTAGGCGTTTCCGCCCAGCGGGTGGATGCGGCGGGCCACGGCGGCCGCCAGCTCTCCGCCCCGCTCGACGAGCGAGATGAGCCGGGCGACGGCGGTGCGATCGCCCCCCGTGGCCGCGGTTACCAGCTCGTCGGGATCCCGACGGCTCAGTACGCCTCTTCCAGCACGTCGAAGTCGATGCCCTTGGCCCGCACCTCGGTGATGCCGGGCACCCGGTCGCGCAGGATGCGCTCGATGCCGGCCTTGAGGGTCATGCTCGACATGGGGCAGCCGCCGCACGCGCCCATGAGCTCGATGTCGACGCGGCCGGTGGCCTCGTCGAACTCGATGACGCGCATGTCACCGCCGTCGACCTGGAGGGCCGGGCGGATGGCGTCAATGGCTTCGAGCAGTTGGGCTTCCACGTATCTCCTGGGATCGGGCGTTCAAGTCTGTCACAGGGAGCAACGTCCCTGAACGTCTCAGACTTCCCGTCGGCGCTCGATCACACTGCTCGCTGACGCTCGACGTCCGCCCCGAGGGCCCGGAGCTTGTCGGCGAAGTGCTCGTAGCCCCGTTCGACGTGAAATGCGTCACTCACGGCCGTCTCCCCGTCGGCCACCAGGCCGGCGAGCACGAGGGCGGCGCCGGCCCTGATGTCGGGCGCCTTCACGGGCGCCCCCGAGAGCCGGGGCACGCCCCGCACCACGGCGTGGTGGCCCTCGGTGCGGATGTCGGCCCCCATGCGGCCCAGTTCGGCCACGTAGGCGAACCGGTTGGCGCCGTAGATGTTCTCCGTGACGATGCCGACCCCGTCCGCGACCGACAGCAGGGTGACGAACAGGGGCTTGTAGTCGGTCGCCACGCCCGGGTACGGCAGCGTCGACACGTCAATGGAGTGGAGCCGGCCCTGGCACGACGCCCACAACCCGGTCGACGTGGGCGAGATGCGCACCCCCATGTCGCCGAGCTTCTGGATCGGCATGTCCATGTGATCCGCCCGGGCGCCCTCGATGGTGATCTCCCCGCCCGCCAACGCGACGGCGGTGAGGAAGGTCGCCGCCTCGACCCGGTCGGCCACCACGTCGTGGTCGACAGGCGCCAGCTCGTCGACGCCCTCGATCTCTATGGTGGCGCTCCCGGCGCCCAGGATGCGGCCGCCCATGCGGTTGAGGAACGCGGCCAAGTCGGCGATCTCGGGCTCGCGCGCCGCGTTCTCGATGAGCGTGGTGCCCTTGGCCAGCACGGCCGCCATGAGCAAGTTCTCGGTGGCGGTGACGCTCGGGAACTCGAGCAGGATCCGCGTGCCGAGCAGGCGGTCGGCACGCGCCTCGATGTAGCCGTGGGCGAACTCGAACTGCGCGCCCATCGCCTCGAGGCCCTTCAGGTGGATGTCGATGGGACGCGAGCCGAAGTCGTCGCCGCCCGGCATGGCTACGCGCGCCCGCCCACAGCCGGCCAACATCGGCCCGAGCACGACGATCGACGCCCGCATCTGCTCGACCAGCTCGTAGGGCGCCTCGGGCGTGTAGTCGGCGGGCCGGTAGATGCCGAGCGTGTGCTCCTCGGTGCGCTCGACGTCGACGCCCATCGAGGTGAGCACGTCGCTCATCGTCTCGACGTCGGCGATCTGCGGCACGTTGCGCAGCACGTAGTGCCCCTCGGCCAGGAGGGTGGCCGCCATCAGCTTGAGGGCGGAGTTCTTGGCGCCGCCGATCGACACCGTCCCCGACAGCGGCGGCCCGGCGCGCACGATGAAGCGGTCCACTCCGCCATTATCGTCGCCCCGTGAGCCGGGTCACGACGCGCGACACGGTTCCCACCGACCGGCTCGAAGCGATCCTCACGCCCAAGGACGGCGTCGTCCTCGAGCGGCCGGCGGTCGAGAAGGGCATGTTCGAGGCAGCTGGCGGCCCGTTCGAGACCTACCGGCGGACGGTGACCGTCACCGGGAACGACGACGGCACGTCGCACGTCGAGCAGGTCGTCGAGTTCACCCTCGCCCTGCTGTGGTTCTCGTGGATCGTGACGCCGCTGTTCCGGGCCCACCTGCGCAAGCTGGAGGAACCCGCGTCGCCACCGTGGTGGGCGCCCGTCGACCGCATAGACCGGCCGGCGGCCCGCAGCCTCGGTTCCCTTGGCTCGATGGCCGTGGTCATCGGCTACACGTTGTTCCTCCTCCCGCAGACCATCACGTTCGCGGCGCAACAGTTCGGCGCCAACAAGGCCTCCCAGAGCAACGCCCTGGCTTCGACGCGCGCCGACATCGTGTTCGTCATCCTGCTCGTCGCCCTGGCCGACCGACGCGGGCGACACCGGCTGCTGCTGATCTCGACGGGCGGGTCAGCGGTGCTGTCGGCAGCAGGGGCGTTCGCACCCTCGTTGCCCTGGTTGGCGGCGACCCAGGTCGGCGCCAGTGGGTTCGGCTCGGCCGCGGTCGTGCTCATCGCCATCATGGCGGCGGAGACGATGCCGCGCAGCTCGCGCGCGTACTCGCTGAGCCTGCTCACCGTGGCCGGGTCCATCGGGTCGGGAGGTGTGCTCGGCCTGCTGTTCATCGCCGACTTCAGCCGCGGCAGCTGGCGGGTGCTGTACGCCATCGGCCTGCTGGGACTGCCGCTGGTCATCGGCATCGGCCGTCGGCTTCCCGAGAGCCCCCGCTACCTCGCGCCCCACGCGGAGTCGCCGATCGCCGGGCACGGGCGCCGGCTGTGGCTGCTGGCGGCCGCCGGCCTGCTCATCAACCTGTTCATCGCCCCGTCGTCGGAGTTCCTCAACGACTTCCTCCGCCATGAGCGCCACTACGACGCCGCCAGCATCTCCTTGTTCGTGGCCGTCACCAGCCTTCCCGGTGGCATCGGGCTGATGCTCGGCGGGCGGCGGGCCGAGACCAGGGGGCGGCGCATGGTCGCCGTCGTCGGTCTGCTCGGCGGGGTCGGGATAACCGTGGTCGAGTTCCTCACCCGCGGCGGGCTCATGTGGGTGGCGTCAGCCGTGTCGACGATGTTCGCGGCGGCCATCGTGCCCGCCTTCGGCATCTACGGCCCCGAGCTGTTCCCCACCGGTCTGCGCGGGCAGGCCAACGCGCTCATCCAGGGCGCCAGCCGCGTGGGCAGCGTCGTCGGGCTGCTGATGGTCGGCCGGCTCGCCGACCACCTCGGCAGCTACGGCCCGGCCATGGCGATCGTCGCCCTCGGCCCCCTCGGCCTCATCGTGCTCATCCTCGTCGCCTTCCCCGAGACCGCCAACCAGGAGCTCGAGGATCTCAACCCTGAGGACCGCGGCGAACCGCGTGACGAGCCGAGCTGAGACGCGGCGGCACCCCGTACATCAAGAAGCGGGGCCGGCGAACCGGCCCCGCTTCTTGGTGGAGTTGTTGCTATGGGAACTGCTTACGGCTTGGTTTTGGCCGGAGCCGCCTTGCGAGTGATGCGGAAGGCTGCGTAGCCGAGCGTCATCGCCACCAGGGCGAAGATGCCGAGCTCGGTGGTGGGACCACCGGTGGCCGGCAGCTTGACGCCCAGCACACCGCCGTTGACCGTCGGGCCCGAGAGCGTGCCGGTGCCGAGGATGCTGGCCACGTTGCTGCCGTTGACCGAGCTCCCGGTGCCGACCAGCTTGGCCGAGCCGAGGAAGGTGGCGAGAGCATCGCCGGTGAGCACGCCACCGCCGTTGCAGTTGCCGAGGTTGGCAGTGACGTCAACCTTGTCGAGGATCTGGCCGGCAGCTGTCGAGTTGGCGATCTTGCCGTTGATGTGAACCACCTTGGGTGGATCGCCGTTCTTGTAGGTCCCGAGGTTCGGGAAGGTGATCGTGTAGTTGGGCGCGGTGCCCGTGATCACCCCTCCGTTGTCGGCACTCGAGAGCGTGAAGCTCGGGCTGCCAGTGACCAGGCTGGTCTTGTCGACCGCCGACATGCTCACGATGTCGCAGGCCAGGCCGTCGAGAGCGTGGGAGTCGGACGGGATGCTGATGGTCCAGGTGAAGTTGTCGCCTGCGCCCACCGGATCCTTGTCGGACACCTTGCTCACCGGGAAGGTGCACTTGATGCCGCCGGACGGGACCGAGACGCTGGCCTCGCTGTGGCCGACCCGCAGACCGGCCAGGGTGACGCCGCCGCCACCATCGAGGGCGGTGACACGGATCACGTCGGCTGCACCTGCGGCCTTGGTGCCGTCAGCCGCCTCGAGGACCGGAGCCGCAGCTGCCTGCTTGGGGATGGCGACGCCAGGCTGCAGGGCCCGCTGCTTCTCGCCGATGGTCAGGTCGAGCAGTGGTCCGGCCGGCACGTTGATGCCGGTGTCGGTGAACAGCTGGCTGCGCTTGATCTCGAGCGCAGGCAGGTCGGTGAACTTGGTTGCGCCGAGCCAGATGCGGACCACGACGGGGTCGGGGTCAGCGGACGGGCCGATGACGCTGTAGGTCACCTTGGCGCCGCCGGGCTTGCCGGTTGCAACCGAACGGAACACCCACTCGCCCAGCACTTCCACCACGACGGGCGGGGGTGCGGTCGGGTCGACGCCCAGCAGGCTGATCGGGGCGAACGTCTGGTGCGTCTCGGAAGCGACGCCGTAGGTGCCGTCACCGTTGGAGACGAGGTAGGTGAACGACCGGGAGTCGTTCTCGCTGCGGTTGTCGCCGAAGGCGCTGGACTGCGCCGACACCACGGGACCGCCCATCGAGCCGTCGGCGTTGGCCGTACCGGCGTCGAGGACCTGGGCCGTGGCCGTGTGCGAACGGCCGTAGCTCAGGGGCTGGCCGATCGGGCACGTCTTCGGGTTGTACGCAGCTGCTGCCTGCGTCGACGCCGCCTTGACGTAGGCCACCGGATCGCCGGGGACCGTCACGAGCGGGTTGTCGATGAGGCCGGTGACGCTGCTGTTGGTCACCTTGCCGCCGTCGGAACGGGTGGCAGGTGCCGCAGCCGCCTCAGCCGGCGTGGGCAGCGGGATCTGGTTGGTGTCGCTGACCGGGATGTTGTTGCCCAGCCCGACCTCCACCGCCGAACCCTTGCCGTAGACCTGCTTGCCGGCCGGGTCGACCGACGGCGCCTTGGTCCCGGGGGCCGGGACGAGATCGACGCCCATCTCGTTGGGGACTTCCTTCAGGCCGGCCGAGTTGGCGGCTGAGCCCGAGAATGTCGTCTCGACGTCAGCAACGCGGGGACCGGTGGCCCCTGCATTGATCGCGTCGACGTGCACGTTGGACCCGTTGCTGTAGCCACTGAACACTGCAGGTCCGGGAAATTCGTTCTGAGCCCGGGCGGCCGTACCGCCGAAGGCGAAGAGCGC
>Ga0070741_10014192_pt1 | contig 13842 bp, 7 predicted proteins | sample Coa_R1_4_FD_66440 | JGI IMG/M metagenome (GOLD analysis project Ga0070741, IMG submission 66440) | Surface soil microbial communities from Centralia Pennsylvania, which are recovering from an underground coalmine fire - Coalmine... | ecosystem: Environmental > Terrestrial > Soil > Unclassified ... | reverse complement strand
AATGACCGTCATAGCCCTGTCCAAGCTGGCCAAACGCCGCCAACCCCAGAATGCCACCCGCCTCGCGGCCGTCCGCCGCAGCCAGATCCGCCGGCTCACCCTGGCGTTACGTGACGCAGGCCGAATGCTCACAACTAACCGCGCCGGGCTGGCCGCGGTCGTCAACGACCTGGCCCCCGGGACTGACCGACCACCACGGGTCGGCCCGGTCAGCGCCGCCATCGTGTCGTTCTCCCACCCCGGCCGGTGTCGACAATGCCGCGTTCGCCAAGCTCACCGAGGACCAGCCCCTCGAGGCACCCAGCAGCCAAACCCCCCGCCACCGGCTCAACCGGGGCGGGGACCGGGCGCTGAACAGCACGATCCACACCTTCGCGGGCGGGCACCCGGATGCGAAAACGACCCCGCCATCCGCGCCTACGTGACTTGCTGCATCGCCGAGGGCAAGTCCAAGCGTGAGATCTGATGCTGCATCAAGCGTTACCTCGCCCGCCAGATCTACGGCACGCTCACAGCCCGGACCCCAACCGCGATCATGGCCAACACCTGAACGACGCCAACGACGCGACCGTCAACAGGTGATCACCGCCGCCGCGTCGCCTACGCGACAAGGGGGAAACGGCCCAAACGATCTTGACATCTACGGAAGCGTCTACGGCTGCAGTGCAGCGCGGTGATCAATGCCGCCCTGATCTCTGCGAGTTTGCCGGGATTGGAGCCAACTGCAGGTGGAGGTGTATAGCCGCCAGCACAGTTGACCCCAACATGAAAGTCGAGGACTCCACTGCTGAGATAGCCCTGAACCTGAGGTCTATGAGAACGACGGCCGACCCGAGCGGTCGGCCGCTCGGGTCGGCAACTCTCGAGGGCCATTTTCGGCACGGTCAGAGCAGGTCAGGGAACCAGCCCAGGTCGATCCGCGTTCGCCGCGGAGCTTTCCCGAGCGTCGACTCGCTCCCCGGTGACGGCGGGAGTCGGCTCGGCGTCGCGCTCGCCGCGGGCGCGGGCCAACTGCGCGTCCTGGCGCACGGTATCGGACTGCTCCTGGGCCTTGCGGTAGCCGGAGTTGACCATGTCGGCGGCCGCGTCGCGGCCCCCGAGCCCGAACGCCAGCGCCGAGGCCAGCGCGATCCCACCGACCAGAGCGATGTAGGTCGCGGTCACGATGACCGGGGCGATCCCGAGTTGGGTCAGCATCATGAAAATGGCGATGGCCATGACCAACGCCGGCGCGACCGCGTGCACCACCCGTCCGGTCGGGGTGTCACCCATGGTGCGCTGCGCGAGGCCCGCGACGGCCCCGGACACCGCGGCGCCCACGATGAAGATCAGTAAGGCGGCGAGCACGTTGGGTAGATAGCTCAGTGCGAGGGCGGTAAACGCGGTCAGCGCCGGAATGCCCAACGTGGCGACCGCCGAGGAGATGACAAAGACCATGATCACCCAGAACACCACGGCGCCGATCAGCGCGGCCGGGCTACCGCCGGGGCTGACTTTCTCCACGAACCGCCCACCGGAGTTGTGGGCCAACCGGGAGTCGAGCTTGGCCTTACGCAGCCCTTTGGTGATGACCTTGTCGAGGACCTTCGCGATCAGGTACCCGATGACCAGCACGACCAGCGCGCCCAGCAACTGCGGCAGGAAGTTCATGAACGTGGTAAACGCGGACTGCAGACTCTGCAGCACGTTGAAACCACCCCCGGGATCGCCCGGAGCTTGGGTAACCAGCGGAGACATCACGGGATCCTTTCACTGTCGGTGTACAACCTCGAGCTACCCCGACTTGGACCAGCTCACACCTACTAAGCCCTCGACCGACTTACTCACATAAACCAAAAACACATAATTCGACCATGCGAGACGAAGGGGAGGCGGACCCGTTTTTTAGTTCCAGCTGCTAGGAGGCCATTGCTCATGATCCCCGTCTCATCAGGCTGATCTGAACGATCGCCAATATTTCACCGCAGGGAAACTCAGAAGTAACTTTGCCTACCATCGCGTCGGCCCCACGGTCTGTCTGCTAACAGCTACGCAACCACTCAATGGAGCTCGGATCGCGCGGTGATGACGCCGACCAGAGGATCCCAGATGCACAACGGCGCCGACGGTCAGGGCGGCCCCGAACAGGATCGTGACTACCCGCCCGCATCAGCCTGAGCGCCGCGGATTTGGCCACCAAGGGCGGTGACGTTGCTCGCCGGCCCCCAGCACGGGAGGTCGCTGCTGACGCGGTAGGCGTGTCGTCGGAGGTGATTGCATGTCGCAGCGAGGAGACTGGGCGGGGCAATGAGTCGACACCTCCGCCGAGCCAGTTAGCCTCTTCCTCTTGATCGGGACACCTGCACCGCACATGGAACGCGGGCTCGACCGCGGCGAGAGCCAGGGACTAGCAAGTCGCTGGTGATCTTCAGCGAGGGTTGGGCCTAGGGACAGGCGGCTACCGAGTACGGTGCCCTATCCGGCGACCGCCACTCCGGCCGCCACCTAAGGCCAGGCGAGCGGCGAACAACTCGGGGGGCACGACCCTGCCTACCAGCCGACCGGCACAACGATAGCGTTGCCGAACGAACCGCAGAAAGACTGACCCGGTGCTAGCCACAACAACATCAGCGCCGTGATGCAAGCCCTCCTTGGCTGTGGCACCGTCACAGCGGCAGCCGCGCTTGCTACCGCCAACATCATCGACAGCCGATGCGTCGGCGCGCTTGGTGTCAAACAGCGTAAAACCGTAGACACCACCCCCGCTGACCATCCACGCGATCTCACGTCTTCGTTCGAGGAGCCCTCCGCATGCCCAAGCGAGTACCCCGCGAGCATAAGAGGAAGATCTGCCCGTTCTGTAAGGACAAGGCCCGACTGATCGACTACAAAGACACCGGCCTGCTTCGGAGGTTCCTCTCCGACCGAGGCAAGATCCGCTCGCGGAACATCAGCGGCACCTGCCGCCAGCACCAACGTGAGATCGCTATCGCGGTCAAGAACGCCCGCGAGGTAGCCCTCCTGCCCTACGCGCCGACCGAGGGCATCGGAACCAGCGCGCGCGGTCGAACCTAGCCCCGCGCCTGGAACAGGACCCGGCGCCGGGCCACCAGCCGCTCGTCGCGGTTGTGGATCCTTCAGTCCATGCCTGGCGTGTTGATCTGTGACCTGCCAGACGGGGCGCTGGCCACGATCAATGCACGCGCGGGCGCACTCAGACTCCTGCGCCACGAGTACTCGTGGCGTCGGCTCAGAGTGAGGACCCACGCGGCTTCACCGCGACGTTGAGGCGCCCGACCGGACCCGATTCGAGGCCGCAACTGCTGACCTAGCGGAACCGCGGGTGGTGGACCCTCTCCGTGCCCCTCTCCGTGCCCCTGTCCAGCCCCGACGTGCTCAGCTCCGCCACACCAAACCGGTCTGACCGTCTCGCACCCCACCAAAGACTCCGCCTCACCGCCGCGCGTCCCCCGCAGCGCATCGAGCTAGCCGGGAGCCTGAGCGTCCCCGGGCGGCCCAGCGCGCGGCGGCGGGGTATAGGTCAACGGAGCGAGCCATCCAATCGTTAAGGGAGCCCAACTTCTGATCGGGGTGCACCATCGCCGCGCGCTCACCGTCGACCTCGGCAGGGACCCGCCTGATCGATCGCGGTCATCACCGCGGCCACGACTCGGGCATCGCGGCGGTGTGCCCGGCTAGAGCCCGCAGAGCCAGCGCGCCGCTAGCGAGAACACCCGCCCCAGCCACTCTGCTCGCGATGTCAGGGGCCACATCACCCGCATCAGGAGACACACATTTTCTCAACAAGCTCATGACTGAATGATCAAACCGCCGCATTATGGCAGGTCAGGTTCCGAACCCTGACGATTCATTGATAGATGCCGTCCTGAGAAATCTCTAACTCTTGCCGCAAGGGTAACGCTTCACCTTCCGAGGACGAGGAGATAACTGCACAGCAACGACTGGACAGCTCGGATGCGCAGTCCGGCACCACCCGAGCGGTACCCCGAGTGGCAGGAGGACAATGAGTGGGCAGCGCGATGCCAATGAGCACCCCACCAGCCCTACACGGTGCCATCCCGGACACCAGCCCGCCCCACGCCCTCATCGACACCGCGCTCATCCTCACCCCGCAGGGCTCCCGGCCACGCTCACCTCTTCAACCCACACCCCACACGACCTGCGAAAATACCTGACGCTCCGGACTGCACCAGGGACTCCACCAGCCCTCCGCGCGATGACGATAGCCAGTGACGCGCTCGGCCAGCGAGACACCACCGCGCGACCGCAAGAATCATCTCAGTAATATGAGAGAAACATTTTGGAAACTTGGAATTGACGGCTAAGTTCTCAGGATCTCCGACTCGCTCAGTGTTTCTCAGTCATCTCGCCCGGCCCGGCCGATTCCAGATCGGCTCGCGGACGTTGTTCCTCATGGGGGAGAGGCATGGCCGTAACTCAATCGAGTGATCATTGCGATCTCGCAATCCATCCGGGAGGTGGCGAACGTACTAGCGGAGGAACATCGTCCACCGCCGGTTCAGTACCACGGGGTGGGGCAGAGGAATTTGTGAGACCAATTGTGAGAGAACTATGAACGCGAAGTGCGCTTCAGGCGGTCGACACGGCAATGCCGCCGTACCCGCAGGCCAGGGCAGCCGCCCCATGGTCGGATCCGTGAGAGCAGCTGCGAGGACGGATCTGCCCTCGGCGACCCACACATCGCACCGCGCGGGCAGGAGGTTGTCGTGCCGATAATCACAGGGCCGCAGGACTACAACGTCGACCAGCTCTACGTCGACCTACAGCCGATCTTCGAGCGGTCGCTGTTCCTCAAGTGCGAGGGCCTCAACATGGCCGGCTCGATCAAGCTCAAGGCGGCAAACGAGATGGTCGCCGCCGCCGAGCGAGCCGGAGTGCTCCGACCGGGCTCAATCCTGGTGGAGTCCTCATCAGGAAACCTGGGCGTCGCGCTGAGCATGCTCGCGGCGAACAAAGGCTACGGATTCGTCTGCGTCACTGACTCCCGCTGCAACCTCTCGGCGCGACTGACCATGGAAGCGCTCGGAGCGCAGGTGCACATCATCACCGAGCCCGCCGCCGACGGCGGGCTCCTGGGCGCCCGGATCAACTACGTGAAGCAACTGTGCCACTCCGACGAGCGCTACGTGTGGCTCAACCAGTACCTCAACCCGGGCAACCAGCGCGCGCACTTCCGGCACACCGCCCCGGCAATCGCCCGCGATTTTCCCGACCTCGACGTCCTGTTCATCGGAGCCGGCACCACCGGCACCCTGATGGGATGCGCACGGTACTTCCGCCAATGGCACCGACGGGTGTGGGTTGTCGCCGTCGACAGCGTCGGATCCGTCACCTTCGGCGGCCCGCCCGCGCGACGGATGATCCCCGGGCTGGGTACCGGCGTACGACCGGCAATGCTTGATGAGTCCTATATCGACGAGGTCGTGCTGGTCGAGGAGCCCGAGACCATCCGCGCATGCCACCGGATGGCCCGCCGAGGGTTCCTGTTCGGCGGCTCAACCGGCACCGTCGTCAGCGGCGCCATGCGCTGGCTATCCGAGCACGACGGACTCGGCCTGACCTCCGTCGCCCTCTCCCCGGACTTCGGTGAGCGCTACCTCGACACCGTCTACCAGACCAACTGGGTTGCCGACCTGTACGGACCGCACGTCCTCGCCGACGACCAACTAGCCCTACCACCGGACCGGGGACACTACCGCCGGTGACCCGGTCCAGCGGATCGCCACAAGACCACAACAGCCCACAACGGAGAGGACGACCACATGGGAAGATCACCCGAGGCCGACCAGCAATTCTGGCGCGAGGTACTCCTCGCGGGCGGATCGAGTGAGCTTCCTCGCTGGACCAGCGAACCAACCCCCGATGTGCTCCACACCGACGTGAAGCTCAGCGAGGATCTGGTCTCGAGGCTGCGATCGCTCACCAGCGAACTCGCCGTCTCACTCAGCTCGGTCCTGCTCGCCGGCCACGCCCGAGTGCTCGCCGCACTCAGCGGCCAGAACCAGGTGGTCATCGGCTACGCCGCGCGAGGCGCCACCCCCCCGATGCCGTGCCGACTCGACACCAGCTGCCACACCTGGCGGGAGCTGCTGGCCGAGTCCTTCTGCATCGAGTCGGCCGTGCTCATTCACCGGGCATTCCCGATTGACCAACTACGCGCGGACCTGGACGTCCTGGGCCCCGTCTTCGAGACCGTCTTCGATCCCACCAGCGGGGCCGGACCCACACCGGCAACCCACCCCGGACAACTCCCTCAGCACCGAAACCCAGTAGCTCACCCAACCCCAGCACTGTGGGTCAGAGTGGATGAAAGCGACGACGCCCTGCTCCTACGGCTGAGCTGTCGAGGTGACGTGTGGGACGCCGAGGCGCTGGCCCGGGTCGGCGGCTATCACCTGAGAGCGCTAGAAGCGCTCGCCGCCGACATCGACGCCGACCACTCGAAAGCCGGCTTGCTCTCACCCGAGGAACTCACCCGCCAGATCCACGGACTCGCCGGACCCGACCGGGACCTGCCCGATCTCCGCGTCCACGAACTGATCGAGGCCCAAGCAGCCGAGAACCCCGAAGCGATCGCCGCGATCTGCGGTGCCCAACGATGGACCTACCGCGAGCTGAACTCGCACGCGAACCGCCAGGGTCGGGCCCTGCTAGCTCACGGGCTGGCTCCCCAAGACGTGGTAGCGGTCGTCTGCGAACGCAACCTCGGCTGGATGGCCGCGGTGCTCGCGGTCTTCAAAGCCGGAGGGGCCTATCTCCCGATCGAGCCCAACTTCCCCGCCGAACGTATCGCCACCATCCTGGCGCGGGCCGGATGCCGATGGGTACTCACCGAGCGCGGCTCCACCACCGAACTGGATACCGCCCTGCGCGGCATGCCCGACACACGCGTGCTCTACACCGAGGACGCCCACAACCCCGACACTCACCCCCGGAACAGCCTCTACAACCCACCCCAGGCAGCCGCCGGCGAGCCCAGCGCAACCCCCGCCGAGGACAACCTGGGAGTAGCCGTATCGGCCGACCAACTGGCGTACATCTACTTCACCTCCGGCTCCACCGGCGAGCCCAAGGGTGCGATGTGCGAGCACGCTGGAATGCTCAACCACCTCTACGCCAAGATCGCTGACACCGGACTCGCGCCCGGCCGGGTCCTCGCCCAGACCGCACCACAATGCTTCGACATCTCGCTGTGGCAACTGCTCGCCGCGCCCGTCGTCGGTGGCACCACATTGCTGGTGCCCCAAAACGATCTACTCGACGTCGCACGGTTCCTCAACACCATCGCCGAAGCCCATGTCGCTGTCGTACAGGTGGTGCCGTCCTACCTCGAGGCCATCGTCGCCCACCTCGAACATCATCCCCGCGACCTGCCTCACCTGAGCTGCGTGTCGACCACCGGCGAAGCATTAAAGAAAGAACTCACCTCCCGCTGGTTCTCCGTACAGCCCGACATCCCCCTACTCAACGCCTACGGACTGACCGAAACAAGCGACGACACCAACCACGAGATCCTCCACCACCCACCGCGCGCCGACCGCGTCCCACTCGGGCCGCCGATCCCGAATGTGCACGTATACGTCGTCGACGAAGACCTCCAACCAGTACCCCTGGGCGCACCCGGTGAGATCGTCTACTCCGGAATCTGCGTCGGACGTGGCTACATCAACGACCCCGAACGCACCAAGGCAGCCTACTTACCCGACCCCCACCGGACCGGGCACCGGCTCTACCGCGGCGGGGACATCGGCCGCTGGCTACCCGAGGGCAAGCTGGAGTTCCTCGGCCGCCGTGACTCCCAAGTCAAGATCCGAGGCTTCCGCATCGAGATCGGAGAGATCGAGAACGCCCTCCTGGGCGTCGATGAGGTCGGTGACGTCGCGGTCGTCGTCGCCGGCACCGGATACGACACCCACCTCGTCGCCTTCTACACCAGCGCCGCACCGATCCCAGAGGACGCCCTGAGCACCCATCTGCGGCGCTCGCTCCCGAGCTACATGATCCCCACCACCTACCACCGCCGCGACCGACTACCCCTGACTCCCAACAGCAAGATCGATCACAAGGCGCTCACCGTCCTCGCCGACCAACTCGCTTCCCCCGATCGCCACGTCCTTGACCGGCGCGAGGACCACCCACCGCTCAGCCCCGCCGAACGGCGGGTCGCCGCCGCATGGTCTGCCGTCCTCGGCGTTCCGCAAGACCAACTCGGCCGCCAGGACCACTTCTTCGACCGTGGCGGCACATCCCTGTCCGCGGTGAAGCTAGCCATCCTCCTCAACCGCGCGGTCTCCTACCGCGACGTCCGAGAACACCCCACACTCGCTCAGCTCGCCGACCTGCTCGCCCAGCGAACCTGCCAACCCGCCCTCGAGCAGAACCCCGCCTCCTAACCCCCGCACCCCACACGACCACAACCGGCGCCCAATCCTCGCCGACACACCGCTTGCCCCAGTGGGGAAAGGACCCCCGATGTCGTCGCCGTCCCCGACGCCGCAGTTGGACCTGCAGGTCCAGCCAGGGAAACCACCCATCCTCACCGTCGAGCATGCCCCCGACGCGCCCGAATGGGTCCATCAGCACCGGCACGCGCTACGCGAAGCCGTGACCGCGCGCGGTTCGCTGCTAATCCGAGGCCTGGATCTGACCGAACCAGAACAGGCCGGGGCCGTGTTCACCCGCCTCGGCGGCCGCTTGATGGCCAACCGAGAAGCCTTCGCCGAACGACGCTCATTCGCCCGAGGCGTCTACTCCTCCTCACGGTGGCCGGCGAGCCAACCGATGCGCATGCACCACGAGCTCAGCTACGCCTACGAAATCCCCACCCTCATGATGTTCACCTGCCTGCGCGCGCCCGAGCGCGGCGGCGCCACCGCGATCGCGGATTCCCCCACCGTCCTCGAGGCCCTACCCGGCGAGCTCGTCGCACGCTTCCTCACCCACGGCTGGCTACTGACCCGCAACTACAACGACGACATCGGTTCCTCCATCGCCGACTCATTCGGCACCGACGACCGCTGCTACGTCGAGGCCTACTGCCGGGCCAACGCGATCGAGTACGCCTGGCAACCCGGCGGCGGGCTCCGCACCTGGCAACGACGCTCCGCGATCGTCAGGCATCCCGGCTGCTGGGTCCGGTGTTTCTTCAACCAAGTCGCCTTCCTCAGCCAATGGACCCTGGAACCCGAAGTCCGCGAATTCTTCCTCGACACCTACGGGCCCCACGGACTGCCCTTCAACACCAGCTACGGCAACGGTGAACCCATCGCAGCCGACACCATCGACCTGATCGGGCGCACCTACGACGCCCACACCCTCCGCGAACCCTGGCAACCCGGAGACCTCATGCTCATCGACAACATCCGCACCGCCCACAGCCGCGAGCCCTTCACCGGCCAGCGCGAGATCCTCGTCGCCATGGCTGAGCCCATCACCGCCGCCGCGCTGAATTGAATCCCCACGGGGAAGCGGTTTCACCGCTCACCCGGCATTAGGAAGGCCCACCATGCTCAAAGACATCGCTAAGCTCACCAGCGATCCCAGCATGACCTCGCCCCTGCTCAAACGTCGTCTCGACGAGGTGGCCGCGGTCGAAAGCGGATACGCTGAGGTATTGGCGGATGTGTTGGGCCTGGACGCGGTCCCCGGCGGCAGTCACTTCTTCGACGACCTCGACGCCGACTCCATGGTGATGGCCCGATTCTGCGCGCGGGTCCGCAAGCGCGACGATCTGCCCACGGTGTCGATGAAAGACATCTACCGCTACCCGACCGTCACCAGCCTCGCGGTCGCGTTCGGCCAAACCGCGCCCGCCGAGGTCACGGCGGCCCAACCAGCCCCGCCCAGCGTCGCCGAGGAACCGATCACCACAGCCCCCCGCGCGAGTACACCGCGCTACCTGCTGTGCGGGCTACTACAGGCGCTGGTCGCACTGGCCTACGCCTACCTCACCGCGGCCGCGGCGGACTGGGGCTTCGACTGGCTCGACCAACATACCGACCTCACCAACATCAACCTCCGCACCACCTACATCCACGCGGTCGAGGTCAGTACCGCGACACTCGTGGCGATGTGCCTGATCCCGATCGTGGCCAAATGGATCCTCATCGGGCGCTGGAAGCCCCGCACGATCCAGGTATGGACCCTGACCTACGTCCGGTTCTGGGCCGTCAAAACCCTCACCCGCGCCAACCCGCTCGTCCTCTTCGCCGGATCACCCATCTATACCCTCTACCTGCGCCTCCTCGGCGCCAAGATCGGCAAGCGGGTCACGATCTACTCCCCGACGACAGTCTGTACCGACCTGCTCACCATCGGCGACGACACCGTCATCCGCAAGGACGCCCAACTGCCCGGATACCGGGCCGTCGCCGGAATGATCGAGATCGGCCCCATCACCCTGGGCAACGACGTCATCATCGGTGAGCAAACCGTGATCGACATCAACTCCTCGCTCGGGGACGGAGCCCGTCTCGGACATTCCTCCTCAGTGCACGCCGGCCAACACATCGGAGCCGGCGAGTTCTGGCACGGATCGCCGGCCCGGCCCAGCGGCGCGCACTACCCCGACATCGACCCCGCCCCCTGCGGATCACTGCGCCGGCTGCTGTACTCGCTGTGGCAACTGGTGCTCCCGCTAGGGATCTACGCGCCCCTGCTCGTGGCCGCCCCAGTGCTGCTAGCCCGAGTCCCGCGACTCGCCCCACTGCTGGACTCCGGCCCACCCATGCTCACCCACTGGACCTACTACCGCGAAGTCGCCCTGCACACCGCCGCCCTAGCCCTGCTCTACGGGCTGCTGAACCTCGCGATCGTCATGATCGTACCCAGAGTGCTCAACCTGGGCCTCAAACCGGGCCGGGTCTACCCGCTCTACGGCTACCACTACTGGTTGCACCGCACCATCACCCGACGCACCAACGCCGGGTTCTTCATGGAACTAGTCGGCGACAGCTCCTACGTTGTGCACTACCTGCGGGCGCTGGGCTACAACCTGGGCCGCTACGAACAAACCGGCTCGAACTTCGGCGCCGGAGTCAAACACGACAACCCCTACCTGTGCTCGGTCGGCGTCGGGACTATGGTCGCCGACGGCTTGTCAATGATCAATGCCGACTACTCCAGCACCTCATTTCGCCTCTCCCAGGTCGCCGTGGGTGAACGTAGCTTCCTCGGTAACGGCATCGCCTACCCTTCCCAGTCCCGGGTCGGCGACAACACCCTTCTGGGCACCATGACCATGGTCCCCATCGACGGACCAGTACGGCAGAACACCGGACTACTGGGCGCACCCAGCTTCGAGATACCCCGCACCGTCGAACGCGACACCCAACTCGAGGTCACCGACGACCGCGAACGCCGACGGCTGCTGCGGGCCAAAAACCAACACAACACCGTCACGATCATCATGTTCCTGGTCGCCCGCTTCATCCCGGTATATCTGACCGTGCTGCTGGGCGAGACCGCGGTACTCAACGCCGGCCTCGGACCGCTGGCCCTGCTCGCGCTCTCCTCAGCCTCCACCGCGGCCGTCCTAGTCTTCTACGTGGCCGTGCAGCGGATCTCGAACAGGTGGCAAGCCGTGGTCCCCGACGGCTGCTCCATCTACGACCGAGCGTTCTGGCGCCACGAGCGTTACTGGAAACTGCCAGCTCAAGGCTGGATGCAGATGTTCAACGGCACCCCGTTCAAACCCCTGATCTGGCGCGCCCTCGGAGTACGCATCGGGAGGCGGGTCTTCGACGACGGCTTTGCCATGCCTGAGAAATCGTTGGTCACCATCGGGGACGACTGCACTCTCAACGCCGGCAGCGGCGTTCAGTGCCACTCCCAGGAAGACGGCGCCTTCAAATCCGACCGCACCACACTCGGTAGCGGAGTCACCCTCGGTATCGGCGCATTCGTCCACTACGGGGTCACCGTCGGTGACGGTGTGGTGCTTGCCCCGGAGACCTTCGTCATGAAAGGTGAAGACCTACCCCCGCAGACCCGCTGGATTGGAAACCCCGCCGCGCTGGCCATCAGCACCAGCACCGCCTACCCACCGGCTCCAGCGGCACTGCCCGCCGACTCCGCACCGGTCACCGCGGCACTCGCCGCCCGACCCCGCGCCGTAGTGGAATGGAACGGACAAGGCTGGAGCTTTCCTGAAGTCGACCACTACACCGAACCGGTAGACGGCTCCGTCACGCGGGTACGCATCGACCGCCCCGGGATGTTGCGGCTCACCGGCAGCGGGGACAACCTCCGTATCGAACTCATTCCCGACGACCGCGACGATCCCACACCCATCGGGCTGCCACTGCCCAGCGATCTGGTCGCGCTCACCGGGACCAGCCGCTCATCAACAGCCCTGTACACCCGCCGGATCTCCCGACCCTATGCCGCCGGGCTACTTCTGATCGTGATGGTAGGCGCCACCGCGGCCCTGCTGGACGTCACCCACGTCCTACCCACCAGCGTTTGGATCCCGAACCTCGCCTGCGAGGCTGGCGCAGGAACATGCGCCACCGTAGCGGCCCCCCGGCCCCTACCCACCGTGCCACAACACGCCGCCTCGCCCGGCCAGCAGACAGCAGACGACGCCACCGGGGACGACAGCGCACCCGACGACCACGCGCCAGATGACCACGCGCCACCGGATAACACAACATCGCGCGCAGCCACCCCTGCCTGGCAAACACCTCCGAGCCACCCGCTAGCACCGGAACTCACCCGTCGCCCGGTAACCGCGGGGCGCAAACCCGCATCGATACCCGAGCCCCGCCCGCTCCCGGCCGTGCTGCCAACCCCGAACGGGCCCGCTCTCACCCCGCGCTCACCGCTATCACCTTCGGGGACTCCGAGTTCCAACTCCTTGACTAAACCCGACATCGCTACGAACCACGCCATCACGACAAACCCCAACACCGCCGCAAAACCCGACGGCACGGCGCACCGCAACCCCGCAACCAGCCCACCCGACGGCAGCATCACCAACCCCGACGGGACCATCACCAACCCCGACGGCAGCATCACCAAGCCGGACGGCACGACGACCAAGAAGAAGAAGAAAAAGAAAACATGAACTAAAGCGCGCCGCGCCGGGGCGCCAGGGATCGCGACGGCCGACCGACAGCTAGGTCGAGGAGGGCTCAACACAGTGTCGCTCGGCCGCCCGACGTCCCGGCAACGGCGGCTGCCGCGACGGTCCTGTCGACCGGCCACGGGGTGTCAGTCGCGACCCGCAACGTTTGACATGACACGAATCTCAGAAACGGCGAGCGGCGCGCACAGCGCCGGCAGCTTCATATCTTGTTCGGCCAGCCGTCGAGCGTGGCCCACTCACTTTGTTCGCGGCGGCGCCGCGTCCCTCGGTGAGGAGCTAAGAGGGCGGCTGCTAACAGCGGACAGTCCAAAAGGTACTCGCGCGCGTCGCGCAGTCCGGTCAGAGGATATCGGACCCACGGGCGAGCGCACGCTCGTGCGCCTCGCGCACCTTGGCGCGGTGGTCCGGATCGTCGTGTCCCGCATTCAGGAGCGCGATCTCCGCATGAGCGTCGGCGGCAAAACGCGCCCACAGCTCCGTGCGACTCTGCGCCTGTGGCTCCGTCTCAGCGGCGGTGTCGCTCATTACCCAATCATCCATCATGATGACTGAGGGCCTTCGAGGCGTATGAAACAATTTTCTCATTTACGATCACACAGAGGTTAACCCGAACCAGAGGTTACCCTGGAGTTAACTCAATCCCAACAATGTAGCTGATCTAGTAAGACACGCTCTCAACGACCTCGCGACCGGGCATGTGACCAGTCAGCCATCCCGAGACCCCGGCCGGCGCC
>Ga0070741_10014191_pt1 | contig 13844 bp, 13 predicted proteins | sample Coa_R1_4_FD_66440 | JGI IMG/M metagenome (GOLD analysis project Ga0070741, IMG submission 66440) | Surface soil microbial communities from Centralia Pennsylvania, which are recovering from an underground coalmine fire - Coalmine... | ecosystem: Environmental > Terrestrial > Soil > Unclassified ... | reverse complement strand
CTACTTCCGCTCGCAGCACGACAACCAGTCGTGGGTCGCGGCCCTGACGACGCTCCTCGACGTCTGCGCCCTCGTCCTGACCCGGGTCGAGGACCGGCCGATGCCGCCCGCCCGGCTCACGTTCGCGATCGCGCGACATGCCGTGATCGACCTGTGCGCGATCTTCCGTCTCCCGCCGACGCCCCCGACAGTGGATCGGCTGTCGCCCGCGGACGAGGGCCGCCTCGAGCGTTTGCTCGCGCCCGCGGGCGTCCGGCTGTCCGCCGAAGCGGAAGCGGTCGCCAAGTTCAGGACGCTGCGGGCGACGTACGAGCCCTACGTCGAGGCGCTGTCGAGCTTCCTGATCATGCCATTGCCCGACTGGATGCCGCCCGAGGGCGCGAAGGACGCCTGGCACACGATGGCCTGAACGCACGAGGGCGTGTCGATCTGCCCGGTCCTCATTCGACGATACGATGAGGAGGAGGGAACCGTGGAGTTCATGCTGTTGTTCGTGGAGCGAAAGGGCGCGCCTGGCGGCACGGCGGGTGGACCGGAGGCGATGAAGGCCTTCGCCGCGAAGCTCGCGCGCGACGGCACGCTGCGACGCGGAGCACCGCTGGCCGTCGAGAGCGCCGCTGCGCGCGTCCGACTGCACGACCGCGAGCCAATCGTCCGCGACGGCCCGTTCGCCGAGAGCAAGGAGGTCGTCGGCGGGTTCTGGATCGTCGAGGCTGCGAGCCGCGAAGACGCGATCGACATCGCGGCACGATGCCCGCATGCCGGTCGCGGAATCGTGGAGGTGCACCGTGTCCAGTGGCGCGACGCGGTCGCCGACCCGGGAAACGGCACGCCGTTCCTCTTCGCCTTCCGTCACGAGCCCGGCTTGACCGATCCCGACGGCGCGAAGATGCGCGAGATGATCGAGTTCGGCAACGCGCTGAAGCGCGACGGGAAGTTCGTCGAGACCGCCCCACTCGCTCGCGACCCGGTTCCTGTGCGCGTCGAGCGGCGCGACGCGAAGACGATGGTGACCGATGGACCGTTCACCGAGGCGAAGGAGCTCGTCGGCGGGTATGCCCTCGTCCGCGCCGCGGATCGGGCGGAGGCGGTCGCACTCGCGGGGCGGTATCCACACGCGCGCTGGGGAACGGTCGAGGTGCGCGAGATCGCGTTCTTCGACCGCACCGGCGTCGAGCGGTGACGACGGCGGCGACGGGTCGGAGCGTCAGGGGAGCTCGTCGAACCGGAGCAGCCCGTCGTTCGGGATCGCGTAGTAGTCGCCCTTGCTGGCCACGAAGATGTGCGCCTTCGATCGCAAGTCGGTCGGCTCGTCGAGGGTGCCGGCGCAGAACGCTATCTTCGGAAGGTCCGTCTGGTCGAAGAACAGCGACGAGCCACACTCGGTGCAGAAGCCCCGACGCACGTTCGTGGACGACGCGTACCACTTGAGGCCGTGCTGCTCGGTGAGCACGAAGTCCGCACGATCGACGGCCGCATAGGTGCCGGCGTGCCCGTGCCACCTCCGACACATCGAGCATGGCAGTAGCTCACGCTCGTCGCCTTCCCGCGCAGCTCGTAGCGCACGGCGCCGCACAAACAGCGTCCTGATTTCATTCCACCGCGGAGTTTACGCCGTGATTCAGCGATTCCGGAAGCGGGTCGGGATGGCCATGTTCACAACGCGACCACCTGGTCCTTGCGCGATCGCCCGCATGTGGGAAAACAGACGCTGACCCGCCATGGCAGTTCACCCGCTGGCCGGGAAACCGGCCCCGTCGCAAGTGCTGATCGATGTCGCGCGCCTCGAGCACGAGTACTTCGCGCGGACGCCGGACCCGAGCGATCCCCGCCAGCTCGTCCAGTTCGGGACGAGCGGCCATCGCGGCACGTCGCTCGACGGAACCCTGACGGAAACCCACATCGTCGCGATCACCCAGGCGATCTGCGACGACCGTCGCCGTCGCGGCATCGACGGTCCCCTGTTCATGGGGAAGGACACCCACGCGCTGTCGGCGCTCGCGCAGCGGACGGCGCTCGAGGTGCTGGCCGCGAATGCGGTCGAGACGGTCATTCAGCGCGACGACGGCGTGACGCCGACGCCGGCGCTGTCGCACGCGATCCTCGTCCACAACCGCGGACGTCGCGATCACCTCGCGGACGGCATCGTCATCACGCCGTCGCACAACCCGCCCGAGGACGGCGGCTTCAAGTACAATCCACCGAACGGCGGTCCAGCCGGCACCGACGTCACCGCGTGGATCCAGGAGCGCGCCAACGACCTCCTCCGGCGGGGCAACGCCGGCGTCACGCGCGTCTCGCTCGCGGCCGCCCTGAGCGCGCCGACGACGCGTGCCGGCGACTTCGCCCTTCCGTACGTCCGCGATCTCGGCGGCGTCGTCGACGTGGACGCGATTCGCGCCGCCGGCCTGAAGCTCGGCGTCGACCCGCTCGGCGGCGCGTCGCTCCCCTACTGGGAGTCGATCGCGACGGAATTCCGCCTCGATCTGACGATCGTGAATCCCCGGATCGATCCGACGTTCAGCTTCATGCCGCTCGATCACGACGGGAAGATCCGGATGGACTGCTCGAGCCCGTACGCGATGGCCGGGCTCGTGACGCTGAAGGATCGCTACCAGCTCGCGGTCGGCAACGACCCGGACGCCGACCGCCATGGAATCGTCACGCCGTCGGCGGGGCTCATGAACCCGAACCACTTCCTCACGGTCGCGATCGACTATCTGCTCTCGAGCCGCCGCGCGTGGCCGGCGCGCGCGGCGGTCGGCAAGACCGTGGTCACGACGAGCATGATCGACCGGGTGGTCCGGCGGGCCGGCCGCCGGCTGGCCGAGGTGCCCGTCGGCTTCAAGTGGTTCGCCCCAGGCCTCTTCGACGGCTCGATCTGCTTCGGCGGTGAGGAGAGCGCCGGCGCGAGCTTCCTCCGGACGGACGGCACCGTATGGACGACGGACAAGGATGGCATCGTGATGGCGCTCCTCGCGGCGGAGATCACGGCGCGCACCGGGAAGGACCCCGGCGTCCACTACGACGCGCTGACGGGCGAGCTCGGAAGGCCCTACTACAACCGCATCGACGCGCCGGCGACGTCCGCGGAGAAAGCCGTCCTGCAGAAGCTCTCGCGCGACGCGGTCCGGGCGACGGAGCTCGCGGGGGCTCCGATCGAGGCGATCCTGACGCGCGCGCCCGCGAACGACGAGCCGATCGGCGGCCTGAAGGTCGTCAGCGCCGACGGCTGGTTCGCGGCGCGTCCATCCGGGACGGAAGACATCTATAAGGTCTATGCGGAGAGCTTCCGGAGCGCGGCGCACCTGGACGCGATCGTGGCGGAAGCCCGGCAGATCGTGTCCGACGCACTCGCGCGCCGCGCGTGACCGCGTAGCTCGCTGCGACGTCGGGAGCGACGGCGCACCTCCTCCACCGCGTCGGCAACGGCGACGCGTCGACGCGCCGACGGGGCGGCACGATGTCGAGCCCTCGGCACCTCGGATGGCGTCCGCCTCCTGGACATCGCAGGCCTGCGGTGGCGCGGATGATGCACTGTCTATGGTCCGGAGGTCGACTGATGATGAACCAAATAGGCGTGACGATGATGCTCGTGGGAGCGCTCGCCGCCGCGTCGCCGGCGTCGGCGATGTGTCGACGGTTCGGGACCCAGGTCGAGTGCAACGTCGGCACGAACCGCCTGGTGCTCGGCACGCAAAGCGCCGAAGAGCCGACGCATGACGCATCGCTCCCGATCCACTCGCTGTCGGGCGTCAGCGCGTTTTCCGACGGGCGTACGACGTCCGGGCATCCGTTCGAGATCCGGCTGCAAGACTTCGCAGGATCTCCGGCGTTGTGCCGGACGATCGGGAACGAGACGTACTGCTACTGATCCATCGATCGGCACGTGGCACGATCGTTGAAGGAATGGAGACCATGGAAGAGAAGCACGATTTCGAAACCCTGGACGCCTTGATCCGGCGGCATGTCGCAGATGCGCTAACGGTCGCGCGCGGCAATCAGCGGGAGGCCGCGTCGCTGCTCGGCATCACCCGCTGGAAGCTCGCGCGAATGCTGAAGCGGTTCGACCTGCGCGGCCGCGTGAGCGCCATGCGAGACGCGCATCAGTCCGACTGGCGTATGCCGACGACGGAGGACGCCTCACCGCTGTCCGGACACAGTCACGACCATTGAGCCGCGATGGTCGGTGTCCGGCGCCGAGCCTCGGTCGCGCGCGCGGCGGTCGTCGGCGCGGTGCTCGTCGTATGCGCGGCTGGACCCGCAGCGTCGTACGCCGGCGCGCCGCGGCCGACCGTGTGCGTCGTCTCGTTCAACGGACCGGACGAAGCGTCGGTCTTTCGCGCGCTGCTTCCCGAAGCGCAATTCGCCTTCGTCGATCTCGCACCTGTAAACGGGCCGGGAGCGACGGGCGCCTCTTCCGCGAATGCGAGCGGCGACGGCGGACGGCGCTCGTGGATCTACGATGCCTGCCGGCCCGATCTGCAATGCGACGTCGTGGTCTACGCCGCCGAGTTCGCCGGGCGGTTCTTCGGCGCGCGGCCATTCTCCCTGAGCCTCCAGGACATGGAGGAGGCGTCCTGTCAGCGGCGGTGCGACGGCATCTTCCACCACCCGCAGGAGGTGTTCCTGCTCGCGTGCAACACGCTGGCGACGAAGGATCAGGACCGGCGGACGCCAGACGAGTATCGCCAAGTGCTCCTCGAGCACGGCTTCGATCGAGCGTCCGCGGAGCGGGTCGTCGCCTTCCGCTACGGACCGCTCGGACCGAGCTTCCGCGAGGCGCTCCGGCGGATCTTCGCCGGCGTCCCGCGTGTCTACGGATTCGGGTCGGTCGCGCCCAAGGGCGAGTACACCGCTCCCCTGCTCGCCCGCTACCTCCGCGCACGGCGCGACTACGCGGAATACCTGGAGCGCGAAGTCGGACGGACCGACCCGAACGTTCCGCTGCTGACGGCGTTCCACAAAACGGCGCTGATACAGGCGAGCGGGTTGGGGCGCTCCGATCCGGGTGCGTCCGATCGGAACGCCGTCTGCGCCCTCTACGACGAGCGAACCGGCGTCCGCGACCGCCTGCGGATCGCGCGCGATCTGATGTCGCGGGAGAACTTCCTCGCGTTCGTGCCGACGCTCCAGGTCTTTCTCGAGCGCCATCCGCCGCCCGACTTCGATGCGGGCTCCCGAGCGCTGTTCGCCGACATGCAGGCGCTCGACCCGCCGCGCGATCGCGTGGTCGGGCTCGTGCACGAGCTCGACGTGTCCGCCCTGCAGCTCGAGCTGGCGCACTTCGCGCTCCAGATGCACTGGATCACCGCGGACGAGCTGCGCCACATCGCGGTCGATGGCGCGAAGCACCTCCTGTCCGGTCCGCTCACGTCGGAAGTCGTCGATGTGATGTGCGAGATCTCGAAGCAGGTTCCGCTCGGCGATACGTTCGAATCCCGGGATTTTCCACCCGCGCTCTTCGACGTCGACGAGGGCATCCGGATGGTCGACTGCGTGCATCCGAGCGATCCCGACGTCACCGTCCGTCTCGTTGCGACGCTCGACGGCGGCGACCCGTCGCGGCGGGCGTGGGCGGCATACGCCCTCTCCCGCCGGCTCCCGCTCGACGATGCGACGCTCATGCGACTCGCGAAATATCTCGACGATCCCCTTCCCGATCTGCGGGCGCGGGTCGCCTGGACGCTGCGCGCGCAGGGCCGCGTCTCGACGCAGGTGCTCGCCGCGGTCCGCGCGCGCGATCCGGGGCTCGCGGCCGAGCTTCCCACGTCGTAGCGGTCTCCACGTACCTCGACGGATCCACGGCCAACAGGATACAAAGCCGCTGGGGAAAGAATGGCTCGAGACGTCGAGCTGAGCTGTCGCTGCGGCAGCGTCCGCGGGCGCGTGACGGACGCTACGCCGCGGACGGTGAACCGCGTCGTCTGCTACTGCGACGACTGCCAGGCGTTCGCGCACCATCTCGGGCGTGCCGACCTCCTCGACGCGCACGGGGGAAGCGACATCGTGCAGGTCGCGCCGGCGTCGATCACGTTCGAGCGCGGCGCCGAACGGATCGTCGGGTTGCGCCTCGGACCGAAGGGCCTCTACCGGTGGTACGCGAGCTGCTGCAAGACGCCCGTCGGAAACACGGTGAGCCCGGCGATCCCGTTCGTGGGGATCATCGCGCACGCGTTCGAGGGAACGTCGGGCGGACCGGACGCGATCTTCGGACCGCCGATCGGCGCCATCTACGGGAAGTATGCGGTCGGGACGGCGCCGGAGGGATCGACGTCGCTGAACTTGTCGCTCTACGCGCGCGCGATCCGCATGGTCCTCGGCTGGCGTCTCCGAGGACGCGCGTGGCCGAATCCGTTCTTCGATCGCGCGACCGGCATGCCGACGCGGCCGGTGACGACGCTGTCGCGGGCCGAGCGCGATGCCGTCAGGCCGCTCTGCGGTCCGCGGCCCGCCGCGCCGGCTCGGGCGTGAATGATCCGGCGGTGAGCGAAGCGTTGCCGATCAGTCGTTTGGTGCAGACGCCCCACCCGTTGCTCGTCTGACACGTAGAAGTCTCGTCGAGCGTCGGACGGTAGTCCGCCTCGAGGTCGAGCCCATTCCGGCGTGACGCTCGAGCGCTTGAGGCGGATGTGACTGGCCTGGATCGCGGTGTCGCTGTGCCCGGTCACGGGGTGGAATCGATCCAGCGCCCATTCGGTGCTCGATCCGCAGTCGAGATCGGCGGTCAGACCGGTGGAGTCAAAAAAACTTCTTGAAAACGAGACATTTCACACGCGCAATCGCCGACGCTTCTGCCGTCGGCGCGCCGACGCGGCCGGTGACGGGGTCCGCCACATGGTCTCTCCCTGAATTCGCTTGCCGTGGCGCCTGGATTCGGGGCATCCAGGATCCGCCCGTTGACGTACTCACGCCTTCCCGCGACGTCCGCTTCGGCGCCGCCAGGCGCGCGCGCGGAGCCCGGCACGACCGGCGCGCGGGTCGACGTGCGATTGATCCACGTCCTGCCGATCGTCCTGCAGTCGATCATCTACGCCTACTGGGCGCTCTACGACGCAGACGCGAGGGCTCATGTTCCCAACCTGCTCGGCCAGGTCGCGTTCGGTCTCGTGCTCGATGCGGCCCTGTTCCGCTGGACCACGGGCCGGCTGCGCGTGTCGCTCGCCGCCGTCCCCCTCGCCTTGAGCGTGAATCTGTTCCTGTGGTTCATCGGCCCGCGCTGGGCCTTGGGTTGGCTCGTCGTCGCCGCCGGGCTGCTCACGAAGTACTTCGTTCGGCGGGACGGCGCGCACGTCATGAACCCATCGGCCGCCGGTCTCTCGGTGCTCGGAGTGCTCTGGCTCATCGTCCCGCGCGCATTCCGGTTCTTCGAAGCGAGCGGACCCATCGGTGTGCCACCCAACATGGTGGAGCTGGTGTTCCTGCTCTCGCTCGTCCCCGTGCTGCGCTTCCGTCTGTCGCCGGTGCCGATCGGCGCAGCGCTCGCGATGTTCCTGTTCGGCGGCCTGCACATGGCTCCGTCTCCCGACGCGCTCTGGCACTTTCCCGACGGCGGCGTTGCCCCGGCACCCTTCGTCTTCTGGGTGCCGTGGCTGCTCACCATCACCCTGTTCGCGACCGATCCGGCCACCGCCCCCCGGACGACGGCGGGGAGGTTCCTCTACGGGTTCTTCGTGGGCCTGACGATGGACGTCATGTCGCTGACGCTGCATCTCCTCGTCGGCCGCGATTTCTTCTCGAAGGTGTTCCCGGTCGTGGCCGGTAACTGGCTGGCACCGGCATTCGATCGGCTCGGCACCCGGCTCGCCGCGCGCCTCGGTCCGAGGCTCGAGCCGCTCCTTCTGCCCGCGTGCCTCGTCGGCTGGATCCTGTGGGTGCCGATCGGGTACACGAGCGATCTGAAGGAGATGATGTTCCACCGGAACGCGGCCCACTTGCGCGATGCGCCCGGTCTCGTGCTCTCGGAAGAGGACCGCCTCGAGCCCATCCCCGCCTTCCGTGATGTATACCTGCGGCCGTTCTCGTTCCTCGCCGAGATCCGTGCGTGGAGGTCGGTCCGAGGCGACGCGGAGTCACACGGCGGCGAGGTCAGCGGCTCCCGGCGCCGAGAGGAAACTCGACCGCTTCGTCCGGTTGCGACCGCCCGACTCAGTGCGGCGGCAGTGAGTCGCTCGTCACCGCGAAGAGGAGGTCCGCACCGTCCCTGGCTACGAGCCGCAGGTCCTCGCGACCCCCGCGTCCGGCGAGCGCCAACCACTCCCCGCGCTCCCGCTCGCCGAGGGTGTGCGAGCACGAGCGTTGCGAGACGTGGAGCCGCGCGGCGGTGTCACACGATTCCCGTTTGAAGCGTCCGAAGTCGTCGGCGTGCACGAGGACCATCGTGAGCCCCGCCTCGCGCCGCAGCGACGCGACCGCCTCCGGTGCGGGAAGCCGGCTCGCCGTCGCCATCCGCTCGAGAAACCCCGCCGGCCAGTAGCTGCTGTAGCCGTTGAGGAGGGGGCGCCAGTGGAAGATCGACTCGTACATCGCGCGTATATGGTAGTACGGCATCGCGAAATCGGTCGGTGGTCGGTTCCCGGCGGACGCGCGAGTCGTTGCCACCGGAAGCACGATGATCGGCCCCATTCCTGCCCGCAGGATGTCGATCAACGGGGCCTTCGGCGTCATTGCTGGGTCGAGCCGATACGAGTCGCCCACCATCCGCGCGTAGCCCTGGTACGCCGCGACCGCCAGCGCCGCCGCGAGGGCGGTTCGCGCGATCGCGGCTCGCCCCCGATGACGATCGGGAATGCGGCGCGCGCACTCCGCAAATGCGACGCCGGCGAGGATGGCGAGGCCGATCAGGCCCGCGACGCCGAGGCGTATCGGCACCCGTACGTAGCGGTAGAAGGGTAGCCACGGGCTGACGAGATCCTGGGGGAGGCTGATCACCCTCCCGAAACAGGAGACCTTCGGCCCGAGGGAGAGATACGTCCCGACGAGCGCCCAGAAAGCCCCGGCTCCCCACGCTACTCGCATCGGTCCGGAGTCGCCCCGTCGGGCCGCGAGGCTCACGGCCCCGGCCCCGATCAGCAGCAGCGTGACGGGCGGGAGGGAAGTCGGCCCCCCGGCGAACGGTCCCCAAGGCAGGACCGGTATCGGCTGCCGGAGCGTCCAGAGGCTCTGTCCTGCGAGGACGGGGTTCTCCGCCCGCACCGCGAGGTGGCCGCCGTACACGGGAAGGAGCGCGATGAGCGCAAGCCCGACGACGGCGAGCAGCCGGCCCCCCGCTCGGCGCGTCGCGCGCCGGGGGAGGCGCGCGAGTGCGATCAGGACGAGCGGGCCCAACACGGCCGGGGCAACGTAGAACACGTCCGCCAGAGCCTGGAGAACGACGAGCGGGAGGAGCCGCAGCATGCCCCGGAAGTCGGCGAGCGGCGTCGCGGTAAAGAACACGATCAGCGGGAAGTACTGGAGCATCGCGTAGCTCGGCGACACCGACACGAAGGTCGGGAAAACCCACCGGCTCGTCAGCAGCGTCCACGCTGCGACGAAGCCGCCGAGATGCGACCCCGTCCAGCGGAAGACGACGGCGTGCAGCGTCCACGCCGTCAGCGCGATGCCGCCGAGGAGCGTGAGGTTGAGCGCCAGCGTCGGATTCCGGGTCAGCAGGAACACGGGCATGAAATACGGCAGCGCGCCGAATCCGGTGTCGCCGTAGAAGAGCGCGTGTAGCGCGGGGTGATAGATGTTCGCGTCTGCAAGACGAAACGGCGCCGTCACGAGCGCATGGCTCTCGTAGGAGAGGGCCCATGCCATGTAGAGGGTGTCGTGTACGCCGGCGCCGGCCGCCGGAAAGTGGGTGCCGAGGCTCGCCGCGAGTGGCCACGTCAGCCACGCGACCAGCGCCGCGTAGATGGCGAGGACTCCTGCCGCGATCGGAGTGCTCATCCGGGCGCTGGCGGACACGTTCACTCTCCGCGAAGCGCGCGGAGCTCCCGCGTGCTTTCATCGTCCAGGGTCGCCGGCGGCCTCCCCGTCGAGGGCTGCGCAACGCGGTCGCCTCGAGCGGCCCAATCTCGGCGCGCAGCCGGGCCTCGAGGTCGAAGTCTTCCGTTGCGGGCGTTGCTCCTCGGGGTCCGCGTCCAGATCGTACGACACCATCTGAACGGCCGAGGGGTCACGGCGCGTTACCGTGGCGATTTACCTGCGGCGCTCACTACAGGTCCGGCGGCCATGCGTCGCGACAAAGCCGGGGGATTCTCGAGAGCGGGTGACCGGGGTCGAACCGGCGACCTTGTGCTTGGCAAGCACACGCTCTAGCCAACTGAGCTACACCCGCAAGAGCGAGGAAGTGCTTGTAGCGGCTCGCCTTTCGAGGGTCAACCACAGTCACTGACGCAGGACCGATGCGCGAGGCTCAGCCGCGCGCCATGCGCCGCCCGCGCTCGCGACCATCACCAACAAGAGCGACGTCGAATTCGTCCGCGCGGTGCGGGGCGGCTCGTGCGGCGGCGTCGGGACGGTCGTCGCTGAGTCTCGCGGATGCCCTCCTAGCTCGCCTCGCGCCGCCAGGCCTTCCAGTACGTTCCGAGGCGCCCGGCGAGGGCAGGCGGGCGCTCCTGGCAGACGCGGGCGGCCGTTCGCCGGGCGCGCGACTGAAGCTCGCGGCGACGGACGTCGACGAGTGCGATGAGCAGCTCGCGATCGTGCTCGTTCGGGCAGACCGAGTCACTCGATACGTGGGCGGGCAGCATGGCGAGGTCGTGGTCCTCGCCGAGATCGCTCTCCAGCCGCTCCACCTCGCGCGCGAGCGCCTCGATCACCTCCGGCCAGATCGGCTCGAGGAGCTCCATGACGTGACGGAGGTTCTTCGCACGCTTGCGCCACTCGTGCAGGGTATCGAGACATGGATCGTCGAGCGCGCACTTCCAGGCGCGGCGCGTATCACGATGGATCCGTTCGAGGCCGTCCCGTAGAGACGACCATTTGTCGGGGACACGCGACCACCGGTCGACGCGTGTGAGCGCTTTCCGGACGGCCGTTCGCACCCGACGGACTCGGCAACGGTCCTTCGCGCCCTCCTGCGCCGCACGCGTGCGCGCGTGGAGCGCGCGGTGAACGGACGCGAGCGCTCGCGGCCGGAGCTCGTCGCGAAGCTCCGCGCCGAGCTTCTCGAGGCTCTGCTCGGCCACCTCGGCATCGCGCACGTCGGAGAACGCCCGGCCGATGTCCCGGAAGGCGCGATTCTCGCGGCGGTAGTGCTTCTCCCCGATCGTGTCGCGCACCAGCCTGAGGAGCGTCCGAAGCCGCTTCGTCGCCTTCCGGATCTCGTGGATCGGCTTCTCGGTTCCGGGGCCGTCGTCGAGATTTTCGAGGATTCGCTCGAGCTCGTGTCGAGCGATCCGCCGGATCTCGTGCTGCACGGTCTGGCCGTCGCGGAAGCGGAATGGCTTCGGCTCGTCGGCGGCGTGTGCGGACGTCGCCTTCATCCGCCGTGTCGCGCACCGTCGACGAACGCTTCGGCCTCGTCAGCGGATCCCCAGCCGAGGATCTCGATGTCCTTTCCCTCGAAGACGGTCGTGGCTGCGAAGAAGTGCTCGAGCTCTTTTCGTACGCGTTCCGAGAGCGCACCGGCCGTCCGGGGCGCGGGGCACGGCTCGGCGACGATCCGGTCGTTTCGCTGCCGGCCGCCGCCACTCTTCGCATTCTGGTCGACCCGGATGAAGGCGAGTGCGCGAGCGGGGATCACGACCCCGGGATACGTCGAGAAATCGGACACGAGGATGACGTCGATCGGGTCGCCGTCGGGGCCGCGCGTCCCGGGGACGAACCCCCAGTCGAACGGATACACGACGCCGAGGACGAGCGGTCGCGAGATCGTAAACGCCCCGAGCTCGGCGTCGTACTTGATCTTCACCCGCGAGCCGGCGGGTGACTCGACGACCACGCGGAACGCACCGTCATCGTCACGCGGGGAGAGAGCAGCGAGGTTGGTGGAGGCCATCCAGGTGCGTATCGTGGCGCGCGAAGTCCGGGGCGCGAATCCCGGAATCCCGTTAGGAACGCTGTGGCCTCGTCAGGTCCTTCCGTCGAAGCCGCACGCCGCGCGGAGAGCGCGCACGTTCTCGCCGACGGGCTTCCGGGGGTCGAACACCGACGTCCCCGCGACCGCGATCGTCATCCCGGCGTCCGCGAGCGCGCGGATGTTCTCCGGCTCCACGCCGCCGTCGACCTCGATCGCGACGTGCTCGAGACCGCGCCGGACGAGTTCCGCCCGGAGCCGGGCCACCTTGCCGATCGTCCCGGGGATGAACGCCTGCCCGCCGAAGCCCGGATCGACCGACATGAGGAGCGCGACGTCGACGTCGGGCAAGATCTCGTCGAGTGCCGCGACGGGCGTCGCGGGGTTGATCGCAACCCCCGGCTGCGCGGCGAGGCGGCGGATCGCGTGGACCGTCCGGTGAAGGTGCGGGCACGCCTCGAGGTGCACGGTCATCGCCCTCGCACCGGCGTCCCGGAAGGTGTCCAGGTACCGGTCGGGCTCTGCGATCATCAAATGAACCTCGAGCAGGGCGCCCGCGTGCTCGGCGAGGGGCCGGAGCGCCGCGACCACGAGAGGACCCATGCTGAGATTCGGGACGAAATGCCCGTCCATCACGTCGACGTGGATGCGGCGCACCCCCGCCTCGAGCGCGTCCGACACCTGGGCGCCGAGACGGAGGAAGTCGGCGGACAGGATCGAGGGCGCGATTTCGACCGGTCGCGTGCTCACCGGCCCTCGGCTCGCTCCGCGAAGAGCTGACACCAGCGCGTGTAGCGCTTCGCGACCTCCGCGCTCGCCGCCTCAGCCGTCGTGCGGCCGTCCCGCCAGCCGACGAGCGCGTCCCAGAAGGTCGTCCGTCCGACCGCGAACCCGATGAAGCCGGGGACGCGCGCGGCCGTCGACAGCCACGACTCGACCTTCGCCTCGTCCTCCCCCCGCCCGAGCACGATGCACCCGACGCCGTCGCGGCCGGCGCGCCGTGCGGCGGCGACCACCGCGTCGCAGTCCTCGGTGCGGTCGAGGCCCTCGATCTTCCAGACGTCGGGCTCGACGCCGCCGTCCTGCAGCTCCTGGATCGCCTCGACCATGTGGCGCGGCCGCCGCGACCGGTCGTACGCCCGCTTGTCGCCGTGCAGCTCTTCGAGCTCCGCCTGCTCCGCCGGCACGAGGAGCTCGAACATGAACTTCCTTCCCGCGCGATGGAGGTACTCGGAGAGGTGGCGCAGGCGTGCCGCCTGGCGATGATTCATCGCGGCGTCGCCCTCGGGGTTGTAGCGCACGAGGACCTTGCAGAACGTCGGATCGAACTCCTCGATATGGCGCGCGTAGTCGTCGCCGTACTCGAAATCGAACTCGTGCTGGCCGCTTTTCTCGGCGGGGGCGGCGGTGAGAAAGCCTCGCGCTCGGGCGTCGCGGAGGATCGCGGCGCCGAACTGCTCGTCGGTGAGGAGACCGGCGCGCTCCTTCGGGACGCCACCGGCGATGGCCGCGAGGAAGCCGTCGTAGATGATCGCCTTGGAGGCCGCCACCCGCTCGGTCTGCTCCTTGGAAAGCGCGCCCTTCCAGCCGAAGAGGCCCGACTGGAAAGACCCGCGGTGGTCGAACGGCAGAATGTAGAGCGGTCGCTCGAATCCGACGTCCGTCATGATGCCTCCGTGCGGCGCCCGCGATGGCGGCGGATGAGCGCGTTCGTCGAGCTGTCGTGGTGGAGCGGCGGCTCCGTCGTGCCCTCGAGCTCCGGAATGATCCGCTGCGCGAGCTGCTTCCCGAGCTCGACGCCCCACTGGTCGAACGAGTCGATGTCCCAGATCACGCCCTG
>Ga0070741_10014190_pt1 | contig 13845 bp, 12 predicted proteins | sample Coa_R1_4_FD_66440 | JGI IMG/M metagenome (GOLD analysis project Ga0070741, IMG submission 66440) | Surface soil microbial communities from Centralia Pennsylvania, which are recovering from an underground coalmine fire - Coalmine... | ecosystem: Environmental > Terrestrial > Soil > Unclassified ... | reverse complement strand
CTACCGCGCCTTGAAAGAGGAGAGAACCCGCCATCAGCGGGCGGAGGCGCTTGCCACGACGGAACGGCTCCGTGCCCTGCGCGCCCAGTTGAATCCCCACTTTCTGTTCAACTCACTCAATGCCGTGGTCGGGCTGAGCCTGACCTCCCCGGAAGAGGCTCGCACCTTGACCGAGCAATTGGGCGGCATCGTGCGTCGTACACTGCGCAGCAGTGAAACGGAGTGGCACGCGTTGTCGGAGGAGTTGAGTTACATCCGGGACTTCCTCATGCTGCAAAAGCTCCGGCGACGTGGCGCCCTGACCTGGCGCATCGATGCAACCGCACCCGCCGAAATACTCGTTCCTACTCTCGTGTTGCAGCCGTTGATCGAGAATGCTGTCGTCCACGGGCAACCCCCGCCGGGCACTCCTTTGGAAATCACCATCGCGGTATCCTGCCGTGGGCCTGACATTGTCATGGAAGTCGAAAATGCGGCCCTTCTCGGACCTGACCCCGTGGGCACGGTACGCGGCTGCGGTGTCGGCCTGCGGAATCTGCGCGAGCGTCTCGATATCCTGTATGGCTCGTCAGCCACGCTGAAGGCGGGCCGAACGGATGACGGTCATTGGTGCACTACCGTCCGGTTTCCGATCCAGCCCACCGCCCCCCTCAACGGATGAGACCCATGAGAATACTGATCGTGGATGATGATCCCCTCGCGCGGGCGGTGTTGGTGGATCTGTGCCGGCGCTATCCCGAGCAGGCCGAACCGGTTACCGTGGGATCCGGGGCGGATGCCATCGAGGAGATTCGCCTGGCTCCTCCTGACCTGGTGCTCCTGGATGTCGAGTTGGGGGATATGTCGGGGTTTGACGTGCTACGCTCGCTGGAGTCGATCAACCCCCCGCCCGTCGTGCTGGTGACCGGTCACGAGGAGCACGCGCTACGTGCGTTCGAGATCGGGGCCATCGACTATCTGTTGAAGCCCGTCGTTCCTAGTCGATTCGAGGCTGCGCTGGCACGTCTGCGCTCGCGAGAATCCAACCGCACGCCGCGGCGCGCGTTGCAACGCTCACCCAACATACCTATTCGCCTCGTTGCCGAAAAAGGCAGGCGTCTGCACTTCCTACCCGTCGACATAATCGACTACATCGTCGCGGACGGCAACTATGTAACACTACATGTCTCCGACAGCCAGTACCTCCGTCGTGACTCCATCAAACACCTCACGACCCTGCTCGCACCCCACGGCTTCGAGCGCATCTGCCGCGACACCTTGATCAACCTCAACCGCGTCGCCTTTGCCGAGAAGCAACCCCAGGCTACCATCGTGTTCACCATGCTCTGCGGCGCCCGCCTGACTTCACGGTCGGGGTTTCACCTTCAAGGCATCGAGTGAGATCCGTTGGTGGCATTCCCCGTGCGCCAGTCCGTGGCCTCGACCTGGAGGCGTAGCTGGGCGAATAGCAGATCGGGAAATTGCCCGGGCCGCAGCACGCGTGTGACGGCCCACCCGGCGGCGGCGCGCTTGGAGGCGAGCGTCCGGGTATCGGCTTCGACCTTGTCCCGATCCATCTGGGCGCGCTGTACGCTGTCCAGATCCGTGCGGCCGGCGTGATACAGCGATTGCGTCAGCGCCAGAACCTGCTGAGACTCCCTGAGACTGCTCCGGGCCGCGGTGAGAGAAGCCTCCGCTTCCCGCTGCGCGCTCAGAGCGCCCCGAAGCTTGGTTTCCGCCTCGAGCCGCGCTTGATCATAACTCGCCTGGGCCTTGCGCAGTTCCGCTCTGGCCCGGTCCACCGCGGCGACCTCGGTCGCCACGGGAAACAGCGGCTGCTCGAAGCCTAGATTCAAACGATAATCATTCGGCGCGAGGTGATGGTTCGCGGCGCCGAAGCTATCCGGCGACTGCCCAAGATAGTCCTTGCGTGCCGAGAACGTGATGCTGGGCCCGAACGCGCGCTTCGCCTGTTGGAACTTCGCGGCCGCCGCGGCGGCTTTTTCCTTCGCCGCCATCACCGCGGGCGTGTCCTCGACGAGGCTATCCAACTCTCCAGGCTCCGAGGCATCAACCAATGGCAGGGGCAATGGCTGCGCCGCCGCAAGTTGCTGCTGACCGGGAATGTGGAGGCCGACGGCCTCGGCCAACGCAGCCGCCTTTTCCGCCACCGTTCGGCACCCCCGATTGAACGACTGCTCCGCATCCAACTCCGCGGTGCGTGCTTGCCCGATAGCGACAGTAGTGCCATTTCCGCTTCGGTACCGCTCCTGCGCTCTTGCATAGATATCCTGCAACACAGCCGCCGCGCTCGCTTCATTTGCCGCGCTCACCTGCGCTTCGTAAAGCTCCGCGTAGGCCTGCAGCACCCCGGATAACGTGTCCTCTAGCTGGCTATCCAGGCCTGAAGACGCGGCACGCGCCCCTGCCTTGGCGCTGCGCAACCCGGCAATATCACGCCCGCTGTTCATTACGTTCCATGTCAGGCTCAACGAGCCGTATCCGGACCGTGTTTCCGGGCCACCCAGAACGTTGTTGCCGATCACCACGACTGGGCCACCGCCGTTGGCCGGAACGTACTTCTCATCCATTACCGAAAGCACGGCGTTCGGCAAGAACGGCGCGAACGCAGCCCGTACATCCGCGCGGGACTCGATGAGATCCTGCTGAGCCACGATCAACTGCGGCTGCGTGAGCAACGACTGCTTGACTGCATCGGCGAGCTCCAACGAACGCGGAGTCTGTCCTTCGCCGCAGACCGCGGCTGTCGCCTGAGGCCCGCCTACTGCAACGGGCCCTATAGCAAGCGGGCCGGCATTCACACGGTCAACGCTCCACGCGATGACCAGTAACGCCAGGGCCTGACTCGCACGAATCGCCTCGCGGCTCATCGCACCTTCATCCCCTCGTCCAGATACTTCACCACCGGCGACAAGAAAAAGTCGATCACACGCCGCCGGTCGGTCGTGATATCCGCCTGCACCGTCATCCCCGACAATACCGGCCGTCGCTCGCCCTCCACCACGAAACTCGACTCGGGCGTGCGCACATGAACCTTGTAGACGTAGCCCGCGTTCGGGCTGCTGTTGGCCATGTCGCGAGTTGGATCGGCGGATTGCGCCCCGCCCGTACCGGCGCGGGTATCCGTATCGCGCGAGGCGGCGTTCTTGTCCTCTGCGTCGGGACTGATCCAGACCAACGTGCCCTGCAACGAGCCGTAGCGTTGGAAAGGAAAAGTATCGACCTTCACCTCGACCGGCTGACCGACCTTCAGATACCCGATGTCCTCGTTGGATACCGTGGCTTCCACAATCAACGGGGTGCCCTCGGGAACGATGGTCACGAGAGACTGAGCTGGAGTGACGACTTGACCGACGGTGGTGACATCGACCTTTTGCACCACCCCGCCAACAGGCGCCCGCAGCCATTTGAGCGCATAGAGCTGCTTCGCCTTGTCGAGCTCGCCCTTCAGAGCGGGCTCGTCGGCCACCCGTTGGTCCAGGTCGCTGTAAAGGTCCGCCACCCGATCCCGCCCGACTTGCTCCAACGAGCGCTCAGCGCCCGCCACCGCGGCCTCGGCTTGCTGCACCGCCTTTTCCTGGGCCGCCAGATCATTACGGTTCTGCGCCAGATCCTCTTTCAATTGCAGGTAGTCGACCCGAGAGATCGCGCCCGTATCGACGAGCGGGCGCGCGCTCGACTCGCGCTCGGCGGCGATCGCAGTCGTCTCTTCGTACTTCCTCAGGGTCGCCCGCGCGGCCGCCAACGCAGCGGCCTTCTCCTCGACGGTAGCCTTCGCTTCAGCAAGCTTCGCGGCATGCGCCTGCAGGCGCGCCTTGCGCATCCGTTCTTCCAAGGCGACCCGCGCCGCCGATTGCCCAGCCGCCGCATAGTGCGCCGCTCCGTTGGTCAACTCGGCGTTCAGCCGAGCCTGCTCGAGCTGGTTGAATCCGTACTTGTCGGCATTGGCCGCGAGCTCCGCGGCGTTGAGAGTGGGATCCAACTCCAGGAGCAGATCGCCCGCCCGTACCCGCTGCCCCTCCTTCACATGGATCGCCTTGACGATCGAGGACTCGAGCGGCTGGACTTCCTTGACCCGGCCGTCGGGTATGAACTTCCCGGGGGCCGTGGCGACGATCGAAATCCTGCCCACGCTCGCCCAGACAACCAACGACACGACCAGGGCAATGATGCTCCACAACACCCAGCGCTTGACCGGTGACGGCGGCGTCTCCTGGATCTCGAGCAGCGGCGGCAGAAACTCGCGCTCTTGCGCAGTCAGCTCACGCGGCGGCATGCGGCACCCCTCCTCCCGATTGTTGCGAGAACAAGTGGTGATAGATTCCCCGCCGCGCCAGCAACTCGACGTGGTTACCCTGCTCCACGAGCTGGCCCCTGTCCAACACCACGATGGTATCGGCCTGGCGAATGGTGGAGAGGCGGTGGGCGATGATGAACACCGTGCGCCCTTTGCAGATGCGCCCGAGATTCTCCTGGATGATCCGCTCGGATTCGTAGTCCAGGGCGCTCGTCGCCTCATCGAAGATCAGGATCCGGGGATTGGCCATCAGGGCGCGCGCGATCGCGATTCGCTGTCGTTGGCCTCCGGACAAGGCGGCGCCGCGCTCTCCGACGGGCGTGTCATAGGCCTCGGGAAGCTCGAGAACGAAATCGTGCGCGCCGGCTAGCTTCGCCATCTCGATGATCTGGGCCATGGGCGCCCCCGGCATGTGGATGGCGATGTTGTCGCGAATCGTGCCGTTGAACAGAAAGTTCTCCTGCAGCACGACGCCGACCTGGCGCCGCAACCACATCGGATCGGCCTGCTGCAGATCGATGCCATCGATCAGGATGCGGCCTGACTCAGGCACATACAGACGCTGCAGCAGCTTCGCCAGCGTGCTCTTACCCGACCCACTGCGTCCCACGATACCGACGGTGGTGCCCGGGGGAATGGCGCACGAGAAATTGCGCAGGATCTCCGGCCCATCAAACTGATATCGAAAGCGCACGTTCTCCAGGCGCACGGCGCCTTGAATCGCTGGCAAGCTCATCTTGCTCGGATTCAATGCGGGCTCGGCCTTGGTGTTGATCAGGTCCCCGAGCCGTTCGACGGAGATGCCCACCTGCTGGAAGTCCTGCCAGAGCTGCACGACGCGCAAGATCGGGGAGATGACGCGGCCCGAAAGCATCTGGAAAGCGATGAGCTGGCCGACAGTCAGGCTACCGCGCATGACCAGGTAGGCTCCGACCCACAAGATAGAGAGCGTCGAGAGCTTTTGAATGATCTGTCCCAAGGCACCGGCGACACCGGAAAGATGCGAAGTGCGGAATGAGGCGGTGACGTAACGGGCGAGCTGCTCCTCCCAGCGACGGTAGAAGATGGGCTCGAGCGCCATCGCCTTCACGGTCTGCACGCCGGTGACCGCCTCCACCAGGTAGGACTGGCTCTCGGCTCCGCGGTCGAACTTCTCCTCGAGACGCCGCCGCATCAGCGGCCGGATCACGACGGAAAGCAGGATAAACAGGGGAATACAGGCAAGTGTCACGCACGTCAGGATCCCGCTGTAGAGAAACATCACGGCCACGAACAGCGCCGTGAAGATGAGATCCAGAATGACGTTGATTGAGGAGCCGGTGATGAACTGTCGGATATTCTCCAGCTCACGTACCCTCGCCACCGTGTCACCCACGCGGCGCAGCTCGAAGTAGCGCAACGGGATATGCAGCAGATGCCGGAACAGGCGCGCTCCGAGCGCCACATCGATACGATTCGACGTATGCGCCATCAGGTGCGTTTTCAACACCGTCAGGATGGCCTCGAAGACGATCATGATGAGCATGCCCGCGGCCAGCACATGCAGAGTCGAAATGCTTTTGTGCATCAGGACTTTGTCGATGATGACCTGCGTGAACAGCGGTGTCGCGAGCCCGAAGAGCTGGATGACGAAGGAGGCGGCGAGAATCTCGCCGAGGATCTTGCGATACTTCCAGATCGCTGGAACGAACCAGGTCAGATCGAACGGACGCTGGGGATTGTCGAATCGCAGCCGCGTTCGGACCAACAACAACTTTCCTGACCAGAGCGCCTCGAAGGGCTCGCGAGCCAAGCGCTGCGGCCGTCTCTGGCGCGGGTCTCCGATGAGGACGTGCCCTTCAGGATCGATCCGGAGCAGAACGACGTACCCTCCGGCCTTCAGTTGAACGATGGCGGGCAAGGTATTGTTGGGTAGCCGGGCCCAGCTCGAGTGGACGACCTTGGCTTTGAGCCCCAGCTCCTTGGCCGCCAGCAATAGCTGCGTCTCGGTGGGCTCCGCCAGAGGGTCCAAGCCCAACGCCCGGGCCAATTGCATCGGGTCGGCGGAGCGCTGGTGTTGGCCCGCGACGACGCAAAGAGAAATGAGCCCCGAGGACACCGGAGGCCGGTTGCCCGCGTGGTCAGCTCCTGGAGGTGCCGCTTCTAGTTTAGCAGGGCCATTGCCCGTGGCCGGTCCAGCGGTAGCGAGTCCTTCTTGTCCATCGTTCTTGTCTGCGTGCGATTCATGGCCACGAGGATCGGCACTCATTCAACCCGTCCGTTGTTTCCCTGTCCTACGTGCGTCTGACGGCACGTTCATCTCATCGCGATCGACTCTACAGAAGCGGCCACCTCTCGGCAACTGATCACTCCACCACTTCCCTGACGTCCAGATTGCGCAACGGGGCCAGAAACTCTTTCACACTCAACAGCCCCACGCAGGGCATGGCTCCGATCGGCAGCGCCACACCCTTGGCGAGCTTGCGCGCGAGGGCGATCGCGGCTCCGCAGGGTATATAGGGGCCATGATTCTGCCGGGCCAGCAAGCTCCAGTTGACGTGGAGCCTGCGGCCGCCCGGGCCCTCCCCCGAGAGACAAACGAACATGCCACCTTGGTCGCTGAGGAGTGGCTCCAACCAATGGCTGATCCGACTCAATGGCGCGGCGAACGGCACCAGGCTGCGCAGAATGCGTAGACGGACGATACCCGCCAGGCCCCAAACGACGAGGTGACCGAGGCTGTTTGCAAAGCCTGCATGAAAGGTAATGGTCCGGGCGGTTGGATAGCGCCGCGGGAAAAGTGTCAGGTCCGGAATATCGCAGCTTCCCAACAGGCGTAATCCAACAGGTGAAGGGAAGCGATGCCAGGTGAGGTCGAGCCAACCGTACGTGGTGCGCCACTTGCCCTGACGCCACTCGCGGAAGGGCTTTCCCCCATAACTGAATACACCGCGCACGGTAGCCAACCCCGGCGTCCGGGCGCCGGCGCTGATGCCGAACTCGATCGAGTCGAGCCGGTCGAACTGCGGCAAATACCGGTCGATCACGGCGGAGGACAAGGCCGGCACCGAGCTCGCCCCACTGATCACCGTCACGCCCCGAGCGCGCGCAAGCGCATCGAGACTCTCGATCCCGGTGACGAACTCCCGTCCGTCGGCGAGGTCGATGTAATGACAACCCGCCTGGATCGCGGCCATCGCAACGGTGTAACGCTGCGACTGGAACGGACCGGCCGTGTTGATGAGGGTGGCGACTCCCAGCTCCCCCAGGCGCCGCGCCAACTCCGGATCGTTCGCATCCAGAGCAACGCCCTGCGCCGGAGAAAGCCGCAACCGGGTGGCGACTGCGGCGGCCTTGCGCGCATCACGTCCAGCCACCAACAAACGAATCGACTCATCGGATGCCAGCGCTTCGGAGATCCGCGCCCCAAAGAAGCCGTACCCGCCCAACACCAGGACTGTATGCATCGGGGACGTAGTCTACGCGACCACGATACCCGAAGTATTACGGCCGCGGTGGCGCCGGAAAGTCGAGCACCTCACCGGTATATGTCTCCACGACCGCACTGAACGGCGTACCGTCCGGCAGCGAAAGGACCGCCCGATGTTGGATGATCTCGGCGGGGAGTTGCAGCGATCCCTTGCTACCGCGCGGCAGCGCGCGTGCCAGCTCCCATCCTTCGGGAAGGGGCGACCAGAGAAGCCGCGCGGACAGTGTTCTACGATGGAAATGGAGGTCCTGAACAGCGCGCCCGAAGGGCGTATCGCTCGTATCGAGTACCTGGTTCATCTCAGGCGTCAGTCGTGCCGGCACGTACCAGTTGTCCGCTTCTGAGAACACGTGTGTGCCGCAGTGCAAGCGCACATGCCGATAGCGCACCGGCTCGGCCGGTCCCACCCCCAGCAATTGACGTACTTCGGCCGTCGGCTCCTTGTCAGTATCATGAACGCGCTCGGCGACGATCTTCGCCGGTGTGGCCATTTTGTGGCCCTCGCACCAATGATCGAGGGTCAGTGTCGCGCTGTCGTTGCTCAAAAGATCGGCGTTCAGGGTTTCCAGGAGAGCAAGCGCCTCAACGCGGGCCCCCGGAGTGTCGGGCCATGCCAACTTTCGCGTCTTTGTCCCGTCTTGCGCCGCCTGTCCAAAAGCCACCCCCATGACCAGCGCCAGGCCGCCAGCCACAAACGCTTCACGAGCACTCCTTCCAATACGCATTCCAGTCCTCCGTTCAAGGGAGCGGCACTTTGCTTCGGATCGCCCCGCCGGTCTACCTCGCGACGTCCATGTCGTCCGGCCGAGCTCATCCTCCAGTTGTCATGTGCTCATGCGAAGCCTGTCTATGAATCCGCCCACGAGGGCCTTATCCTCCAACCCGACCAGGCCCGTGGCGCGAGCTTTGGCTCGCAACCACCCTCGCCGCTTCTTGCAGAAGAACTCGCAATATGGAAGGCAAGTCCATGAAAATCGCCATCATTGGGGCCACCGGCAACATCGGAACCCGCTTGGTCAACGAGGCCCTCAGTCGCCACCATGCGGTGACGGCGATCGCGCGCGATCCATCGACCCTGGGGAAGCGGCCCGGACTGGTCACCACGGCCGGAGACATCACCAAGCCGGATGTGCTGCTGCCGATGCTCAAGGGCCATGATGCCGTCATCAGCGCCCTCAAATTCCACGGCACCGACGCCCCGAGGTTGATCGATCTGGTGCGCCGCTCCGGAGTCAAGCGTTACCTGGTCGTCGGGGGTGCGGCGAGTCTGGAGATCGCACCCGGACAGATCCTGCTCAATGCGCCGAATTTCCCGGAGGCCTATCGACCCGAAGCCTCCGCCGCCAAAGCGTTTCTGGACCTGCTACGCCAGGCCAACGACCTCGAGTGGACCTTTCTCAGTCCCTCCGCCTTCATCGGCCCCGGCGAGCGAACTGGAAAATTCCGCCTCGCCGACAACACCCTGATCACGGGTCCCGACGGCAAGAGCTCCATCTCCTACGAGGACTACGCTGTCGCGATGATCGACGAGGTGGAAACGCCAAAGCACATCCGCGCTCGATTCACCGTCGGGTATTGACGCAAAACGCTCGGCATTCCTACCAGCTCCAGGTGGGACCTCTGTCGCGCGCGAGGGAAGGGCAAGAACGGGCAATGCTGATCAAATGTGCCGCCTATGAGAATGGCAAGAAAATCGCCGATATTCCCGCCTCCGAGATCCACGACTACGTGTGCCGTCCCGGCTGCTTCGTCTGGGTCGCCATGCGCGACCGGGACATCGCGCTCCTCGAGGAGATGCGCGAGCAGTTCAACCTGCATCCCCTGGCGGTCGAAGATGCGCAGCAGGGCCATCAGCGACCCAAGATCGAGGAGTACGGCGACAGCCTCTTCGCGGTGCTCCACATGGTGGAGCCGGGTACCCCGGACCTGCGGGTTGGCGAAGTAGATATTTTCGCCGGCCCCAATTACATCCTTTCCGTGCGCAGCGGCGTCGAAAGGGGTTTTGACGACGTGCGCGCGCGCTGCGAAGCCGAGCCGGAGTTATTGCGCCAGGGATCCTGCTACGTCCTGTACGCATTGATGGACGCGGTGGTCGATCGCTACTTTCCGATCCTCGATCAGCTCGATGACCAGTTGGAGGAAATCGAGAAGCGCATCTTCACGGAGAATGGTGAAGCGCGCGCCAACATCCAGGCGTTGTATGAGTTGAAACAACGACTGATGACCCTGAAGCATGCGGTCGCGCCGCTCCTGGAGGGCGTCTCGAACCTCTCCGGCGCGCGCTCACCGGCAAGAGTGGGCGGCCTGCGCGAATATTTCCGCGACATCTACGACCACCTGCAGCGCCTGAACCAGATCATCGAATCCAACCGCGATACCGTGACCTCCGCCACTTCGGTCAACCTCTCCATGATCGCGATGCAGGAAAACGAGACCATGAAACGGCTCACCGCGTATGCGGCCCTGGTCGCCATTCCGACACTGATCGCGGGCATCTACGGCATGAACTTCCAGGACATGCCCGAGCTACACTGGCACTACGGCTACCCCGTCTGTCTCGGCGTCATGGCCGCTCTCGACGGCTATCTCTTCTACCTGTTCCGAAAGTCGAAGTGGCTGTAGGGAATCGCTGTGATCTCGGACCACCCGGGCCGCCTCGTGCGTTGGTGAACAGTCACCTCTCGAGGAGAACCCATGACTGATCCCAGATCCAGCCAAGGCGCACCCGAGCAGCCGGCCAGGCCTCGGCAACCGCCTACTCCAGACGCCACCGGGAGCGGAGCCGCTCCCCGAGACGCCAACAAATATCGTGACCGACCCTCGGAAGACGGCAAGCAAGGCGACGCCGCGCAAGAGCCCAACGCGGGGTTTCCCCACGACGATTGACCGACCGTAGCCTGAGCGTTTTCACTCATCCATGGAAACGACATAACGCACGAAGTCGTCGGCGCGAGTGAAGGTGTCGTAGAGACGCCGCGCGGTCACATTGTTGGCGCGCGTGTGCCAATAAAGTTTTTCCCAGCCGTTCTGTCGGGCGAGGACCAGCAGGTCCTGCAAAAGCAGGCGTCCGACACCACGCCCGCGCGCGGCACTGTCGACGAAAAGATCCTCCAGATAACAGATCGGCGCCGCGGCCCAGGTGCTCTCGTGGAGAACCGAGTGCGAGAATCCAACGACGCGGCCATCGAGCTCGGCCACGCGACCCAGGAGGGGCACGGCGGGATTGAGGATGCGCCGCCAGGTGGCCCGGGTGATCGCTTCCGGGATGTCTTGTTCGTAAAACGTGTTATAGCCGGACCAGAGCTCGCGCCAGCGCGGCTCATCCGCGCTGCTGACCGCTCGAACATTGAGCGCGCTCGTCATAAAACCTCCAATGTCGAGCCGATTTCCGCCAGCGGCTCGCGCAACATGATACGGCTCGCCCGGGCGCGTCGGAACGGAATTCTCCAGCAAGCGTTGCATGATGTCGTGTTCCATGTCAGGAGAGCCGTTATGGCGCGAAAGTACAGCCGCAAGGCCTCTTCGAAAGTGAAGAAGGTCATGCACGAGCGCAAGGCCGGCACGTTGCGCAGCGGCCGTTCGGGACGTAAGGTCAAAAGCCGCAAGCAGGCGATTGCAATCGGTCTGTCGGAGGCACGGCGTGCCGGCGCCAAGGTGCCCCCGCGCAAACGAGCCAGCGCCCGCAGAAGAAGCGGCAAGAAATCCGCCAAGAAATCATCCTAGGAGCTGACGACCGAGGCGCTTCAGGCCGGGGCGAGCGCCTCGGCCATGGCGGGCGCGGCGACCAGCTTCACCAGGGTGATTTCGGACGGGGCGCCAAAGCGATTGGGTGGCCCCCAGTAACCCGTCCCCCGGCTGATATAGATCCACAGATGCTTCAAGCGGTGCAATCCAGCCGTGAACGGTTGCTGGAACCGCACGAACAGATTCCACGGCCAGAACTGGCCGCCATGCGTGTGACCAGAGAGCTGCAAGTCAAACCCAGCATCGGCCGCGGCTGTGGCCGAACGCGGCTGGTGGGCTAGCAGTATCCTGACGGCCGCCTCGGGCGGCGCCCCCGAAAGCGCTGCCGCAGGATCGCTCCGCTGCGACGGGTTGAAGTGATGCGCGCTGTAGTCGGTGACCCCAGCCAGGACCGCGGCAGCACCCCCATGCCGCACGACCACGTGCTCGTTCAGCAGAACCCTTAGACCCAGGCGGCGAAATTCCGCGGTCCAGGCGCGCTCGCCGGAGTAATACTCGTGGTTTCCCGTCACCAGGAAAGCGCCATAACGAGCACTGAGTCGCCCGAGCGGCGCGACGTGATGCCGCAGATCCGGCACCGAGCCGTCCACGAGATCGCCCGTGATCGCTATGACATCCGCCTGCAGACCGTTCACCGCTTCGACGATCGCCTCCACATGCTTGCGCTTGATCTGCGAACCCACATGGATGTCACTGATCTGGGCGATCGAGAATCCGTGCAAATCGAGTGGGAGATTGGTCAGGGGCACCTCGACAGTTACAATGCGCGCGCGACGACGCGCTCCCGCGAATCCCACCAGGGTCACGAAAACCGCCATGCCGAGAGTCAACAACGCGGTCGCGTCCTCGAGCGGGGGTAGGTATTGAGCCGGCAACGACACCAGGGCGAGCAGCAGCACCACCTCGCGTAGCAAGGTCAATACGAACAGAGACGAGAAGAGACTCGCGGTCAGCAGCCCGACCGCCGCCACCTTGTCGGCGACTGCTCTGGGCTGCATCGCACGAGCCATGAAACCCGCCACCATGAGCGCAAGAGAAAGCATGAGCAGCAGCGCGCCGCTCCAACGAACGGCTGGGCTTGCCGCGAGGTCGGGCAACAGTCGCACCCCGATGTACAGGTGCAGCAGACCCAATATGATGATGGGCGTGAAGCGGCGAATACGCATAGATCGATCCAGAAAGCGACCAAAGGACGTGCCGGCCACTTTGACCTTTCAAATATGGGAGCACCCCGCAGGGCTTCAACGACGTCGTGGCGAATTAGCGAGAACCCGCAGCGGCCCCGCTTTCATGGCGCCGAGTGACGGCAGCCCATTTTCGCGGCCTACCGGCCCGACGGCCGACAGCCTTCATCGAGCCCTCAGCTAATGCCGAGCTCAGGTGCGGAAACGGCAGCGCTCGCGTCTGCCGATGGCGTGCCCGTCCCGCGGCGCTATTGGGCGATTGCCGCCATCATTCTGGCGCTCATCATGACGGTGCTCGACAGCACCATCGTGAACGTTGCCCTGCCTTCGATGGCGCGCGATTTCCGCACGAGTAATGCTGCTTCGATCTGGGTTATCAATTCCTACCAGCTCGCGATCCTCATCGCCTTGCTGCCGCTGGCCTCTCTTGGGGAGATCGTTGGATATCGACGCGTGTCGCAATGTGGGCTGGCGATTTTCACCGTTGCCTCGCTCGCCTGCGCCCTGGCTCCCACGCTGACCACTCTGAGTATCGCACGCGTCGTTCAGGGCCTCGGCGCTGCGGGGATCATGAGCGTGAGTTCCGCCCTGGTACGCTTCACCTATCCGCACCGACTGCTGGGCCGCGCGATTGGAATCAACGCGTTCGCGGTAGCGGTCGCCGGGGGCGCGGGCCCAACCATCGCTTCCATGATCCTCGCGATCGCGCACTGGCGCTGGCTGTTCGCAATCAACGTTCCACTTGGGCTGCTCACATTCTTTATCGCGGTATACGCTCTGCCTGGGACGGAGCGGTCGCCACGACAGCTCAACTATGTCGGCACATTGCTGCAGGCAGGCACATTCGCGCTGCTGATCGGCGGCCTGCAGTCACTCGCGCACGATTCGGTTACTCCCCTCGCCTTCGTGGAGATAGGCGCGGGTTGCGCGCTCGGGGCGCTCCTCGTGCGTCACGAGATCGATCGCCCCTCGCCGCTCATCCCGTTCGACCTGTTGCGTATCCGCTTGTTCTGGCTTTCGGTCGTCACCTCCGTTTGCACCTTCATGGCGGCTACCGCCGGGCTGGTGGCCCTACCCTTCGAAATCCAACGAGTTGGCCACACCGCCGCCGCGACCGGGCTGTTGATGACACCCTGGGCCGTGGGTGTTGC
>Ga0070741_10014189_pt1 | contig 13845 bp, 15 predicted proteins | sample Coa_R1_4_FD_66440 | JGI IMG/M metagenome (GOLD analysis project Ga0070741, IMG submission 66440) | Surface soil microbial communities from Centralia Pennsylvania, which are recovering from an underground coalmine fire - Coalmine... | ecosystem: Environmental > Terrestrial > Soil > Unclassified ... | reverse complement strand
TGCCAAAGCTTCGACGAATTCCGCAGTGTTTCATCAACGGCTTGAAATACGGGGGCAGGTGACAGGTCCTTTCCCGCTGAATAAAATGGCCCGATGAACAAGTTACTTGTTGGGGCGATGATGCTTTTGGCGATGGTCGCGATGACCGCGCCGAGTTTCGCGCAAAAGGACAAAGATAACGAGCCGACGTCCTGGATCTACTTTGCGGTCGTAAAAGATGACAACGGCAAACCGGTGCGAAACGCGGCCATAATTCTGCACCCGGTGAATGAGAAGGGAGGTCAGGAGCGTGCAGGAATGGAGCTCAAGAGCGATCCTGACGGCAAGGCGGATTTCGACGGAGTTCCGTATGGCGTGCTGCGCGTGCAGGTGCTGGCGCATGGATTTCAGACCTACGGAGAAGATTTCGATATTGCGAAACCAAAGACAGAGATCACGATCAAGTTGAAGCGGCCACAGGGACAGTTCTCGGTGTACGACGATAATGCCAAGAATCCCACGCCCAGGCAGGACGCTTCGTCTCCAGATCAGAAAAAGCCGAACTGAGAGTGAGCCAATTGGGAGCCATATGGACTACTTGCTGAAGACCGAACCCTCCACTTACTCGTTTGCAGATTTGCAGAAAGAAAAAACGACGATCTGGGACGGTGTGTCGAATCCCGCAGCGCTGAAATATCTGCGAGGAATGAAGCCCGGGGAGCGCTTAGTGATCTATCACACCGGGGACGAAAAGAGTGCGGTAGGCACGGCGAGTGTGGTTTCCGTTGATGCGTCGGATGCGCGCAATCCGCAGGTAAAGATCAAGGCAGGGAAGGCGATCGCTAGTCCGAAAACGCTGGCCGACGCGAAAGCCAGCGATATCTTTTCGGAGTCGCCGCTGGCCCGACAAGGCAGGCTTAGTGTCGTACCTCTGAATGAGGCCCAGTACAAATTCTTAACCGGCGATTGATTGCCCATACAAACGGACACGGCCCTGTCATCGCAAGTTCGCGATGGCAGAGCCGGTGTCTTATCAGGCTCACTCAGTGCCTACGGATTACGAAGTGCGTTCGTCGCGGTGGATCAGTGCTGAATCCAGGAAATAGCCCAATCCAAGCGTGAACGGGATCGCGCCGAAAGCGGCGGCCATCATGGCGTCCGGTTCATAGCGGGCCAGAATGGTAAAAGCCAACATATACCCAACGGCCCCGGCCACGAAAAGAATACCGGCGCGCCGAGAGTGCGCTGCTTCGGAAAGCTCTGCATGCATTGGGATGCTGACTCCCCTCTGCATGGCCGCGAGCCGCTCTTCGGTGCGAAGCTTGCGAACTCGATAAAAGGTGTACATTCCTGGAATTGCCAGGAAGAGGCTGAAAAACATTACCACTGCAGTGAGACCGGTGAGTCCTTCCATGGTCATTCTCCTTCTCCCCTGCGCTTCCCGCGCATCCTCGGGGCTATTCTGCTTTCTGGTAAAAGGTACGAATCGCACCACAGGAAAGTTCCTGGATTATTTCGAAGCCGCCGGGGGGAATTTCCAGGATCAAGCAAATCTACAAAACGCAAAGATCGCCCGGGCCAAACTACTGGTCACCGAGCGATCCGAGGTGAAGTGGCGTCTAGCTACCTGTGATGGTGACCTTGACCGAAGCCAAACGGCGGCGTCAAGCCGGTGTAGTCGCCGATGACCTTGGCGTCGTAAGGACCGTTGAGCATGTCGAAGCCATTTCCGGCAACGGCAATTTCCCCCTGGCTCCATACGATGTTCTGGCTGGAATCGATCTCGAAGACCTGCATGTTGTACTGATCGCTAATCAGGATGTTGCCATTCATCAGCTGAACGGCCCTGCTGGGAGCGGGATTTGAGACGCTACCCATGCGGGCGTTAGTGTAGTAGCTCCACAGCACGTTGCCGCTGGAATCGACATCGAGAATGCGGTTGTTTCCGCCGTCGGTGATGAGGGTAGATCCGTCGGGAAGGCGGCTGGCAAAAGCGGCAGCGTTCAGTTGAGTGCAGCCAGCGCAACCGTAACTCCATACGATCTGGTGCTTGCGGTTGACCTCGATGACGCGATTGTTACCCTCATCGGCGATTAAGATGTCACCATTCTGCAGCAGTTCCGCGCTGTTGGGATTGTTAAGCTGATTGTAACTATCACCGGTCACGCCGGTCTGACCCTGCTGCCACACGATTTGTTTCGCCAGATCAACCTCGATGATGCGAGCGTTCGCCTGGTCCGTGATGAGGATATGAGAGTCAGGCAGCCATGTGTTCTGTACCGGGGTATTGAGTTGGTTCGGGCCCCAGCCTGTGACGCCGGCTTGTCCGTACTGCCAGATAATGTGACCGACTGGATCCACCAGCATCACCCGATTGTCGGCGCAGCCATTCGGACAATTGGGCTCAGCGCCGGCGGGGACGCCGGTTCCCGCTACCAGCGTCAAAAATCCGACTCGCTGTGCGTCGTTGACGCCTACCACCGAGTGGGGGCCGGCAACCCACGAGCCATCACCGAACTGCCAGACAATCTGATGATTTGTGGGATCCACTTCGATGAGGCGGTTGTTGTACTGGTCGGAAATCAGAATATTTCCAGGCGTGTTGAAGTGGTTTCCCTGGGCCTGAGCAGTGAAAGTTCCTGCGGACAACAGTGTGAGCGTCCCGGCCAAGTATTTAAAGCGAGAGAAATTCATGGCAATCCTCCGGAGGATTCCGCTGCCGCCCCACGACACGAAGCGATGGACTGGGGTCTTGCGGGACACGCCGCGCGATGGATGCGTGACAGAAGTAGTTTGCTTTGACCAGGAGAGGGGATTGTCAGGCGGGTGTCAAAAGGCTGTCACGATCTCAACACGATGGATTCATCGAAGGATGGCACGAAGCTCACGGCGCAGAATTTTCCCTGACGCTGTCTTGGGAACGACATCGACGAAATGTACTTCGCGAGGCTGCTTGTAATGGGTGAGGCGGTCGGCGACGAAGCCACAGAGCTCGTCTCTCATCCTGCCGCTCTCCACGAATCCATCGCGCAGCGCGACAAACGCAACGGGAATTTCGCCAGCGTCCGCATTGGCGCGTCCCACAACGCCGCACTCTTTCACGGCCGGATGCTCTAGCAATACAGCTTCCACCTCAGCGGGTGCAACGGCGAAGCCTTTGTACTTGATCATCTCCTTCCGGCGGTCGACGACACGATAAAAACCTTCCGCATCACGGGTGACGATGTCACCCGACCAATACCAGCCATCGCGCAAGACCGATGCGGTAGCCTGATGCTCCTTCCAGTATCCAAGCATGAACTGTGGTCCGCGCATCACCAGTTCGCCTGGGATTCCCGAAGGTGCCTCGGTAGCGTTTTCCGGCGTGTCGTTGGGATCGATTTCGGATTGCGCCAGAACGCGGCAGTCGGTCAGGGCCAGCGGATGGCCGATCGAGTCCGGTCGGTATAGTGCTGGCTCCAAAAATCCAACGTGCGTCACCGGAGAGGCCTCGGTCATACCGTATCCCTGGCAAACCAGGATGTTCGTCAGGGCGGTGAATCTGCGTGGAAGTTCCGGAGCTAACGGTGCGGCCCCGGATTTTACCCATCGAACTTTGTGCTCAAGCGGGAATAAGGCTGCTTCGGCAGCCTGGCACAAAGCATTCATCGCTGGGGGAACCAGCGGCATCATGGTGATTCCTTCTTCCACCAATAACCTTGTGAGGTGCTCCACGTTGAAGCGCGGCATCAACACGAGGGTTGCCCCGAGCACCAAAGCGGGGTTAAGCATCACGTTCAAGCCGTAGATGTGGTAAAGCGGCAGGAAGCAAAGTATCGTGTCCTGCGCGTTCATGGGGGCCGCATGTGGCCCCAGGAGTTGATAGATGTTGGCGACCAGGTTGTAATGCGAGAGCATTACGCCCTTTGGCAGTCCGGTGGTTCCACTGGAGTAGGGAAGCGCCGCCAAAGCACGATCCGGCGGTTGATCGGGGGCACTTGCGGCCGGATGAGCCCTGACTAGATTCGTGAAAGGTTCTGTTCCCGCGCAAACCTGTCTCGTGCTGTAGATTCGGCGAAGATTGGGTAGGCCGCCCAAATTGATGTCGTGCAAGTTTGGGCCATCCGAAACGAGAAAGACGGAACCTGAGTTCTCCAATTGGTAGCGCACTTCGCGCTCGCGATAGGTCGGATTCAGCAATGTGGGTGTTGCCCCGATGAGCTGGGCAGCATGAAAGGCGACACAAAATTCCCAAGAATTCGGTAAAAAAATCGCGACAACATCGCGAGGACGGACGCCCGCCGCGATCATTCCACCCGCAATTGCCTCTACAGCTTCGCCGTATTCAGCATAGGTGAGTCGGCGCCCGCAAGATGCGTCTACGACTGCGACTTTATTTGGAAAGCGGCGACACGACTCCAGTACCAGGTCATGAAGAAAAAGATTGTGCGGGTCCGCGTACAGCTGGGTACGAAGCATGCCGGAAGGGATTGTAATTGAAGCCGACGTTTGCACGGAGTGAAGCTAACTGGCAAGTCTGCGAAGAAATTCCTGTTCGTCCATGTGGTACTTGAAGGCTTTGCGACCGTCGATAAAAACTACGGGCACTTCATCATTGAATTTGCGTCGAAGGTCAAGATCGTCATCGACGTCGACTTCGCGCCAAGTGAATCCGCCCCGGCGCGCGAGTTTCGAAAGGCTCTCCTTGACCACTTCGCACAAGTGGCATCCTTTACGCGAGTAAACGATTACGTCGCGAGTGTCTGGCATGGGCGAGCAAGATTCTAGCGCGGCAGCCTGGAGGTTTCCAGCAGGAAAACCGCTGCTTTAGCACCTAAACGTTATTGTTAACTGCCGATCGGCAGTAGAATTCCTTGCATGCACGACCAAAGACCTTTGAAGGGAAAAACTGCGTTGATCACCGGAGCAGCGCGGCGGTTGGGCCGAGCTTCGGCTCTTGCGCTTGCCCGGGCGGGCGCCGACGTCGCCATCACATTTCTGAATTCCCGCAAAGAGGCCCGGGAGACGGTGGTAGACCTGTCCTCGTTTGGAGTTCGAGCTTTTGCCTTGCGCGCCGACGTGACTGACGAGAAGAGCGTACGCGACATGATGAACGAGGCAGGACGCGAACTAGGTCGAATCGACATTCTGGTCAACAACGCGGCGAACTATGAGACCGCAGAATTTGAAAAACTTACGGTCCAGCAGTGGGATGCGATTTTCGCCTCAAATACTCGAGGTCCCTTCCTGGTCACACGCGAAGCCTTGAAGTGGATGCGGCGCAATCGGGGCAAAGGAAGCGGTCCGGTGAAAGCGAAGATCATCAACATGGGGTCGCTTGGCGGCTTCAAGCCGTGGGCCTCACATGCTCATTACTGTTCCTCAAAAGCGGCGCTGCACATGTTGACGAAAGTTATGGCCAAAGCGCTGGCTCCGGAAATCGCCGTGAACGCGGTGGCGCCGGGCATGATCGATCTGGGCGAGAAATCTGCAGCGGCATTCATGCGGCGTATGGCAAAGATTACTCCAATGCAGCGCAATGGTACCGGGGAAGAGATTGCCGAGGCAGTCCTGTTTTTCGCCACGGCGCCACAATTTATCACCGGGCAGATTCTTACCGTGGACGGTGGGTTGGGACTATGAAACTCTACCAGCCGGCCACGGCGAGCTCGTCTTTTTAACTCTTTCGCAAGGTATATTGATGAACGGATGAAGAAGAAGAGCAAAAGCTTATCGGTCAAGGGCAAGCCGAGCCCCGCGCGATCTGCCAAGCAAGCGGCGCGGATTGCCGTCGCCATTATGGCGGCAGGCAAGGGAACCAGGCTGAAGTCGCAGCTGCCAAAAGTTCTGCACGAAGTTGGAGGGCGACCACTTCTGGAACACGTGATTCGCGCGGCCATACAACTGGTGAATCCTGCGAATGTGTTCGCCATTATCGGCCACGAAGCGGAGCGGGTTCGGTCTGCGGTCCAGCACACCGGCGTGCAATTCGTTCTGCAGTCGGAACAAAGAGGAACTGGGCATGCCTTGATGGTCGCGCGAGACGCGTTGGCGGGGTATGACCACGTGATCGTTCTATCGGGCGATGCGCCGCTCATCACGCCAACCACCATCCGACATCTGAAAGATTTCCATCTGGGCGAATGCGCGGGAATGACACTCCTGAGTGCGGAGCTCGAGAACCCTTCCGGTTATGGACGAGTTCTCCGCAAACGTAAAGGGAGCGCGGAAGTTCAGGCGATCGTTGAAGAAAAATCAGCTAGTCCAGCCCAGAAGAAAGTTCGTGAGATCAACTCGGGTTTTTACGTTTTTGATGTGAACGAGTTGTACGCGCACATCGGCGACCTTTCGACCGAGAATGCACATGCTGAGTACTACCTTACCGACATGGCGTCGGTTTTACGGCGGGCGCGTCAGCGAGTTGTGGCCTGGAAAACTTCGACGCCGAACGAGGTTCTTGGCGGAAATACACGAGCAGAGCTCGTCGACATCGATCGAAAGATGCGGATGATCAAATGCAACCAGTTAATGGCCGAGGGAGTGACCGTTTTTTATCCCGAAACCTGCGTGATCGACTCCGATGTCGAGGTCGCGCCCGATACGGTGATTGAGCCCAGCGTGCAGCTATTAGGAAATACGAGAATCGGAAAAAATTGCCGCGTGCGTTCCTACACAATCATTCGAGACTCGCGAATAGGCGATGGCGTTACCATCCGCCCGGGCTGCATCATGGAGGACGCGACAGTCGGGGAAGGCGCGATTCTTGGGCCGTATTCGCACCTGCGTCCGGGAAGCGAAATCGGCGAAGGCGCGCATGTCGGGAATTTCGTTGAAACTAAGAAAATCAAGCTGGGCAAAGGCTCGAAGGCGAATCACCTGACCTACCTGGGCGACGCCGAAATCGGCGCTGGAGTCAACATTGGAGCCGGTACGATCACCTGCAATTACGATGGCGTCCACAAGCACAAGACGGTTATCGAAGACGACGTCTTCATCGGCAGCGATGCAACCCTGGTTGCTCCGGTGAAAGTCGGCCGGGGGTCTTATGTCGGCGCAGCTTCGTGCATCACGGAGGATGTTCCGCAGGAATCGCTCGCTATTGGTCGTGCAAGGCAGGTGGTAAAGGAAGGCTGGGCGCGAAAGAAGCGCGAGACGAAGTCTCAAGGGAAAAAATTGTAGATCCAGCAAAAGAAAACAGCCGATCGAAACGATCGGCCATTCCTTTCGCGAAATCCGAACTAGTGTGTAACCGCTGCAAAAAGTTCGGAATGCATCAGCGACTGAAACTGCTGGTCATTCGCCTTGAAGTGGACGTTCACGTTCGATCCATCCGAATCGACCGAAGTGTTGTCGACTGCGACTTTTTCCGCAGGGGTCGCGCTGATCTTCTTATAAAGCATGTAGCCTTTTAATAGAGAAGACACGGTGGCCGCAGTGGTTGTATCGGATGTCACCACGGTCATGTCGAAGTTCACGCCGCTGCTAAAGCTCATGGCATAGCGCGATCCGAGGAGGCGTTTCTTGATGGTGTCGTAGTCCGCAATTTTAGAAGCATCGCCCATCGCGGAGTGCAGCGCGTTCTGTGTGCCTTGCTGATCAAGGATGCTCCACACCGGCGCGGAATCGACATCGGTCATCATGTCTGCCATGTTGCCATTGGTGTCAAGCCCCATAATCTGTCCATCGCGGGTATCCAAGGCGACCTTGATTGACGTGCTGTCCCCGAATAGTAAGGTGCTGTCATCGAGGAAGCTCATGACGAAACCGCCGTCCATTGGGTAAATGTCGGCGCTCCCATATTTCTTGGGCACATACTTCTGCAGCTTCATCTTTTTCAATACGGCAGCACGATTGAACGGGCCAGCTGCGACGCCTACAGTCTTGACCCCTTGTTTGCCGGTACGGAAAGACGCGAAAGTTAAGGTGTCCACATCCTTTTCAGGGTCAAGCCCAACCCCTTTCAGCGCAGTCTCAAACTGCTTGATATTGTCGGGCATGAGTTGCTGCTTGAGGGCCATCGCCGTGGGAGAGTCTTTCATGGCGCGGTAGTCCACTGAAATTAACTGCAGCAGGTCCGCTGGCACGCAAGAGCGCGCGGAGGAGTTGAGAGGCATGCCATAGGCCATGCTCGCTGAAAGCAGTGAAACCGCCAAAATCCTTAAAAGTCGCATAATGCCTCGAGTCAGAGAAATTTCGAGATTGCGCACCTGTTTTCTTGGATGCGTGATCGAGTCCCGCCGTAAGTAGATCGATTTATTCTATTTTACTTGCAGTCAGGGTTGAGAAAACAAAAGGTCAGGCACCATTGCATCTTTGGTGCCGCCCCCTCGCAACTGTAGGCCATCAGGAGCGGCAAAGGGCGAAGGCTCAAGGAGCTATCTACAACCTACCGCCCTAATCGGGAAGTCCTTTGCCTCACTTGCTGGGCGAAAGACTGATCTTTGATAGAGGCCAGATTGATGTCAACATTGGCCACGGCGCCGGCTACGGCCGCTTTTGCGAGAGCGGCGGCCGTGGTCAAGTCGGACTTCATATTGGGATTGCTGATCGCTTCCAGCGACTCCGCAATCCTTCCCACCTCAAAAGCGTTTTCGGCGACGCTGAGCGGAACCTCCGTTGCTTGCTTCAGCGCAGCCTCGATCATCGCCTCAGCCACTTTTTCATCATCCGCCGACCGCGCGTTCTTATAGGCGGTCATCACGGCGTCGTAAGAATTCGCGTCCGCATCGATGGCGGATTTTAAGTCTTCGCGCAAAGGAGCTAACCTGGCGAGCGCCTCATTAAATTGAGAAATATGTTGAAGGTAGGCTTTTTTCCCGCGCGACATGGTTGCCACCATGGTTGCTAATCCAGCGGCCATAGCCCCCACGGCGGCGGAAGCGCTGCCACCCCCCGGTGTCGCCGTTGGTGCCGCAAGTTGTTCGATGAACGGCTCCACTCCCGCGCGAAGGCCACCAATTGCCATCTTGCCGCCCATCACGGCCGCCAAGCGATTCTCAAGGATGAGAGAAGAATCAAAGTTCTCTACCTGGAGAAACCATTCTGCGGCTTCTTCCAGCGCTTTTTTGGGGATCAGGCCCACGATCTCGCTCGAAATGGGCATAACGCCGTACCGGGCAGCTTCTCGCTTCACCATCTCAAACACGCGGTGCACGGGAGTCTGCTCAAAATCCGTCAGGTTCATCGAAACCTGTGCGATGCCGCGAACCAGGAAGCCTGCACCTTTTACGAACCGCATGCCACCGGAGGAGAAGCGAATTGCCTTGGCAATCTTTTTTGCGATATCGACGTTGGCGGTGTTCAGAAATACGTTGTAGGCAATCAGGAACTTCCTGGCGCCCACCACGGTAGCTCCTGCGGTCGGGTGCACCCGAGGGTCCCCAATATCAGGCCGGCGGGCTGGATTGGTCGCGATCTCGGCTCGAATCCCTTCGAACTGCCCACGTCGAATGTTCTCCAGGCCTTGCCGCTCGGGAAGTCTTGCCGCCGCTTCGTACAGGTAGACCGGGACCTGATACCGTTTCCAGATTTCTTCTCCAACATGGTTTGCTATTGCGACACAATCTTCAATGGTGACGCCGTCAATCGGAATGAAAGGGACCACGTCGGCAGCACCCATTCGAGGATGAGCTCCCGAATGGGAATTCAGATCGATCAACTCCGCCGCTTTGCCCACGCCCCGAATTGCGGCTTCCTGGATCGCTTCGCGCTCACCCACCAGAGTGATGACGCATCGGTTGTGGTCGAAATCCATCTCGCGATCGAGCAGATACACGCCCGGCATCTTCATCGAATCAACGATCGCATCGACTTTGCTTTTATCCCGGCCTTCGGAGAAATTCGGAACACATTCGACGAGCGTAGACATAACCGATGAGGATAATGTTGCCGGACTTAAGGCGCAACAGGCGAATCTGCTCGGACGAGAATGTTTTCGGGATGGAGCGAGTGCCGCCAAAACAGCTTCCCGATTCCCAAGCGCACTTGCACGGTATTGACTCCAGGATTGGGGGTGGCCAATCCTGCATTGGAAATATGCATATACCGCAACTCAACGCTGAGGTTGCACCTGGCGCCAAGAATACGAGTGCCCAATGCCGCCTGATCCATGAAGTTGACTGTGTTGGTGCCGTTGGGAACATCGTGGTTGGTGAAAAGAACTCCGCCGGTCAGTTCGAGGAATGGAGACAGGCGCCCACGCCTCTGGAAATTCCATTTGAGTGCCAGCGGATCGAATCCTGCGCCGTAAGCGGTATTTCCGGGTTGGAATGCGACGAAGACCGGGATGGCATCGACCGCGTATTCAAATCGTCCGCGAAGAACGCTCGGAAGATGAGGGGCAGTGAGAACCCATCCATAGCGCAGGCCAGCGTTGAAAACTGCAGTGTCCCCGCGGCCGCCCGCAACGGAGTGGCCGCCCCCGGTCCAGATTTCGACCTCGTTCGCTCCCTGTTCCGGCGCACCTTGGGCGATCGATCGACAGGCGCTCGCCAACAGGAGCAGAAGGATGAAGCCTTTCATCATGTTTTATTTCCGAATCGATGCCAACGATACAGGAACCGTGCCGCGCTTCACAATCAGGTGACAAGTCGGAAACCGCTGCGGGTGGGAAATGTTTTCAATGCGAATGGCGGGCCGAACTTCCTTGAATGGCGAGATCGAGAGCGTCTTTTGCCGCCCGGGTGAAATTGTGGCGGGCGACTCCGGCCTCTTCCAGGTAGTCTCCCAACACTGGAATCACCCCCAACGCTTCCACTGCATCAAGGTCATTCTCGATCTGACAGGCGCCTTCGGACGCGTATTTTTGCTTCAGTTCTTCTGAGGCTGGCGTCCGATTGATAAGGGCATAGTCGAAAATCGGTCCCTGAGCATGGCGAGTCAAGGCCCGTATGTGATCGGCCGCGGTGAGCCCAAGGCTTTCATTGGCCTGCGTCATGAGATTGCAGATATAGACCTTCGTCGCCTTCGATTTCTCAATGGCCTGCGGAATCCCGCGAACCAACAGATTCGGAATCAGGCTCGTGAAAAGGGACCCGGGACCGATTGTGATCAGATCCGCATTGGCAATAGCTTCCAGCGTCTGGGGCATTGGACCCACATCGGGCGGTACAAGGAATAGTTCGCGGATGCGTCCCTTGCTGGCAGTGATTCTGGTTTCGCCCCGAACCCGCGTGCCGTCTTCCATCAAGGCTTCCAATTCGATGTTCGATGTTGTGGCCGGATAGATGTGTCCGCGCGTCAGTAGAATCTCAGACGAGAGCCGCACCGCCTCGGAAAAGTCGGAGGTGAGGGACGTGAGTGCTGCCAGGAATAGATTGCCGAAGCTATGGCCTTCCAGTCCGGACCCTTTCTCGAAGCGGTGCCGAAACAGCTTCGAGAGCAGAGCTTCGTCTTCGCTCAGGGCGACGATACAGTTTCGTATGTCTCCTGGCGGCAACATATTGAGCTCTTTGCGCAGTCGTCCACTTGAACCGCCATCGTCACTGACCGTCACCACCGCCGAAAGATCGCGGATCAGCGGCCCGCTTGTTTTGGCTTCAAGTACGGACGGGGAAAGGACGAAGCGCTTGAGTCCTTTAAGAAGAGTTGACAGTCCAGTGCCGCCACCGATGGCGACTACTCGGAGGCCGCTGGCCGGCGCACATTTTTCCTGGGCAGCGGTGTCAGCAACCTTCGTCTCCATCCAGCTTTCCTCGCTGTCAGCTACAAAGACTCTGTTTCGCCGAGCTGGTCAGATCCCAATTCCGCTCCCGGATCGGGATACAGGAGTTCAGTAAATCGCGGATCTTCAGCCAGGTTCTGGAAATCGGAGTCGTTGCGGGCTTGAAAACGCAATTGTGCGTTCAGGCGCAACGCCTCGTCCAGATGCCGCAGGGAGTCTTCTACATGGCCGGTCAAGCAGTCGAGCGCAGCAAGGCCATACACAACATAGTCGGCCTTGGGATTCTGCTTGAGCAGTTTGTCAATGTGCTCGCGGGCGGTAACATAGTCACCCACATTCATCAACGAAACGGCGTAGTCGAAATGCTCCTCGGGAGTTTTGAACTGCGTTGCTGCCACTCGCTCCAGATGCTGACTGCAGATGCTGAGATGAACCGTGGCCCGATCGATCAGCTCCTTGCTGGGACCGGTTAGAACCTTTTGAAAGTGAGGCTTAGCCTTATCGAATTTATGCTCTTGCATAGCGCGCAGACCGGTCTCGTAGCTCTGTAACGCCTGCGTGTAACGCGGATCTTCCGCGGCGGGTTTCTTTGGCGTAGATTTCTGGGCCATGTGTAAGACTCTTCCTGTGCTCTTAGTAATGGCGGGCTCCTTGGATTGCTTATTATCTGAGCAGTAAAGTATCGCCCAAACGTAGCTCGCAGGTAAAGGTCACGAGGCGTGGCTGCCTACCGCAACAGTCCAGTCGTCCTCAGTTCATTGTCGCGGCTGCGTCTAAATCGATTTGCTTCCACTCGCCTTTCATAATGCCGGCGCGAATCTGGGTTGCCGTTTTGCCCTTTTTGTTCTGCTGATAAGAGTAGTAGAGCTCCTTCAAACAGGTGGAGCAACGGGCCCCATGAGTTCCCTCAAAACAGCTGTGGAGGCTGTTATGACCGATGCGATCGCAAAAGCAATAGCAAGGTTGCTGATGCAACACATTAGGAATCTTCGCAGCCAGCTCGTAGGCATGCGTTTGGTAGGGATTCTGGGCATCCCCTCCCCAAAGCTCTGCCTTGGTCAGGATCGGGGGCAACTTCGTGCCTTTGGGCGGTGGCCCGGCATTGTAAGCCGGAACTCCACCGGTTTCCTGCGGGGCGGTCCATTGCGCGGACACGGAAAGTGTCACCACAAAGAGGAATGCCATGGAAAGGACGCGGGAGGCAAATTTGTTGCGAGTGAGATTCAAAAGCATATTTTTCTTCTCCCCAGTTTTGCTATTGTACCCCGACCGTGTACAACCCACGATCTGCGCGCATGCTTCTGTATACAATAGAGACGCATGCCGGAAAGTTCCCCAGAGCCTAAGCTAAGTTCCGGAGTCGAAATGACGGCACCTGCCGCGACGGTGCCCCCATTACCGATTGCTCCAATTGTGGGCGCGAGTCCTGCGCCGCGTTTTACTGCTGGCCTGGGTGTTTGGCTGCGTGACCTGGTCATCTCGCTCGCAATTTCTGCGTTCATCATCATCTTCCTCTACCAGCCGGTGAAGGTCGAAGGCACCAGCATGATGCCCTCTCTGGAAGACCAGGAGCGGATCTTCGTCAACAAATTTGTCTATCGGCTGGAGCCGATCGGACGTGGAGATATCGTCGTATTCCGGTATCCGCGCGATCCCTCGAAAAGCTATATCAAGCGCGTGATTGGCATGGCTGGCGACAAAATCCGCATCGATGCGGGCCTGGTTTATGTGAACGGTCAACCGCTGGCCGAGCCCTACGTTCCCGCAGAGTATGTGGACGCCCGGTCTTATCCGGAATTTACGGTCCCGCCGGACTCGTATTTTGTGCTGGGCGATCACCGCTCCATGTCGAACGACAGTCGCGATTTCGGGGCCGTAAATCAGAGCTTCATCTATGGCAAAGCGGTATTCGGATATTGGCCGATGGAAAAGATGGGGCGAGTGCGGTAGCGCGGTTCGTCGGGTTAGGTTCCGACACTCGACAGGGATCAGGCAAGGCTTCGAATTTCTTCCCAGTTTTCCTCAGTTTGCGCGGCTTCTGTTCTTGGCCCTCAGGGAAATCCCTGATAAAATCCATAAAATCCACTCTTCGGAGCAAGAATGCAGGCTATCCTTGCGCTGGAAGACGGCAGAGTCTTCCGAGGCAAAGGCTACGGCGCCAAAGGCGAATGCTACGGCGAAGTCGTTTTTAATACTTCCATTACCGGATACCAGGAAATTTTCAC
>Ga0070741_10014188_pt1 | contig 13846 bp, 15 predicted proteins | sample Coa_R1_4_FD_66440 | JGI IMG/M metagenome (GOLD analysis project Ga0070741, IMG submission 66440) | Surface soil microbial communities from Centralia Pennsylvania, which are recovering from an underground coalmine fire - Coalmine... | ecosystem: Environmental > Terrestrial > Soil > Unclassified ... | reverse complement strand
GGCCAGATGTGCGAGGACATGGGGTACGAGGTGGTGGCGGACATCGAGCAGCTGCCGCAGCGGCTGCCGACGCTGTACCGGCGGCTGACGGAGTAGCTACAGGGCGGTTAGCGGTTGGTCGTTGGTCGTTAGTGACTTGATTGTTTGTTGTTTTTCTGGGCTTGCGGCTCTTCGAATCTGCGGTTGACTGTTTGGAGTGCGCGCGGCTTCGGGAAACTGATTGAGTTGATTGATCGCGCGCCGCAATCAATCAACTCGGCGGTCGGGTGGCAGCCGCGCGTTTCCGCGCTGTGACTCCGGGCGTCGCTCATGCCGAGAACATCGCACAACGCCGCGCGAATTCGAACCCGGTGGTGACGCCGGCCGGGTTTACGACACCTGGAAGAAGATGTCGGTGCGGAGGCGGGATTCGTCGTCGGTGTGGTCGCCGTAGACCTCCCAGGAGACGCCCGTCGTGGGGGTGTTCGTGTCGCCGAGCCATGCTTCGATGGCGGCGTAGGTGCGGGACATCTCGCGGTAGGGGCCGATGTGGGCGGCGGTGACGACGCGGCCGGCGGGGGTCGCGTGGCGCTCGATGCCCTCGGCGGGCTCGAAGTCATCGAAGACCTCGACGCCGGCAGTCATGGTGCCGTCGGGGCCGTAGATGACGACGTTGTGGTCGCGGCGGATCTCGGGGTGGGCGCGGAGGAAGGCCCAGACGCGGTCGAGGCAGGCGATCATGTCGCGCGCGAGCGTGTCGCGGGCGAGCGGCGTGCGGACGGCCGCGAGGGTGCGGAGCGGGACGTGTTCGACGCGGACTTCGGGCCGTTGCATGCTCTGGCGGTACGCTACCGCAAACCATGGCGTGGCAGCGCGATCGAGCGTGGGCCGCGCACGAGGAGCACATCGCCGACGGCGAGCGGATCCGCGAGGGGTATCTCGTCCTGGCCGACGTCTCGGGGTATACGGCGTTCCTGACCGGGACGAGCTGGAGCACGCGACGTCGATTATCGACGAGCTGACGACGCTGATCCGGTCGCGGCCGGCGCCGCCGCTGCGGTTCGTGAAGCTCGAGGGCGACGCCGTCTTCTGTTATGGCGACGACGTCGCGATCAAACAGGGCGAGACGCTGGTCGAGATCATCGACTGGCGGCCGTTCGAGTCCTTCACGTCGCGGGCGACGATGAGGCTGCGCGGCGGCCTGCTGGGGACGGCACACGTGTTCGAGACGCGGCGCAGCTGATGCCGCGTTGCGGCTGGGCGGAACTCCTCGGACGCGGTTAGTTACGATGAGTACAAAGACGGGACCACGGAGCCACCCATGACGCATGAGCCCTCTTCATCGAACGAAATCGCCATCCTCGCGGGCGGGTGCTTCTGGTGCCTGGAGGCGGTGTACGACGAGCTGGCAGGCGTGCGCGCGGTGAAGTCGGGGTACATCGGCGGGCACGTGCCGAACCCGTCGTACGAGCACGTGTGCTCGGGCGAGACGGGGCACGCGGAGGCGGTGCGGGTCGAGTTCGACCCGGCGGTGATCTCGTATGCCGACCTGCTCGAGGTGTTCTTCGCGATCCACGACCCGACGACGCTGAACCGGCAGGGCGCGGACGTCGGCACACAGTACCGCTCGGAGATCTTCGCGACGACCCCGGAGCAGCGGCGGATCGCCGAGGAAACGATCGCCCGGCTGAGCGCGAGCGGGGCCTTCGGGCGGCCGATCGTGACGAACGTGTCCGATGCCGGCGAGTTCTGGCCCGCGGAGTCGTATCACGACGACTACTTCGTGAAGAACCCGTGGTCGGGGTACTGCCAGGCCGTCATCGGGCCGAAGGTGGCGAAGTTCCGGAAGCAGTTCTCGGGAAGAGTGAAGGGTGAAGAGTGAAGGGTGAAGGGTGAAGAGGGACGATGATGGTTGAGGTGACGTACAACGAGTTGACGCCGGAAGAGCGGTGGGTGATCGAGGGCAAGGGCACCGAGCCGCCGTTCACGGGCGAGTACGACGACTTCTACGAGGCGGGGACGTACGTCTGTCGCAGGTGCAACACTCCGCTGTACCGGTCGGACGACAAGTTCGACGCGGGGTGCGGCTGGCCGGCGTTCGACGACGAGATCCCGGGGGCGGTGCGGCGGCTGCGGGACCCCGACGGGATGCGCATCGAGATCGAGTGCGCGCGCTGCGGCGGCCATCTGGGGCATGTGTTCGAGGGCGAGCGGCTGACGGCGAAGAACACGCGGCATTGCGTGAACTCGCTGTCGATGCGGTTCGTGCCGGCGTCGGCGGGCTGAACCACAGAGCCACAGAGGCGGCGGTGGAGGAGAGGTCGTAGGCTGGAGGTCAGGCCTGCCGGCTCCAGCCCCTCATCCGCGCCTTCGGCGTCGCGAGCGCGCGTACAGGCATGCGCGGCGGGCCGACGCGGTAGACGGTGCAGCGCACCGATACAATCTCTGCATGCAGGCAGTCGACCTGACGGTGGTGCGGGCGGCGATCGCGGATGCGCGCGGCATCTGCGACCTCGTGAACACGTTCGCGCGGCGCGGCGAGATGTTGCCGCGGACGATGGCGGAGGTGTACGAGAACCTGCGCGACTTCTACGTCGTGCGCGACGAGGCGGGGGCGGTGCTGGCGTGCGGCGGGCTGCATATCCTCTGGGAGGACCTGGCGGAGATCAAGTCGCTGGCGGTGCGCGAGGACCTGCAGGGGCGCGGCCTGGGACAGCGGATCGTCGGCGCATGCCTCGACGAGGCGGCCGGGATCGGCATCAAGACGGCGTTCGCGCTGACGTACCGGCCGGGGTTCTTCGAGAAGCTGGGGTTCCGGCAGGCAGACGTGATGACGTTGCCACGCAAGGTGTGGGGCGAGTGCTACCGCTGTCCGAAGTTCCCCGGGTGCAACGAGATCGCGATGGTGCGGGAGGTGGGGGGTTAGGCGGTAGGCGTTGGTCGTTAGGCGTTGCTGTTGGATGGGCGGGCGCGTCGGCGACGCGCCCCTACGGTGTCTGGGGAGCCGCATGACCGTGGGGTGTCTCGGGGCGGTATGACAGACCCGGCCGACGAGATGGCGGTGCCTGAGCTTGTCGACACGCGGCGCGTGTTCGATGGGCGGGTGCTGGGCGTGCGCGTGGATACGCTGCGCGGGGCGGACGGGCGCGAGTTCACGCGCGAGGTGGTGTCGTACGGGCAGGCGGCCGTGCTGGTCCCGGTCGCGGGCGATGGCCAGCTGCTGTTCGTACGGCAGTACCGGCACGCGGTCGGCGCCTGGCTGCTTGAGCTGCCGGCGGGCGGCATCGACGAGCGCGACGCGTCGCCGGAAGCGGCGGCGCTGCGGGAGCTGCGCGAGGAGACGGGCTATCGCGGGCGGCTGACGCGCATCGGCGGGATGTTCCTGGCGCCTGGGTATTCAGACGAATACCAGCACGTGTTCGCGGCGGAGGATCTCGTCGAGGACGCGCTCGAGGCGGACGACGACGAAGACCTGCGGCTCGAGCGGCTGACGCTCGATGAGGCGCTGGCGGCCGTGGCGGCGGAGCAGGTGCGGGATGCGAAGTCGATCGCGGCGCTGCTGATGTACGCGCGGTGGCGCGGGCGAGTGTAGTGGTTGGCTGCTGGCTGCTGGCTGTCGGCAAAAGCCGGCGGTAAGCGGCCTCGCCGTTAGACGCCGCGTCTGGCTCTGATGGCGCGCACGTCAGCGGACAGATTTTGAGGAACGTGTCTCTCAGGTGGCGCCTCGTCGCATCGCCGAGGACAGGTCTGAAGACCTGTCCGTACGGGTGAGCTTACGCTCCTGGGTCCGGGCGGGTGTAGGTGCGGTTCTCGTCGGGCCTCTTCTTGACGTGCATCGTCGCCGTCGCGTCAAGGGACGGCGGCTTGCGTGCGCGGGCGATATGCGGGCCGGGCGGGTGGCGTTCGGATCCTGGCAGCCTCATCGCTGCCTGACTCCGGCACGAAGCTCGCCCCGCCAGGCAGGCCCGCATGCCATCCGTGCGCTTCCGCGCGCGCAGCCTTGCTGCACTCTTCGCGACCCTCATCTTCGCGGCGCTCGCCGCCGGATGCGGCGCGATCGGCTTCGTCGACCGCCCCGCGTACGGCTACGAGTGGGGGTCGGATGCGCCGCTGCGCGTCGCCGTCATCGACGAGACGGGGGGCACGGACTGGTCGCCGGCGGTCGATGCCGCCGTTGCGACGTACGCGGCGGCGACGCCGCACCTGGCGTTCCAGCGCGAGCCGGATGGCGCAAACATCGTGATTACGGTGCGCCGGTACGACGATGCGCACCCGCCGGAGCTTTCGGGGTACGTCTTCCCGATGGGGGCGGGCGGGTTCGCGGCCGTGTACGACGCGGACGGCCTCGCGTGCAACTATCCGCCCTCGCCGCTGCCGCTGAACTGCAGCGGGGAGATCGCGCGCGCGGACGTCTACCTGAACGACATCATCCCGCCGGGTCCGGACATCGAGGCGCGGCGCGAGCGGCTGCTGCTGCACGAGATCGGGCACGCGCTCGGCCTGACGCGGCACAGCCCGGACCTCGATGTTGGGTCGCTGATGCAGCGGTACGGGTGGCGTAGCCAGGTAGACCGCGGGCCGTTGGTCGCTGGTTCACTGGTCGTCCGTGGGCGGTCGAGTCGCCGGTTGCGGGCTTGGCCGGGCCTTCGGACATGAGAACGCGCGTTCGGATATCATAGGGGCCATCGGACAGCACGCGGTTGCGCGCCAGCGCAGGAGGCGGGCGGCGTGAGGATCCTCTTCTCGGCCGACTGGCATCTCGGCTACACGCACCTCGGCGCGAACCGGCAGCCGCGGCTCGGCGACCAGGTGCGGCAGCTCGAACGCATCGCCGCCTACTGCCTGGAGCACGAGGTCGACGTGCTGGCGGTCGCCGGCGACGTGTTCGAGGCGCAGGAGCGCGGGGCGGCGCGCGCGGCGGCCTCGGCGATGATGGAGGCGCTGCGCGAGCCGCTGGCGCGCGGCATGCGGCTCATCGCGGTCGCCGGCAACCACGACCGGGACTATTTCTTCGAGACGGCGAACGTCTGGCTTGCGGCCGCAGCGCCGGCGGGCGGCGAGCGCATCGTGCTGCGCACGCGGCCGGAGCTGCGGACGGTCGAGGCGGGCGGCGAGCGCGTGAACTTCGCGCTGCTGCCGTTCCCGACGGCGACGCGCTATGACCTGTCGTCGGAAGACAGCGGCGGTGTGGCGCACAAGCACACGGCGCTGACGTTGCGGTTCTGCGAGGTGATGGAGGAGCTGCGCAAGCAGGCGGAGGCGCAGCGACGGCCGACGGTGCTGCTGACGCACGTCACGGTCGAGGGCACGACCGTCGGCGCGCACCGCATCTCAGCGGCCGACGACATCATCATGCCGCGCGGGCGCTTCCCGGCGTTCGAGCTGACGGTCGTCGGCCACATCCACAAGCCGGGACGCATCGGCAGCGACCACTTCTACTACGTCGGCGTGCTCGACCGGATGGATGTCGCCGAGCGCGAGTACCCGACGCGCGTGCTGCTCGCCGACATCGGGCCGGAGGGCGTGCGCGAGGTGCGCGAGCTGCCGCTCGACCCGACGCCGTTCGCGCGCGTCGTCGCATCGGACGAGGCGGAGATGGAGGCGGCGGCCAAGGCGATGCCGCGCGTCGAGGACACGCTGGTGACACTGCGGCTGCGGATCCCGCAGGGGACGCATGCGGCGCCGCTGCTGAAGCGGGCGGCGGAGCTGTTCCCCCGGCTGTACGGAAACGTCGAGTACGAGTGGACCGATGTGCAGGAGACGGCGCCGGCGGTCTCGGGCCTGAACCCGGCGGACGTCGAGGGGACGATCCGCGCCTACCTCGACGCGCAGGAGATGAAGGAGGAGGAACGGGACGCGCTGATGGCGCTTGCCGTGGAGCTGCGGCACCAGACGCTCGCGGAGGCCGAGGCATGATCCCGGTCCGCGTGACGATGTGCGGCTGGATGCGCTACCGGGGCGACGACACGGTGGCCGACTTCGAGGGCGCACGGCTGATCTCCATCTGCGGCGAGAACGGGGCGGGGAAGTCGTCGATCTTCGACGCGATCACCTACGCGCTGTACGGCAAGACGCGCCTCGGCAAGCAGGACGTCAACGACCTCATCTCGGAGGGCGCGGACCGGCTCGCCGTCGAGTTCGAGTTCGTGCAGGACGGCGGGCGCTACCTTGTGCGGCGCGGGCGCACCCGAAGGGGCGACCCGGACTTCTCGTTCTGCATCTGGGACGAGGGCCGAGGCGACTACACGCCTATCCCCGGCACCGACAAGAAGGACGGATTCGACCGCCAGGTGCAGCAGATCGTACGGCTCAGCGAGGCCGCGTTCACCTCGTCGTTCATGTTGCAGCAGGGCGAGGCGACGGAGTTCATCGACGCGGACCCGAAGGACCGCTTCGCGATCATCAGCAGCCTGATCGGCCTTGAAGAGTACGAGCGGCTCGAAAAGCTGGCGCGCGCGGCGGCGAAGGACGAGAAGGTACGCCTCGACCAGCTCGACTCGCTGATCAGCGCCGCAGGCGACGTCGATGAAGCGGCCGTCGAGCGGCTGCGCGAGGCGTCCGCCGCCGCGGCCGAGCGCGAGGCGGCGGCGGCGCAGGCGGTGCTCGCCGCGCAGGCGCTGCTCGCCGACGCACGCAAGCACGCGGAGCTGCGCGAGGAGGTCGTCCGGCTGCAGGCAGCAATCGCCGCGGCCGAGGCCGTGCTCGCCGAGAAGGCGACAATCGAGGAGCAGGCGCGCCTGTTCGAGACGATCGATGCGGCGCTGAAGACGGTGCAGCGGGTCCAGGCGGCGCTGGCCGACGCGGAGCGGTCGGCGGCGGCGGCGCAGGCCGAGCGGGCGAAGGCGGCGGCGATCGACGTGCTTGCGCTCGCAGACGCGGCCGAGGAGGCGCGCACGGCGCTCGACGCCGCGACGCGCGCGCTGGCGGACGCCGAGAAGTCGTACGAGGCGGCCAAGGAGGCGGACCACGCGGCGGCGCTGTTCGCCCACCAGGCGCAGGCGCTGATCGACGCCCGCGGGCAGCTCGCGGACGCGGAAGCAGAGCGCGCCCGGCTGCAGGCGGAGGCGGCGGCGCTGCTCGAGCGCGTGCGCGCGCTGGAGGCGGACGCCGCGTCGGCGCGGGCGGCGCTGACGGCGGGCGAGCAGGCGCGCGACGCGGCGCAGGCGACGGCGGCGGAGGCGAAGGCGCGCGCGGATCAGCTCGACGCGCAGCTCCGCGAGCGGCAGGAGGCGGCGAAGGAGGCGACCTGTTCCCGCTGCGGCCAGCCGATCGACCAGAAGGCGGCGCGCGCGCAGGTGGCGGAGTTGAAGGCGCAGCGCGACGCCGCGCGGGCCGAGGCGCAGGCGGCGGCGAAGGCGGCACAGGCGGCCGCGAAGGCGTTCGGCGACGCGAAGCGCGCGTACGAGTCGGCCGAGGCGGCGCTGGGCGCGGAGACGCAGCGGGCGGCGGGCATCGAAGGGCAACTGCGCGCCGTCGATGCGTCGTGCACCGCGGCGGCGGAGCAGGTGGCGTCACGCGAACGCGAGCTGGGGGCACGCGTGAAGGACGTCGCGCGTGCCGCGGCGGAGCGCGAGCGCACGCAGTCGGGGCTGCGGCAGGCGACGCGCGCCCGCGAGGAGGCGCGCCGGTCGCACGAGGGCGCGCGGCGGGCGTCCGAGGCCGCGGCGGCGCGCGCGCAGCAGGCGAAGGAGGAGCGGGCGCGGCTGGAGGCGCAGGCATCGCAGCACGAGGTGCAGGCGCAGGAGCAGCGCAAACAGGCGGAGGCGTTCACGCAGGGGCTGGCGGAACTCGGCGCGCGGGCGCTTGAGGATCCGGCAGCCGTCGTCGACGCGCTGACGCGCAACCGGAAGGAGCTGGCGGAGGCGCCGGCGCGGCTCGCGGAGCTACAGCAGGCGCAGGAACGGCACGCGAAGGCGACGGCGCAGCTCGAGCAGCGCGAGAAGGACCTCGCGGCGATCCCGGAGCGGCACCGGCTCCCGCCGGAGCAGGCGGAGCGCTGCGTCGAGGAGGCGCAGCGCGCGGCGGACGAGGCGAGGGCTGAGGTGGCGGCGGCGCAGACGGCGCTGGCATCGGCGGAGGCGGCGCTGCAGCAGGTGCAGGCACTGCGCGGGGACTACGCAACGCGCAAGGTGCGTCACCAGCGGCTGACGAAATTGGCGAAGCTGCTCGGTAAGAACGGGTTACAGGGAATGCTGATCGCGAGCGCGATCACGGACATCACGAACCACGCGAACGCGTTCCTGCAGCGCCTGACGGGCGGCTCGCTCGAACTGACGATCGAGGAGGCGCGGAGCGGCCAGCTCGAGCTACGGGCGATCGACCACTCGTGCATGCAGAAGGCGCGCAGCCCGAAAGTGCTCTCGGGCTCGCAGAAATTCCGCTGCGCCGTCGCGATCGCTTCGGGCATCGGACAATACGCGGGCGCCGGCGGCATGCGTTCGATCGTCATCGACGAGGGCTTCGCGTCGCTCGATGCGGACAGCCAGGAGCTCATGGTGAAGGAACTGAAGGAGCTGGCGACGATCATGGACCGGGTGATCGTCGTGTCGCACCTGCAGGCGTTCACGGACCCGGAGAGCTTCCCGGACCGGCTCGTGGTGGAGCCGCTGGCGGACGGGTCGTCGACGATCCGGCGGGAGTCGGCGTAGGCGACGCGGCGAGATGCCGGCGCAGAACGCACAACGCACGAGCGCGGGCTAAAGTCCGCGCTCGTCCTCTGGTGATGCAGGTCGAATTAACGAGCCGCAGCCCCTGCCGGAGTTGCCTGCCGTGCTTCGCGCAGCCGCTGGCCGGCGATCTGGTACGAGACGGGCGCCGACGGCGGGTGGAAGCGGGCGGCGCGGACGTCGCGGGCGAGGCGCTCCAGCGGCGACTTGCGGAAGTAGGCGCGGCCGCCGGCGAGTTCGACCGCCTTCTCGACGGCGCGGATCGTGTTGTCGACGACGACGTCCTTCATCAGCGTCGCCTGCGCGAGCGCAGCCTGTGCGTCGGCGGGCGGAGTGTTGAGGGCGGCCGTCACCTGGTCGCGGACGGAGGTGGCGGTGAGCAGCGCGGCCTCCATCTCGGCGACGAGGACGTCGGTGAGCGCGTCGTGGCGGTTGGCGCTGTTGATGCCGGTGCCGATCGCCTTGTACGCCTCTTCGCGCGCCTCCTCGGCGATGCCGATGTAGACGCTGGCCATCATCGGCAGGAACCAGCGCGCGATGTTCGCGAACGCGGGCGTGCGCAGCGGCTCGCCGGCGGGCAGGCGGGCGCCGACAGCGGTGGCCGGCAGCCGCACGTCCTCGAACACGAGGTCGTGGCTCGCGGTCGCTCGCATGCCGGTGGTGTCCCACGTCTCGACGACCTTCAGGCCGGGCGTGCCGGCGGGCGCGGCCATGACGAGCATCTCGCCCGTGGCCGTGTCGCGGGCGAGGAAGCGAAAGAGGTCGCCGCCCGGCGCCTGCGAGGCGAAGAACTTGCGGCCGTTGACGACGTAGTGGCCGTCGTCGGGGACGGCGGTGGTGGACGGCGACCAGGGGCCCGAGACGATCGCCTCGGCGCCGATGGAGACGAGGACGATGCCGTCATCGACGACACGGCGAAGGAAGGCTTCGACGGGCTGGCCGTTCCGCCAGGCGTCGGCGGTCGTGCCGATCTGGAAGAGGTGCATGTTGACCGCGAGCGCCGTCGAGGCGCAGCCGCGGGCGAGCGCCTGTTGGGCGCGGGCCATATCGGCGAGGCTGGCGCCGAGGCCGCCGAGCTCGGCGGGGACGGTGGCGCGCAGGTAGCCGGCCTCGCGCATGCGCTTGTAGTTCTCGTGCGGGAACTCGCCCGTGCGGTCGTATTCGGCCGCGCGGGGGCGGAACTCGTCGGCGAGCTGCTGGGCGATGGTGATGACGTCGTCGTGCACGTTGGCCTCCCGTGCTGGCGCCGGCCCGAGTGCCGGACTACGCGGGGATCATGGCACGGCGCGGGAGTGGGCGGGTGTGAACCTCGCCACATTCCGCGGCACTCGCGAGGCGGCGGGGTTAGAGATCCTTCACCGCGTCCGGCAGCTCGCCCTCGCGGGCGGCGTCGATCATCTCGCGGGCGGGCTCGGGGATCTCCATGCCGTACTGCTCGAACTTCTGCTCGACCCAGCGGCCGATCTGGCGGGGGTCGCGGTACTCCTCAGGGCTGCGGGGCGGGCGCCCGAACTCCTCCTTCACCTGCGAGGCGCTGCGGCCGACGGCGAAGCGCGAGAGGGCGCGGGCGGTCTTGCCGCCGCAGTGCTGGCAGGCGGGGGCGCGCTCGGCATCGGCCGAGCGGAAGAACTGGCTCGTCAGGCGGCCGCAGGCGGCGCACTTGTACTCGTAGATGGGCATGGCTGGGGGCAGTGTAGCGATCTGGCGTCGGCGAGAGCCGGCTGCGCGTCGCTGCCGATGTTGGATGTTCGAAGTTGGATCTTGGAGAGCAGCGAGACGCCATTCCGGCGTGATGCGCGGTTCGTGAACGGGAGTGCACCTTCACGCACGCGTAAGGGTGGGATAGGATGGGGCCATCCCCCGTCCGCGCGCCCGTCTCGAGGTCCCATGACTGCCACCGCACAGCCGACCGCGACGCCGTACCGGCGGCGGGGCGGCCTGCGCGGCTATGCGGTGCAGACGTTCTCGTCGCTGGGCATCGCCGACTTCCGGGTCCTCTGGTTCGGGAACATCGGCACGATGCTCGGGCAGTGGATCCAGTTCGCCGCCCAGGGCTACCTCGTCTTCCATATCAGCGGCTCACCGTTCCAGGTGGGCGTCGTCGGCTTCATCCGAGGCATCGCCGCGGTGGTCGTGTCGCCGTTCGCCGGCACCGTCACCGACCGCTTCAGCCGGCGCTCGGTGCTGATGGTGATGACGTCCGTGAGCGCGACGGTCGCGGTCGTCGTGGCGATGCTCATCATCACCGACGTGATCAACGTCTGGATGCTGTACCCGCTGGCGATGCTGGAGGGGCTGGGCGACGCGATCAACCAGCCGGCGCGGCAGGTGATGATCTACGACGTCGTCGGGCCGGAGGACCTGCCGAACGCGGTGGCGGTGAACTCGCTCGGCTCGAACACGATGCGCATCGTGGGGCCCTCGCTGGCCGGGGCGCTGATCGGCGGCGTGGGGATCCAGGCGGCGTTCATCGTGCAGGCCGCGGCGTACGTCGTCTCGGTGTTCTTCACCTCCCGGATCAAGACGAAGGGCATGCCGGTGCGATCGGGAGTGACGACCTCGGTGCTGCGGAGCATGTCCGACGGCCTCGCCTACGCGCGGGGCCATCGCGACGTGCTGCTGCTGGTGGTGATGGCGGGCTTGCCGAGCCTGCTCGTCTACCCGTACGTGCAGTTCATCCCGGTGTTCGCGTCGGACGTGCTGCACGTCGGGTCGGTTGGCTTCGGCTTCCTGGCATCGGCCGTGGGCTACGGCTCGATCATCGGGGCGCTGATCGCGGCGAACTTCACCGGCATCCGGAAGCGCGGGCAGATCCTCGTGTGGACGACGTTCGTGTACATGGCGCTGGTGACGGCGTTCGCGCTGTCGCGCAACTACCCGCTGTCGTTCTCGCTGCTCGTCGTGGCGGGGATCGCGAACTCGATCTACCTGATGTTCAACCAGGTGATGGTCCAGCTGACGGTCGACGACGAGTACCGCGGGCGGGTGATGTCGCTCTACGTGATGGTGCAGGGCGTGACGCCGTTCTCGGCGCTGCTGATGGGCGCGCTGATCGACATGTTCGGCGCGCAGGCGACGGTCGCCTGCTTCACCGGCCTCGCCGCCGCTATCGTGCTGGTGATTGGGCTGACGAGCCAGCGGCTGCGAGAGATCTGATCCCGATCGCGAGGTGATCGCGCAGAGCGATGCCCGTTACGCCGCTGTTATGCGCGCATGGTAGGCTTGGAACCAAGCCCACCACGCACAAACGGACGGAGAGACGACAATGGTCACTGCGACACAACCACGCACACAGACGTGCCTGAAGCACGCGCAGGCGAACGCGCTCGCGCTGTACCTCAACAGCAAGCGCTACCACTGGTTCACCTACGGGCCGCTGTTCCGCGACCTGCACCTGTTCTTCGACGAGCTGGCGAACGACGCCTTTGCGGAGGTGGACCCGCTGGGCGAGCGGCTGCGGATGCTCGGCGGCGACCCGCTTTCGACGCCTGAGGAGATCCGCCAGTGGGCGACCGTGCGCATCGCGGAGGGGAAGCCCGCGCCGCGCGAGATGCTCGAGGAGGCGCTCGCGAACGAGCGCCGCGTCGTCGGCGAGATGCGCGAGGCGGCGCGCATCGCAGACGAGGAGGGCGACCCGGGCACGAACGACCTGTTCTCGACGCTGGTGCAGACGCACGAGAAGCACGCCTGGTTCATCGAGGAGTTCCTGCGGCGGGACGACAGCATGCGGTGAGCGACCCCACCGCAGAGGCACAGAGGTCCATTGGAACGGTGTTCGAGCGCGGGCTTTCAGCCCGCGCTCTGCCGCGCTATGAGCGACGCGTGACGAAGTAGGACGCGATCTTGCGCAGCTCCGCCTCGCGCTGCGCGACGAGCCGGACGCCGGCGAGGCGCGCGAATGCGCGGTCCGCCCACGCGCGCGCGGCAGTGGCCGCGGCGTCGCGCGCGCCGGCGCGCTCGAGGATGGCGAGAATGTCGGCGACGGCCGCGTCGTCGGGGGGCGTTGCGTACAGGGCGGCGAGGCGCGCGGCGGCGTCGGGCGAGGCGTGCTCGCGGGCCCAGACGACCGGGAACGACTTCTTGCGCGCGCGGATGTCGTCGGCGACGGGCTTGCCGGTGTCGGCGGCCTCGCCCCAGATGCCGAGGACGTCGTCCTGGACCTGGAACGCCATGCCGAGCTCGCGGCCGCAGGCGTGCATCGCCTCAACGGCGGCGGCGTCAGCGCCCGCGGCAAGCGCGCCGAGCGCCATCGCCGCGCCGAGCAGCGCGGCGGTCTTGCCCGCGACCATCGCCTCGTATTCGGCGAGCGTGATCGACCGCCGCGCCTCGAACGTGAGGTCGAGGTGCTGGCCCTCGCAGAGGGCGATGCAGGCGTCGTCGAGCAGACGCACGGCAAGCAGCACGCGCTCGGGCGGGAGCGCGAGGTTGAGCAGCGTGCGGCGGGCGAGCGCGAAGAGGCCATCGCCGGCGTTGAGGGCGAGCGGCAGGCCGGCGGTGCGCCAGAGCGTCGGCCGGCCGTGGCGGGTGTCGCTTTGGTCCTCGATGTCGTCGTGGATGAGGCTGAAGTTGTGCACGAGCTCGACGGCGACGGCCGCCGGCGGCGCGGGCTCGGCGTCCCCGCCGAGCGCCTCGGCGACGAGGAGGCACATCACCGGGCGAAGCAGCTTGCCGGACGATGCGGCGGCGTCGTCGTCCCAGCCGAAGTGCTCGCGGACGAGCGCGCCGAAGCCGGGCGGCGCGGCATCGACGGCCTCGCGCAGGCCGCGCTCGACCGCCGGGCGGTAGCGGGCGACGACGTCCGCGACGGCTGCCGCGCCGTCATCGGCGGCCGGTGCGGTCAACGGTCGCCCTCGGTCGTCAGCTCGATCCGGTTGCCGAAGGGGTCGCGGAAGTCGAAGCGGCGCCGGCCGAAGATGGTGGGTTGGTCGCGGACATCGACGCCGGCCTGCCGCAGGTGCGCGCGCCAGGCATCGATATCGTCGACGATGAACGCCGGGTGGCGGTCGTCCGGCTCGGGCGCCGCCTCGCGCGCCTGGATGTGGAGCTCCGTCGCGCCGAGCGTGTACCAGATGCCGGGCCGGTCGAGTTCGGACGGCCGCGGCGTCTCCGTGAGACCGAGGACGCCGGTGTAGAACGTGCGCGCCTCCTCGAGGCGGGATGCGGGGACGGTAACCGCGACGTGCTGAAGACGTAGCAGCTTC
>Ga0070741_10014187_pt1 | contig 13847 bp, 17 predicted proteins | sample Coa_R1_4_FD_66440 | JGI IMG/M metagenome (GOLD analysis project Ga0070741, IMG submission 66440) | Surface soil microbial communities from Centralia Pennsylvania, which are recovering from an underground coalmine fire - Coalmine... | ecosystem: Environmental > Terrestrial > Soil > Unclassified ... | reverse complement strand
AAGAATTGAGAATGCGTGGGGGCTGGCTGATCTGCGCGGAGGCAGGGCCTCCTGGCGGCCAAAAAAGAGAGACCGGAAAACGGCTGTCCGCGGCCGCGCTAGAACGGGTTCAACCGCCTCAATACACCGCCAAAGACTCTGCCCGCATCAAACGCGCACTGCCGTCTCTGCTGGTCTTGAGTCGCGCTACCGCCCGTCGTTCTGCCCCTGGCAGCCGCGTGACATGATTCCACCGCATCGGTGACGGCGCCGGTAAAGCCTTCGCGGCGCGGCATCGGTTTGAACTCGGCATCGGAATATCCGGCGTAATACTGACCAACCGGCTTCAGCGGCAAATTGCTGCCGGGAGTTGCCATTATCACCTTTTTGTTTCTGTCAGCCATCGGAGAAACCTCTCAAAGAAGGAATAAGAATAACGTTTGATCGATAAATAATGTTTAATTCCAAACGCGCGTAACCGCATATACCCGCGGATCAACAGGTTACCCGGCACCTGCATGAGTGCTTCGCGAGCCATTAACCATCGGATCGGCCCCGCTCGGCAACAAGATGTCGGATGGATGGGCCGCCAGATGGAAACAGGGAAATGCCTTGCCCGCGCGAGGGTGCGGCCCCTTAGCCTCAAGGTTCAGCGTGAACGGCGTGGCGCTCTCCCGCTCTGTGCGCAAAGGGGCGTCATAGCATAGCCGAGACGCAGACGCTGCCGCGCGGCGTGCCGGCGCTGCGCGACCGGCCGAACCGAGAAGGGCGGGCATCACCCAAGCCGCCGGATGGCGCCGGCGTTGTAGATGATGTCCTGAAAGCGCGCGCGGGGGCGTCTAGAAGGCAAGCACGCGGTCCTGTTCGATGGCGCGCTGAACCCGCGGCGACGGCGCTGGTTCCTCGATCACGTCCACCTGGCATCCGAGAATCTGCGAAAGCCGTTCGCGGATGCGATCCATGCGTTCGAGGTGTGCGAAGCCGCGGCGTCCCGGCGTCAGCGTGACGGCGAGATCCACGTCGGACCCGCGCGACGCTTCGTCCCGCGCCGTCGAGCCGAACAGTGACAGGCGCACAATTCCGAGCTTGTTCAGCTCAGCCTTATGGCGCTTCAGGGTGGTGAGGATGAGGGTTCGCCGCATCCTGCTAAGATAATCAAAAGAACGGATCGATGGCAGTGCTGTCAGTATCGAGATGACACGGGCTTGGGTTCGCATCCGAAATCCAGGTGCAGCGCGGTCGGCGATTCGCACCGGGAACCACCTTTGCCGGCCACGACACTTCCGTGCCTTTCTGGATGCTGCACAGCGCCGACATCTGTCGAGGGTAAGGTGGTCATGGGCAAGCCCCTCCTCTGCCGCCCAGGCTCGGGATGGCACAAGCGATCAGCTGGATAGAAGCTGGCCTCGTCGGCGGCGGAGTGGGCGAGCTGCATGATGTGCATTCGAACGCCTGGTGTTCAATGCCTGCTTTCGGAGCCGCCCCTCACGCCGTGCCGGGGGCGGCGACGACAAGCAGCTCCTGCGGCCTGCTTTTGGTGAGCCCCGAGAATCGTTGGGCCTATCTGCGATGCCTTCGAGGTCTTTGAAGGTAGCAGCGCCACGAATGCGGTCTCGGCGAGCCCACTGGTCAGGGCAACGTCGACATCGCCGAGGTCGGCTCGTGTTCCGGCTTCGCGGGCATCGGAGCAGCACGAATAGCCACGGGATCTCGGCATTCGCGCTATTGCTCCGAGAGCACTTGGTAGAAGTAGTAGCCCGGCGTCACCGCATTGCTGTTGTCGATGCAGCCGGCGAGCCTGCCGCCGTAGGCGACGTTGAGGCCGGCAGACCAGGCGCTCATATTCGTTGTGTTGTCGAGAGCGCCGATATCCCCGGTCGCGGTAGCGCCGATCCCCAGCAATAGATTGACCTGGTCGCACAGCCCCTGGCTCACCTTGAGCAGGGCAAGGCGCTCGAGGCTGGGGCCGCCGACATTGGTGACGGGGCCCCAGGTGAAGATCCAGGCATCGGAGCCGGGCGAAGCCGCAAGCATCGTAGACGGTGCCACGAGCCCGCCGCCCTGGGATGAAAACAGCGCAAGGTTTCCGGTTGTGTTTTGCGTGTTGACATCGACGCTGGCGGCGGCCGCACCGAGCGCAACAATGCGGGTCATGCCGGAGCGCAGGCCCTGGCCGATCTGGATGATGGATGCCGCATGTGTGCGGTTGGCCTCCTCGCCGGCCGTCACGGCGAACATGTTGGAGCCGGCAGCGATGGCCATGGCGAGGATAGCCAGGATCGCTATCACGAACAGGATGGGCCCGATGGCCATGCCGGAGGCAGGAGGAATGCGCCCATGGGCCTCGACAGGGGGTTGGTCCCGGCAGCAGTAGGAAGCTTGAATGATCGCGCTCATGGACTTCGAAGTGAGGGTGGGAATCGTGCAGAGAAGCGGTTGGCATCGCCGAGGCGGCGGTCGTCGGCGTCGTCGCGCTCGAGAAGGATGATGCGGCCATCGAGGGGGATGAGGTCGAGAATGATGGTGAGCCCCGCGCCCTCGTCGTGGGGATAGGCGGCGCCGATTCTTCTCCAGTGCGCGCGCCCAAGGCCTTTGTGCCGCTTTGCCGAGTAGGCAATGAGAACCGGATCATTCATGGCGAGCCCCGTGCCGGCTCCACCTCGAACGACCGGCGTTGGACCTGGGAGACAGGGAGGATTGGGCATCTCGGCAGGTTCATTCGGCGAGCCGGGTTGCCTGCATCCGTGACCGGTCGGCTTCGTTGTAGTAGACGCTGGCCTGCTGCACGGACTTGTGGCGCGACTGCTGCATGGCTTCGAGCAACGGGACGCGCTGCCGCGCCGCCTCGGTGAGATAGCCCGAGCGCAGGCCGTGAGCGCTGTAGAGGCGGGCGTCGAGGCCCGCGAGGAGGCAGCGCCGCTTGACAATGACGTTGACGGCCTCGGGCGTGAGCGCACCCTCTCCTATCGTGCCCCAGCGATCGATGGAGCGGAAGACGGGTCCGGTCGTGATGCTGGCGCGCTCGAGCCAGGCAGAAAGGGCTTCGGCGGTCCGGCCGACGGCGAGCACGGTTCCCGCCGCTATGCCATCTTCAGTCTTGGTGCGTCCGAGCTCAATGGCATAGCACGGCGCCTTGGCGGAATTCTCGTCGTTGGGGTCGATCGGGGTTGGCTCCTCCTTGCGGATCTGCTCGCAACGCAGGTGGGCAATTTCGGAGCGGCGCCGGCCGCCGGAGGCGAAGCCTACGAGGAGGATGGCGCGGTCGCGAAGATCGGCGAGATCGCCGCGCCAGCACGTCTTGACCAGCTGGTCGATGACGTCACGGGTGAGCGCACGCGGGCTCTTGCGTCGAACCGGACGGAATTGCGAGCGGATTGCGGCTTTCAGGGCGGTCTTCACATGGGGATCGGCAAAAGGCCCGACGAGTCCGCGCCAGCGGTGCAATGTCGACCAGAGCGCCAGGCGCCGGCGCACGGTCGCGGGCGCGTGCGGCCGTCCGTGCCGCAGCAGCCCGTCGCCCATCAGAGCCGCCTTGACGTCCTCCGGCATGCCGTGGGCAGCGTCGTCGGCGCGCTTGGCCGGATCCCACAGATGGTGCGCGATGAATTTGAGGAGCAGCGGCTGTGGCGCGGGCCAGGGCGGCGGCTCGCCGGTCGCAGCCCGCGCCCACGCGTCGATATAGGCGAGATCCGAGGTCATGGCGCGCAGCGTGTTGGCGCCGAGGCCCTGCTCGACGAGATGTTTCAGCGTGGCGATGTCATCTTCGGTCAACAGGTTGGCGAGCTTGTCGCGGTCAGCGGGCGCAAGAACGGCGGCGAGCGTGTCGAGGCTGTTGGCGCGGGCGACGGAGCCGAGAGAGAGCGATGGAAGAGTCACGGCAATTGGCGTGTGGGAACAGTGAAGGTGAGGCTAGGTCCAGCCGGAATCCTGGTGCAAGCGCGATCCGCGCTCCCCCCATACGAGGGCCTCTTGGGCCGCGTACCGGGGCGCCACGGGCAAGGACTGACATGCGGTGGGCGACGCATTACGGCGGTTCCACTCCTGCATCGGCCAAGGCGTTGCCGATCCTGTTGATGGCCTGGATCATGAGATCGCGCTCGGTGCCGTCGTCTGAGGTGTCGGTGAGGATGCTGGCATGGGCTCCATTGAACCGCCTGGCGAGGCGGGCGAGTGCCTCGGCCTGCCTCGGCTTGAGGATAAGCTGGACGGCGATGGTTGGAGATTCCTCTGGCTCGATCAGTGGCGATCGGGCCTTTGGGAAATCGGGACGGCGCGACGTCAGTTGGATGTCCTTGCTCATGTTTCAGCGATACTCAGTCTGCTTTCAATGCGATCGAGACGGACCGTCAGCGCTGCAACCTGGGCCTCGAGCCTCAGGCTATCGCCGTGGAAGTTGTGGAGATCTTCACGAAGGCGCAATTGTCCGTGCGCAATATCCCTGAGCAGCGTCTCGTGCCGATCGGCGCGTGATTGAAGGTCTTTCAATATCTCGTGCATCAATTCGTTGGTTACTTCTGTCATACTGTGCCTTCCGCTGTGGCGGTCGCAGATCCATACTGGTCTTTCAGGCGTTTCCGTCGCGTCATTCTCTCGACCCCAAAAAGACGCCGCAGAAGTGATCGTTGGTACGCCTGGGCTTGGCGATCTCGTGACGATGTATGTTGGCCAGCAATTTGAGCTCGCCGATATCGAGCTGCATGTTGTGGGTGCGATCATCGATGCGGCGGAGATATTCTAGGACGATGTCTTTGGGTTGCTCGCTCATAAAGATATAATACAATGAAAATGTTCGAGAGTTCAAATAATTTCATCACTTCCGATAAAGGCTAGTTATCGGAAGTGACGCGCTGTGCCTATTAGCGCATCCGTCATCAAACTTATTGCCTCGTTTGGTTCGATATGCGATAATAATACATGATATTATGCATGCTTACGATATTCCAGAAAACATCCCGTTTGCGAGCCTGATGAGCCGCCTTGTCGAGGTGGCGGAGAGCCTGGCGCGGCTCGATGAGCGGGTGAAGGCCCGCGGTTTCGGCGAGGGGGTGGCGGCCCGCCTTCTCTACCATGAGGCCTGCGCGTCGCGGCTGGCCGAGGGAGAGCTCATCCATCTCGAGGATCTCGTGCTTCTGGACGGAGGGGCGTACGATGGGCCGATGTCGCCCGAACTCTCGAGCGGCTGGGAGACCTTGCGGGTGTGGAGGAAGGCGCTCGCGGGCGATGCCGGCGAGCTGCTGCGGGCGGAGCGCCCGGGTGAAGCCGATGCCGCTGCGTTGAAGGTCGTGGCGGCGCCGGACTATTTCTTCGATCCGAACTGGGATGAGCCTGGGCGGCTGGCAGCGTGGCGTGACGTGCTTCGCAAAAGCGCGGCCTACCCTTGCCTGCTGGCCGCCGGCCTGGTCTGGGACGCGTGGCTGACACTGATGCCGGAGCAGCGCGGGGCCTGGCGGGCATCGCTTTTGGCTGCCCTCACGCTTCGAGCGCGGGGCGCCACGTCGGCGCTGTTGTTGCCCCTCGATGTAGGCGTGCGTCACGGCCGCTATCGGCGGGCCAGTAGTCACGGCTGGGGGCTTCGCATGGCCGGCTTCCTGGAATGGGTGCTGGTGGCATCCCAGCAAAGCGGGAGGGAGCTCGATCGGCTCGCTCTGGCGCGGGAGATGCTGGCCCTGAAGCTGAAGGGCCGGCGGCAGGGATCGAAGCTGCCGGAGCTGGTCGATCTGCTGGTAAGCCGCCCTCTCGTATCGCTCCCCATGGCCGCGAAGGCGCTCGGCGTAAGCTGGACAGCGGCTGACAAGATGATGCGGCGGCTGGGGTCGATTCCCCGCGAGATGAGCGGCCGGCAGCGATACAAGGTGTGGGCGATCTAAGGATCGGATCTGCGTTATTCTGCGATGCCGGAATAGCGTTATTCTGTTATTCTAACATAATGCGTATTGTTCTGCCGAGTCGCATGCATTGCTTGATCCCGATTCCATATTTCTGTCATGCTGCAATTCACGCTTACGGTTATCCGGTCATTTTGTTTTTCGGTCATTCTGTTATCTCAGAGAGGACACGTGCACCCCTCCCCTTCTCCCAGCATCATTGCGTTCGTGAGCCAGACGGGCAATGTCATGAAGACGACGCTGGCGGCGGCGGTGGCGGTAGCGCTCGGCGAAGCGGGCATACCGACCGTTGCCATTGATCTTGACCGGGAGCATCGGGCGCTGGGGGCGTCTCTCGAGACCTGGGCGGCGGATCGGCGCGTGCGGCATCCTGAGCGGGTGCAGATCGAGGTCGAGGCGGCGGAAACGGCGGAGGAGGCCCTCCAGCTGGCCAGGCGCTCAGGGCGCGAGATGGCCATCATCGACTGCCCGTCGCGGGCGACGGCGGCGACCGCGCTCATTGCGGGGGCCGCCGATTTCGTGGTGATGCCGCTGGTGCCGGGCGTCAAGGACGCAGCGCTGACGGTGGTGACCGTCGGGCGCATCATCATGGCCGGGGTCAGGGCCGACCGGTTGGCGGTGATCCTGACGCGGGTGAGCACGGAGGCTGAGGCGCGCGACCATCACGCGTGGCTGCGCGCAACGCCCGTGTGCGGGCAGGAAATCCGCGTCATCGATGCCGTGGTGCCCGAGCGCACGGCCTATCGCAATGCCATCGGCAAGGGTCTCACCATCCTGGAGGCGCAGCCGGTCTCGGTGCGTCGCGATGCGCGGGCGGCCGTCAATGGCATCATCGAAGCGTACATGGAAGCCAGCGGGGCGTCCGGCGGGCGCGAGACTGCACAGAGGGGGGCGGCATAATGGCGGGCAAGGCGGGACACGGCGGCTCAGGAAACGCCGCTGAGAAGCTGAAATTGACGCGGGCGATGCCGGTATTCCCGGCTGTCATGCCCTTGCCGGAGGAGGGAGCGCCAGCCGTCGCAGCCGTCAGCGCCCCGAAGAGGGGCGCCTTGCGGCGCGCCTACCGGATCTCGACCTATCTCAGCGATGAGGCCGGTGCGCGGCTCAACCGGCTGGTTGCGCATTTCAAGGCGACGCACGGGCGCCGGTGCGGCGCGCCGGACGTGCTGGAGCGCGCGCTTGTGGCGCTCGAGCGGGAGCTCGGTCTGGGTTGATGAGGCTCAGCCGACAGACTTCTGTCAGTCTGTCATAACAGCTTGAGCAGCCGTGAAATGGTCGGTGTCGGCATTTGCCCTGTGATCTTTTTCAAACCCCATTCCAAAAAGATCGCGTCGATGATCGGGCAGGCTCCTGGGCGGGGTTAAACAGTTAAACAAGGTTAGAGATGTTAGCCGTCGCGCGAGCGCCGGGAAGCCTTTGACTCTCATCCACAATCAATTGGGGCCGGTCGCCGGAGGTGCAAAGAGCGGTCGGCAAAGGTGCGAAAGCGGGTCGGCAAAGGTGCGAGACTTGGTCGCCGAAGGTGCGAAGCGGCGTGGGGAGGTTTCAAGGACTTGGACTCGGATGGCGGTCGCCCAAGGTGCGAAAGGGTCGGCGATAGTGCGAATCGGACTTGGTGCGACGCGGGCGGCGATGCCAGGCTCGAGGGGTGACGCCTCCCTATCTGCCTGAACGCCATCCGATGCGGGACTTCTTCGTGCTCGATACGCTCGATGTGGTGCCGCGTGCGGATATGGCGTCGATGGAGCACCCGGTCTTTTCGTTGTCCACGAATGCGGACCGCACTCCCATCAGGTACGAGAACGGAGGCGTGCGGGTGGAGATCATCCCGAGCGCCATCGGGCTGCCGACGGTGTTCGACAAGGACATTCTCATCTACTGCATCTCGAAGCTGGTGCAGATGAAGAACGAGGGCCGTCCGATCGGTCCGTGCGTCAGGCTGACGACCCATGACATGCTGGTCGAGACCAACCGGCCGACCAACAATCTGGGCTACGAGCGGCTGCTGCCGGCGCTCAACCGGCTGCGTGGCGTCGTCATCAACACGACGATTCGGACCGCCAACGAAATGACCACGCGCGGCTTCGGGCTGATCGACGAGTTCGAATACAACCGCAAGGGCTCGATGTTCGCCGAGCGGCTGCGCTACCTGGAGATCCGCCTGTCGGAATGGCTGTACCGGGCCATTGAGGCGGCGGAGGTGCTGCCCATCAGCCGGGAATATTTCCGGCTGCGCAGGCCGATCGACCGCCGGCTCTACGAGATCGCGCGCAAGCACTGCGGCCGCCAGGCGTCGTGGCGGATCGGCACCGAGCTGCTGCAGAAGAAGTGCGGCTCGCGTCAGAAGGCGAAGCACTTCGCTGCGCATCTGCGCGAAGTCGTCCGGTCGAACCACCTGCCGGACTATACCGTCTCGCTCGATGACGGGCAGGCTGTCTTTCATCGCCGTCCGCAGGCCCGGCGGGAAGCAGGCCCGGTTGTGCTGCCGAGCAGCAGGTCGGACAGCCATGCACCCGCGCAGGTGAGCAGCGTCGCCATGGAGCAGCTGAGCGAGGTGGCGCCGGGATGGGACCGCTATGCGCTGGAGGCGATGTATCTGGCCTGGGTCCAGGGCAAGGAGGCAGCCCGCAACGAGGATGCGCGTTTCCTCGCCTGGGCCAAGAGCTTCACCAAGGGCAGGCCGCCGGGGTGAGGTCGGCTCCCTGGGCCTTCGGCGGAGAGTCCAGTGGGGCGGGCGAGGCAGGCACTCGACTTGATAGCTGGCAGTTGCGCGAATCTCCCGGTCGATTCTTGGCGAGAGCATAGGCGCATTGAAACGTATGTGTCTCTGTGCTATATGTCTCTGTGCGGGGAACGGTTGTGAGGGTATTCACCACCAAGGCGTTCGGCAGGTTTCAACGGCGGGAGCGGATCAGCGATGTGGCTCCGTGCGAAGCCGTCGCTCGCGCCGAACGCGGACTGGTGGATGCGGACCTTGGGCGCGGGCTCATCAAGCAGCGGGTAGCGCGCCCTGGCCAGGGGCGGAGCGGCGGGTATCGGACGATCATCGCCTACCGCAGCGCGAAACGTGCCGTGTTCGTCTATGGATTCGCCAAGAGCCGGAAGGCGAACATAGCCAACGAGGATCTGCGTGACCTGGCGGACTACGCGGCGCTGCTGCTGGGCCTCGATGATGGTGCCATTGAGACGATGCTGACCGGCGACGAATTGAAGGAGGTGATCTGCGATGGCGAAGCGTAAGTATCGCAGCGAGATTGCCGAAGCGGTGCATGAAGGTGTGCGCGGCATGCACAAGCTCCGGCTCGTCGACAAGAAGACGATGCGCGAGTTCGACCTGCGCTGCCTGACGGCGGTCGAGCACATGACGGGCGAGGATATTCAGGCGTTGCGCGAGCGTGAGGGGGTGAGCCAGGCGGTGCTCGCCCGCTGCCTCAACGTGACGACGAACTATGTCAGCCAGCTCGAGCGCGGCGCCAAGCGGCCGCGCGGGGCGACGTTGAAGCTCTTGTCTCTCATCAAGAGCAAAGGGCTCGAGGCTGTTCTGTAGCTGTGCCGGTAGTGATGAACGAAAAGCGCCATTGCCAGCTGATCGAGCTTGAAGAGATCGTCGGCAACGAGTTCTACAACGCCAAAATCCAGAATTGGGGCCGGGAGGCCTGTTCGAGGGCGAAGGGCGGTCCTTTCGCTATCCGCTCATCCTCCGCGATCGACAGAGCACGGCGGTCGACGCGGCGCCAGGCGACATCAAGAATTTCGCAGAGCGTGGCGTCCTCGAGAAGACGAGGGCGGTGCACAGAGCACCAGCTACCGGCTCGGCCGAGGCCGCCTTACGTGCCGCTTCCCTGACAGCCGATGTTGAGCGCACCATCTTTTTGGCAGCCGTCCTGATTCTGGGGATCCTGATCGCTCACCGGCTTGCGCTGGTTGGTTTCTTGGGTTTCCTGGGTCCGGCCAATCGAGCCGCGGCCGTTCTTGGGGCGTGTCCACGCGCCGCCGCCGGCACCGGGGCCGGAAACCGTGCCGCCGCTTTCCGCATCCATGTTGGCGAGAGCCTGCGCGATGGTCTGGGAGTTTTCCTGCATGCCGCCGCAGACCGGCTTTCCGTCAATGTTGGTTTCGCAGGCATTGCGCTGGTTGTTGCCCTGGCCGCCGCTCGGCGTTCGGATGGGCGCCGAGTTCATGATCGGGCCAAGGTCGAAATCGGCCTGAAGGAGGTTTCCAACGCCACCCCTCGAGCGGACGGGCGGATGGAAGAAAACCACCGGCTGATAGAAAGCTTTGATCGAGCTTGCCGGCGTGGGCTGGTACACGGCTTCAATGAAATGCGGATGCGCATCGTCACCCGGAACATAAACAACAGCCTGCACTGAAGGATCGGTGATTGCGATGGCGCAGGAACGGGTGGGAGCTTGCTCAACCGGCTCCAGCGCCGCAATGCGGTCGGCCTTGGGCGGTAATGCGTCTGCTGTCGAACTATTGGTGCAACCGGGGGCGCCATCAAGGTTGCCGACACCGCCGCGCGTAGCACAGTCGTCCTGGCGCGCGTACTGATCCGTCACGGCGTCTTCGGTGTCCTTGACCTCCTGGTCGTAGCCCTTGTCCGTGATCTGGATATAGTTATTTAGCTCCTGGTCGGGGTAATCGTCCGCAGCGGCGGGTGCCGCAATCAAAAAGCGGGAAAGCAGCAGGCCCGTGGCGGTAATGAAGGCTGCGGATAGGGCGCGCATAAATCCAATTTGTTATTATAAATTACATGGAGCATATACTCGCATAATTAATATATTATTGATATCCAATATTAACGGCAAGCCCTTTTTGTCCATTGATGGAGATTTCAATCAGGCGATCGTTAGCGATTTCATATGTGGATTCCGGCGAAGGCGGACAGTGAAGCCGGTCGATTGCGGACGTGTAGATAGGCACCCCGCCAGGTCGCGACCTGGCTTTGTTCACGGCTTGGATGCTTCGATCAGACTCATGTAGGAACGCGTCGGGACAACCCGGGTCAGCGAAAGGCCGGCATTTGCCAGTAGCTGCTGATGCTCCACCTCAGTTCGTTCAAGGCCGCCCGCCGTGACCATCATATTGATGTCGAATAGCTTCGCTTCGGAGGCCGAGTGTCCTTGAGGGACGATGCGCTCCACAACCAGAAGACGACCGTTGGGGGGCATTGCGGCACTTATGGACCTTAGAATGCGAATCGCATCGTCGTCCTGCCAGTTGTGAATGATGCTCTTGAGTAGATAGATGTCGCCGCCCTCGGGAACACTCTGAAAGAAATCACCAGCCTCGAACGCGATGCGAGCCTCCAACTGCGCGTTGCGAATCCCTGCAAGCGCGTCTTCGCTTGGTTTTGCGAGATCAAAAACGATCCCGGACAAGCTCGGGTAGATCTTCAGCAGAACCATCACGAGGCTGCCGTGACCTCCCCCGACATCCACCACACGTCGCGCCTGCGAGAAGTCATACGCGTCGACAACCGCCGCCAACTCTTGCTCGGTGAAGTCGGTCATCATGTCGTGAAAGACCGGTCCTAGAACGGGACTTTCAGATATGTAATCGTAGAACGACCGCCCATACTGCAGGTCGAAAGCAGAGCGTCCTGTGCGCACAACCTCGGAAAGCAGGGCATACGATTCCAAGACGAGTGGATTGCCGTAAAACAGAGCAGTATTGCGCAATGATCCGCGGCTGTCCCCACAGAGTAATCGCGACCTAGCGGTCAGAGCCAATCCACCATGGGCATCTATGTCGAAGAGCCCCACGCTTACGAGCGTTCGCAATAGTCGACTGACCATTCTTCCTGGCGCACCGAGGCGTTGCGCAATGTCTTCGGGGCGATTGACACCCTGAGCGACCAGATCCGGAAGCCTAAGTTCCGCCGCTGCGTGAACGAGCACGGTTGTTCGGAACCCCATGATCATCTGACGCAAGCTGATGAACGCCTCGTCTTGCGGAGGATGTGACTGGGCGGAAGTGGGCATGGCGAAGGTTCCCCCGTGCTTGCGGCGAGCATCGGGCATTCTATGCCATCCGCTCGCTCTTCGCCTCTTAGCGGGCATTAGCCGCTGACTATCTCACCCGATGGAGGGGCAAAATTGGACTCCAACCTGTATAGCAGCCTCCGTGTTGAGCCCGTGCGCCCCTGTCATCGCTGCGGCGCCGACCTCTGTCTCTTCGCGCTAGGTTTCGCAAATGACCGCCATTTTGTCACTCAAACCTTGATTGATTGACAGAATCCTGCCAGATTGACAGTCAAATGGCATCGGGTGACAGTTTGACTGACAGGATGGCGGTTGTGGCGAGCGCACGGGAGGAGGCGGATTTCGCGGCGCTTCGCAATGTGCTCGCGCAGTTTCCCGATGGTGCGTCCCTGGAGCAGGTCGCGGGCGCCGCCGCTCTGCCTGTCTCCCAGCGCACCCTCATCCGCCGCCTCGCGAAAATGGTCGAGGGCGGCCTCGTGCGCAAGGAGGGGGAATCCCGCGCGGCACGCTATGTCCTGATCCCCGATAAAGAAGCCCCGAAAGGCGCCACCCTGGTTCCGGCACAGCGCGATATGTTCGTGCCCGTGAGCAAGGCGGGAGCGGAGATATTGCAGCGGGTCACGCGGCCGGTGCAGGCCCGCAAGCCCGTAGGTTATAACCGCGCGTTCCTCTCCAGCTACCGGCCGAATCGTTCGCGCTATCTGACCGCTGTCGACAGGGCGCGGCTTGAGGCCGTCAGCAAGACCGTCGATGCAGCCGACCCGCGCGCCGGCACCTACGCGCAGCGCATCCTGAGCCGCCTTCTCATCGACCTGTCATGGAACTCGAGCCGCCTCGAGGGCAACACCTATTCCCTGCTCGATACGCAGCGCCTCATCGAGGCGGGCGAAGCGGCCGAGGGCAAGGATGCGACCGATACGCAGATGATCCTCAATCACAAGGCGGCGATCGAGTTCCTGGTTCAGTCGGCCGAGGACATCGCCTTCAACCGCTACACCATCCTCAACCTGCACGCCCTCCTGGCCGAGAACCTGCTGCCCGATCCGGCTGCCGCAGGCCGCGTCCGCCAGATCCCTGTCAACATCGGCAACTCGGTCTATCACCCGCTCGATATCCCGGCCGTCCTCAATGAATGCTTCGACGAGCTGCTGGCGAAGGCTCAGGCGATCGAGGATCCGTTCGAGCAGGCGTTCTTCGTCATGGTGCAGCTGCCCTATCTTCAGCCCTTCGAGGACGTGAACAAGCGGGTGTCGCGCCTGGCCGCCAACATTCCTCTCATTCGCCGCAACCTCGCGCCCATCGCATTCGTCGATGTGCCCGACGATACCTATACGCGGGGCATGCTCGGCGTGTACGAGCTGAACCGCGTCGATCTGCTGAAGGACGTGTTCCTCTGGGCCTATGAGCGCTCGGCGGCGCGTTATGCCGCCATCCGGCAGACCACCGGCGAGCCCGACCCGTTCCGCCTGCGCCACCGTCAGGCGCTCAAGCAGGTGGTCTCGGATGTGATCCTCGGGGCCATGGACAAGAAGGCGGCCGCGGCGCACATCGCCGACTGGTCGAGAAAGCATGTTCCCGAGGCGGAACGAGCACGGTTCGTCGAGGTCGCGGAAACTGATCTTCTTTCCATCCATGAGGGGAACTTCGCCCGCTACCAAATCCGGCCCAGCGAGTATCAGGCATGGCAGGCGGCGTGGCAGCAGACAGGCACACCCCGCAAACGAGGCATCGGTTCAAAGGCCAAGGCGCCGCGCAAAAAGTAGGATCGTATGAACGACGAGCCCTTGTCGAAACTGCGACCCTGAGTGCCAAATCGCGGTCGATTGCAAGTGGCTCAGCGGCCTTGGCACAGCTCAGCATCTGTGGTGGAGCTGACGGTAGGCATCGCAGTGCGCAGGCAGGGCAAGTTGCCGGGACTCGAATGCGAAAAGTGTTCCAGGATAAGCAGTTACGCTATGCGGGAAACCGCATGGCGGGCCAGTACTGCCAAAGCCGTTGC
>Ga0070741_10014186_pt1 | contig 13847 bp, 11 predicted proteins | sample Coa_R1_4_FD_66440 | JGI IMG/M metagenome (GOLD analysis project Ga0070741, IMG submission 66440) | Surface soil microbial communities from Centralia Pennsylvania, which are recovering from an underground coalmine fire - Coalmine... | ecosystem: Environmental > Terrestrial > Soil > Unclassified ... | reverse complement strand
TGCGAGGCCAGGAAATTGCCAGCGGTGGGCAATCCGAGGTTGCCGGGTAAGGCGAAGTAACGTCTCCAGGACGACCAACGCTCTCTTCCAGGCGCGGTCTGCCGCCGGCGGAAGAAGGGGCTGACCGCGATCACCGAATTCTCAATTCCGAACCGTTGTGTAAACCGCAGGGGATCTGCAATGAACCCACCGGCTGCGGTATTTTCGGCTGAGGGGAAGAAAGGCGTCAGCGTGAGGACACGCAGCCTCCGCGACGGGCGTAAGCCCGGCACTGTGGCAGCCGTAGACAGATCTGCAAGGGCCGTGCTCACGAGGCCCGCCTCGTTTGGCTGCGGTGGGCCATTTCCGTGAATGCCTCTCCCCACTGCGCCGCGATCACATTCCAGTCGTACTTTTGGCTGTGCGATCTCCCGGCCATGCCCAGCTGCCGCCTCAGTTCAGCGTTCTGGAGCAGCGCTTGAAGAAACTTGTAAAGCTCCTCGTCCGAGGACGCCTGATAGCCGGTCACGCCATGGACCACGGTTTCCGGCGCGTAGTTGCTGCGCACGATGACCGGCAGCCCACTGGCCGCTGCCTCCAGAATGACCTTCGGAGATCCTTCCCACGACGATGGGAACAGGAAGATATCGGCGCGCTGATACTCCTCTCGCAAGGCAGCCGGAGACAGAGGGCCGAGCAGGTGGGCATTGGTCAAGTTTTCCTGCGCGATACGCTGCTCGAGTTCCTGGCGTAACGGCCCTTCTCCCGCGATGCGGAAATCGGCTTCCGGAAAGCGCGCCGCCGCCGACAACAGGAACCCGGGTTGCTTGAAGCGCCGCAGCGACCCTGCAAAAAGCACCCGGGGCCGCGGATTCGGCGGGTGGCGCTCGCTTGGCGGAGCGAAGAACGAAGTATCCACCCCGGTGGGAATGATCTGGCTGATCAAACCGTACTCGCGCTCCAGGCTGCCCCGCACCGATGCCGAATTGCTGAACAGGTAATCGCAACGCAGGACGGTCTGCTCCCACAGGCGGACCGCCTCCGGCGCGATGCTGGGCTCGCTTCGGAGGTCCGCCTGCGACTCGATGGTTGCGACCGTGATCCGTGGGTCCCGCCATCTCCGGCGGAGGCCCAGGTAGCAGCGGCTCGCAGGAGAAGCTTTTACATAGAAGACCAGGTTGTGACTGCCAAACAGGAACTCCGAAAGGATGCGGAGTGTTTGCTTTTTCTGAGGAACGCGGACCAGGCGGGTATTCCTCCGCGACGCGATCCGCGGGTCCGGGTCATCCTGGACAAACATGCTGACGGTAAAGCAATCCGGATCGAGACGGCACACGATCTCCCGCGCATTGCTCATCTGTGCATTGAGCAGGCCCGCATCCGCAAAACTGTCCACAAGAACGCGAATGGGCATCATCGCGACTTCACCGCGACGGATGAGCAGAGGATCGCAGAGCTAGCTGGCTGCTGGATGCGCCCATTCTAGTCGAAGGTCACGCAAACGGGACGCATGCCGCCTGTCGAAATCCCGTGACTGATGAGATTCCGCCACATGCCTTTTTGCGCACTCCAGCAGGCGTTTGCGGACAGGCTTTTCTGTGTCCACAGGCAAGGGGTTTCGCTCCGATGGGTCCGAGCGCAAATCGAATAGCTGCTCGGCGCCCGCAGCGAAATCAATCACGAGCTTGAAGTCGCCCTGTCGTACGGCCAGGATTCTTGCCCCGGCGCGGTTTTCGGGATGAAAGGGGTTGGTGCACCCGCGAACGCACTCCGTGATCACCGGCCGATCCGGCGCGGCGCGGCCTTCCACCAGAGGACGCAGGCTGCGTCCGCGAAAATCAGCAGGCGCGGGTATTTCCAGAAAATCCAGCAACGTGGGGGCCAGATCGAGCAAGCTGCAGGGCCGTTCAATTTCGAGTCTCGACTGTCCAGGGACCCTGGTCAGCAGCGGCACGTGAATCAATTCTTCAGCGAGTTTTTCCGGTGGATGGAAGCGGCCGTCGTGTTCGAGGAACTCCTCGCCGTGGTCAGCGGTCACCGCGAGCATACATTTGTCCCAAATGGTCAGCTCAATCAGTTGCTCGCAGAGTCTGCGGAGCTGCTCGTCGGCCCAGCGGATTCCCGCGTCGTATAGCCTTACAATGGCATCTTTCTTCTTCCCGAGCTGCCGCGGAGTCACATCTCCTCGCGCCCAGTACGAATTCAGATAACGGGCTTCCCGGGAGCTGACCTTCTCTCCCATTTGCCCCAGGGCCTGTGGCTTGGGGAAATAAGGGGAGTGCGGGTCCATGAGGTGCAACCACAGGAAGAACGGCGCTCTGGTGTTCTCCCTGAGCCAGGCAATTGCATGGTCCACGATAATGTCTGCGGCGGGAAACCTGCGAAGCGAATCGAGAGACTTCTCCTTCCCCCTCCGCAATCTCTGGCAGTACTCAAAATAGATTTCGTCGTAGGCCATTCCCAGCGGCCGGAATGTGTGACACGCCCACGACAGCCACTGATTGGCGCGGGTGCGCATGCGGTCGTCGGAGGATCCCGGATCCAGGCGCGGCACCTCAGTACCGGAGAAGTCGCGAAACACCTCGAAGCCCTGCTCGTAGCCAAAGCGCGCAGAAATGTAGGGATTGCCAGCGCTGAAGGCGGCTGTGCGGAAACCCGACTCCCGCAGGACCGAGGCAATGGTGTTCTCTTCCGGAGCGATCCCCAGCAGGTCGCGTCCCAACGCCAGCGGCGGTCGCGATGCCAGCAACCCCGGAAGGGAATAGTAAGTCGGGGAGCCCGTCGCAACAGCATTCTTGAAGACTGTGCTCTCCGCCGCCAGACAATCCAGGAACGGAGTCGTTGGGCGCGAGTAGCCGAGGAACCCGGCGTGGTCCGCGCGAAAGCAGTCTATGGTTACCAGAACCAGAGAACGAGGGGCACGCATCACCCTACCTCTTGGCAGGAAATGACCGAGCTGCATTCGTGCAGGTGAACGGGGACTGTCACTTGCGCCATCCGGCTGTCGAACGCGCCCCTGGTCACGATTTTGTAGAGGTCTTCATCGTGCACGTACAGCAGTTCCGGATACTTCGCTTCCAGGGCCGTGAGAAGCAAATCCAGCGCGGCGAGCGAAGGCGTGCGGAAATCTTTCAGAGTGGAATGGAAGTTGATGGAGTGAATGGAGACTACCAGCGGATAGCCCCGCGTAAAGCAAGCCTCGGCGATCTGCAGATACTTGGCTATATCCATTTCACGCTGGCTCGGTTCAAGATCAATGGTGCGGTACAAATGGAGGAGGCCGAAGTGGTCCACGTGAGGAGGCCGGAGCCCACTGTCGCTGCCGTTCTCGACCACGCGGATGCCGGCCTCGGCCCAGGCCCGGTGCGTGTCCCGGTTGGCTCGCCAGCCGGGGGCGCAGGCTGAGAGCGGCCGGGCCGCAAACAGCGCCGTCAGGTTATCGCATGCCTGGCGCACCAATGAGCGCTGCGCCTCCAGGGGCAGAAAGCCGGCCTCCGGCCTGGTAGGGTTCCAATACTCGTAGCCGATCCAGGGCATCCGCCAGTAGATATACGGCGTTTCTGCGCTCCACAATAAGCGCAGCAGAGCGGCGCGCTCACCCCCTTCGGCCAATGCGTTATTCACTGCTAACGGGCAAAAATGTGTGGTGCCGTGCAAACCCGGATAGAAGAGACCTCGACTGGCGCTGTCCTTGTAGGCCTCGAACAGTCCTGGGCGGGACCAACTTCCCGGCAACCCCTGGGCCAGCGGCAGGAGCTGGCACTGTCTGAAACCGGCTTTGCGCATCGCGGGAAAGTGCAGGTTCGCCGAGCAGAAGTTGGTCACCACGCACGGCGCGCGCCCGGTCGAGTCATGGTGCCTGCCCAGCAGCGCGGTCAATGCCGCCACATCTTCAGCCGTCTCCAGCGTGTAGAGATCGTACGGATGTTCGCCCAGACGCAGGCCACCGGCCCGCAGCTGCTCGAGTCCCTCGCGGTCCCGGACCCCAACTCTTCCCCAGTCGTCGCTGTGCAGCATTACCAGCGGACGAGAGAAGAACAGGCCCTGGAACTCCCGCTGCGGCCGGAACAGGTTTTTGATCAGATTCAGCAAGTAAACTGCCTTCCAGCTTTCAATGCCTAATCGGCTTACTTCACCGCCCGAACGCTGTAATTCACGGTGAACGGTCCCGCTATGTTTCCCACGACCGACTCCAGCGCCAAAGCAAGCACGTTGATCAGAGGGACCACCGAATAGCTCAAAACAAGGCGCAGCCCCTGAAACCGTGCTGACATATGGAGAAACACTGCCAACGTCCGCAGAAAACCGGCTCCGCTGCCGCCCTCGGGCACGACCTCGCACTCAGCGAAGCCGGCGAGTAACTGCCGCAAGCCAGCGGGGAAAAAGCGCCAGCGGTCCTGTTCCGACTCTTGCGGGAAAATGCTTGGGGCGCTCAGGAACAACACTCCTCTTGGACGCAGCACGCGGTGGATCTCGCGCACCACCAGCGCCGGATCGGTGGCGTACTCGAGCATCTGGGTGCACAACACCAGGTCGAACGACCCATTCGCAAAAGGCAGTTGCTCAGCCCGCGCGATTATGCTCACCAGGGCCGTGTAGCGCAAATCGACCGAACAGTAGCGATGAGCAAACCTCAGCAGCTCGCGGTACGGCTGCAACCTTCCTCCCACGTCCAGCACCCGGGCATTCTCGAAATCGGCTGTATTCAGCCAGGTCCGGAAGATCTCCCGCCGCCGCCGCATTACCATCCAGTTGGGATTGAAAATGCGCGGGTAAAGCCGTTGGCGGCTCGCCTGCTGTGCGGATTTCAAGTCTCCGGTCTCCCTCATGACCCTCAGATGTACCCCAGACCCTTGAGTCTCTCTTCGATGATCTTCTGCTCCTGTACATCCATCTCCCAGGTGTCGTCCCGGACCAGTTCCTCCAGAAGCGCTCGTACCATCTCAGGAAGGCTTCGAAAACGCCCCCTGAACTTTTGTTCCGCGGCCGCGCAGAGCTCCTCTGGCAAAGAGACAGTACGAAACGTGCTCATGCGATCACTGCTCCATTCTTGCGGAAGTTTCTGGTGAACTGGTCCCATAACGTTTGTTTGAGCTGCCGATCTTCCTCGTCCAGTCCAAGGAACAGCAGCGTTCCCAGGAAGCATGCATATGCGCAGATCAACCCGGCGCCGGCGATCTCCCATTGCGCATGCGTACCGTGAAACAGGCGGGGAAGAAACGCGACGGCCGCCACCGAAAGCAGCGACGCCGGAGCCAGCTTCAGATACCCTGCGTGATAGGGGAGCATGCCCAGGGTGCGGCGCAGAGCCAGCAAAGACCACACATTGGTGACGGTGACGGTGATGGCGCTTGCGAGAGCAGCTCCGGTGATGCCGAACCGCGGCACCAGCGCCAGGCTGAGAATGATCATGAGGACGGCGTTTGCGGCTTGAATCCTGGCGAGCCGCAACTGGTTGCCGGACATCAGCAGCAGGCACCCGACGGAGCCGACCGCGCAGCTCACCAGTTGTCCAGCGGTGCCGATCATCAGTACCCGGGCGCCCGCTTCAAAACCGGGCCCAAAAATGCCCATCAGGGTCCGCGCCAGGCATACCATGGCGATGGCCAGTGGAAGGGTCAGGATCAGGACCCACTTGGTTAGGGTCGAATACAGGTTTTGCAGCAGGAGCCGCCGCCCACTGGCGTGCAGTTCCGCAATTACTGGGGAAAAGATCTGATTGACCGACTGCAATGCGATGGGAACGAACGCGACCAACGCCATGGCAACCGCATAGATGCCCACCTGCCGCGGACGAAGGAAACAGCCCAGCACGATTTTGTCGGTCTGGCTGAGGAGGAAATCTACTCCGGTGAGGGCGAAGGCCACAGCCGAGAAGGCCACGACTTCCTTTTCCACCCGCGCTCGGCTGCGCACCAGCCGCGCGCCGCGTGGCGTCATCCTCCAGACTGAGATTCCCAGCAGTGCGAGAACAAGCGCGGCGCTGGCTACTTGGGCCGTCAGGTAGCCCCCCAGTCCCAATCCCAGGCTGATCAGGATTACCGAAAACACGATGTTGGCGGGAGTGCCGATGAAATGCGTGATGAGGGTCCGGCGCGCCACATCGCGGTATCCTGCCATGCATTGACCCAGGAAGTTGTTCAGCACGCCCAGCAGCATGATCGTTGTCAGCGGCCAAAAAAAGCCGCCAAGGGCAGGAGCGTGATAGAAACGTACCGCGATCCAGGGGCCCAGCATGAGAACTGCAGCGCCGAGCAACAAATTGCCTGCCGACAACAACGCGAAGCTGCCGCGCAGGAAGCTTCCCAGACGCTCGAAATCGCCGGTGCTGGAATATTCCGCGACAAACCGCGAGGCCGATGCCGGCAGACCAAATGCGTTGAACAGGCCAAGGAAGCCGACGATGCTCATCCCCAAGGTGTATAACCCCAACGCTTCCGCGCCGAGCACGCGTGCGAGATAGACCTTGAACAGGTAGCCTGCGGCAGCAGTGAGGATGGTCCCGAAAAAGTACACTGCGGCCTGCCGGGATATATTTCTGATGCGGTGCCCGAACTCTCCAGCCTGCCCCGGCGCGGGTGCCGCCGCGAGCTGTGGCGACTCCGGAATGTGTTGCGCAACACTCATGGTCCTTCAGGCGGCCGAGTCCATGCCCGTCTTACCGGGGCTAACTTCACCGGCAACTTTCGGAAGCGAGAATCTCTTCAGCAACCATTTCGCCCTGCGCCAGATTGAGGCGCGCGCCCCGTGCAAAATGCTTTCCCATTTAATGTGGAGCCCGGCGTTGCAGGCCCACAACTGTTTGCCCTGTGCACGCAAATTTGCAGCGATTCGCGATGCACACTGCGCCTCGTACCTCCGGCCTCGCTGCGAGACCGGAGTGAAGGGATCAATCAGGAGAACTGAATTGTCCGGCGGGAGTCCGGGCATCCGGAGACGAGAGGCTGGTACCGTCCAGCAGAAATGTACTGCCACAAAATCCCTGGTTGTCAGAACGAAGCCCCGCGTCCGTTCATCATCAAGTCTGGCCGCGCAGCGCCGCAGGTATTCCAGAGTCTCGGCGTCGTCCTCGTACTGCATGGCCGCTTCCGCCAGCAGGTTTAATGAAACCGGAAGCAGTTTCAGGTCAGGGTCAGGGTTGCCGATTTCGACAGGGACCTCGATGAAATGAGGGCCCGATCTTCCTGCCAGGCGATCAGCAAGCGGCGCGATGGAACGGCGGGCATTGGCAGCAAACTCTCCGCTCGCGATCTGGCCCTTGATCCTGCCGATTCCGGACCTCCATGCTCTCGCATGCCGCTCGATGCGCGGCGATCGCTTGGCCCACTGTGCCAGCTGAGTTCGGCAGACGCTGCGGGCAAACTCCGTCTTCGAGCAGCTCCCGGTGACATAAAGTGTTTGGCGTGCTCCCTGCGCATACCGGTGCTTGTAGTGCTCTTCGCCCAACCCGAGGTCCACGGAGTGAATTGCCGGGTCCTCCGCCGCCTGCAGGATGATTCGCGACAACAGATTTGAACCCGGAGAGAGTTGCCGGTGCTCCGGATTGAATGTCGGCTGATAGTAAAACCACTTGCCGGCAAAGCAGAAGCCGTAGTTCCAGGCAATGCTGCGTCCCCCGAACTTGAGAGTGCTCAGTGCGAGCCAGCCTTTTGGAGAAAGGAGATTCGCAAGATGCTGCAGGAAGCCGCGGCGATCGCTTCGGACCAGATTGCTGATTCGCCCGGTAGCCAGAAACCGGGCCACGTGAGCCATGGAGAAAGATGGAAATTCTTTCCTGAAATCATCTTCGCCGCAAGCATTTGCCAAAACCGGCTCTTCCAGCTTTCCCGCCAGCTTCTTCAGCCTGCGCCGGGCGGATTCCGCCGCTGCGTGCCGGTCGGCCTGAGAACGCAGGTCCACCTGAGCGCAAACATACGCTGGCCTGACAAAGACCGAATACCCGGAAACTTGTGCCGCCGCCTTTACTGCCGGAACCGAAGCGGAATCCGCCGGCAAATTGGCCAGGCGCAACCCGCGGACCCGCATGCGCCGGAGTTCGCCCATTACCAGGTAGAGAAAAATCTCGCGATCTGCCGCAGTGGAAACGAAGTCGCAATAATCCGCGGTCGTCGCCGTCAGGAAGGAAGCGTACCGGTCGGGATCAAGGTTGAGAGCCGCGATCCCGATGAGCTGATGCTGCCGGTGTCCGGCAAACAGCATCGGGCGCAACGAACGCCCGTAGGCTCGCAGGACCGCTTCCGCCCACTCCCATGTATAGAAAACTTCCGGGCACTGCGCCCCCAGGACCAAATCGTCCCATTGCTTGCGGAACTCAACGTCTTCTGGAATGCTCGAAAATACTCGCAGACGCACATCGCCGCCGGTGTCATAGGAAATGGCGGAGGCGGGCTGCGGCTGGACCGGGGTGAGGATTTCACTCATGCCGGCATCCCAGCCCAAAGCCGAAGGAACTTCCCGCGGACCGCGCCATGAAAGCCGGAAAGGTGCGCCTCTAACTCGGCGCAGCTCATTTCCGATGTAACGTGGATCCGGGGAAGGGAAAACTGTTCCGGCGGAGAGGACTCATCATTCATGAAGGCGCATTCGTAGCCTGCCCGGCTTGCCAGTTCCTGATCGCGGGCGGAGACGCTCTCGTCGTTCCCGAAGGGATAGGCCATGGCCCAGACTTCGCGACCCAGCAGTTTCTGCAACCGTGACCGGCTCTCGGATACCTCGAAGTAGGCCGTATCCCCGGACATTCGTGACAACATGGGGTGCGACAGCGTGTGCGCACCGATCGTGATACCCGCCCGGCCCAGCTCTTCAACATCGCTCGCGTTCAGCATGAAAAATCTGCGTCGCATCGGCTCGTTCTGAGAATATTCCGCCTGCCAATCCCGGGATATGCCAATCTGGATTCTCATCGCGTCCAGCGCCTCTGCCCGCGCGTGTTCTTCCAGCTTCGACAACCGCCGCATCAGCTCTCGCCAAAGGAATCTGATCTGCGAACTCCCGCGAGCGCGATAAGGATCCCGGCGCCAAGGGGCGCGCAGCTCCACCGCTGCCTTGGCCTGGATCAACCACAGATAAAGCTGTTCGTACCAGAGCATGGATCGGTCCTTCCGCGTGGATGCCCCGGTTACGAAGAACAACATCGGCACGTCCAACTCACGCAGGATGGGCAGCATATCGGTGAGAGTATTCAGCAGGCCGTCGTCACAGGTGAGCAGCACAGAGCGCGGCGGCAGGGAAACTCCGCCGGCCAGCCAGGCGCGAAACTGCTCAGGCGGAATGAGGCTGTATCTTGTCTTCAGCAGTTGGATTTGCGCACGAAACCCGCGGTCTGAGACGAGATGGCCATCCAGCGCAATGTCGCGTGGAGTGTATCCCTGCGGAAGGAGCCCGTGGTACGTAAGCACAGCCGGGGCCAGTTGCTTGCGGCGCCGAAAATACCCTGTCCGGCTCAGGCCGGGATAAACTACGCGCTTAAGCAAGGGGCTGAAGACTCTCATTCGCGCGCCGCCAGGGAATCGGAGGGTTGCGGCTCGACGCGCTTCTCTAGGCCAGCGATAGTCCATGGAGAGACCTGCTGCATCGCCTGTACTATTCGCTCCGCGCCGTGCCCATCTACGAGTCTCCGGCCCCGCTGAGACATTGCCTTTCTGCGCTCGGGTGAGATGATGAGCGTCCCCAGCGCCTGTGCGAGGCCGGCGGCCGAAATGTGGTCAAAGGGGACATGCACGGCAATTCCACGCCGGGCCAGTTGTTGGGCGATGGGGCGCTGGTTTTCGGCAATGTCAATCACGACCGGCGGAAGCCCCAGACAACACAGCTCCCAACAAGTGGAACCGGCGGTAGAAATCGCAATGTCGGCCCACATCATCAGACCGCTCAAGTCATGGACCCCGGTTTCGATCCGAACGCAGCTGCCGCAGGTCCCGCCCACTGCCTTCAGGTGCGGCACAGCGCCGCCCACAACGACCCTGGCTTCAACCGGGCAAGTAAGCTCCGCGATGGCCTGCACGATGGTGGGCAGCAGATTGCGTGGATCGCCTCCTCCGGTGGTTACGAGGACCCTGGTGGCTAATGCGGAAATCTCCCGCGCCGTCCCGCGCGTCGCGATGAACTCCCGCCGAATCAGGGCATAGCGCGGCCCGAGGAGAAGTCGGGCCTGCGGCTTTCGTTGCCTATACAAAGACGGCCCGGCATGGAGGTTCTGATTGAGAATAATGTCAGCAGCGCGATAGCCGGCATTTCCCAAGTCATCTACGATCATCAGCCCGCACGCTGGAAGTGAGACCTGCTGGTGATAATCCGCATCAAAGGCGTACCCATCGAGCACCAGCCACCGCGCCTGCCGATCGAGACACAGTTTTCTGGTTTCGCGGGCGTCTTCCGGACTGCCGCGCGGGGCCCGCACATGGACTACTTCAAAACCTTCGGCGCGGATCTTCTCCGACACAAACGAAGTCGTGGCCGCCATCAGAAAAGCGGCCTTCCCGCCGGCCTTGTGCCAGGCTTCCGCCAGGGCAAGGCAGCGCATGGCGTGTCCCGCGCCGATTTCCGCGCCGGCATCGGCGCGAATCAGCAGCGGCCCGCAACCTATTGTTTCTTCCACCATGCTCTATACCGCGGCTGCGACCTGGAGCGGCTCTCTCGAGAGCAATTGCTGGAACCTCTCCGGGCAAATCGGCGACCAAAGCGCCGAGGTGTCCGGCGGCGTGAATTTCTGCAACTTCCGGGGTATATCCAGGATGTCCTGAGGAGAGTCCAGCTTCGCTGCAGCGCCAAACCTGATCAATTGCCCGGCATATCCATAGTCTGAATACTCCAGCCAGTTGCAAATGAAGGCCGGAATTCCGCGCAGGGTGCAATCCACCGATGAAGTTGAAAGCACGGTGACCGCAAACCAGGTGTTGTTTAACAAAGCGTCGGTCGTCGGCCCTTCGATGAACCGCACGCGCTCGAACTGTGGGCGCGAAAGGACCGCCTTTGCCTGACGCCGGCGTTCGCGCAGGCTCTCGAAGGGATGCAGCTTGACCGCCAGCTCGCGGCCGTGTTCGGCAGCCACGTCCGCCAGCGGCGGAAGCACATCGCGATAGAACTCCATGCCTCGTCCTCCCAGCACTTCGTAGGGTTCGGAGAAAAAGACAACCGCCCGTTGCTCCGGCTCGGGAGGCCGGGCCGGGGCCGGCGGCCGCGCAGGCGCGCCTATCTCCACTAAGCTTCGTGAGTTCCGGCAGACCCGCAGCAGGTAATCCTGCTCCATCCTGCCCTTGGCGAGAAAAAGACAATCCTGCCGAGGACGCATTTGGTGCCTGCCATCGAGAGCGCCGTGATGGCACGCAATCGCCGGCAACCCACGCTGTCGCGCCAGCAGCAGCGGCAGGCGAGCTGTACTGTTTACGTCATCGGCGCACAGGACGGCCTGGACCGGCTCGCGCTCCAGGACCTCAAGCCACGCATTCCGGACCCTCAGGCCGTTTCGCAATGATTGCGGGAGCGAATCGTAAAGCCCGAGGCGAATCAGGCCTGCAACCGGTTCCACCTGCATCAGGTCCCGCTTCAGCCTGCTCCAGCGCTGCAGTAATGATTCAAGCTCCTCCGTATCAATCCTGCCGGTGGCGTACGACGCCAGCCTGGCGGCCCTTACATTTGCAGGAGGACTCGCGATCCAACCGCTCCGGCGCGTCGCTACCAGCAGAAACTGCGTCTCCGGCAGTCTTTCGGCATAAAGCAGCCCGGTACGCGCGACATTGATGTACGGCGAAGGCAGGAGAACGACGGGCGTGTCCGATCTTGCCGGACGGCGCGCCAACAGCCGGCGCACGCGATAGCCGGCGTCGTGCTTATCTGCGACTCCCTGGAGCAGGCGTGATGCCGGGACCCTGGAGAGCATCGCTGCATAATGCCGCAGCCCTCTCGATAGACGATTTCCGTCACTCGACAAGCAGGCAACGGGACGATTCAGGAGAAGTTCCAGAATTCGCGAGTGAAGGCCGCGCCGGGTCACCACGATTTCATCCCGGGGGTTGAGCGCGGCCACCAGCTTCTTCAGCTTCGCCCACTGCTCCAACTGAAAATGGAAATCAACCACGAACAAGTCCCACCAGTCGAGCCCGTGCCGGTCTGTCAAAAAACCCAGGCCACAGCCCAGGGCATCGCGCATCTGGTCGAAATCTGCGGCCTCGAGCCGGGGAAGAGGCTCGACCGGACCGCCGAGACGGGCGCTCCAGCGGCGGTAGGCAGATTGTCCGGCACGTCCCAGGTCCCATAACTGGTCCCAGACGACGTCCGGGCAGATGCGCGGGTCGAGATCGCCCTCAATCAGCAGAATGCGCAAAGGGCGCCTCCGCCTCTGCAAGGGCTCCCCAGGTCAGGGACTCGCCTGCCTCAAGGGACTGCGCCAGCCGTCGGCCCACCACAAGCGGGAGCTCGTAGGGCGCCACTGAATTCCGGGGCGCCGGGCGCAGCGCTTCGAGCATTTCCGGCTTCAGAGTGATACCTGCTGGCAAACTTTCAGCCGCACGCAAGCACCGCCGCTGCACGATCACGGTTTCCTGCTCGTTCGGCACCACCTCTTTTACGTAAGAGCCGAGCGCCAGTTCCAGTTCCCGCGTGCGATCAACCATCTCGCGCCAAGTCCGGGGATTCATCGAAAACGGATGGTCCGGTCCTTCGCGGCGATTATCGTCGGTGAAGTGCTTTTCGATCACGCGCGCACCCAGCGCAACCGCTCCCAGGGTTGTGGCATGGCCGGGCGTGTGGTCCGACAATCCAAGTACGGCAGACGGAAACAACCGCCGGTAGCTCTCCAGAACCCGCAGGTGAATGTGCCGAAAATTCTCTGTGCTTCCGGTGTAGTTGGTGTTGCACTGCATCAGCACCACTTGATCGTTGACCTTGAGAATCTCTTCCACCGCGCGGATAACATCGGAAATGTCGGATGCGCCCGTCGCCAACAGGACAGGTTTTCCTTTGGATGCGACCTTACGCAACATCTCCGGCCAGGTAATGTCCCCGGACCCGATCTTGTACAACTCGACGTAAGGGTCGAGCATGTCTACGGCTTCCAGATCGTACGGAGTGGAAAAGTAATCAATGCCGCAGGCTTCGCACTCCTGCTTGAGGATGGCCGTCCACTGCCAGGGCACGGTCGCGTCGTCGTAAACCTCAAAAACGCTCTTCTTCCACTGCGACTGGTGCGAGAGCTGCCCGCCCAGCACGCGAAAGCCGCGATCGCTCACGATCTTGGGCGCCCGGAAATTCTGGAACTTGGCGGCGTTTGCTCCGGCCTCGGCGCACAAGCGAATCAGGAGCCTGGCGCGATCGAGATCGCCGTCGTGATTGGATGCGATGTCGGCCACGAAGTAAGTAGGATGATCGGGACCGACCGTGTGCTTTCCGAGTTTCAGAGTCCTCATGTGCGTGCTCCAGATAAGCAATCTTGGGTCAACTGGTTCTCTCGAAATGAGCGCTGGGCACGAAACGCGCGCAGGCCGGCTTCGACTGTAGGCATCGCGTATCCGAGCTCCCGGGAAAGTTTCAACGTGCTTAGGGACGTGTCGCGTGGACGTGGAGCGCGCAGTTTTACAGCGGACATAAGCGTGGGTGTGACCTGCTCGGGGTCGAACTCGAACGCCTGCGCCAGGCGGCGGGCGAATTCGTACTTGCTGATCTTTTCCGATCCTGCAACGTGGTAAGTGCCTGCCAGGCCACGATCCAACATCGCCAGAATCGTATCCGCCAGATCGCTCGTCAGGATGGGGCAGAAATACACGTCAGTGAAGCCGGGGACGCGCCCGCCTGCGCCCAGCTCATTCAAAATCCATTCAGCGAGACTGCGCTTGCCCTGAAAGCTCCAGCCATAGAAAGTCACCCTCACGATA
>Ga0070741_10014185_pt1 | contig 13848 bp, 14 predicted proteins | sample Coa_R1_4_FD_66440 | JGI IMG/M metagenome (GOLD analysis project Ga0070741, IMG submission 66440) | Surface soil microbial communities from Centralia Pennsylvania, which are recovering from an underground coalmine fire - Coalmine... | ecosystem: Environmental > Terrestrial > Soil > Unclassified ... | reverse complement strand
GGGGTAGTCCACCGCGATATCAAACCAGCTAACCTCCTATTTGCAGGGAGCGATCATGTGCCTGTGGTGAAAGTGGGCGATTTTGGGATCGCCAAAGCGTTCGAGTTGGCGGGATTGAGTGGGATGACCCGGACGGGCGACATCATTGGCACCGCGCGCTACATGCCCCGGCAGTCGGTGATCGCCTTTAAGTATGCCCGACCCGCCGTCGATGTCTGGGCAATGGCTGCCTCGCTCTACGAGCTACTGACGGGAACCGTCCCACGCGACTTTCCACAGGGGTGTGAGCCATTCCTCGTCGTGCTCCACCAGGATGCTGTACCGATTCGCCGGCGTAACCCCAAGATTCCCCCTCGCCTGGCCGAGGTCATCGACCATGCCCTGCGCGACCGGCCAGCGATTGGCTATCAAACGGCGATGGAGTTCAAACGAGCGCTGGAAGGAGCCATGTGATGAATCATTGCCATTTGAGATTGAGGCAGGACTAGGAAGACTGCAAAAATCTATCACTAGGGATATTTGTTCCACTGTTGAGACGGAGTACTGCGAATAACAGTCATTAGTGGAATCGGAAAGACCCTTTTCCTTCCACTAACGCGTAAAAAATGAACGGCTACGACCCGAAACGCACTTCTACTAACAGATTGGGATCGCTTTTCGACCTCATTTTGAGTGGGATCGAGAACGAACATACCTAGTGATAGATTTTCGCAGTCTTTCTAGCCTTGCCTCTACCAGAGATTTCGGGCATTGTCAAGTCATAATTTTATGGGAATAATTTTATAACTTGGACAATAGCAAGAGTACAGAAAATTTGACCAGCTTTACCCCCAGATTTACAGCCAGTTGTAGGAATGACCACATCATCGCCTACGATTGGCGATGATGTGGTCCTGGATATGGTCCTGCGGCTGTGATCTCGCTACGAATCATGGCCAAGAGGGCTACGCAGCGATCCCTTCCAACTCGGCGCTGACAACCTGTCCTTCGGAGACAAGCAGAAGGGCCATAATGGACCCTCAAGTTAACTTGTTAACAACGACTCTGCTGGTAACTGGTTTCCAAAATCATAGAATTGTCAATTATTAAAATGCTTGACTTAATATACAACATCATATATAATACTAGCAATTTTCTGTATATTGATGCTATATATAGTGTATAGCTGTAGGAACAGAAAGGAAAGGAGACAAGTATGACGCCGTATCTGAAGAGAAGACGGCAGCAAGCGTTGTGGCAAGAATACCGAAAACGCCAGCCACGCTGGAGGTACTTCCAAGATGTGAAAAATGAGCAGCACGGGAACTTCCATTTCCACGACGATGGCTTAATTACGTTGCGGAAGCAAGGCAACTTATTGTTAGAGCTCTGCGGGTTAGAGCGCCTGTATTACCTTTCAGCCATCCAGTCGATAGAAGAACAGAAAGGAGGGAACTACTGTTGGCGAAAGTTTAATCGTGGCATACAGGAAATAATTGACGCTAAATTAGCTGAACTCGAACCTCTCATCGAGCAATTGGAATTAGAGCGGCCTTTATGGTCAAGCGAATTTCTCGTCAAACGCGAAAAGAATTGGTTCAAACGACAACGTGACATTCTGTAACCCTACTCCGACGCAGCCATCCGCACACCTGACACCAGGAGCCCAAGCTTGAGGCAAAACGTTGGGTACCCTGGACATAAGCAACGGGCGTGAAGAAAATGCAGCCTTTGACGGGGGCGGGTGAGCCCTTCGGGCCGAGAGCGCGGGTAAGAGGTATACTGGTGTGCAAACACTCCTCGCCCGCGCTCTCGCTCTGTCGAGTCTACCCACCCCCGTCAAAGGCTGCATTTTTAGCCCGACGCAATAGACAAGAGGCAGGCTATGCTCCTAGCCCTTCTCATGGTTAGGCTTGCTCCCTGGGCCAAGTCGCCCCGCTAAAGCTGGTCCTACTAGTAGTGCGGCCCAAGACAGCACTTGGCTATCCCGTGTGATCACATAGGCACAGAGTGCTCCTAATGTTACGACTACTGCGGCAACTAGGGACCAGTGCCTTAAAGACCAGGGTTTCTGCGGTTCGTCTTCTTTCATGCTTAAGATCATCCTCCTTTTGAAGTACACAAATCTATCGAAGGGCGAATGGTGCTCTTCGATCAGTAGAAAACTGGAGGAGGAACATAACTTGAGCAATTGTGTGAGGACACAATGTGGCAATAGATCAGTTCATCCTCGCTGTTAGCATATCCACATCTCCGCCGCCACCCTGCCAAGGTTTCGACTACCGAGATAGGACTTTACCAGAAAAGAGTATAGCACACATCCATAGAAGTCGTATAGATACTAGCTAATTTTAGCGGTAATATGATTACTAATACTCAATGCGATTCACTCCAACTGATTCACTCATAACCATTTACTCATACTTATGAGTACTTGACACAATATACTCACACATGTTATAAAGATGACAAATATTGTACTATAACGTACACTTTTCAAGAGAGCTAATGGTGAACTGACTCATCCTCGCTGTAGCATATAGCTTTGCAGTTGCCACCCTGCCAAATAAAGACGGCTGCTAAGACTATTTTACGCAGTAATTGTTTCAGTTCACCTTTTTTATTTTCGGATGCACCCGTTCAGGCTTGAGCATAAAAGAGTGCCTCTGGATGATCCAGAGGCGCTTTTGTTATCTGTCTGCCTAATAACTACTGCGGCGGCATATACTGACTCATATCCTCATTATCGTCCACGTCTCCATCCACGATGATCGGCGGGGGCTTCTGGCCTTGTCCTGATTGTGCGGGTGGCAATCCCTGCGCATACGGGGGCGCTGCTGGTGGAGGCGCTGGCTCGGAGCGAATACGTGTCACCTGATATGGCTGGTTCGCTCGCCTGGAGAGTTCTCGGTCCAGGAAGTACGGCCTGGTTGTAAATTACAAAAATCCATGTCGTAATTTCTTGATAACTCTGCGTCGTATTGGGTATACTTTGAAAGAGATTGACGGGCATATACCCAAATTCCTGCGAGAAGGTCGTCTGTTATGACACTGGCCCCTTTACCGCTTACGTCTCTTTCAGAAGCACAACGGGCACAGGCACAAGAACGCTTCACGATCATCCGTCCGGCTCTGGACAAGGAGATCACGCAAGCAGAGGTCGCGCGTGCTCATCAGCTCTCCCTTCGGACGATCCAGCGCTGGATCAAGACCTATCGGGAGCAAGGGCTGACTGGCTTGGCGAATACAGCACGAAAAGATAAGGGAAGGCCCCGTCGCCTGCCCCCTGACGCGATTCGCCTCGTCGAAGGATTAGCCTTGCAGCCCCCAAAACGCTCGGCTGCTGCTATTCATCGTCAGATCCTCTCGATTGCGGCAGAGCAGGGATGGAAGCCACCGAGCTATGCTCGGGTGCGACAGATCATCAAGGACCTTGACCCTGCGCTTGTGACGCTCGCCCACCAGGGGGCCGCAGCCTATCGGGAAGAGTTTGATCTGCTCTACCGACGAGAGGCAACCCACTCCAATGCGATGTGGCAGGCGGATCATTGCCCGCTTGACATCTTGCTGCTCGACGAGGGAGGCAAAGCCGCCAAGCCTTGACCGTGATTGAGGACGACTACAGCCGCGCCATCGCCAGCTTCCGCTTGACCTTCGCCGAGCCGACTGCGCTCACCACTGCCTTAGCGTTGCGCCAGGCGATCTGGCGCAAAGACGATCCCCGCTGGCAGATCTGTGGAATTCCTAGCGTCTTCTACACCGACCACGGATCAGATTTTACCAGCAAGCATATGGAGCAGGTCGCCATCGACATGGGCATTGAGCTGATCTTTTCCGAAAAGGGAGTGCCGCGGGGGCGCGGGAAGATTGAACGATTTTTTCGCAGCGTCAATGAACTGTTTCTCCAAGATCTTCCTGGCTATGCACCAGCTTCCCACAAGGGCGCACAGGCGACCTTCACGCTTGCTGCATTTGAGGAGAAATTTCGGACGTGGTTGCTTTCTGATTATCACCAGCGGGTCCACAGCGAAACGCAATGCCCACCTGCCGAGCGCTGGCAAAGAGGTGGGTTTGTGCCTCGCATGCCGGAGTCTCTCGAACGGCTTGACCTCCTGCTGCTCAAGGTCGCGAAGACGCGCAAGGTGCAGCAAGACGGTATCCGCTTTCAGGGGCAGCGCTATCTTGACACCCTCCTTGCGGCCTATGTCAAAGAAGAGGTCGTGATCCGATACGATCCGACAGATCTCGCGGTCATCCATGTGTTTCATCAGGATCGTTTTCTCTGTCGTGCCGTGTGCCAGGAATTAGCAGGACAACGAGTCAGTCTCAAGGAGATCGAAAAGGCGAGATCGGAGCGTCGTCGCCTGGTCCGAGCAGGACTTGCCAGTCGTTCGGCCTTGGTGGAACGGTTTCTCGCCGTTCATCAACCAGAAGAGATGCCCCAATCTCCCGTGCCGAAGAACCAGCCCGAACCAATAGGGCATCCCAAGCTGAAAGGGTATATCCATGAGTGAGGAGCCGGAGAATAAAGAGCTAGTATTTGCTGCGACCAAGGAGTATCTTCGTTTTGGGGAATTCTATGATGCGTGTCGCAAATACCGGTATATCGGAATCTTTCATGGAGTGCCTGGAGTGGGAAAGACGCGCTCAGCACAAGAGTATGCTAACTGGGACGTACTCTCCCCTCTCTTTCCTGAAGAGCTGTTTACACTGGTTGGGCGACGCTATCTCGATGACCAGTTTCCCCACAAGCCATTCGCGACCCCCGGCTCCCCTTCCTTCGTGGATGTCCTGCCCTGCCGAACGGTCTACTACACGGCCCCGGTCGCTGCCACCCCGGCCCGCATCGAGCGAGAGGTCATGGCACTCTCGGCCACCCTCTCCTATGTGGTCGAAGCCGCCGAACAAGCCAATCGCGGGAAGGATGACTTTTTACTCGCCTATCGATTGCCCAAACGGACGGAGTTGGTGATTGTTGATGAGGCTCAGCGCTTGAAAATGGCAGCGCTTGAGCAACTCCGCGGCCTCTATGATCGCGGTCGCTTTGGCCTTGTCCTCATGGGCCAACCCGGTTTGGAGAAGAGTTTGGCACGCTATCCGCAATTGTATTCGCGCGTCGGGTTTGTCCATCAGTTTCGCGTGCTTTCCGAGGATGAAACCCGATGGCTGCTGCAAGAGCGTTGGGGGCACCTGGGCATGCACATCCGCGTTGATGACTTTACCGATGCTGAGGCGCAGGCCGCTATCGTGCGCATTACGGGAGGCAACTTTCGGATTCTTCATCGCTTGCTCATGCAAATCGAGCGCATTTTGGAGATCAACCAGCTGCAAACCGTGACCAAAGAGGTCGTCGAAAAAGCCCGCGAACGACTGATCTTGGAATAGCCACACCTGTGGCTGTCTCGAATTCGTTGGTTTGATGAGAACCCCTTCCCTCGCCGCGCGGGAATCGAGATAGGATACCTGTCCCTCTTTTGATAAACTGAAGCATTCTTGACAAATACCCCTCCCGCACGTATACTTTGTATGGTTCTACATCTTTTTTGCAGTAGTATACCCACTCACATGACCGATAAGTATATACCAGTAAAATGGATTTCTTTCCTTTTAACTGGTTTCTATTCTCATGCGCTCTGAGCGGGAAATGATTGTTGTAGTCGTTTCTTGTACAAAGGCCCACGCCCGTGCCTGCATCGCAGCTCATTCGCGTGCTCTTTCACACGACTACCTGTTGGCACGCACGCAAGCGCAAAAACAGACCGTTCGTTCCACCTATTTATCAGAGTTGAAAAAGGAAGCGGGAAACACTCATGGCATTCAGTTCACAGGATCAGCAGGCGATTATCGATGCGCATAACGCCTATCGATCAGACCCGGCGGTCAATGCCCCCAAATTACAATGGGACAGCACGTTGGCAACCGGCGCTCAGGCCTGGGCCGACAATCTGGCGGCCACCAAAACATTTGCGCACAGTAACCCAAGCGATAGGCAAGGCCTGGGAGAAAATATTGCGAAGGCGGGGACAGGAAGCAACACCGCGACGCAATGGGTCGATATGTGGGGGAAGACCGTCGTCAACGGAAGATCTGAACAGGCGCAGTTCAAGCCTGGGATCATGCAGAATGTCTCCAAAGACGGTGGACCGGTTGGTCACTACACCCAGATGATCTGGAACAAGACGACCAGCGTGGGATGCGGGATCGCCAGCGATGGCACCAACGACTATGTGGTGTGTCGATACAGCCCGCAGGGGAACGTCACGGGAATGGGCTGCCCCTCCCCTCAACCGGTGACCCTCGTGCAAGTGTCCGTGGCAAGTGCAACCCTGGCTGCTGGGGTGGATGCCGCCAACAATGTTTACTACTACATGTCCAACGATAATGGGACCACTTGGACTCCTCAGTACCAGATCACCGGCCAGCAGATGAAACAGGTCAGTGTGGCCGATGACCTCACGATCTGCGGACTTGACACGAGTGGGGCGATCTGGCAGGGCAGTTTCACGACCGGCGTTACCTGGACCAAGATGGCTGCCGGTCCCGCTGGTGTTACCTTCGTTACCGTTTCCTGTGGATCGGCAAACAACATCTGGGCCGTAGGGTCAGATACTTACTGCTATCAGAACACGGGAAGCGGCTGGACGAAGATCGTGTATCTCCCCGGCGCGGGGGCCGCAGGGGGGACAGTGCTGAGTGTCGCCGCTGATGGGACGACCTGGTGGTGTGATAACCGTGGGATGCCTGCGCGCTACACGGGCACCACCTGGGATTGGTCTGTGAGCAGCGCGACCGGGTGGACGTTTCCCCAGCTTTCCTGTGGGTCGGCAACCAATGTGTGGACAGCAGGGAGCCCTGGCCCATTCTACAAGCTCGCAGACACAGGGAAGAGCTGGACGTCAGCAGCACCCGGCACGGGGAAACAGGTGAGTGTGGCCTCTGACGGAACGGTGTGGTCCATAGGAGCAGATAACCTTGTCTATCGTCTGGTGAATAACGCCTGGACGAAGCTGCTCGTTTGACCCGCTGAACGAGCAGCGATAGCTTGGATTGCGGCCTGACGCATCTTTTGCGCTTCTGCAAGCCTCGCCTGGACTGCTTGGTATCTCACGCATGAGCGAACGAGACGAAACGTGGGCGAGTCCGCGCACCACCCCTCGCGAGAAGCAGTTGCTGATCCTTGTGGCCGAAGAAAAAGGCCTCTGGATCAGCAACTGCTTCTTGTTGTGGCTCGGATGAGCAGAAAGAAGAATACCTCTGAATCGTCTCACCTATCGTCCGTTTTCTGTGACGATTACCTCTTCTTTTTCAGGCCAATCCTACGCCACTCCTGCGAGCATGATGCAGAGGCTTGACGAATCTCAAAAGTCGTCTCATAATCAGAATCTCAAAACCTTGCGCAGTTGACGGGAAACCTGAGACACAAGGAAGGGCTTATGAAGATTGGCTATATGCGTGTTTCTAAACACGAGCAAAACGAAGATCTCCAAATTGACGCACTGAAAGAGGCAGGATGCGAGAAATGGTATGGAGATAAAGTCACCGGGTCAAAAGCGGAACGCAAGGGCTTGAACGAAGCGTTGGCTTATGCTCGGCCAGGAGACACCTTCATGGTCTGGAAGTTGGATCGAGCTGGGCGCTCGTTGAAACATCTGATAGAGCTGCTCACCTATTTAGACCAACACCAGATTGGCTTCAGAAGTCTCACCGAGCAGATTGATACCACGACTCCTGGCGGAAAACTCATTTTCCACTTGATGGGGGCGCTGGCTGAGTTTGAACGGGATCTCATCCGTGAACGAACGAATGCCGGGCTAGCTGCTGCGCGAGCAAGAGGCCGAGTCGGAGGACGACCCCGAAAGCTGAAGACCAGCGGGAAAGTGAAGCTAGCGCAACAGATGTTTGCTGATCGGAGTCATTCCATCCCAGAAATGTGCGCTGCCCTCGGGATCTCTCGCGCTACTCTCTATCGATATGTCAAAAAAACGGAGCCACCAGGATAATTGTTTGATTCTCCAACAATTTAAAATTTGGATTTACAGTATAGCTCGCAATGACGGTTCCATCAAGGCGTTTTCATCACAGCCACCTCTCAAAAATACCACGCTCCATCCCTCTCTCTGTTGATATCATGTCATTCGCTCACGGCCCGCAAAAAGTTGGGCGCACCCCTATCAAGATGCCAACCACAGGTTATCCACACCTGTCCACAGCGTTCCGAGAACTGGTGTATAACTTCGTGGAAAAAGGGGATGACAAATGTGCTCATGCTCAGCTACACTTTTCATTAGAGGCGATCTCCCTCACCTCCCCGACTGTGCTGTCGGTTATTTCATACTGATTTGTTGTTTCCTACTACCACAGACAGGAGGGATTCTATGTCCATTGTTGCTGACCAAGGGAAAATCACGCCCAGAAGCGGCCTAAGACACCGTCCGATTGGAACCACATCGGAAACGGTTCCGATCACGCCACGCTCCTCGCGACTGGGGCGCAAACAGCATGAGCCACACACCTCTGGCGGCTTGCCATCAACCGCTCCCGCAAAGGGAGCAACGAGCAAGCCAGAGGCGCGGAGCTACCCGCATGCTCACCCATTGGTTCTGGTCGGACTGGCGATGACGACCACCATGATCTTGATGATCGGGCTCCAGATCGCGCTGTCGGTCGCCACGACGGTCTATAATGATGTGCGCTACGGCAGACCGCGTACCTATCAGGTGGATGCAGTTGTTGGGCATAATGACTCGGCTGCACACCCCACGCACCTGGTCGCGATGAACCTGGGAGGCCACATTGTGGTGTTGGAGATCCCAGGTGGTGACGCGAGCCATGCCAGGATGTTGGTGGGACCAACACTTTCCGGTGATGGGGCAGACCTTGTGCCAGTGACGCTGCAGCTGGTGGACCGGCAGGGCAATCATCAACCGGATCTGCTGGTGCGGTGTGGCAGCGTCGAAGTGTGGTTCAGGAACGAGCGGGGAAGCTTCACTGCGCAATGATGCCTCCGCTATTCGTTCAGTGCTACAGATGTGATCACCTCTAGATGGGTCATGAAGTAGCACTGGACCGAATAGTATTGTAGGTCTTCTCGATCTGATCAGCATGCTGCTGCAAGTACATCTCCAGTTGTCCGCCATTGATGGGGTGAATGAAGCCATTGGATCTGACAACCTGCATGGCGCTCGGCGTAAATGTAGAGGTCGTGACAAAATATCCCTTGGCCGCATCGTACATACGCATCCCTCCCACAAACTCGCGAAGCTTGCCTGATCCGATGGAGCGATGAAGGGCATAGCATTTCGCCTGGATCACCACCCGCTGCCCAGAGTGATTAATAAGAATCGCGTCCACCCCTTGATCCCCTCGGCCTCCGCATCGTCGGTCGAACTGATACCCTTCCAGAACCATGATCACCGCTGCGGCCAGGTACTCAAAATCGACATCACTCATCTGCTGATGCACGTCGAAAGCGGTGAGAGGAAAAGAGGAGTGCCGACGAGGTGGGACTTGCTGAGTTGGCGGCGAGAGAGTCGTAGTTGCTGAGAGGGAACGTGAAGCGGTTCTCACGCTCGTGGGGGTAAAGAGAAAGGCCAGGGAGACAAAGGTGATCATGATGGCCAGAAAGCCGAGGATATAGGAGAGCGAGAGAGGAGCCACTCCTCGAATCGCCAGGAAAATGAGCCAGGGGAGGAACAACAAGAGGGAGGACCAGGATACGTGTAAAAATCACACTCACTATGATAGATTTTTACACGTATCCTGGTCCTCCCTCCAGTTTGCTTCAAGGTCTCAGAATAAATCTCAAGCTTGTTGGTCCTGCAAGCAACAGATGAGGGCGAAGGCCCTGGCTCGGATCAAATCCGCATATCTCTAGAAACTGCCTCAACGTAAGAGTTGTCGAATAAGTTGGCACATCATCACTATTACGGGGATGAATTTCATACCACCCCTCCTGGTCAGAGTCCCATTCCATATCACCACAAATACGCACATACTCACCGTTCTGTGGTACATAGTTCTCTCCAGATGCCTTTGGAAATGGTGCGCGAAATTTGTATTCCACACGGAGGTAGCGGGTGTGGTTGATTTCATGGTTTCCGTCCAGGATATAGATACGGTCGTTAAATTGCACGGTTTTGAGCCTCAAGTCAATGGTTGCCAGCCCATCAGTAGAGCGACCAGGCACCCGCATCACCGTCCCTATAGCGCAAATGATTGGCAATCCTGTAGGAAACCACCCGGAGATGCCCAGGATTTTGAAAGGGGTCGTCAGAAAAGCGACACTTTCATCACGACCACTCAGTACATTATTAGGGACTATCCGGAGGGTACGAGCAAAACGTTCCTCGGCAGTATCGGAAGACCTTAACACATGCATCCAATACCAATTCTCCCCAGTAATCCATTGATCGATAGTGGAGCTAGCGTATTCGGTGCCGTTCACTTTCAGTTGAATAGAATGTGGGTGCCAGTCTCCGTCGATGCCACCCCCGGTGCCCAAAACGCCTCCTATCCCCTTTTTTTGTAGACGCAACCAGACGATATCATCCGTCGTCAGCGCCAAGTTGTGGACATCAAGGGTAAAGGTGTCATCAGAGCCTTGCGAGAAAGGATCATCTGATGAAGTAGTAGCGCCGCCAGAGCCAGGAAGTTCCCACCCCAAAGGACCAATGTCGAAATAGACATCATTGTCCGTACCAGCTAAATGTATATCGCTCGTGACAATCCGGACCTGCAAATCGGTTATCACTTCAGACATTGACTTCTCCGTTCTTTTTGGCCCTTCGGTGTATTTTTGACGAAAGAATATGTTGTGCGGTATAAGTAGTAATTTTGTACTCATATAGCTCTGTTTTTCTTAAAGATGCTCTCAGTTAGCAGAGCGGCCTAAGCCAATCTTATCAGAGCAAAACGAGCGTAGAGGCGCGATATAACGTTACTTATATCGCACATTGTACCCTACCGTCAAAAATACACTTAAGGGCCTTTTGTATGGATGTCTCATCGAATCGTAGAGCGGAAGACAGCCAGTCTTCCAAGTTCTCCGATCAATGCAACGCGATCAAAATCGGGATCAGTCCCTGACCTGTTTTTAGAGGACGCAATGCTTTTCCAATCACCGACCCAAATGCCTTGAGGGGATCGTCTGCCTTCATCGCATGGCCCGAGGTGGGAGAGGTCGTTAAGAGATCGCCCGCTTCAATGGAGGCATAGTACGCGTCGACTTTACAATAGACTTTGCCGACGAGGGCAACTGGCATCCTGTTCTCTGTCGATTGTTGCTTATCTAAGACAATGCCTGGCTTGTAGTCGCCAGCACCTGAGAGAACGCCTGCTACTTTCTTATCATAAGCCTGCTGACTTGGTTGTAGCATTCCCTCCTGGTCTATCACCATCACGGTTCCCGGCTCAATCTTCTCTCTTCCTGCTATATCGAAATCTTCAGCACAGTCACCGCCAGCTAAAACAACATCATGCGCGGTTAGGTCGCCAGTAACGGCTTGATCGCCGTTGATATAAACATTGCCATCGAAGACTCCTGCGAACTGGCCTCCTTTTGCGTAGATACCAATGTTGTCGCTAAGCCCCATTAACCCACGCCCTCCGCTACTGGTGCCCGTCACGCCATTAGCTGATGGCAAGTCATTGTTCCCATAGACGCCACTGTGGTCATTCGCATGTGAGAAGCCTGCAACTCCGTCTGATTCTTCGCTCACTGCCCGCAAGCCGTTATCTTTCTCACTGTATGCAAGGACGCCAATACCACTCTTGCTCCACCCAGATACTCCATAGGGCATTTCAGGCGTGTGACCTATCTCTTCGACGAGAATAGGAGGTCTTACGCCGCTTTGGCCGTACACACCAATGCCCCCGCGAGTGTTTTCACCGAAAACGGCAGGGACATCTGGTCTTTCAGATTGCTCTTTTATACTCATAAAACGCCTCCTCAGTCTTTGAAAGAGGACAACACGTCGATCAAAATCGGTCGACGCTTTGATGGGACGTGAGCATGTTCATCCACTCGCTCTCACGGCTCATAGTCCATGAGGCGCGAAAGCTTGCCTTTTCCAGCAAAAACAGGAGATGAGCTCCGCTGGCACGTAGACCTCATCAATGAAATACGTTGTCCAAACTCCTTTCATTATAGGCAGAGAGCGTTAAAATAAGCGTTAAATAAGAATGAGCGATGTCTTCTCGCATCAGTGGTCTCTAAAGGTGCTTCCTCTTTGAGGCTGACCAGGGTTCTTCAGCCATCGTCACTGCCCACATTTGGAAAGGGTGTGGGGTGAGGTTTGTAAAAATCACTCGCTGCTCATATATCCAGCCCCAAAACCAAGCTCGAAGCGCCCACCTGAAAGGACATCTAATGTGGCTATCTCTTTAGCGAGTATCACCGGATGCCGAAAATCATTGTTAAAAACATAACTGCCCACCCGTAGGCTGGTTGTTGCATCTGCAGCGGCCATAAGGGCAGGTAGAGGAGCAAACTGCTCTATGAGATGGTCGAGATGGTCTGGAATGATCAGCGTAGAGTATCCCAACTGCTCTATTCGCCTGGCTTTAGCTACCCACTCATCCTTTGATGCTGCTTTGTGAGCACTAACAGCAAAACGAAACGGTTTCAGATAGCCCATACACTTCCTTTTCCTTTTTTGCAGTTGCGTTTTTTAAGAGTTCCAGGCAGGAAATAACCAAAGCACTTGAACTTCTATCAGATGCCTGTATCTGTCATTAAAACGGCTACGGTAGTAGTGTTGCCCGATAGACTAGTCCTTTGAGGAAAATAATTTGCCTCGGCCTGATCGGGCACATCCGTATTACGGATGTCTAACTCGAATTCCCCTACTAAGCTTTCATCCAAAAGAGAAGTTCTGCTTTCTAAATGTGTCTTATCTGAATACAAAGATGTCAGACCTCCTTTTTCTTTAGGGTACGCTTTGTGATTGTTGGATTAAAATTAGCGAGCAGAAGCGGTCGTTGATTGTTTGCAGCTAGATCATCTCCTTATCACTTTATCTCATGAATAGTTATCTAATGAGAGAGACTAGCTCTACGATTTCTTCTGCGAAGCCAAACGTTTCTGGGATATTTCAGAAGAAAGTATACTTCATGACCAGACAAATTACTATGGGTAATATCAGACACTTTTTGTCTAGATCACTCGTTCAACTTGACCTATGTCTGATTTAGGCCAACTTCTGTCAACGCCTTCACAAAATTGGCGCAGGCGTTGACACAATTAGCAGGAGTCCAGATCTTTTGCCGCATTCGAGGATATTTGCCCACCTTGAGGAAGCAGGGACAATATCTGCTTTGCAGGTCACTTTGCTTGGCCATCCTGCCTTTCTTTTGCTAGTCCCTGCGTAGTTACCGCTATTCATGATATTGTTGTTTAGTCGGGCTCTACCCAAAAATTCCCTCATACGAAAAAAGCCAGTATTTTCCCCAAATGCACTGCGAAACGGTGCATCGAGTATTTTATACTCGTAGCAGTGATGATTTGGAAGAGCCTGAAGCGTTGAGTAGAAAGTCTAGCAGCTTAGTTGGGTAGCTACTTTCGTTCTCCTCATCTCTATGGCTATGTCAGATGTTTTTCAGGTTTCCTAGCAGATCTATAAGCAACCTGAGTAGTTACACCTATTTTTCAGAAGACATCATACTCACCTTTAGAACAAAAAATCCAGACAAAAAAAGTCTTGTATTGTCGTGGTATTATATTACATTATAAATTATACTTATAATAAATACTATGATGCCATCCCGAATTATGTGTAAAGAAGAGCCTTCCCCAGGAGGAAGGTTCTAGAGAATAATACAGGCATATATCGTTCCTTGGTGAATTCCATTCAACGTTTTGCAAGGAGGGAA
>Ga0070741_10014184_pt1 | contig 13849 bp, 9 predicted proteins | sample Coa_R1_4_FD_66440 | JGI IMG/M metagenome (GOLD analysis project Ga0070741, IMG submission 66440) | Surface soil microbial communities from Centralia Pennsylvania, which are recovering from an underground coalmine fire - Coalmine... | ecosystem: Environmental > Terrestrial > Soil > Unclassified ... | reverse complement strand
CTCCACGTCGCGGCCCACGTAACCCACTTCGGTGAACTTGCTCGCCTCCACTTTTAAGAACGGCGAATTCGCGAGTTTGGCCAGCCGACGTGCGATTTCCGTCTTGCCTACGCCCGTCGGCCCAATCATCAAAATGTTCTTGGGCATCACCTCGTCGGCCAGTTCGGCATCCAACTTCTGCCGCCGGATGCGGTTGCGCAACGCGATGGCAACGGCGCGCTTCGCGTCGGCCTGTCCGATCACGTATTTGTCCAGCTCTTGAACGATCTCGCGCGGCGTCAGTTCATCGAGCAGCGGCGTTTCATCCAGCGCCTGGCCGGGAAGGTAAATCACCATCTAACCCAGCTCCTCGTAGTTCACGGTCTCGTTGGTGTAAATGCAGATTTGCCCGGCGATCTTCATGGACTTCTCGGCGATTTCTTTCGCTCCCAGTTTAGTATTTTCGATCAGCGCAGTGGCTGCGGCCTTGGCGAACGGCCCGCCGGAACCAATGGCTGCGACGTCACTATCCGGCTCAATCACGTCGCCGTTTCCGCTCACGATGTAAGTATTGGAGGCGTCGGCCACCAGAAGCAGCGCTTCCAGGTGCCGGAGCACGCGGTCGGTGCGCCATTCTTTTGCGAGTTCCACCACTGACCGCGGCAAATTCCCGTTGAACTGCTCCAGCTTGGCTTCAAAACGCGCAAAAAGCGCGAAGGCATCGGCCGTGGAGCCTGCGAATCCGGCCACCAGGCGATCGCTGTAAAGACGCCGCAGCTTCTTCGCGGAGGCCTTCAGCACCTCCTGGCCAAGAGTGACCTGGCCGTCTCCGGCCATGACGACTTTTCCGCCCCGGCGCACGCATAGGATGGTTGTCGAACGGACGCGTTCTCTCATGTTGATTGGATTCTCAATACACCCGCGGACGCGAGGGGCGCGACGGCAGTTTCATTTTACCGCGTCACCTTGCTGCAAGTCATTCGAAACGTGGTTCCGAGGAGCGCGAGATAACGGAGTGCTTCTGAAAGGCTGGATCTTTGGCGGGAAAATCCGAGCGATAGTGGCCGCCCCGGCTTTCCTGGCGCGCCAGTGCACAGCAGGCTATCGATCGGGCCACGGAGTGCATGTTGCGTAGCTCGTAGTCGGCCACGGTCGCGCAAGAAAGCATACCTTCTTGATTCAGCGCTTCCAAAGCATCCTTTAAGCCTGCCGCAGTGCGCACGATGCCGCAATCCCGCCAGGTGAGCGCACGCAGCGGGCTTTCGCCTATGGCGGGACGTTTACTCTCGGCAATCTCAATGATTCGGGCGCCGCTGGGACCCATTTCCCGCATAGCGCGTCCTGCTCGCATCCCAAACACCACGCCTTCCAGCAGCGAGTTGCTCGCCAGCCGATTCGCGCCGTGGACTCCGGTACAGGCCGCCTCGCCTGCTGCGTACAGCCGGTGGATACTGGTGCGTCCATCCAAGTCCGTTCGCACGCCGCCCATAGCATAGTGCGCGGCCGGATGCACCGGCGCGGGCCGCGAGGCGAGATCCACGCCGTAGTGCAGACAGGTTTCATAGATGCGCGGGAAACGCGCGCGGATGTGATCGGCGCCAAGAGCCGTCAAATCCAGGAATACATGCTCGGCGCCGGTGCGCTCGATTTCGCTGACGATCGCGCGGGAAACGATGTCGCGCGACGCCAGTTCCTTCATGGGATGGTAGCGCTCCATAAAGCGCTCGCCCGCGGCATTTCGTAAAACGGCGCCTTCGCCGCGCAGCGCTTCGGATAAGAGAAAGCGGGGCGCGCCTTCCAGGTGTAGCGCTGTGGGATGAAACTGCACAAATTCGATGTCGCTGATTTCCGCGCCGCCACGGTACGCAGCCGCCACGCCGTCGCCCGTAGCCACGTGGGGATTTGTGGTCTCGCGAAACACACGGCCCAACCCGCCGGTGGCGAGAAGCACTGCACGCGCCGGGATTTCGCGCTGCTCGCCGGAATATTCATCCAGCACCATCGCACCTGCTACGCCGCCCGCGTCATCCAGTAACAGGTCCGTCATGGCGGCGAAGCTGCGAAATTCGATGTTCGGGAGCGACGCGGCTTTGCGATACAGCGTGCGCGCGATCTCATGGCCCGTGGAATCGCCATGTGCGTGCAGCACGCGGTTCCGGCTGTGCGCGCCCTCGCGCGCAAAAGCGAGCTTGGATCCTTCGCGATCGAACTCCGCGCCCCAGGCGATCAGCTCTTCGATGCGCGCAGGACCTTCTTCGACTAATACGCGTACGGCTTCGGGATTCGACAGCCCGTCGCCCGCGCGAATGGTGTCCTGTTCGTGGAGGGAGACCTCGTCGTCATCGCTGAGCGCGACCGCGATTCCACCCTGCGCGTACTCCGACGACGATTCCTTCAGGCTCTCCTTCGCCACGACCAGTACGCGGCCGGCCGCGGCCAGCTCAATGGCCGCACGCAGGCCCGCAACGCCCGCGCCGACGACCAGAAAATCTACTTGTGCGATTGGGGGACTTGCGATACCCCATATTACATCGATCAGCAGAGAAAGGCGTGCGCACCAGTTCTTAATGCTCGTTCAACGTCGGGTCGATGGTCACCGGATACTCGGCATTCCGATCGTCAACAATTAAGCGCAGTTCCCGGCATCGCAGTTCGAGCCGCGACGTCAAATGACGGCCCCGCGCGTCCCAAACGCGGGGACCGCGATAGCGGAATACGACGCCCTCGCCCGAAGCGAACTCAACCGCATTGCCGCTCGCAACCGGCTTCAGTTCACTAGTGACCGCGATTGCGATGATCAGCGGGTCATGACCGCCTCCAGCCGGGCGGTGAGACAAAGTGAAACCTTGCTCCAGGCCTTGCAAGCCATTGAGGTACCATTCGGTGACATCGCCGCGTTGGTATTCCAGGCGGTCGCCGTTCACCGCGAGCGTTCCGGTCAAGGGCTTAATGAGCCGCTCGCCGTAACCGTAGCCCGTGAGATGAAAGCGGATACTGCCCGAAGGCTTTGAAACCCGCAGGTCGCGGCGTGTGGACGCGAGGCTTAACTCCTGCGGGGGCTTCGCCTGCGCGAAGTGATCGCAGGGCGTTAAACCCACCGCCGCGAGCGTCGCGGTGCCACATAACGCCAGGGCGCAGAAGTCCTTGATAATTGCCAACCGGATTCGTCCTTTGGGGACTATATTGTGGATATCAACATCCTTCAATCCACCAGAAGCCGCGTTCATACTAGTCCCCGCCCGGTCGGTACTGGTACGGTTGTAGACTCTTCCAGCCCTCGTGGTACAACGTTCATATGCCGACGTTTTTCGTCGAGACGCCCCAATGCCGTTATCCGGTGCTGGTGGAGCGTGGAGGCCTCGGAAAGGCGTGCGATTACATTCCGCACCGCGCGGGCAAAGTGTTTCTGATCGCGACCGAAGACGTGTGGAAGCTGCACGGAGAGGCCGTCGCGCGTTGTCTGGGTAATCCTGAAGTCCTGTTCTTCCCAGGCGGCGAACCGCGCAAGCGCCTCGCGGAAGTAGAACTACTGGCCGAGCAGATGGTTGCGCGCGGCGGCGACCGCTCCAGCGTCATCGTGGCCCTGGGCGGCGGCATTCTTACTGACGTCGCCGGTTTTCTCGCGGCGATCTTCATGCGCGGGATTCCGGTGATCCAGGTCCCCACCACGTTGCTCGCGCAAGTGGATGCCGGAGTCGGGGGCAAGACCGGCGTAAATTTGCAATCCGGCAAGAACCTCATAGGAAGTTTTCACCAGCCATTGGCGGTAATTATCGATCCCGCGGTTCTCGATACTCTCCCGGAACGCGAATATCGCGCCGGATTATTCGAAATTGTGAAGCACGGCGTGATCGCCGATCCCGATTTATTTTGGCTCATGCGCCGCGAGCCGCAGCGCGTTCTTGCACATGCGCCCGACGTGGTGGACCGCATCATTTGCGACTCGGTGCGGATCAAAGCCGAAGTGGTTTCGGGCGACGAAAAGGAGCAGGACCGGCGCCGCATCCTCAATTTCGGCCACACCTTCGGGCACGCGCTCGAAGCAGAAACGGCCTATTCGCAGTTCTTACATGGCGAAGCCGTCGCTTGGGGAATGAAAGCCGCTACGCTGCTGGCGAACCGTGAGCGCCTGCTATCGGACCGGGACAAGCAGGAAGTTCTGTGTTGCGTGGACTCCTACGGCACGTTACCGTCACTCGAAAGCATCGATCCGGCGCGCTTAGCCGTGCGGCTGAAAAGCGACAAAAAGACCGTGCAGGGCCGCATCCATTTCGTGCTGCCGGAACGGATCGGCGCCGTAAAGATTACCGCTGATGTCGACCCGCGGAACGTTACCGCGGCAATCGAGGAAGCGTTCCGTTGTTAGCTCAGGGTACAACGCCCTCCGGAGCCGAGAGCGAAAAGCAGGCCTCGACATGGGTGCGCGAGATGTTCAGCCGCATCGCGCCACGGTACGATCTGCTGAATCACTTACTGTCTCTGAACATTGATCGCATGTGGCGGGCGCGCACTGTCTCGCGCGTCTCTGAGGTTCTGGCGCGGCCGGAGGCGCAAGTTCTGGACGTAGCGTGTGGAACCGGTGATTTGACGGTCGCCCTGGCGTCTCACCTGAAATCGGGCGCAGTTTTTGGCACGGACTTCTGTCATCCTATGCTGCAATCGGCTCACAGCAAATTGCCGAGTCGCCGTATGTTTGAAGCCGATGCGCTCTCGCTTCCGGTGGCGGACGCAGTCTTTGATCTCGTCACTATCGCATTCGGATTTCGCAATTTAGTCAATTACACCGCGGGATTCGCGGAATTGCGGCGTGTTTTAAAACCGGGCGGCATGCTTGCCATTCTTGAATTCTCCACCCCGCCCAATCACATGCTGCGCACGGTGTACCAGTTCTATTCGCGCGCTTTGTTGCCAGCAATCGGCGGCATTGTTTCCGGTTCGCACGACGCTTATACTTACCTGCCGGAGTCAGTTCGCAAGTTTCCCGATGCCGACCGCCTGGCGGATCAGATGCGCGAGGCGGGATTCTCGCGCGTCCGTTTTGAGCGCATGACCGCCGGCATCGTGGCGCTGCATCTGGGCCACCGGAGCTAACGCGGGTGCTGCGCTCGCCGATTCCTGCATCATCTGCTTCACAGTAATGGACGCCAACGCCAGTGTCAGCCCGATCATCACCGCCACGGAAATCCAAGCAACCGCATTGTACGCCGCTGAATTGGTCCATTCCTTCATGAGGCTCTTTCGGTTGATCAGCAGCACCATGTAGATCAATATGAAAGGCAGCAGCACGCCGTTGATTACCTGCGATGCCAGAATCATCTTCACCAGCGGGAAATTCGGCCACAAGATCACGCCGCCCCCGAGCACTATCAGCAACGTGTACAGCCAGTAAAACTCAGGGGCTTCGTGAAAGCGTTTGTCCACGCCGGATTCAAATCCCAGCCCCTCGCACACGGTGAACGCCGTCGACAGGGGCAAAATGCACGCCGCGAAAAACGAGGCGTTAAACAGCCCGGCGCTGAACAAAAGGTAAGCGTATTGTCCGAACGGCTTCAGCGCAACAGCGGCATCGGCCGCATCGTTAATGTCCTTGGGGCCGTGCGCCCAGATCGCGGTAGCGCACGAGACGATAATAAAGAAAGCCACAACGTCGGTAAGAATGCAGCCGACCACTACCTCGATGCGGGATGCCACATATTCTTTGGCTGTAATACCCTTTTCCACGATCGCCGACTGTAGATAAAACTGCATCCAGGGTGCAATCGACGTTCCCACCATCGCGATGAGCATAGTGATATAGCCGGTGTCGAACATCACAATCGGTTTTACGCTGTCGATCGCGGCTTCCTTCCAGTCCGGCTTCAACAATACCGCCGAAATAAAGTACGTGACGTAAATCGCGCAGGCCACCAGGAAAATCTTCTCGACGCTCCTATAGTTGCCGCGCACCACCAAAAACCATACCGCCACCGCGCAAACCGGCACGGAAATGTAGCGGCTGATGTGAAAAAGCTCCAAGGAACTCGCGATGCCGGCAAACTCCGCGATCACGTTGGTGAAATTGGTCAGCACCAGCGCAATCATTAGAAAAAACGTGGTCCGCAGCCCAAACTCCTCGCGAATAAGATCGGAAAGGCCCTTGCCTGTTACTGCTCCCATGCGCGAGCACATCTCCTGCGTCACGATCAGCAGCAGCGTGATGGGAATGAGCGTCCACAGCGGAAGATAGCCGTACTTGGCGCCTGCTTGCGAATACGTGAGAATCCCGCCCGAATCGTTATCGACGTTGGCGGTGATGAGCCCGGGGCCGATAACGGACAGAAAAAGCAGGATCTGATAGCGGAACCGTTTCAGCACGCCTGTTCACTTTTCTCGTAAGAGCGATATCACTTCGTCGGCCGTGATGACCCCCGCCAGTTTGCCTTCGGGATCCACCACCGGCAGTGTGAGCAGATTGTATTTATCAAATAGCTCGGTAATCCGATCCTCCTGCTCTTCGGTATCCACCTGAATGAGCGGTTCGCTCGCGAGCTCCTGCAAACGTGTTGCGCCTGCAGCTGTGAATAAACGCGCCAGTGGCACGGCCGCTTTCAAATGATCGTTCGGATCTACCAGAAATAACGTGTTCAAACTCTCTAAAAGCTCCTCATGCGCGTTCAATGCCTCCATCGCGCTCGCAATAGTCGCATCCTCGGGCAGCGCGACAAACTCAGTGCTCATGAGTCCGCCAGCCGAGTTCTCCTTGTATTCCAGGAGTTCTTCCACTTCCGCCTTGGGTTGCTTTTCCATCTCTTCCAGGATGTCTTCGGAGGTCTGCTCTTCCAACTCCGCGAGCACATCGGCCGCTTCATGCGGGGACATCTCTTCCACGATATCCGCGGCCTTTTCCGTCTCCAGCGATTCGAGAATACTGGCTTGAACGTCGGGTTCCATTTCCGACAGCGTTTCGGCCGCGACTTCGTGATCGATGGTCTCAAAAATGGCCTCGCGATCGTCCGGGCTCAGTTCTTCGACAATATCGGCCAGATCCGCAGGATGCATCTCCTCCAGGATTCTGTTGTTGATGTTGAGCCGCAGGCGGCGCTGCGGGTCGGCTTCAATAATGCTGCACTGCTCCCAGGCAATGGAGTGCGGCGCGATGATGGTCTGCATTCTCCGGATCCAGCGGGGCGGCAGCACGCCCTGCATCAGGCGGCGAAACACGCTGCGCAGCCCGATATCGATGTCCACAATGCTGAGCGCGTCGCCGTCCGGATCATGTTGGATCGCGAACGTTACATCCGTTACCCGAACCACTTTGCGGCCTTGGCCGTCGATGATCTGCTGATCCAGCAGATCCCGAACCAGCCGCAGCATGTATTCGTCGGAATGATACGGCGTCAGTTGCTCGTCTTTGAGGTAGATTCCGTCCAGCGATATGGAACGAATTTGATCGTAGCGAACCGTGAGCCACGCCCACCCGCCGCCGACCAGAAAACGGTCGACCCGCGAGGGATGGATCAGGGGAACAATGGCGGCGTCTTTGACCAGCCCCAGGCGGCGGCCTTTGAGGTCGTAGACCCTGAGGCCCACCAGTTCGGTAAGGAAGAGAATGTCATCCGCCATCGGGAATCGCCTGAGCCCATAAATGTGACCTGTAGATCCAGCGAGTCTCGTTGGTTGCGGCGGATTCTGCTGTGCCCTACATGGTCGTGCAACTCTAATATGCCGCAAGCGTGCTGGGAGCCGCAACAAAAAAGTGGGCCGGAAAAAGTGAGCGGCAAGAGTGAGGACGACGCGCTTTGTCTCACTTCACGGGATACAGCAGCGTCCTCAGCGCGTCGATCCGGCCCCCGGTTCCTACTAGGAGCCCTTCGGGAAAGCGCCGTCGCTTTAGGATCTCCTGATAGGTCCGCTGGTAGGCCATGGAATTCAAACCAATCCCGGCAATATACTGTAACCGCATGTTGAGATCTTCATTCACTTGGGCATTTTCAAGCATTGGACGCAATTCCGCCGCCCTCCCGGTGTAACTCGCCAGCAGATCTACCGCTGAGTGAAACCCAACCGCTCCGATGGACTCGCCTACGGCTGCATAGCCTGTCCGGTCCAAACGCTTCTGCAGCGCGTCCACATCGATGGGCCCCTCGTTCATCCGCCCGATCAGCACCAGGTCAAAGCCGTCGTTGTTCAAGTGGTTGCTCCAAACGGTTCCCTCCGGGAATACGGCAAAAAATGTCGCCAGCTCGGTCTTGATAGTCTCCGGATCGCTGTCGTAAATCGGCAGCCATTGCGCCACCACGCCTCCCGGGTTGAGGCGCTGTTTCACCAGTTCGTAATATTGCTTCGAATAGAGAACCGAGGTTCCCTTCACCCATGGATGAATCGGGTCTGTAGTGATCACGTCGAATTTTTCGCGTGTGGTGAATACGTAGTGCCGCGCGTCGTCGTATACCATGCGCGTGCGGCGGTCGTGAAGCACTTCATAGTTCTCACGCGCGAAGTACTTATCTGAAGCGGGCGGAATGAAGGGCTCCAACTCGCAGATCGTCAGGGCCTGCACTTCCGGATAACGTGTCAGCGATCCTGCCGTGATACCCGCGCCGAAACCCACCACCAGAACGGAGCGCGGTTCGCGATGCAGCAGCGCGGGCAAGTGTCCCATCATGCGCTCCAACCGCATATCCAGGATCGCCGTAGATGCCTCCGCTTTCCCGCTCACATAAAAGTGCCGTTGGCCGGCGCGTTCCGCGATCAGGACAGAAGAGTTCACTCCTTCGCCGCGAAAGAGCACCTTAGTTGGATTCGCGCGATCGTACAGATCGAACGCCCGAACGATCGGCGCCATGCGGCGCCCATACGCAATCACCTGCCACGGCACGTCGCTTACTGTAGATATCAGCGCCCATCCCGCTACGGCGCCTACGGCCGCCGCTCCCCAGATTCCGAGCCATACTGGCCGAAACGCCGCCTGCACCGACACGAGCGCGACCAAGGCCGATACAATCGAGAGGCCGATCAGGACCTTCTCGGAATCCCGAGACCCCACGGCCGGGATCAGCCACAGGCTGAACGCCAGAGCCCCCACGATGGAGCCCGCGGTGTTGCTGGCATATACTTCCCCTGCAACCAGGGCCGGATCATCGCCTGGCGCTGCAATCGATGCCATGGCCAACGGAAAACTGGCGCCCCAAGCCAGAGTCGCCGGTAGAATTGCCCAGGCGCACCGCACCACGTCGATCTCGAAATTGAACCAGGGATCGAGCGACAGCCACGGATCGATCGGCCAGAAAGGAAGTGAATGCGCCAGCGTGTACGCCGTCCAGGCCACCGCCAGCGCAATCGTTATTTGGCAGGCCGCCAAAGCAAGCCTCGGACCCGTAAGACGCCGCGCCAGCGATGCGCCGAATGCGCTGCCCGCCCACAGCCCTATCAGGAAGACGGCCAGGATAATGGAGAACGTATAAACTGTGGGTCCCAGCAGGAGGGACAGCAGCCGTGTCCACACTACCTCCGCTCCCAGCGCCGTGAAGCCCGAAAACGCGATGCTCGCATGCACCAGAGCCGCTCTGGGAGCGCGCAAGAATTCGGTCCTGGCGGCGTGCTTCTCAGCCGCCCAGTGCTCGCGTTTCCGTGCAATGGCCCAGGCCGTCAAAGCCACCGCCGCGTTGATGCCGACGGCAGCATAGGTCGCTACCGCCATATCGAACAGCCGCAGCAGATAGAATCCCGCCAAAACGCAGCCCGCCACCGCTCCGGCGATATTGGCGCTGTAGAGATAGCCCATCCACGAGACACCGTGCGGCGAGCTTTCCAGCCAGCGCGCAATGGCGGGCAGCGACCCGCCCATGAGCAGCGTCGGAGGAAGCAGGCAGACCATAGCTACCAGTCCGCGTAGCACCAGGCCCGATATCCCCTGCGTTGCCCCAGCTACATAAATTCTTCCCACCAGCGGAACCCCTGTCAGCGCTGCTAGGCCGAAGACACCGATTCCAGCTTCGAGCAGTGCGTACACACGCAGGGGGTGGCGTGAGGGCGGCACAAATCGCCCAAGCAGCGCGCTGCCGAGGCAAAGGCCACCCATGTAGCCGGCCAATAGCAGCCCCAGCGATACGGCGGATGAGCCAATCACCAGTTGCAGCAGTTGCAGCCAGACGACCTCGTAGATCAGCGCCGCGCAGCCGCTTGCCGCAAGCAGCAGCGCCAGAGCGAGTAGCAGGCCGCGGCCCGGTGCGGGCCCTTCAGCGGGAGCCTCCGCTTTCGGACGCCGAGGTCGCGCCGCAAGTAGAGGCTCGCTCATCACATCCAGCGCTCGCTAGAAGACAAACTTTCCAACCAACTGAACCACGCGATAATCGCCCGCGATTCCTCCGCCGTTGCCGCTGATATCGTTGGTGATTTGGCCGAAGTTCGGTGCGTTCAGGTTTTGCTGGCCGCCAAAGAATAGCTGATTGATGGGCGCAATCCCCGGGGTGAACGCGTTCAGATGGTTCGGTAGATTGAACGCCTCCGCGCGCAATTGGAAGTATTGCTTCTCCTTAATCGGGAAATTGCGCGACAGGGCCAGATCCAACTGGAAGACACCGGGGCCTTTTAGATTGTTGAGACCGAGATTGCCGTAAGTTCCCAGAGCCGGCTGCGCGAATGAAGCCGGATTGAGCCAGTGATCCACGGTTTGATGGCTCGGATACGGATTCGCATTTACCAGGCTCGCAGGCTGGCCGGGAACTGCAGTCAGCGCCCGGTCCGTACCGCTTAGGACCGAGAAGAACTGCGCCGACTTGATCTGCATATTCGGCGCAATCTGCCAGTCGCCGGCGATCCAGCGCAACGCCCGGTTCGAGAACTTCGGACTGGTCGCAACTACACTGAGCTGGAACAACTGCCGCAAATCGATACCCACGCAGTTGCTCCGCCACGCGCGGCGGGCGCCCGGGATCGAGTTGCCGTTTCCGGCGGTCGGATTCTGGAACCACTGATCGCTGATGCAATGCGACCAGGTGTAGTTCGCCAGGATATTCACACCGTGACTCATACGCTTCTGCGCCGACAGATTCAAGCCATCGTAAGTTGCGGTTCCGCCGTCATCCAAAAGTCCGATGCCGGAGTAAAACTGCCCCAGCGCCGGATTCGCCATGTAAAGCGGCCGGCGGAAATTCTGGTTCGCCGTCGTCGAGCAGGTGGTATAGTTCACCGGCCCGCTAGGCGTTTGCAATGTGCACGGACCAAGGCCCAGGAACTGCGGCGCATTCAATACCTGGCCGCTGGGAAAGTGGATGGTGCTGGTTCCCAGATAATTCGCCGTAAACAACCAATCCTGGCCCACCTGCCTTTGTATGCTGACGTTCCACTGGTTGGTATACATCGGATTGAAGTCTTTGAGCGGAGAGCTGATGTAGCTGCCGAAGGTCACGAACGGAACGTCCGGGCTCACATAACCAAATCCGCTGCGCGCCGCCAGGATCGACATTGGATTCTGGCCGGGCGGCAACAACCCGCCCGCGCCGCCGGGATAATTCGCCCAAGGATTCGTCAGCGTGCTGCCTGACACGCTCACCGTGCTACCGAAAGGCGCGCCAAATTGCTCCTGGCTGAGCGACAACATGCTCATACGGTCCCCAAACATTCCGTAAGCCGCGCGGATGGTCATGCGCCCGTTGCCTTCCGGATCCCATGCCAGTCCCACGCGCGGGAAGAATTTGTTCCATTTGGGGCAGTTGAAGGAGTTCCCGCAGCTATACTGTGGATCGCCCGAAAAAACCAGTCCTGCCGGCGCGTATTTGTAAATCGTACTGTGGACGTTCTGCGCGAACAGTGTTGGATCGAAATGCAAATCCTGTGCTGTGCGGCTCTGATAAACGGCCGTATACGGCTCCCAACGGACGCCATAATTCAACGTCAGCCGGCGATTGATCTTCCAGGAATCCTGCGCGTACAGCGCGCCGTAGAACTGGCGGCTGTAATAACCGTACAGTGTGCCCTGGCTCCAGGTCACAAACCTGCCAAGCATGAAGTCGACGATCGGTACACTGCTCACCGATCCGTCAAACGTGGCAAGGCCCGTCGCATTCACGCCGCCCCCCGACCAATAATTCAACTGCTGGTGGTAAAGGCTGCCTCCAAACCCGAACTGGTGCGAACCCCTGATCCAGTTCATATCTTCGTTCACGGACCAGAGCGGTCCGTTGTGTGATTGCCCCGGCGCGGCGGCGCCGCCCCCGATGTTGAACGCCCCGTTCACCGCGATCGCGATCATCTTGCCGCCCAGCGGCGAAATGTTCGCTCCGAAATCATGGAAGGACCCGTAACTGTCCGGCACTTTCAGGATGTTCGTTCGATTGGCGCCTAGACGAAACGTATTGACGAGCGCTGGACTGATCACCCAGGTGTGGCCCAGCGCGATGCCCCAATCATAATCGTCCAGCCCGTAGCTGCTGATCGAAAGCGGGTCTTTCCCGTCATAGGTCGATGTCTGGCCCAGCTTGGCCGTGGTGAATCGCCCGAAAATAGAGTGCTTATCGTTGATCTGATAGTCGATCTTTCCCACGCCCAGGTCTTCATTCAGGTTGGCAACTAGCCCATACAAAACTCGTCCCGTAGAATTTGCGATCTGCGGCATGGTCTTGAAGATGTTCAAGGCTGTGGGGTCCAGCAGCGAAGGCGCGATACGGTTACCGCTAAACCCGAGCGCTGCAGGTAGGACCGTCTTCACAGATGTAAAATCGCCAGTCGCCATCGCCGGTATGGGAATGAAGGCTGTGTTCTGTACACCGTCCGATCGCAAAACGGTCCGTTGATAGCCTCCAAAGAAGAACAGCTTGTCTTTCTTGATAGGCCCGCCTACTACACCGCCGAACTGATTGCGCTTCAGGGTATCGCGCTTCGTGGCAAAGAAATCGCGCGCGTTCAGGTCGCCATTGCGCAGGAACTCAAACACGTCGCCATGGAATTCGTTGCTGCCCGATCGCGTGACCGCGTTAACCGTCGCGGTGGAATGAAAGCCGTACTGCGGCGGGATGGAGCTCGTCTCTACTTTGAACTCCTGCACCGCGTCCGGAAACGGCAACGGCAGGCTGAGATTGTTGTACGGGTCCTGGTAGACAACGCCGTCCAAAGCATAGGCCACCGAATCCGGCGCGCCGCCCGCTACCGTCACCACCACCGTCGGGTAATTGCGCACGGTATTGAGTGACGCGGCTCCGGGATAGTTCGCCATGCCCGCAAGAAAGATGAGCTGGTGAACGTCGCGACCGTTCAGTGGCATCTCCATGATGCGCTGATTGTCGACCACTTGTCCGATACTGGTGCTGTGCGTTTCCACCTGAAGCGCACCGGCTTCCACCGTGACGGTTTCGCTCACGGAACCGACTTTCAACGTAATATCTACCGTTGGGTTGGTGTCCACCTGCAACACGATTCCCGATTGCGCATACTTGACGAAGCCCTCCTTCGTCACCTCGACCAGATACGGTCCGATGGCAAGGTTCGGCAGAACGTAACCGCCGTCGGTTCCGCTGGTAGTGGTCCGTACCACGCCCGTAGCCGTCTGCGTAGCCTTGATGGTCGCGCCGGGAACTACCAGGCCGCTCGAATCTTTAACGATGCCGTTGATTTGCGACGTCTGCGCCCAAACGCAGGCAGACGCTAAAAGCACACCAAGAACGTACCTGGTAACTGTGCTCATACCCCGTACTCGCTTTCTTTAAGTCCACCCCGGACTTCGTGGATGACCCACAAACAAGCAAGAACCGCCTACAAATCTTGCCTCAAATTTAGAGCTTCTGGCCCGGAATTATATCAACTGACCTGTGGGTGTCAAGGCCGCGGGGCAATTTTGAACCCCTTTAGACGACTATGTTTAGACGGCGCCTTGACCCTGCCCTGGTTTCGGCAG
>Ga0070741_10014183_pt1 | contig 13850 bp, 12 predicted proteins | sample Coa_R1_4_FD_66440 | JGI IMG/M metagenome (GOLD analysis project Ga0070741, IMG submission 66440) | Surface soil microbial communities from Centralia Pennsylvania, which are recovering from an underground coalmine fire - Coalmine... | ecosystem: Environmental > Terrestrial > Soil > Unclassified ... | reverse complement strand
CGTCAGAGCCTTTAACCTTGGTTCAATGTATGGAGAATAGAGCCCGGACTGAACCACGTCGGCAATAGTTTTATAGGGAGCATTCTTGCCGTGCTTTTCCAAGTAGGCGTTGACGTCCGCCTGGAAATCTCCGCAGCCGATGTTTTGCGTCAGCTTCTGATAATCCGGAATCACAAACGGATCGACGATCTCTGCGCCTTGCGCCTTGAGATCTTCAATAGCTTTTTCCATCAAAGCTTTTACTTGAGGGTCCGTCGTCGGTGTTTCCATATATTGCCGGAAAACGCCTATGCGAGCGCCTTTTAAACCATTCTTGTCCAGAAACTGCGTATAAGTTTTTGGAATCTTTCCTTCCGATTCTTTGGTTATCGGGTCGGCAGGATCATATCCGGCGACAACGTCCAACACTCTTGCCGCGTCTTCGACGGAGCGCGCCATTGGCCCGCCCATATCGTTCCTGAGATAAAGCGGAATAATGCCGTCGCGACTGGTCAGCCCCATTGTAGGTCGAATTCCGATCAGATCGTTATGCGATGACGGCCCTCTGATCGAATTACCAGTATCGGTTCCCAAACCGACAGCGCCGAAACTCGCGGCGACTGCTGCTGCCGTTCCGCCGCTTGATCCTGCAGGAACACGGTCGAGATCATATGGATTGCGAGTGATGCCGGCAATGGAGCTTACAGTCACATACGGGCTAAAGGCCCACTCGGCCATGTTCGATTTTGCCAGGACAATTGCACCGGCTTCACGAAGCTTTTTCACCATGAAAGCATCATCATTCGGCAGAAAACCTTTCATCGCCAGCGAGCCGCCGGTGGTCTGAAGACCTTTGGTGTCGTAATTATCTTTGACGATTACCGGAATGCCGTGAAGCGGACGAAGCTTGCCAGTGCGCTTGAATTCCTGATCCAGTTTGTCGGCGTCCGAAAGAGCCTCTGGATTCAGCAATATTATCGCGTTTAATCTTGTGGACTGGTCGTAAGTGTTGATTCGCTTTTGATATTCCAAAACCAGCTGGTGACAAGTGATCCTGCCTGTGCGTATGGCCTGCAATATGTCGGCGATCGATGCTTCTACGACGTCAAACTTTTTGCTCTGAGCAGATGAAGGTAAAGCCTGAGAGATCGGGATTACAACAAGCAGCGACAAGACCAAAAACAGGCGACAAAGCTTAATCATGTTCACTCCGGTCATTAGGTTATATAAAGAGAAGAATCGACCGCGGATGACGCGGATTAAGCAGATTTTCGCGGATCAGATCCGAGGAAATCCGGGGCATCAGCGTCATCCGCGGTTAAGTTCTTATTTCTTCACAGTCGGATATTTAATTCCAAGCTGTTCCAGATAATTGTCGTACTTGGTCGGATCGTAATAGTACTTCTTCATCTCATCGCGATACTTCGCCATCGTTTTCTCGTTCAAAAAAGTTGACGGCTTATCGTTCGGACCGATGAAGGACTTGTATTTCGTTTCCTTCGTCTGAACATCGCGGAAATAATCCCACGCCTGCTTGATCAGGTCAGGTTTTGTCAGCAGATCGACCACAGTCATCGCCATAGCTTTTGCACCAGCCGTTACACCCTTATGAGCAATCGGTGTCGCCATCGCAATCGCGTCGGTCCAGTTGTGGCCGGGCAGATTCGGAATATTGGCCGGATAACGTAGTGTGATGGTTGGAACGTTCCACGAGATATCGCCGATGTCGTCAGAGCCGCCTCCTGTATTAGCTTCCGGACGGACCGGTTCGCCTAGCCTGCCGACGTTTGTCGATAATCCGCGATCGGGAACGCCAATCTCTTTTTGCAGGGCTTTTGCCAGAGTTTGGTCGGCATCGCTCCATTGTGGCATGCCTACTTTCTGGATGTTCTTGTAGGTTGTTTCGGCAATCACTTTATTGAAGTGCTGCGGCCACGCTGAGCCTATAATCCGATATTTCATTGTCGTGCCGGTCATCATCGCGGCGCCCTGCGCCATTGTATTTCCGGTCTCCCACAATTCCTGAATGTGCGGATAATCAGTCTCGCGGAAGTAATACCAGACTGAAGCTCTTGAAGGAACCACGTTCGGTTGATCTCCTCCATCCGTAATTACATAGTGAGATCGTTGAGAAAGCCGTAGATGCTCGCGTTTGAAGTTCCATCCGACGTCCATCAATTCAACTGCATCCAGTGCACTCTTGCCGCGCCACGGCGCGCCCGCGGCATGCGCGCTTTCGCCGGAGAATGTGTATTCGACTGAGACTAGCCCGGTTCCCGCGGCGTCGCCCCACGAAACGCCAAAATTACTTGCTACGTGTGTGAAGAGAACGACATCAACATCCTTGAAAAAACCATCGCGAACGTAAAATGCCTTTGATCCCAGTTCTTCTTCCGCTACGCCCGGCCACAATTTAATGGTTCCGGAAAGCTTCTCTTTTTCCATTAAATGCTTTACCGCAATCGCGGCCGTGATGTTAAGAGGAACTCCGGAATTGTGGCCTTCACCGTGACCAGGCGCTCCCTCGATTATCGGATCGTGATATGCAACGCCGGGTTTCTGCGAAGCCTGTGGAATGCAGTCGATGTCGGAACCAAGGGCAATCACCGGTTTGCCACTGCCCCATGACGCCATCCAGGCTGTAGGAATTCCGGCGATGCCACGCTCGACTTTAAAGCCTTCTTTTTCCAGAATGCCGCTAAGATATTTTGACGTTTCGTATTCCTGAAATCCAAGCTCTCCGTAGCTGAAGACCTGGTCAACCATTACCTGGGTCTGCTTTCGCATCGATTCGACTTCATTGGCGACCTGATCTTTGTACTTATCAGCAGGGTCAGGTTGCTGCCGGGCGTTTGAGCTTGAAAAAGCAAGCAGTCCAATTGCCAGACACATCAAAATTGATAGGGCCTTGCGTAACGTGATCATCACCAGCATCCTCCTTGTACCTGATAGCCTTGGATTGTCGAGAGTCGTATTCTTAATGCTCAGCGTTCTGTTGTCGCGTGTGAACCCAGCCATTGCGCGCGAAACTTCTTTATTGCATCGGTAACAGGTTTGTTTTCCGATTCATAGGAAACTATTTCCAGTTGCGGATCTTCAGTGAGCACAAGCGTTGCGCTCTTGTGTTCGCCTCGCTGTACGAATTCGATCTTGATTGAATCGCCTGGTTTGTGTGCGTCAACAATTTTCTGTGCGTCGTCCGCTTTTGTTATCGGCTGACCATCCAGCGAAGTAATTATGTCGTCGTGATCGAGCCCAGCTTTGTAAAGCGGGCCGCCAATCAGCGTCGGATTCTTAACAACCACTCCTGATTGATTATCCCCCAATTCAGAGTCGAGCCAAACCTTTCCCGGTTTCGCCTTGCGAAGGTCATAGCCAGCGTGCGCCAGCAACGGCCCAAAATCAGGCACGGCTTTGCCGTCGATGTAACGCTGAAAGAAATCCTGCGCGAATTTTGGATCGCTCGTAACTTTTGCCAGCGCGGTTTTCAGATCATTCAGAGTATAAGGTTTCATTACCTTGCCGTACATTTGCCACAAGGTGCGCATGTAATCGTCGAGAGTAATATTTTGATATTCAGTCCGAAGCGACAGGTCAAGGCCGAGGGCTATAATGCTTCCCCAGGTGTAGTACGAAATCAATGTGTTCTGCACATTGGTCGTGTCTTTTGAGACGCCACCGTCAAAGAAAACCGATTGCTGGCTCATTCCCACCGGGCTGAAGAACTGTCGTCCTGGCGAATTGATTACGTTGCTGATGGAAAAGCCGAGCTGACTCAGAAATTGGTCTTCGGTCAGAAATCCCGCGCGGCGGAGCGAAAGCGGTCCGTAGTATTGAGTGAAACCTTCGGCAAGCCACAACTCGCCCGACATATTGGCGCGTTCGTAATCGAATGGCTCCAGTGCCACCGGTCTTAACCGCTTCACATTCCAGGAGTGAAAAAATTCATGCGCCGCTGTTCCCAGATTCCTCTGGACGCCGCCTCGTCGCCCGTTTCCCGCTCGATCCCCGATGCTGGATGGATTTGTCAGAGAAGTGGAGTTTCGGTGCTCCATGCCATCGCTGAACACATACGGCATATAGCAAGCAATAAAGGTATAGCTGCCGTAATCGTACGGAGCTGGCTCGCCAAATACAGCTATCTCTTCCGGAACGATCTTCTTCAGCATCTCGACGTAATCATCCACTTCCTTATCCGTTGCGGTGTCGTGAATAGCCAGGCGATACGTGTAGGTTTTACCGGCCCAATTCAGTTTCCATTCGCGCAATCTGAAATTGCTGAGCTCTGTAATCGAATCCATGAAGTACTGAAAATCCGGAGCGGTAAAAGTGTAGCGATCGTTTGTGGGAACCAACTGAGTAGCCACTTTCCAGTCAGAAACGGCCGGTCTGAAGGTGATTCTGACAGGCGCTTTATCGAAGCCGCGGGCCCACATAAACGTTGCTGGCATATTCAAATGTGCATGAGTGTTGTCTATGCCGCTGTAGGTTCCGCTGGCGTAATCCGCAAAAAGCGTATAGGTGACAGTTACTTCGCCCCGGTGTTCCGGGACATCCCATTGATAAGGGTTCGGATGGGTTACGGTAAGGGCGGCGCCGTTTTCACCGAATGCTTTTACGTTATAGACATTCTTGGCGAATTCGGTCAATGCATAACGGCCAGGAGATGAACGGCTCATCCGCACTTCCAGAGGTTTTCCGACAGGAGCTCCGCTGAACGTTACGCTGACTTCTGCCTCGTGATGAACGGCATTTGGGAAAGAGATTATGTAATCGACTTTTGTCTGGGCTGACGCTACGCCCGACAACAAGATGAAGAAAAGAAACAGTGCGAACGGGTACAGGAGGTTGCCTGATCGGTTAAAGCGGACGGGTAGCATAACCTGTTCTCTTTCTCGCTATTCGTGTAGATGCATTTTCCGGAAAACGCTCTGACAGCAACCTGCAGCAGTTGCCTTGGGAGTGATAAATTACAACCGTTTTTGTTTAGAAGCAAGAATCCTGTGGATCCTGGGAGCGCAGGCATCCTGCCTGCATGAGTTCAGGAGGCGCGCATTAATTGCTACTATCACTCAATCAACCCATGCAGGCAAGATACCTGCGCTCCCAGGACGAGCTTGACGACGACTATCATATCGATATAGATATGTTGCGCACTCCGACTCGCTACATTATTCGATTCATAAAACACTGGAGGCTGCCTTGATCAAACGGCTAATCATATTCGTAATCCTTCTGTTCTCCTTTCTATTAGGAGTTGCGTCGTCCGAAGGCTCCGGCCAGGACGCGCCTAAACCGGCGGTTTATGAGGTCTACGCGCTCAGTTATGGATCCTATCTCAATTTTCCCGTCTCGGGATTAATCGCCGGAGCTGACAAGTCGCGCAGATTGGACCTTGCTTTGATGGTATGGTTGCTGAAAGGATCGAACGGTCGCAACATACTCGTCGACACTGGTTTTTACCGTACGAAGTTTGTTAAGCCGGAACAGCTAAAGGATTTCATAAAGGTCTCTGACGCAGTAGCGAAAACCGGTGTTAAACCCGAAGAAATCACCGACATTATCATCTCGCATATGCACTGGGATCACGCCGGGAGCATGGATCAATTCCCCAAAGCGAGAGTCTGGGTCCAAAAAGACGAATATGCATATTACACGGCCGCGGCGTGGCAACAAGGCGGCAAGTCAGGCGGTATCGATCCTGAGGACGTAATGTCAATCGTGAAACGCAATACCGACAAGCTGGTTACGCTGGTCGATGGCGACAAAGAGATCATCGACGGCGTCAGCGTTTATATAGGCGGGCGCCATACATACCAGTCGCAGTACGCGAGCGCTCGAACCAGATCGGGCACAGTTGTTCTTGCTTCTGACAACATGTATCTCTACGAGAATCTCGACAAACACCTGCCGATTTCGCAGACATTTGATGCCGATTCAAATCTGAAGGCCCAGGACCGAATGAAGCAGATTGCTTCGAAACCGGAGCTGATCGTGCCCGGCCACGACCCCGAGGTCTTCGTCAGATTTCCGAGGCCTGGGAATGGAGTCGCTCGGATTGATTAACACTCTGATTGCTCTCGCCGATAACTTCGGGTAAAAAGAGAATCAGAGCAAATGATCCTCAACACTCTTCTCGAATATTTCTCTCGTTATGGCTATTGGGTAGTCTTTTTCGGGGTAATGCTGGAAAACGCCGGTGTTCCGATTCCCGGCGAAACCATCTTGTTGGCCGCGGGTTTTTTTGCTTATCTCGGACATTTCAATACCGCTATCGTTATGGTCGTTGCCGCCCTGGGTGCGATGGTCGGTGACAACACCGGATATGTGGTTGGCCGGAAACTGGGACGCGCCGCCCTGGAACGATATGGCCGTCGAATAGGACTGACTTCGGCATTGTTATCACGGTTTGACCGTTTCTTTGCGCGAAACGGTAACCGAACGATTTTGTTTGCCCGCTTCATCACCGGATTGCGTGTATTTGCCGCGTTGCTTGCCGGAGCGGCGAAAATGGAGTGGCGACATTTTCTCTTTTACAACACGGCCGGAGCGGTGATCTGGGCAATCGTAATCACCCTTGTAGGCTATTTCTTTGGCAAAAGCTGGGACTTGCTGGAGAAATGGGTGAGAGGCGCAGGACTGATCGCGCTAATCGTCGTTGTTATTGCCCTGATCATCATGGCTATTCGTAAAAGGCGTCAACCCAGGGCGCCGGAAGGGTCGGCCGATGAATAGTCATCATTAATTGCTCCGGCATGCAGAATTGTATATGCTGTGATTCGGTGAGTTGATAGCGATTGAGAGGCGCTTTGTAAGAAGAACAAGGTTTGTGCTATGGAAAAATTGATTGTTGATACTGACGGAAAGCTCACGATTCCGCCCGAGATCATCAAAAAGCGTGGTCTACAGCCGGGTGATGAATTGTCATTAATAGAATCAGATGAGGGGTTGCTTGTTTACCAGGGTGGAGTCGATGAAAAGACGCGCTCCTGGTGGAACAGCCTGACCCAAGACCAGCGTCAGATGGCCGAATTGGAGGCAAGAAGATATGAAAGTCTCAGCGAAGAAGAGAAGAATCGTATGTGGAGCGATGACGTAGAATCGACTGAGACTGAAACTGAAGGTGACGAGATTGACCTCCGGGCCAAATAGCGTTCTGTTTGATAAAGGCGTAATCCGCCGAGTATACGAGCGACGCGTTAGACTTGCCGCCGGGAACCCTCCTACAATACTCCAAATCGAGGCTTCCAATTGTTATGCGCGGATTTGCAAATTAACCGACCGCCTATACATAACCGAACAGACCTCGAATATCTTACGTCTACGGCCTAAAATTTTTGCTGAGCCTTTTCTTGCTGACCTGCAAAGCCTCAAAAAAGCTCGTTATCTTCGACGTTGGGCAAGACGATTGAAAGACTTTTCGTTCTCACCTGAAGACGCCATTATTTTAGCCTATGGGAGTTTCGGCTTTGATTTGGAAAAACAAACTGTAGGCGTCGATATGATCGTGACAACAGACCAGGGTCTGGAGAAAAACTATTTTCGAAATTTTGATCAGATCGAGAAACGGTTTAAAGATATGATTCTGAATTTGCCCGAACCCTATAAAGATCTTCGGTTACCACGCGTCATTACCACGGCAACTGTTTTGACCGGTATTTGAAATCAAACGCTTTACGCGACTAAATCAGATCAATCAATGTGGTACGATTTGAAGTTAGTAGTCCCGCCTTCAGGTGGAAGATTTTAAGGTTCAGTCTGAACGCGGTATTACGAACCGGTGTGCTATTATTGGTTGGTTCAGTTTAGGATCAACTCGCAATATTCCAGAGATAATTAATGAAGTTTTCACGTTTGATGAGACTGGTGTGGCTTGTTGTCATTCTGGCCGCGCCTGGCTCTCTGCTTGCCAAAACAGCAGCTAATCCGTCAGAGACTACTTATAAGATAACAATACCTGATCCCGGCAGGCACATCTTTCATGTCGCAATGCGAGTGAACAATCCTGGCACGAATCTTCTGGTGAAGATGCCGATGTGGATGCAGGCTATCTACGAATTCCATAACTATGCCGAGCAAGTTCAGGATATCAAGGCTCACGACAGCAGCGGAGCTTCGATTGAGATAACTGCCGTCGACAATCACACATGGAGGATCTCCCCGAAAACGGGTCCGATTGTGATTGATTACGATCTCGACGTTAGCGACAAACACAAATTGTCCGGAAAAAGCTATCTTGAGAAGCAGTCAGGTGTAATCAACGGCGGAGCTTTCTTTCTCTACACACCCGATACTCGACGCAAGCCGTCGACGGTTACCATTATATTGCCGAAAGGCTGGTCTGCTGCCGCAGCGCTCGACAGCGAACCCAGCAGCGCGCCCGATACGATCTCATTTGATGCTAAAGATTATGATGAGCTGACGGATAGTCCGATTATTCTTGGTCAATTCAAACGGACAGATTTTACGCTGCAGTCGATTCCTTTTTCAGTCATTACTGATGCCCACATAGCCCACAATCGCAATGAGATTGTTGAATCGGCGAAACAGATTGCGGCTCGCGAAGTTGAGTTTTTCGGCGGCGCGCCGTTCGATCGATATATCTTCATGTATTACTCGACCAAGGATCCGTCAGGCGGTGGCTACCGAACGTCGTTAGTTGGAACCGAGCATCTGAAATCGACGATTATTACAGTCGATCCTGATTTTGATGTCAGTCCAGCTTCGACGACGATTTATCGGTCGGCGACCGCGCACGAGTTATTCCACGCCTGGAACGTGAAAGCCGTCAGACCTGTAGCCCTGAACTACCCTGACTTTGATATCGCACCCGCCGTGCAATCGTTGTGGTTGCTGGAAGGATTCACCGAGTATTACGCTCAGAAGTTCATGTTTCAATTATACGATAATGGCAGGTACGCGTCATTCTATGACGACATCAGCGAATATCTGCAAGAGGCGCAGTATGCTGTCAGCTTAACTCGCCTGAGCCTGAACGCGCCCCTTGAGTCGGTGGAAGAATTCACGAAGCTATACTCAAAGGGAACAATCACCGGCCTATTGCTGGATCTGAAACTGCGACAGATGACACATAACCGGTACGGTCTTGATGATTTTATGAGGCATCTTTGGCAGCGATATGGCCGCAATCGAACTCCTTACAACGAAACGGATCTGCTGCCAATATTGAATTCAGTCGGAGACGGCGATCTCAGCGAATATTATAAGAAATATATAACCGGAATGGACCCGCTGCCACTAAACGAGTATCTCGCTATTGGTGGATGGAAGGTTGACGGGCTTGAAGTCAAATCTCCATACATCGGATGGCAGCTTGACGAAGCCTTCACCGTTGTTGATCTCGATCATAACGGAAACGCGGCGAGAGCCGGAGTTAAAATCGGCGACAAACTGGTCGGATTTGAAAAAAACGAAGTCAACGTTCAAACCATGAACAGGTTTATCGACAAATTTTCAGATAGCAGCACTGTGTCCTGTACGGTAGAGCGAAATGGCGATCGCATCAATATCCAGATCAGACCCATTGAAACTTTGCTGTTGAAGCCCGCAATGGTCGAGTTGTCGAACTCATCGCCAGTCCAGATTGAAACCCGTCGCGCTGTGCTGTCGGCAACAAACGGGAACTGAATTCAGGGTTTTTTAACTGCCTGATTCGTTGAGGAATCTGTCGATTTTGTCTCCGATTTTGCGGGTGGCGCCGCTGCCTTTGGATCATAAGATACGACTTCCACTGTTCCCAGTTTGGCCAGACTCTCCTTCAACTCGCTTGCCGGACCAACGGCCACAATCACCATCGCGTCAGGATGCAATAGATTCGTCGCCGCCTTTCGCACCTGATCCGGGGTCACCGCGGCCATCCTGGATTTATAGTTGATTATGTAATCGCGACCAAGCGAGTAAATCTCGAGTTCAGCCAATCGCTCTGCCAATTGAGCGTTAGTTTCCAGTTTCAGATCGTAGGTGCTGATGAAGTGATCCTTTGCGGCTTCGACCTCGGTGTTTGTCAGACCCTGTGCGTGCGCTTCGCTTATAACTTTGACTGTTTCCGCCGCAGCGTCGCCCGCATTTTTCGTCGGCACCTGCGCGGTAATCAGCAATGGACCTGGTATTCTCAACGCTTCCAGATCGCTGTGAATGTCGCGGCTGTAATAGTGTTCTTCGCTAACTCGCTTGGATAGTCGTGACGATGCGCTGCCTCCGATTACGTAGTTCAGGACACTCGCGGGAAAATAATCTTCACTGGTTCGCGCAATACCTGTTTGCCCGATGGCCAGGTAACTTTGACTGCCAGTGGGGCGATCGACAATATAGATGCTGGTTTTTGATGGCGGTTCCGGTGGCGTAAACGAAGCTGGAATCACATCCCCTTTCAGCAATTGACCGAGCGCGGAACGCGTTGCCGCTATGACATAGTCGCGCCCGACGTTGCCCACCACCACGAGAGAGGAATTATTGGCAATATAAAATCGCTTATAAAAAGAGATGACATCAGCGAGATTTAAGTTAGCTATTGATTGAGGCGTTCCGTCTATTGTGTGACCTAACGGATAGCGTGGGTACAATTTCGCGGCCAGAACGTCACCAGCGAGTTCTGCTGGTGTCTTGTTTATCTGTTGCAGCCGAGCTATTCGATCCGCTTTGGCTTTTTCGAAAGAGGCTTTTTCGAATTTAGGATAATTGATCAGCCTGCCGATCAAATCCAGTATCACAGGCAGATCGTCCGGCTTCATTGTGGCGGTGATCGTCGTTCTGTCCCACTCGGTCGTGAACTTGAAGTCAGGCGCGGCTGAATCGATTGTTTGCGCAATCGTGGTTGGCGCAATGCCAAGCGTTCCGCCGTTCATTATTAGATCGGAAACCATGCTTGCCAAACCCGCTTTGTCGATGACATCGAACATAGCTCCAGTTCGAACGGTAAAATTAATAGCGACATTGTTGGTTGTAGGTCGCTCCACAATGACCATCTGCAAACCATTGAGAAGCCCATCCCTTACCGGCGGCGGAAAGCTTGGTTGTAACACCGCAGACGGAGTCTGCGTCTGACCGAACGCAGTGAAAATTAACAGAAATATGATTAATACTGAAAAAGAAGCCCGCGTCACTTGGAATCCTCCAGAAGATCGATCTGAACCGTAAAGATTACAGGGCAAATTGCTTGAATGCCAGAAAACCTGATTAAAGAATTTGCAGAATCGCTTAACGCCTCACGGGCACTATTGTCACCGCTGTGCGATTATCATCCACCAAATATTTGTTTGCGACACGGCGAATATCCGCCGCCGTCACAGCCAGCATCGCACGCATGGCATCGTCGGCTCCAGACAGATCGCCTGTGCTCAGAAAACCTCTTGCAATGACAAAAGCGCGACCGTCAATTGTATCGTTCTGTTCTCGATATTGCGCCGTCAGAAAGCGCTTTGCCGTGGTTAATTCCTGTTCATCGATGGCAGACTGTTTCAGTTTTGTTATCTCGTCGGAAATGAACGTCTCTGATTGCCAGATGGAGTAAAACGGCGATGGGGGCTCTTCAAGATAAATCGAGAAGAGGGAATTTCCCCCGCTTGCCTTTGCGGCTTCCAAACTGGCGTCCACAACGTTTGCCCGGTAATCGTGAGAGGCGCGATCCATGAACCGAATTTGTAACCTCGAAGATTTTTCGCCGCCCAATATTATTCCCAGCAGTTTTAAACTGGCTAAATCACTATTATCAATCTGAAATTTGTAGCCGATTGACAGCGCTTCATCTCGCGTTGGCAGTTTAATGTCCAATCGCTTCAGAGGATTTTGAACGTTAGCACCAGGACCGGTTGTATTTTCGCGCATACCCGACGTGACTTTAACCGTCGGGACTCTCGCTGCCTGGTCGCCAGGAATTTTTTCAGCGTGTCGATGACCGAACCAGCGCTTAACCACAATGTTTACATAGTCGGGTTCAAAATCACCGGCTATAACAACAACCAGGTTGTCCGGAGATCCTGCCCGCGAAACAAATTCGGCGAGGGCGGTTTCGTTCAGGCTTGTGACTCCTTCTTCATCATTCCAGAAAGACCTTGCGTGCTGATCTCTAAAAGCGGTGTTATAGATTTGATTTATTGCCACGGTCCTGAGCGTTTCGTCTGGGACCAAATTGGTGGACTCGCGCATTGTCGCTATCTTTTTCAGGGTTGGAAATTCGGTTCTGACTTGGGAGATGGTCGCGAATTTACTGGCGCGCTCTATCATCGAATCGAACTTGTCCATCGAGCCGCGCAGCAATAATCCAACAAAATCTCTGCTGATAATTGAGCGAGCTTCGTCGCCGCCGTCCAGAACAATGCCACCATCGGTGTTATATTGGCTTGCGCCGGGTACGTTCGCATAAGCGGCAAGGAACGCGCTCCCCTGTGCATCGAAAAGCTCATCGCCCGTTCCAAGTCTACTATAAACCTGGCACGAAATTACAGGCGCGCTATGATCCTCAATCAATATGACGGTTGTTCCATTTTCCAGGATCGTTTTAACCGGAGCGGGCGTGTTTCCATCAACCAGTGTTCGCGTCCGAACGGGTACAACCAGAACCAGCGAAATGAGGAGTATAACAGCCAGCTTTTGCAAGAATGAAACAAACCCCCGGAGCGAAACGTTAGGATTACAAGATCGCTATTGACCGTAAGTTTATCTGAAAGGGATGAAAGGCCAAAGTTAAAAGCGTTGAGAGACTCTGGGGATATTTACCGCTATATGCGTGCTATAATTACATATTAAAGCTTTAGTTGGAGAGGTTATGTTCTGCCCGAAATGCGGCAAGGATAATTACGAGCAGGTAAGATTATGCAAATCGTGCGGCGCCGATCTGGCGCCGGTGCACCTGGCCATCGAAGGTCGTCTGCCTGATCTCAGCACGATTATGACCGAGGAAAAGCGCCGACGGATGCTGCATCGCGGAATTATCAGCACGATCACCGGGGGAGGCTTTCTGCTGGTGTTGCTCTGGTGGCTCGTTTTTGCCAGTCATATTTTAGGCGGAGCGCTGAGCGTGGCAGCCGTAACGGTTTTCGCGCTTCTGGCGGTACCGCTGCTCGCATACGGGATCGGTTCATTGATCAGCGGTCGATTTGTTTACAGCCGACAGGCTCTAGATTATTCGCAGCGGTTTGACGTAGTGAGGGAAATGCTGGAGGCGCAGCGAACCGACGAGCTGCCGTCGTCGTTCCCGCCGAGCGTTACTCAGGAATTAGTCGACGCCACACGCCGTCCGGTTGAACGCGAACAACATTAATTTCAGGAGACGCCGATGTTCTGTCCAAAATGCGCAAATCAATCAAACGACGACCAGAGGTTTTGCAAGGTCTGTGGGACAAATCTGATGTCCGTCAACCAGGCTTTGCACGATCCTCGTAGTCTGGTGACGGAGCAGGAATGGAAGCGGATGCGTAAAAAAGGCAAAGATTTGTCTGATGCGGCCTTTGACGCGGCCTGGCGACGCGCGGGATCGGCGATCGAGGGACCTAAAGATTCGATAGCATACCGCCTGTCGCAGAAGATGATGCAGGGCGGAATTATCACGTCCTGCATCGGTATAGGCGTCACAATTTTTTTCTATTTTCTGTTTGGCGCTCTTGCCAGCACGGAACATGATCCTCAGAGCGCTGCTGTTTTACGGGTGCTGTGGAGCGTAGGCGTCGTGCCATTATTTGTGGGAATAGGTCTGTTTCTGGGCGGTTATTTTATTTTTCGACCAAAGAAGCATCAAGACGAAATTGAAACGCGCACTGCCCCTTCGATATCAACCGCTCAGCAACAGGCGTTGCCGGAGCAAAGAAGCGACGTGTTCGCCCCGAGTGTGACTGAACACACGACGCGTCATCTTT
>Ga0070741_10014182_pt1 | contig 13850 bp, 12 predicted proteins | sample Coa_R1_4_FD_66440 | JGI IMG/M metagenome (GOLD analysis project Ga0070741, IMG submission 66440) | Surface soil microbial communities from Centralia Pennsylvania, which are recovering from an underground coalmine fire - Coalmine... | ecosystem: Environmental > Terrestrial > Soil > Unclassified ... | reverse complement strand
TAGCGGTGGCTACGGGCAAGACCGACGCGGCACAGACGCGCCGCGTCAGGCGCACCAGCCGCGCGCGCCCTGCAAATGCGCATCAAGCCTCTAGGCGCCGCTTCCTCCGACCTGAGCCGCAGCAATTGCACCCCGGCCCGCCAACGCGGGGCGCCGGATCCACATCACGGATGCGGTGAGCACCCAGAGGAACAGGACGCCGATCGGGACGAACAGCATCGCGAGGAGCAGAGCAAAGGCGGTGAGAACTCCGAACGCGCGCATCCGCGCTCCGAAGACGCCGGCGGTGTAGCCCTGGATGCTGAGTGTGGCGACCGCGACCCCCGCCGCCCAGGATCCGGCGACACCGGCAAGCGCAAAGCCCAGGTCGTTCGACATCCGCAGCAGATCGACGCCGGGGAGCGGGTAGTGGCCGATGAGCTCCCCGCCGGAGATGTAGCCCATGACCATTCCGCCGGCGCCGATCAGGGCTGCTGCCGCACCGGCAGCAGCGACGGGCAGCCGGCTCGGCTCGCCCGGATGTGCCGCGGCGATGCGCCGCCACAGCGCGACGAGGAACGTCATCAGCGAGAGACCTGCGAGCAGGAGCAGCAGCCCTGTCGCGAGGTGGTCGACCTGCTTGCCGTGGCTCGCGTAATTCGCGATCCACTTCTCGTTCGACGCTTTGTCCGCCGGCGGGTTGCTGACCGCCATGCTGGCGAGGAAGAAGGCGACATACGCGACGCCGGCGTAGGGTTCCCACCGCCTTAAAGAGTCCGATGAGACTGACATGGGGCTGTCCTCTCGACCAGGTCGGGGCCTCATGCCACCGACCTCGCAGACGGTGCCACCGCCCGGGCGCCGGATCGTCGTGACGGCGGGCGATTGGCTGTGGCCCGCAGCGTGATCGAACTGTCATCCGCAAGGATGAGAGGCGTAATCCCCGGGCATGGTGCGCCGGGTCGCCGGCGGCGTTAGCGTCCTTCCTCATGGGCGCTTACGCGCTGCCGCCGTTCGCTCGGCTCCGGCAGACCTCCGCGGACGCCGCGCGCACGGTGGACGCCGCGATCGCGCTCGTCCTGCTCGCCACGTCCCTGGCACTACTCACGACGCTGCCCCGGGACACCTCGCCCGGCCTCGCGGCCGCCTGCTGCCTCGTCCTCTGCGGATCGGTGGCGGTCCGCAGGAGGATCCCGCTGACGGCGACGACGACGGCACTCGTCGGACTGGTGGGGTACGAAGTGACCACGCACGACGGATACGGCGCAGTCCCGCCGGTGGCGGTCGCTCTGACGTTCTACGCGATCGGGCGATCCGGGACGGTCCAGAAGCGGGGGCTGCCGACCGGCATCGTGGCCGGCCTCGGCCTTGCCGGTGCCGCGGTCGTCGCGACCGCCGTCGACGCCTCGGCCGGAGACGTCCTCACCTCATGGCTGTTCATGGCAATGGCCCCGCTGGCGCTGGGCACCGTCCTCGCGCGACGCTCCGTCATGAGCGGTCGGCTCGCCGACGTCGCAGCGCAATTGCGTGCGGAACGAGGTCTCCACGCCGCCCAGGCGACCGCGGAGGAACGCAACCGGGTTGCCCGCGACCTCCACGACGTCGTCGCCCACTGCGTGAGCGTGATGGTCGTGCAGGCGGGCGCCGCCCGGCTGGTCGCGGCGCGCGATCCCGCCGTGGCCGATCAGGCACTGGCCGTGATCGGCGACTGCGGGCGCGACGCGCTCGCTGATCTTCGCCGCATCGTCGGCGTGCTGCACCGCGACGCCGACCCCGACTTCGGCTGCGGCGCGGGCCTTTCGGATCTGAGTCGCCTCACCGAGCGAATCGACGCCACCGGTGTGCGCACCCGTGTCCGGGTGGAGGACGCGGCGCCGCTGCCGCCGGCGGTCGACGTCGTCGCCTACCAGGTCGTACAGGAAGCATTGACCAACGTCGTCAAGCACGCCGGCGCAGCCGCGACTGCCGATGTCCGGGTCAGCACCGCCGCCGACACGGTCACGGTCGAGGTCAGGAACACAGCCGGTGCGGGAGCGCAGCGGCTCGGCCCCTCCGGCCAGGGCCTGCTGGGAATGCGCGAGCGCGTCGGCGCATACGGCGGCGACCTGGAGTTCGGCCCGACGGCGGCCGGGGGCTACAGCGTCAGCGCCCGGATCCCCCTCCGCCCGATCCGCGACCTCGACGCCGCCTCGGCCCTCGGCGATCGCCGGATCGGCCGGTTGTGGCAGGCGCGGCCGGGCTGGGCCGTAGACGTCGCGATCGCGATCGGCTGGCTGGTTGCGATGGAGATCGACGCCGCGACCAACTCCGCGCGCAGCGGCCCGTGGAGCCTCAACGCCGCGGCAGTCGCGGCGATGGCGCTGGCCGCGATCTGGCGCCGCCGCAGTCCGCTGCTCTACCTCGCCGTCGTGGCCGGCTTTGCCACCGCGTTGAGCGGTGGGCTAACCTCGTTCGACCGGTCGAGCGTCACCGGAATGTACAGCCTCGTCGTGCCACTGTTCACCGTCGCCGCGTGGCAGGGCCGGCGCAACGCGGTCCTCGGGCTTGCCGTCTGGACTGCAGGAGCGAGCGTCCTTGCCGCGCTGCGCGCCGAAGCGTTCGGCGGTTTCGCGGGGGCGCTCGGCGCGGGGATCGCCGTGTGGGCCGCCGGACGCGCCGTGCGCGCGCAGCGGTTGCTCACCGCCGACCTGACCGACACGACAGAGCGGCTCGCCGCTGAACGGGATCAGCGCGCCGAGCTCGCGGTCGCCACCGAGCGCACCCGCATCGCCCGCCAGCTACACGGACTGGTCGCGCGCGGAGTCGTCACCATGGTCGTTCAGGCGGAGGCCGCACGGAATCTCCTGACGAGCAATCCCGACGACGCGGCTGCAGCCATTCGCGCGATCGAACAGACGGGGCGCGATGCGCTCGCGCAGTTGCGCCGAATCCTCGGCGTCCTGCGCTCGAGCTCCGCCGCCGTCCGCGAGCAGGTCGCCGCATGACCGTGCGCGTCCTGATCGCCGACGACCAGCAGCTCGTCCGCACAGGCTTCGCGATGATCCTCTCCACGGACAGCGAGATCGAGGTCGTCGCTGAGGCGACGAACGGCAACGAGGCCGTCAAGCTCGCCACCTCGCTCGCGCCCGAGGTGGTGCTGATGGACATTCAGATGCCGGGCCTCAACGGCATCGACGCGACGAGGCGAATCGTCGGCGACGCGCGCACCGCACGCACCCGCGTCCTGATCCTGACGACGTTCGACCTCGACGAGTACGTCTACGACGCGCTCCGCGCGGGCGCGGCCGGCTTCCTCCTCAAGGACATCCCGCCCGAGCAGCTCGTCGCGGCGGTGCGAACCGCACACCACGGCGACGCCCTGCTCGCACCCTCGGTGACGCGCCGGCTGATCGAGGAGTTCACGCAGGCGCGCCGACCCGCACCGGCGGCCGCCGCGCAGCTCGAGCAGCTCAGCCCGCGGGAGGCGGAGGTCTTCAACCTCCTCGCCCGCGGCCTCACGAACCACGAGATAGCCGCCGAGCTCGTGGTCGGTGAGAACACGGTCAAGACGCACGTCGCCCGGATCCTCACCAAGCTGTCCCTCCGCGACCGGGTGCAGGCCGTCGTGCTCGCCTACGAAGCCGGCGTCATCGCGCCCGGCGACGCGCAGCCGGAGTCTCGCGCGGCGGCGTCCACCGGGCCCGATAGGTCACGGTGACGATGACCGGTTCCCCCGACGCCGACCGGCGGGAGGGCGGCTATCGTGGCGTGCGATGACGCCCGCGGCTCAACCTGCACCCGAGCCCGGCGGCAGTCGCACCTGGAAAGGCGCGCTCGAGCGGTACACGGACCCACGGCTCGACCGGAGCATCATCGACCTCGCGACGTCGGTCGTGCCGTATCTCGTGTTGTTCGTCGCGATCCTGTTCGTGCAGCGCGTCTCGTTCGCGCTGTCGCTCCTGCTCGTCGTCCCGGCCGCGGGATTCCTGATTCGGGTCTTCATCGTGTTCCACGACTGCTCGCACGGCTCGTTCCTGCGCTCGCGGCGCGCGAACAACGTCCTCGGCGGGATCCTCGGAGTGCTCGTGTGGCTGCCGTTCCGAGGCTGGCAGCACGAGCATGCCGTCCACCACGCGACGTCCGGCGATCTCGAGCGGCGCGGCATCGGCGACATAACAACACTGACGGTGAGCGAATACCGAAAGCTGTCGACCCTTCGCCGGCTCGGGTACCGCGTGTTCCGCAACCCCGCGGTGATGTTCGGCTGCGGGTGGCTCATCGTGCTCGTGCTCAAGCCGCGCCTCGTGCCACACGGTGCGAACCGACGGATACGAAACAGCGTGCTGAAGACAAACCTCGCGCTCGCACTCGTCGCGGTCGCTCTCTGTCTGTTGGTCGGCTGGCAGGCCTACGTGCTCGCCCAGCTGCCGATCTTCGTGGTCGCCGGCGCCGTGGGCGTCTGGCTGTTCTACGTGCAGCACCAGTTCGAAGACGCGTACTGGCAGCAACACTCCGACTGGCGCTACGAGGACGCGGCGCTACAAGGAAGCTCATACCTCAAGCTGCCGCGCATCCTTCAGTTCTTCACGGGCAACATCGGCTTCCACCACGTCCACCACCTGAGCGTCGGCATCCCGAACTACAACCTCCAAGACGCCCACGAGAACACCGAGCGCCTGGGAGAAGTCCCGGAGCTGACGATCACGGACGGGCTTCGGGCCACACGCTTAAAGCTCTGGGACGAGCAACGTCGCAGGCTCGTCACCTTCCGCGAAGCACGCCTCGGCTAGTCAGGCGTCCGGCGCAGTATCCAGCCCGGCAGCGTCGGCTGCCGGGTCGTCGGCCTCGCGGCGCTTTGCGATCCGGGCGTCTTTCTTCGCCTGCTTCAGCTCTCGCTTCTCACGAAGCGCCTGTTCGCGCGCGCGCTTGAGCACCGACTGCGGATTCCGACCACCCATCTAGCGACCCCTTCTCTTCAGGCACGTGGCCCTCGCCGCGACTACTTCTTGTCCTTCTTCGCCTGACGCTTTTCCTTCAGCGTCTTCTGAGCGGGCTTCTTCTCCATGCTCTTCTTCGAGTTCTTGTCCTTCGAAGCCATCTCTCACACCTTCCGTTGATCGGTCTTCGAATCCTAAAGACAACTCCGTTCGTGCTCCAACTATTCACCAGTGACTGAACTGTGATCGCGTTACCGTTGGAGCATGGCACACGAGATCGACATCGCCGCGGTCGGCGCCCTGCTCGCCGACCCGGGACGAGCAGCAATGCTCGCCGAGCTCATGGGTGGGCACCCGCTCGCCGCCGGCGAGCTGGCACGCCGCGCCGCGCTCACGCCGTCGGGTGCGAGCAACCACCTGCGGCAGCTGCGCGCCGGCGGCTTGGTCGCCGCGACCGCCGACGGCCGCAACCGGTTCTATCGCCTCGCGAACGCCGAGGTCGCACACGCGCTCGAGGCGCTCGGACGGGTCGCGCCAAGCCTCGAGCCGCGCGGCTTGAAAGCTGCCCAGCGAAACGAGGCGATTGCCCAGGCGCGCACGTGCTACGACCATCTCGCGGGCCGGCTCGGAGTGGAGCTCACTCGGTCACTAGTTGCCCGCCGCCATCTGCGCAATGCAGAGAACGGGTTCACCGTCGGCCCGTCCGGCGCCCGGTGGTTCGCCGACGAGCTCCAGATCGACGTCGAACCGCTGCGGGCAGCGCGGCGCGCCTTCGCGTTGCGCTGCATCGACCTGACGGAGCGGCGCCCGCATCTCGCCGGAGCGTTGGGAGCTGCGCTCGCAGGCGCCTTCCTCGAGCTTGGCTATGGCCGCCGACTCTCCGGAACGCGCGCGCTGCGGCCGACGTCCGACGGCGCCGCCTGGCTCGCCGCGAACGGCGTCGTCGTCTAGGAACGTCGCGCGAAATACGCGCCCGCCGCGGCGCCGGCCGCCGCGAGGGCCGCCAACGCGACCGGCAGGCGGCTCCGGCGCGGCTGCGCCGGCTCGTCCTTCTCCGGGCCCGTCCGCCCGCTCGCGCGTAGCGCGCGCTGCACAACCTGGGCGACGTGGAGCGCCTCGCGGCCGTCGAGCTGCTCGATCTGGCCGCGGCAGGAGAACCCGTCCGCGATCACGAGCGTCGACTCCGGCGTCGAGTCGAGCTTGGGAAGCAACGTGTGCTCTGCGACCTTCACCGATACGTCGTAGTTCTGGCCGGCGTGGTAGCCGAAGGAGCCGGCCATGCCGCAGCAGCCCGTGTCGAGCACTTCGTAGTCGAGCCCGAGGCGATCGAGGAGCTCGCGATCGTGCTGCATGTCCTTCTCCGCCGCCCGGTGGTGACAGTGCCCCTGCACGACCGCCTTTGCGTCGAGCTTCGGCGGCTGCCAGTCGAGCCGGTCGGTCAGGAACTCGACGAACGAGAACGTCTGTTTCGAGAGACGCTTTGCGTCCTCGTCGTGCGGCAGCATGTTCAAGAGCTCATCGCGGAAGACGTCGACGCAGCTCGGCTCGAGCCCGACGACCTCGACGCCTGCGCGGATCTCGGGCCGCATTCGCTCGAGGATCTGCTCGAGCTGGCGGCGCGCGAGCTTGAGCATGCCGAAGTCGTAGAGCGGACGGCCGCAGCACACATGGCCACGCGGCAACTCGATGCTGCAGCCCGCCGCCTCCAGCACCTCGACGGCGGCCTTGGCGATATCGGGCTCGAAGTAGTTCGTGAACGTGTCGGGCCAGAGAATGACGCGGCGCCCGCCGGTGACGGTCGTCCCTCCGCGGCGCTCGAACCACGACGCGAACGGCTCGTCCGCGAACTGCGGCGGCGTACGTTCCTGCGCGACACCCGCGAGATGCTTGCCGATCGGGTTGCCGGCGAGCAGGTTGGCGAGCCGCGGCGCCTTGGACGCGATGCGTGCCCAGAACATGATCAGCCCGAGCGCGTACGCCTGCCGCGGGCGTAGCCGACCTTCGTAGTAGTGGGCAAGGAACTCCGCCTTGTAGCTCGCCATGTCGACGCGAACCGGGCACTCGTTCTTGCAGCCCTTGCACGCGAGACAGAGATCGAGCGCCTCCTTGACCTCGTCCGAGCGCCACCCGTCGCCCAGAACCTCGTTGCGCATCATCTCGTGCAGCAACCGGGCGCGCCCGCGTGTCGAGTACTTCTCCTCGAAGGTGACCTGGTAGCTCGGGCACATCACGCCTTCCTGGTCCCGGCACGCACCGACGCCGAAGCAGCGCTCCGCCGCGGCGGCAAACGAGCCTTCGTCCTCATTGAAGGAGAAGTACGTCTCGACTTCGCGGCTCTTGTACGGCGGTGCCATTCGCAGGTTCGTGTCGAGCGGGTACGGGTCGGAGACCTTGCCCGGGTTCATCTTCTGATCCGGGTCCCAGATCGCCTTGAACTCCCGGAACGCCTCGACGAGCTCGGGGCCGAACATGCGGTCGAGGAGCTCTGCGCGCGCCTGGCCGTCGCCGTGCTCGCCGGAGAGCGAGCCCCCGTAGCTCGACACCAGCGCAGCCGCGTCCTCCATGAACGTGCGGTAGCGGCGGATCCCGTCGCGCGTCGAGAAGTCCCAGTCGAGTCGCGTGTGGAGGCACCCGTGGCCGACGTGGCCGAAGTAGCACGACACGCGCAACCCGTGATCCGAGACGAGCTTGTCGAAGTCACGCAGGTAGTCGCCGCAGCGGTCGGGGGCGACGGCTGCGTCCTCCCACGAGGGCCAGCCCGGATGCTCGCCGGGCACCTTCGAGTGGCCGACCCCGCCTTCGCGGATCTCCCAGACCTGCTTCACCTCGTCCTCGTCCTCGTACAGCTTGAGGTCGAGGTACTCCTTGTCCTTCTTCTTCTTGAACGCCGAGACCATTCGCTCGGCTTTCGCGTCCGCCTCTTCCTTCGTGTCGGCGCCGAACTCGCAGAGCAGCCACGCCTCGCCGCCCGGAAGCAGCTCGGGATGGCGCTTGAAGCCCTTCTTGAGCTCGTTGTCGACGAGCCGCTGGTCGAACGTCTCGAGCCCGATCGGGTCGAACTCCATCACCTCCGGCACGTGATCGGCCGCCGTCCACGGCGCGTCGTAACCGAGGAGCACGAGCGAGCGGTGCTGCGGGCTCGGGATCAGCTTGAGATCGGCCTCGAGCACGAAGCAGCACGTGGACTCGGTGCCGACGAGCGCCGCCGCGACGTCGAAGCCGCGCTCGACGAGCAGGCGGTCGAGGTTGTACCCCGAGATGCGGCGGGGGATCTGCGGAAAGCCCTCGCGGACGCGGTCGCCCCACCGGTCGGCGAGCTCGCGCAGCCGCCTCGTCAGCTCCTCCGCTCCCGGCCCGCGGATCGCGTCGTCACCGCGCGAGACCGTCAACCGCGTGCCGTCGTACAGAAGCACGTCCAGCGACTCGACGTTGTCGGCGGTAACGCCCGCGAGGATCGAGTGCACGCCGCACGAGTTGTTGCCGAGCATGCCGCCGAGCGTGCACCGGCTGTGCGTCGCCGGATCCGGGCCGAACGTCAAGTCGCGCTCTTCCGCCTTCTCGCGCAGCCGGTCGAGCACGAGCCCCGGCTGGACGCGGGCGCGCATCGCGTCGTAGTCGATCTCGACGATCTCGCGCATGTACTTGCTGAAGTCGATCAGCACCGCCTCGTTCACCGTCTGGCCCGCGAGACCGGTTCCGGCGCCCCGCGCGAACACCGGCGAGCCGAACTCGCGCGCGAGGCTCACCGCCGCGACCACGTCGTCCGCGTTGCGAGGGACGACGACGCCGATCGGCACCTGCCGGTAAGCGGACGCGTCGTTCGCGTACAACGCGCGGCTGCCTTCCGAGAATCGCACTTCGCCCGACACCGCCTGCGTCAGCTCGCGCGCGAGCGTGCGGCGGTCGATCGCGTCGACCCCGCGAGGGCGCGCGCGCAGGCCCTCGACGTCGTGGAGCCCGGGGCTGGTCGCGGTCACGTCAGCTCCCCGGGGTCAGCTTCTGCTTGATCCGCGCGGGGATCCCGTACGGGCTCGCCGCGAAGTCGGCCTCCTTCAGCATGTCGCGCCCAACCGTGAGCGCGATCTGCTTGCGATGCTCCTCACCGCGCGCGAGCGCCTCCGCGAACAGCTTCGTCTGCTCCCTCGTCACCTGCGGGGGATGCGGCGGCTCGTTCGGGTCGGTGACGCACTCGATCAGCACGGGCTCGTCGAGCTCGAGTGCCTCCGCGAGCTGATCGCGGCAGCGTGCCGGGTCGTCGATGCGCACGCCGCGCAACCCGCAGCCCTCGGCGACCTTGACGAAGTCGACGTCGTTGAAGTTGCACGCGTACTCGGGATTGCCGAGGAAGATCTGCTGCTCCCACTTGATGAGCCCGAGCGTCCGGTTCTTGTTCACGATCACCTTGACCGGCAGGTTCTCCTGCGCGAGCGTCGCGAGCTCGCCCATCATCATCATCATCGAGCCGTCGCCGGTGTATGCGATCACCTGCCGGTCCGGGTACGCCGACTGCGCGCCGATCGCATACGGCAGCGCAGCCATCATCGAGCACATCGTCCCGCTGAAGCTGAAGCGCTGCTGCTTGCGCAGCTTCCACCGCGCGATCCACGTCGTGACCGTGCCGGAGTCGCCGCAGACGATCGCATCGTCCGTGAGGAGCTCGTGCAGATGCCAGAGCGGCACCTGCGGCTTCATCGGCACGTCGTCGCGCGTGCCGCGCTCTTCCATCAGCGCCCACCAGTCGCGAATCGACGACTGCATGCCCTCGAGGAACGAACGATCGTCGTTGCGCTCGAGCAGAGGCAGCAGCTCCTGCAACGTGAGCTTCGCGTCACCGACGAGACCAACGTCGGCCGGGTGGCGTAGACCGATCCGCTCCGCCTTGTCGTCGATCTGGATGCAAACCGGCTGGCCCGGCTCCGGCAGGAACTCGATATACGGGAACGACGAGCCGACGATGATGAATGCGTCGCACTGCGCGAACGCCTCCTGCGACGGCCGCGTGCCGACGACACCGGTGCCGCCGGCGACGTACGGGCTGTCGTCGGGCACGCTGTCCTTGCCGAGCAGCGCCTTGACGATCACGCCGCCAAGCGTCTCGGCGAGCTGCTCGAGCTCGTCGCCGGCGCCGCGCGCTCCGGCGCCGGCGAGAATCGCGACCTTCGTCTTCCCCCGCAGGAGCTCGGCCGCCCGCTCGAGATGCGCACGCGGTGGCACCTGACGCGGCAGCACGAACCCTTCGGCTCCCGCTGTGTGACCCGGCACGTTTCGCTTGAAGCGGTCGCCGTCGTCCATCTCCTGCACCTGGAAATCGATCGGGATGCAGATGTGGCTGACCGTGCGGTTCGAGAGCGCGCTGCGACACGCGAGGTTCGCGACGTTCTCGACGTGACCGGGACCCATGAGCCGCTGGTTGAAACCCGACACGTGATCGAAGAGGTAGTCGTGGTTCAGGTCCTGCAGGTACTTCGTCCCAATCAGGTCGTGGTAGGTCATGCCGGTGATCGCGAGCACCGGCGCCTGGTCGACCATCGCGTCGTACAGCCCGTTCAACAGATGAATCGCACCGGGCGCGGCCGTCGAGAGGCAGACACCGAGTTTCCCCGTGAACTTCGCGTAGCTGCAGGCCGCGAGCGCGGCCGTCTCCTCGTGCCGCGTGTGCACGAAGCGGACCTCGTCCTGCCGCGTGCGCAGCGCCTCCATGAAGCCGTTGATCCCGTCGCCGGGGAGACCGAAAATCGTGTCGACTCCCCAGTCGATGAGCCGCGCCAGCAAGGCATCGGAAACCGTCTCAGCCATCTTGCTCCCTTCGCGTCAGTTCACGGTGCGTGTCGCGTACCCGGCTGGCCCAGCGCGTACTCAACCGGGTCGGCAAGTCTCCGCCCGGGGAGGTTCGCCGCGGCCGGCAGCTTCATCAGCCCGGGGATCACGCCGAAGGGCAGGACGACCCGGCCCCACGCGTACTCGAGCAGCACCATCGCGCCCGTGTACCAGGCGAAGCAGGCGCCGAAGACGAAGAGCCAGGCGCCGACCTTGATCCACGTCGGGCTGCCGGCCCAGAAGCCGCCGCAGACGAAGCCCGAGCCCGAGCCGACGGTCGCGAGCACGACGAAGAGCGGCACGTTCTCGCGCACTGCCGCGATCGCGCCCCACGAGGTGAAGAGCGCGAGCGGGATGAACCACACGGCGAACCCGGGCTGCGCCGTCGAGAGCGGTGCGATCGTGACCACGTGCGCAGCGCCGAGCGCCTGCAGGAAGCCCCATGCCATCCAGTAGGTGCCCCACATCGTGAGCAGCGCCGAGCCGACGTAGTCACGCGCACGGAAGGAATAGAGCCCGGCTGCGAACTGCGCGACGCCGCCGAACATCGCCGCGATCTCGAACATGGTCGGCGGCGAGCCCTTCGGCGTGCCCCACCAGCCGAGGATCCACGTCGAGACGACCATCGTCGACGCGAAGAACCCGAAGAGCCCGAGCGTAACCGGCGGCGCGATCGGCGTCAGCTGGATCCGCGCGGGCGGCGGACTCTCGAGCTCGGCTTCGTCCGCGGGCGGCCGACCCTCGAAGCTCGTCGAGCCCGGACCGCGTCCTTGTATCTGCGACATGCTCGTTCGCCTCCCTACTGTCCGACCTTGACGCCCGGGTCGCCGCGCGAGTACTCGACCGGCTCGGCCTGCCCGCGGCGCAGCAGCGGCAGCGCACGCATGCCGTAGGCGGCGTTCAGCATCAGCGCCGCCCCGACGTAGAACGAGAGCGCGGCCGCAGCGACGAAGACCCAGCCCGCGACGCTCTGCCAGCCTGACGAGCCGACGAGCAGCGCGACCGCTGCGATGGTCGCTCCGGTCGCGAGCGTGGCTTGCGCGAGGAACCCGACCGGGCTGCGCGGCAGCGCCGCGAACGCGGTCGTCCATGTGACGACGCTCATGTAGATCAGCCACTGCCCCAGCGACTGCCACTCGTCGCCGCGCGCGGGAACGGTGATCGTCTTCGTCGTCTCGAGCAGATAGATCAACGCGAGCCCGAGGAAGAACGCGGCCCACGAGCCGTGCAGCGCGGCTGCGACCGCAGCACGCGCGCGATAGCTCCAGAGCGCCGCGGCAAGCTGGCCGACACCGCCGAAGAGGAGCAGGAACGGGAAGAAGCTCGACGGGTCCTTCTCCGTTCCCCACCCCTGCGCGAACCAACTGCCCCAGATGATCAGTGCACTGCCGAGCGCGAAGTAGCCGAGCACCGCCGGCGCGGCGATCGGCTGCAAGAAGATGCGCGCCTCCGGAACGGTGACGCGGCGAGGCTGCCGAATCGCGGTCTCGGTCATGCTCCTCGACTCCTCCAATCAACATCGGGTCACGATCTGTTTCGAGATGTTCCCCGCGGTGAACCACGAAAAAACATGCGGCCGCCGAGGAACGTCGCGATCGCGGTCGTCGCGCCGGGGCTCGCGGGGGTCGCCGGCTTCGTCGACGCGATCGGGTTCATCACCCTGCGCGGGCTGTTCGTCGCGCACATGAGCGGCAACAGCGTCAAGTTCGGCGTCGCCGCGGGCCACGGCACGCTTTCGCAGGCTGCGCCCGCCGGCATCGCCGTCGTCCTGTTCGTCGCCGGCGTCGCGATTGGAACCGTGGCGTCGGAGCTCGCCGCGCGGCGCCGGCTACGCAGCGTCGCCGCGGTCGTGTTCGCGATTCAGGCGCTCTTGATCGCCGCGTTCATGGTGTACGGCAGCACGCTGCTGCACGGACGGCAGGTGCGCGGCCATTCGATCGGCGGCTTCTACGTCCTCGCGGCGCTCGCGGTCGTCTCGATGGGCATGCAGACATCCGCTCTCCGCCAGCTCGGCGGTCGCACGATCAGCACCACGTACGTGACCGGCGTCCTCACGTCGCTCACGCAGGAAGCGACGAACTACGCCTTCTGGCTCCACGACCGCGGAGGGCGAGACAAGAACCGGAGCTTCCTGAGCAGCGTGCTCGGGCTCGGCGGGCGGCGCGACGCACGCAACCGCGTGCTGCTCCTCGGCGCCGTGTGGCTCCTGTACGTCGCGGGCGGCGTCGCGGGCAGCTTTCTCGACGGGAAGATCGCGCTGTGGGCGCTGCTTGTGCCGCTTGTGGTCCTCGCGGTGGCGATCGCAGGCGACCTCGTCCGCCCGCTCGAGCTATGACGCGACTGCTGCGAGCGCGGCGCGGATGCGGGTGAGGGACTCGGCGATCCAGGGAAGCGCCTCCGGCTTGCTGCTTTCGAGCGCGGCGAGCCGCTGCTCATCGGTCTCGCCGTAGAGCAGGCTCGTCGCGACACGGACGCGAAGCGCCGAGTCGTCGTCGCCGAACGCGGTCCCGGGCAGGACCGCGATGTCGTGCTCGAGCAGCGCAGCCGCGAGCTCGGTCGACGTCGCGATCCCGGGGCGCGGCGCGAGCGCCGGATAGAGATAGAAGCCGGCCTGCGGCGGCCGGCAGCTCGCACCGTGCTCGAGCCAGAGCTCGTACACCGCATGCGCGACCCTGCCGTGGAGCCGCCGCGAGCGCGCGATCCGCTCGCGCACGTCGTCGGGCTCCGACCACACATACGCGGCCGCTGCCTGCATCGGCGCTGCGAGCGCGGACCAGAGCTCGCTCGCGCACGCGACGACCGCGCGCCGTGCTTCCTCGCCGTCTTTTCCCGACGGGAAGCGGACGGCGCCGATCCGCCAGCCGCCGAGCGCCATCGATTTGCTGAGACCTGTGGTGACGATCGTCCGCTCGGGAAGCAAGGGCAGCGGTGAAAAGGCCGGCGCATCGTGGTAGAGCTCGGCGTAGATCTCGTCTGCGATCACGACGAGCTCGTGCTCGGCGGCGACGTCGCAGACCACCTCGAGCGTTTCGCGGTCGGCGCTCGTCCCCGTGGGGTTGTCCGGCACCGTGAGGAGCAGCACGCCGGGGCGCCGGCCTTCGGCGCGCGCGGCGGCCAGCGCCTTTGCGAAGAGCCCCG
>Ga0070741_10014181_pt1 | contig 13851 bp, 13 predicted proteins | sample Coa_R1_4_FD_66440 | JGI IMG/M metagenome (GOLD analysis project Ga0070741, IMG submission 66440) | Surface soil microbial communities from Centralia Pennsylvania, which are recovering from an underground coalmine fire - Coalmine... | ecosystem: Environmental > Terrestrial > Soil > Unclassified ... | reverse complement strand
AGGTCACGGCGAGGGCCGTCCGGCCGGAACGCCGCACCGACGCCCGGCGGAGCTACGTGCACGCGGGCCGGGTCGACGCCGAGCGTCGCGACGACGTCGCGGCCCGTGTACGCCGAGTTGACGAAGACGGTGTCGCAGCTCCGAGCGTCGCGGTACTTCGCGCCGTGCATCGAGTACGTGCGCGGGGTGACCCACTCGCGGTGATGGAGGGGAACGAGATCGTGGATCATGGTCGACCGCAAGCCGGCCCGCTGCGGCGGGAACATCCAGTCCGAGTAGTGGAGCACGTCGATCGGGCCGAGGAACCGCTCGACGGGCGGCCGCCCCAGGCGGCTCCAGGCCTGCCGCCAGTGATGCGCGAACGGGAGGAGGCGAAGGGAGAGCGTGATCGGCAATCCGCCGACGAGCTGCGGGATCCGCCGCTTCCCTTCGGGGCTCGTCGGGGCGAAGGCGACGATCTCGTGGTCCGGTGCCGCGACCTCGGCCAGTCCGGCAAGGGAGCCGCGGAGGTAGTTGCCGATGCCGCTCGGCTCGTGCGAGAGCGGGCTGACGTCGAACGCGATCCTCATCCGGAGCCGAACGCGACGAAGCGGATGCCGAGGTGCCGCGGGTCCTGCGGCCCCGGAACGCGGGTGTGGGGGATGCGGAACGTCACCTCGCAGACGCCTCCGCTCCGCGGACGGAGCGGGACGCGCAGGACGACGTCCCGCGTCGGCGGCACCCGCGTGCCGGCGACCAGGCGGCCGTCCTCGTATGCCTGCACGAGCTGCGGCCGCCGGAACAGGTGCCCGTCGCTGCCGAGCGTGACGGCGACCGTCCCGCCGGTACAGCCGAAGCGGCGAAAGACCGCACGCGTCCCGGCCCACGTGTCGGGGTAGACGCCGAGGAGGACGTGCCGGGCGCGCAGGGGCCCGTCGACGTTCGTCAGCACGAGCCCCTTCCGCGCGTCCGCGCCGAGCCGTCGGCCGAGAACGGGCGCGCTCGTGTCGGTGAGGACGTCCGCGACGAGGACGACGCGCCCGTTCGCCCGGTAGTACCCGGCGCGCGGATCGAGGGTGACGGCGGTCTGCGCGAGATTGCCGGGCACCGGGCCGTTCGTCGTGTACACCGCGCCGACGTCCCGGTTGAAGAACTCGTTTTCGTTGACCGTCAGGCGGTCGGTGGCTCCCGTCCAGAGAATCGCGACCCGGGTCGGATCGTCGGAGCCGACGATCGCCGTGATCCAATCGCGGTCGGGGCGCGCGATCCCCTGGAAGACGGCGCCGATCGAGGCGCGCTGCGTCCGGCTGTCGACGGGCTGGATCGCGAGCAGCGAGATCCCGAGCGGGATCGCCGCGAGAGCGAGCCCGTAGCGCCGCGGCAGCGCGAGACCGAGCGCGACGAAGACGAGCGCAGCAGCGCCGACGACCCAGCGGACGTCCTGGGCGTGGATGTGGAACCAGAGCGCGACCGACCAGAGCATCAGGACGCCGAAGGTGTCCGACGTGGCCGACGTCGAGATGAACCGCTCGTACGGAATCGCGGCGGCGAGCACGACAGCGGCTGCGGCGGCCACGGCGGTCGTCGTCCGCGGCCGGGGCAGCCCGCGCTCGATCCACAGGACGAGGCACGTGTACAGGAGCGGTGCGACGTAGAAGAGGTTCCGCTCCTCGATGCGCTGCACGCTCGACTGCGACGCGAACGCCGCGACCTCGACACCGAGCCACAGGACGAGCGAGACCGTGACCGCGACGACCGTGCGCTCGCGCGGCGCGAGCGCACGCCGCCCGCAGAGCACGAGCACGGCGAACACGGGCAGGACGCCGACGACGAGATCGAGCTCCGCGAGGTGCCACAGGAACCAATGGGCGACGACTCCCGGCGAATAGCTCGCGTGGGTGGCCGACGCGTAGGCGCCGAGCAGCGCGCGGACACCGCGGCCGCGTACGACCTCGCCGACGACGGCGACGACCGCGGCGCCCGCGACGACGAGGTAGAGAGCGCGGTGGCCGAGCACGTCTCGCGGCCGTCGCCCGAGCGCGGCGACGAGGGGCGGCGCCGTGAGAGCCGCGGGCAGCACGGCGACCGCCTGCGCGCGCGTCTCGTACGCGACGACCAGCACCGCGAGGAAGACGAGCACCGAACGGAGGTTTCGCGCGTCGATCGCCGTGGCGAGCGCCAGCGCGAGGACGAGGAAGATCAGGTAGAACGCGTTCTCCGTCATGACCGTGCCGGCGTAGAAGGTGGACGGCACCGCGACGGTGAGGACCGCGACGACGAGCGCGCCGCGCGACGAGACGACACGCCGCGCGAACAGGTAAGCGGGCACCGCGGCGAGCGACATCAGCAGCGAGTTGACGACCTTGACGCCCGTGTACACCGCGGGGATCGAGCGGAAGAGCGCGTACGCGGGGCTGATCAGGATCGGGTACACGAACCCGTAACCCGTCGTCGGCGCCTCGCGGACTGCGAAGTGACCGGTCGACGCGAAGCTCTTCGCGAGCTCCGAGTAGACGATCTCGTCGATCATGATCCAGGGCCCGACCATGTGGCGAGCGAACGCGAACCGCACGGCGAATGAGCAGACGACGATCGCGGCCAGCCACACCCACGCCGGCGCGGCCGCGAGCCGGCTACGCACCGAGCCCGACCTCGCGCAGCCGCGCCGCGACCAGCGAGACGTCGGTGAGGCCGATCTCGGACGCGGCCCCGGCGACACGGAGGAGCACCTGCTCGTCGACGGCGTCGCCGCCCGCGGCCAGCTCGAGGGAGGAGGCGTACGCGTCGGCAACCCGTCCGAGGTCGTGCTCGCGCGCGACGTACGCACGGGCGGCGCTCCCCAGCTCCGCGCCGTGATCCGCCGCCACGGCAAGCGCTGCGAGGAGGACGTCGACCTCGTACTCGTCGACCGGCACCTTCAGGACGACGTCGTCCGGGAGCTCGGCGAACCACCCCACGTCGGAGACGACGAGCGGCTTGCCGAGCGAGAGCCCGCGGATCACCGAGCCCGAGGTCTCGCCCATGGTCGGATAGCGGAGGTTGACGAGCACGTCGCAGGCCGCCATCAGCGACCACATCCGGTCCTCGGGCACGTAGTCGAGCCGCTCCACACCGTCGTCGAGCCCGAGACGCTCGAGCCGGCGCTGCACGTCGAACCGCTCGCCGGCGGCGCCGGCGAGGAGCAGACGCGCACCCGGGCGGTCGCGGCGCAGTGCCGCGAACGCCTCGAGCAGCTGCGGGATCCGCTTGTTCATGTTGAGGAAGCCGAAGCAGCCGACGAGCGGGTCGCCGCCCACGTCCGTCGCCCGCGTCACCTCGCCCATCGGCCACGCGGGGTGCGGGATCCGCCAGAGCCTGCCGCCGTACCCGGCGCCGCGCGCGCGCTCGCCGACGTAGTCCGAGTGCACGACGAGCCCGCGGGCGTGGTCGAGAACGGAACCGGCGAGCGGGAACCGCTCGGGCTGCGTCTCCCACAAGAGCGGCAGCAGGTTGTCGAGCACGCCGAGGCCGAGGAGCCGGCCCGCGACTCCGAGGTCGCGCTCCATCGCGTCCAGGTACCCGCGACCGTTGCCGCGGCCGATCGTGATGCCGGCGACCAGGTGGTGGAGGACGAACTCGTGCAGCACGACGACGCCGGGGCGCTCGCGCAGCGCGTCCACGATCCAACCGTGTGCGTCGGGATCGTTGCCGACGTGGTAGAGCGCGACGTCCGCGGCCGGTGCGCGCCTGCCGCGTTCGGCGACGACGACGTCGAGCCGTTCGCGGAGCGCGGGAAGGAGCAGCGCGGAGTAGTCGGCGACGCCGGACCGCGACGGCGGCAGCGGCGAGTAGTAGGCGACGCGCATCGCGCTCACCCGAGGAGCGCGTCGACGCACGCGTCCCAGGTGACGCGTCGTGCGACGTCGCGCCCCGCCCTGCCCCATGCTTTCGCCTCGTCCACGTGCGCGGCGAGGTATGCGCACGCCTGCGCAACCGATTCGGCCTGCGGCGCGGCGACGATTCCCGTCTCGCGGTCGCGCACGACCTCCAGCGGTCCACCGCTGTCGGCGGCGGTGACGACGGGCTTGCCCGAGAGAAAGGCCTCGTAGGGAACCATTCCGAAGTCCTCGTCGACCGGCGCGTAGAAGACGGCGAGGCTGCGTGCGTACAGGTCGGCCAGCTCGTCGCCCCCGACGCTCCCCACGAACGTCACCTGGCCGTTCAACCCCGCGGCGAGCCGCTCGAGCCGCTCCCGGTCGGGCCCTTCGCCCGTGATCACGACCCGCAGCGCCGGCTCGTGCTTCGCCGCGTCGATCAGGAGGTCGATCCGTTTCGCCCGGTCGAGGCGGTTGACCGACAGGACGAACCCCTCGGGCTCGGCCTCCCGGTACGGCAACGACTGCGGCGGGTGCGGGAGCACCTGTGCGTCGATCCCGTTGAACCGGCGGAGTCGGTCGGCGACGTTCCGGGAGGTGGCGAAGACCTTCCGCGCCTCGCCGAGCGCCACGTCGTCGAGGCGTCTCACCGCGCGGACGGTCGCGCGATCGATGGCCGAGTCGCCGAACTGGCCGAGATCGGTGCCGTCGTAGTCGTACGCCTGCCGGAACTGGTGCAGCACCCACGCCACCTTGTTCGGGTGACGCACGCAGTACGCCGGGAACTTCGTCGCGATCACGCGGTCGATCGGCCGGCCGTCCGACTCCGTCAAGTCGGCGAGGCGCCACAGCAAGGCCTGGTCGAGGACGCGCGTGCCCGGGTACCACTTGAACGGGATCGTCACGAGCTCTGCTTCGTGACCGCGATCTCGCACCGCGGCGACGAGATCCTCCGCCATCAGCTCTGCGCCGCCCCGCACGAAGGGCACCTGCGGCGCGCAGACCGCGACCCTCATGTGCGCTCGAGCCGCTGCAGCCGCTCGTCGAGGTCGTCGATCAGCTTGAGGACGGCGTCGTTGAACGCGCGCTGGTCGGCGAACGCCGGCTCGACGTACCAGCGCATCAGCCGCCGCAGGACCGCCTTGACGGGGCCGCCCTTGCCGACGATCGGACGCTCGGCCGAGATCGGCCAGAGACGTTCCGCCTGGTCGCGGACGGACAGGCGGACCTGCGCCGGCGGCACGTCCGCGGCGCGGGGGCCCGCCGCCCGGATCTCCTCCTGCAACCGCGCGAACAGGGCGGCGACGTCGCTCGGCTCGTCCGTCACTTCCGCCGGAGTGTAAAGACGCCGCATTACGGCTCTGTAAGCGGGACGGCGGCGTGCGCCACGGCCCGCGAGGTGCCGAGCAGGAAGGCGCCGGCACAGGCGAGCGCCAGGCCCAATCCGAACGCTGCGGGATGCGGCGGTGCGACGCGCGTCAGCCCGGGCGCGACGGCCGCCGGCAGGAGCATCTCGAGCCCGAATGCGATGGGGATCGCCCGGGTCGCGGGCCACGTCTGCAGCGACGTCATCTCCGACAGCAAGGCGCCGAAGCTCACGACGGCCACGGCCGCCGCCCACACGGCCACCCACGCGAACCGGCGGTCCGCGAGGGCGCCGTCGAACAGCGCCGTGACGAGTCCGAGCCAGCCCCAGCCGACGCCGGCGGCGACGCTCGTCGCGAGGCCGCCGATCCTGCCGGTGCGGCGAAGGACGAGCGGGACCGGCGCCAGGAGGAGGACGCCGGCGCCGACGATCCACGTCCCCGCTCCGTTGAACGAGCCCGTTTCGGCCGGCGCCGCCCACCCGAGGACGCCGACCGCCGCCGCGACGGCGGCGACGCCGCCGACCTCACGTGCACCGACGCGCTCGCCGAGCACGAAGACGCCGAGCGCGAGCAGGACGACGAGACCGAAGCCCAGCGAAGGCTGGACCAGCGCCACCGAGCCGAAGGCGAGCGCTGCCGCCTGCAGCGGCCACGCGACGGCGCCGGCGGCGGTGCCCGCCAGCCAGAGCGGCCGCCGCACGAGACGGACGAGCAGCGTCGCCCGCAAGGCGGTCGTGCGCGGCGTCCGCCGCGCCTCGAGTGCCTGCAGTGCCGTCGAGAGCGCGTAGAGCGTCGAGGTCGCGAACGCAAGCACAACGGCGATCAGCGAGCGCACACGCGTGAGAGTCGCACACTACGATCCGAAAGTGATCACCATCTCGTTGCTCACGCTCGTGCCCGGCGTCGTCGGCGGCAGCGAGACGTACGCGCGCGAGCTGCTGCAAGGGCTGGCACGCGTGGGGACGACGGCGTACCGCGTCCTGCTTCCTCCGGCTGCACGTGACGCGGCGGTGGACCTACCGACATACGTCGTCGAAGGCTATGGCGGCAACCGCGTGCTCGCCATGGCGCGCGCGGCCGCCGATCCGCGCTACACGCGTCTCATCCAGGGCACGCGCGTCGTGCACTACCCGCTGACGGTCCCGATCCCGCGGACGCGGCTGGCGAAGGTGGTCACGCTGCACGACGTCCAGCATCTCGATCTCCCCGAGCTGTTCAGCCGCACGGAGCGCGCCTACCGAGCCGTCGCCTACAACCGCACCGCGAAGACCGCGGACCGCGTGATCGTCGTCAGCGAGTTCGTGCGGGAGCGGGCGATCGAGCGCCTCCGCCTCGACGAGCGCCGCGTCGTCGTCACCCCGCTCGGCGTCAACCACGAGCGGTTCCACCCCGGCCGCGCGCATCGGGAGCCGTTCCTGCTCTACCCGGCGAAGCCGTGGCCGCACAAGAACCACGTGACGCTGTTCGACGCGTTCGGAGCGCTCCGCCGGTGGCGGCCGAACCTCCGACTCGTGCTGACGGGCGGCGGGACCTATACGCACCTCCCGCCCGGCGTCGAGGCGCGAGGGCACGTCTCTCGCGACGAGGTGGCGCAGCTGATGCAGCGCGCCGCCGCGCTCGTCTTCCCGTCGCTGTACGAGGGCTTCGGGCTGCCGACGCTCGAGGCGATGGCGTCGGGCTGTCCCGTCGCGTGCTCGAACACGGCGGCGCTGCCGGAGGTCGTGGGGGAGGCCGCGCGGCTATTCGATCCCGGCGACCCCGAGTCGATCGTCGAGGCCGTGCAGGACGTTCTCGGCGATCCCGGGCCGTGGGTGCAGCGCGGACTGACGCGCGCGCGACATTTCGACTGGGACGAGACTGCGCGGCGGACGGAAGCCGTCTACCTCGACGCGAGCAGTCGCTCGTAGGCATCCGCGTAGCGCGCGGCAGCGGCCTCGGTCGAGTAGACGCTCACGAGCTCCTGGTGGTCGTCGCGACGCGGCGGCGTCGACGTCACCTCCTCGAGGGCGAGCGCGAGCGCCTCCCAGTCCCCCGGCGGGAAGAGTCGGCCGTGGTCGCGGAGCACCTCCGGGATCGCGCCGGACGATGCGGCGACGATTGGCAGCCCTGCGGCGGCCGCCTCTGCCAGCACCATCCCGAACTGCTCCTCCCAGAACGGCGTCGGCAAGCTCGCGAGCACGAAGCACGACGCCTCTCCGAACACGCCGGGCATGTCGCCGTAGGCGACGTCCGTTCGCCACTCGACGAGGTCGTCGACGCCGAGATCGCGCGCGTGCGCGCGGAGTCGGGCGGCCTCTGGGCCTGCGCCGACGACGAGCGCATGCACGTCGCGACCGCGGCGGCGCAGCCACGCGAGCGCACGCAGCAGGTCCTGATGGCCCTTCTCCCACACGAGCCGCCCGACGCTGAGGACGAGGTGCGACGCGGGCGGCGGCAGCGCCGCGAAGCGGCCGGTGTCGATGCCGGGTGGCGCCACCTCGCATCGCTCGGCCGGTGCACCCTCGAGCAGGAGCATGCGCCGCGCACGCTCCGTCGTCGGCAGGAACAGGTCGACGCGCGGGATCGTCTCCCGCCGCTGCCGCCGTCCACGGAACCGGCGGTACGCCTCGCCGAAGGGGATCGTCTCCCACACGGTGAGCACGAGCTTGAACCCGAGGCGGTCGCGGAGCAGCGCGGCGCCGTGGCTGTACGGAACGCCGATCTCGGCCGCGTGGACGATGTCGGCGCCGCGTAGCTTCTCCTCGAGACGCAGGTACCGATCGCCGAGCGCGAGCGCGGCGAGGTCGCCGGCACGCCCGGCCGGGAGCCGGTCGCGGAGCGCGTCGACGCGTTTCACTTCGACGTCGAGCGCCGACACGTCGAAGGCGTTCGAGCGGGTGACGAGCACGGCGACGTCGAAACGGTCGCGTAGGAGCTCCCACGGTCGCAGGTCCCACGGGTTCGCGGAGTGGCCGCGAAGAAGCACCACACGGGGACGCGTCATCGGCGGAGGGCGTGCACGAGCTCGCGGGGCACCGCGCGCAGCGCGAACGCTGCGGCGACGAACGCAGCCGGAGATGCGACGACGAGCGCCTCCCACGGGAGCGGCAGCGCGAGGATGGCAAACGCCGGCAGCGACGCGGCGACGACGCGCGGCGTGAGACCGAGCCGGGGCGCGACGGCGGGAGACGCACGCCGGAGCGCGACGTACACGAACACCGCGAGGCACGTCTCCCCGATCACCGCCGCCACCGCGCCGCCGCGCGCGCCCCAGGCGGGAATGAGGATCGCGCCGGCGACGATGACTACGAGGAGCGCTCCGGCGTTCGCCCACGCGAGCGCGCCTTGGCGGCGCAGCGACAACAGGCCGAGCTGCCACGTCTGCCCGACGAAGACCGCGACGAGCGCGAAGACCTGGATCTGGAGCACTGGCGCCGCGCCGCGGTACTGGTTGCCGCCGAGGAACGGGATCACGACGGGCGCGAGGGGGACGATGACGAGCACGAACAGGATCCCCGCGGCCAGCGCGACCTCCGTCATCAGCCGCAGCCCGAAACGCAGCCGCTCGCTGTCGTCGCGGCCTGCGACCGACAGGAGCGGCAGCGCGGACGAGAGCACGAGCAGCGGCAGCGAGAACAGCACGGCGAACACCTGGAACGAGGTCGCGTAGAGCCCCGTCGCCGCCTTCGACGCGAGGAGCGACGTCATGATCATCAACACGCGGAAGTAGACGACGTTCATCGTCAGCGCGACGGCGAGCGGGAGCGCCTCGCGCAGCAGCGACCTCGCGATCCGCCGGTCGAACGCGGGCAGGAGGCCCCGCCCGACCGGCACCGCGAGCGGCGTCAGCAGGATGATCGCCGCCCCCACCGGGATCTGGATCGCGAGCAGCGGCAGCAACGACGAGCCCGCGGCGACGAGCGCCGCGACGAACACGAACGTCAACGTCGTCTTCAGGACCTCGAACAGCGTCACCGTCCCGAGTCGCAAGTCGACGGACAACGGCGCCATCATCGTCGCCTGGGTGTTCACGAGCAGGACGCCGATGCCGCCCGCGATCGTGCCCCAGAACATCGTGCGGTCGTACGAGAAGAAGGCGAACAGCGCCGCCGCGGCCACGCCGACGGGCGTGATCGCGAGTCGGAGCGTCACGAGGTTGCGAAGGAGCCGCGGCCGCTCCGCCGGCGACGCGAGCGCGAGCTCGCGTGACCCGACGGCCGTGAGGCCCGCGTCGCTGACGCCGCTGATCACTCCCAGCAGCGCGCCCACGGTCCCGTACCGGCCGAAATCCACGCGGCCGAGGTGTCGCAGCAGCAGCACGGCGGTGCCGGCAGCGACGAGCGTGCCGACGCCGTAGCCGATGCCGCGGAGCGCGCCGCCTCGCACGACGCGGCCGCCGGCGCCCGGCTCCGCCAGCAGGTCGAGCTGCGTCTCCGACGTGGACACGAGCTTCTATCGTGCACTAGAGACATGCGGGCGACCGTCGTGATCCCGACGCTGAACGCACGGTCGCTCCTGTCGGAGGCGCTCGAGCACCTCGCGGCGCAGACGGTCGACCACGACGTCGTGGTGGTCGACAACGCCTCGACCGACGGCACCGCCGAAGCGGTCCGCACGGGGTTTCCGCACGTCCGGCTCGTCGTGCTCGACGAGAACCTGGGCTTCGGGCGAGCGGTGAACCGTGGGGTCGAGGACGTCGAGACCGAGGTCGTCGTGCTCGTGAACAACGATGTCTTGTGCGCCCCCGACTTCCTCGAGCGTCTGCTCGAGCCGTTCGCCGAAGGCGGCGTGGGCATGGTCGCCGGCGTGCTCCTGCAGCACGACCGGCCCCACCTCGTCGATTCCGCGGGGATCGAGCTCGACCCGACGCTGCGGTCGTGGGACATGCTCTGGAACCGGCCGGTCGAGGAGCTGGAGCATGCCTCGGATCCCGTCGGCCCCTGTGGCGGCGCCGCCGCGTACGCCACGGAAGCGTTCCGCGGCGTCGGCGGTTTCGACGACGCGTTCTTCGCCTACTGGGAAGACGTCGATCTGGCGCTGCGCCTCCGTCTCGCCGGACATGCGTGCCGGCGGGCGCCGGCGGCGCGCGCACTCCACCGCCACGGACAGACCGTCGGCGCAGCGTCGCCGCGTCAGCGGCAGCTCGAGGCGTTCGGACGCGGATACGTGCTCGCGCGTTACCGCGTCGCGCGCGCGAGCCTGCGGACGCGTGCCACCGTGGCACTGCTCGACTGGCCCGTGCTGCTCGTCCACCTGCTCGTCCGGCGTGAGGCCGGGCCGCTGCGCGAACGCCTGCGCGGAACGCGCACCGGCCTCGCGCGCCCCGCGCTGCGCGCGCCGTTCGAGCTGGCGACGGTGCCTGTGCGAGAGGCGCTCAGGCGGCAGGCGTCGCTCCTGCGCCTCCGCGCCAGCGGAGGCCTGCCGTCGCACTTCGCAGAGACTGCGTCAGGCGCGCGCTAGGACCCACCACTGGTAGACGAGGAACTCGGCGCTTCGACCGCGCGTCGCGCGCTCGAGCAGCATGCCGACCGCAGTCGACGGCGGGTGGCCGCTGCGCTCGACGCGCCAGCCCGACCGCTCGACGAGCACACGGAGGTCGCCCGGGGTCAGCCAGCGCAGGTGTGTCTCGTCGCGGTGGCCCGTCTGCGTGTAGCCGAACGTGCCGCGGAGGACGAGGTCGCGCACGAGCGACCAGTGACGAGCGTTCGGCAGCGAAACGTGGAGCAGCGTGTGCGGGGTCGCGAGCGCCCGCAGGCGGACGAGCACGGCTGCTGGGTCGACCAGGTGCTCGAGGACGTCGTACGCGAGGATCGTGTCGAAGGGACCCTCGATCTCGTCGACGACGTCGTCGAACGCACCGACGTGGACGGTGTCGTAGATCTCGCGTGCCCGTTCCGCCGCCAAGGGATCTAGCTCGACCCCGACGAGGCGGTCGGCCCGCCCACGGAGCGCGCGCCCGACCGCGCCCGCGCCGCAGCCGACGTCGAGCACGCGCCCGAGCCGATCGGGGAGCAGCGCTACGAGCTCCGGGCGCGCCTGCTCGTAGTACGACGTCGGCTTCGCCGGCTGGGTGCCGTCGAGGGGCATGCCGCAGCTTGCCGGATACGCTTGGCGCGTGCTCCAGCGCCTCGACCGTCGACGGTGGATCGCCGTCGGTGCGTGCGCGGCGGCGCAGATCCTCGTCGTCGTCGCGGCAGCTGCAACGGTGCCGACGTCCGGTACGGCGGCGGTGCTCGTCGCGGTCGTGCTCGCGCCTGTCGCGGTCGCGGCGGTCGCCGCGACCGCTGCACGGTTCGCAGACGGCTGGTTTCCGGTGGCCGCGGCAGCCGTCTACGTGCTGCTGCCGTTCCTCGGCAACCGCTTCGTGCTCGGCCCGCACCGCAGCGCGTACGACCACCACGCGCTGCCGACCCTCCTGGGCGTGCAGCACACCGGACTGCTCGCGATCGGCATCGCCGGCGCCGTACTCGCGGCGGTGCTGCCGGCACGCATGGCCGCGGCCGCCGGAGCCGCAGGCCTCGTGGCGGCGCTTGTCGCGTGGGGCCCCGGCAGTCTCGGCGACGTGCAGCCGTTCCTCCACGAGACGGCGTGGAGCGTGGCGTTCGCAGAATGGGTCGTGGTCGCCACGATCGCGGCGGTCGTCCTGCGCCGGCCGCTGCTCGGCGCGGCGCTCGGGTGCGCGGCGGTGGCGGCCGTCCTGCGCGCCGCGCATCACACTGCAGACGTCGGTGCGTTCTGGCGGACGTTCGCGCCGCTCGTGCCGCTCGGCGGCGTGCTCGTCAGCGCGCTCTGGCTTCTCGTGCCGCGCCTGCGGCCTGCGGGTGCTCGTCGTCCCGCGAGCTGACCTCGAGCTCGAGCAGCGCCAGGCGCTGGGCGAGGATCACGTTCTGGTCGGAGAGCCGCGAGATGACCGTCGAGTAGTGGAGCAGGACGAGGATCACGAACAGGAGCCCGACCGCGAACAGCACCGCCGGCGGGTAGCCGCGGACGCCCAGCCAGCCCGCGATCGTGTTGAGGCCACCGCGCCACGCCGACAGCGCGACGAGCACGAAGCCCGTGAGCAGCCACAGCAGCGCATAGCGCTCGCGCAGCCGTCGTGAGCGTACGAGCTCGAACACGACGAGCACGAGGATGACCGACGCGGCCGTCGCCGCGATCGAGACCTTCAACGGCGTCTGCGACGCGATCACGCTTCCTCGAGGGGCACGACGTCGCGGCGGAAGAGCCCGATGAACAGCGCCGTCAGCACCTTCGCCATGTAGTAGACGGAGCGGAGGGCGGTGATCGAGCTGCGACCGTGCTCGCGCTCGCGCATGTGCACGGGCACCTCGACGAGGCGCAGACGGTGCCGGATCGTCATCACCATCCCCTCGACCTCCGGGTAGTCGTGCGGGTAGTCGGCGGCGAACAGGCCGAGCGCGCGGCGGTTCAGCGCCTGGAACCCGGATGTCGTGTCGGTGACGCGTTGCCGTGCGATCGCCGAGACGACCGCCGCCAGCAGCCGGATGCCGACGCGCCTCGTAGCCGAGGACCGGTACCCGGCGCTGCCGACGAACCGCGAGCCGACGGCGATGTCGGCGTCGCCCGAGACGACCGGCTCGATCACCTTGGAGAGCTCCGACGGAACGTGCTGGCCGTCCCCGTCGCAGCGGACCGCGAGCTCGTAGCCGTGCTCCCAGGCGTAGCGGAAGCCGGTCTGTACGGCGCCGCCGATCCCGAGGTTGAACGGGAGCCGCAGCACGCGGGCACCGGCCGCCTCGGCGTTCGCGGCGGTCGCGTCGACGGAGCCGTCGCAGACGACCACGACGTCGAGTGAGGGATCGAACGCGAGCAGGTCGGCGACGACGCGGCCGATCGCCTGCTCCTCGTTGAACGCGGGAACGATGGCGATGCGCCGCGCGGGGCTCTCAGGCGACATGGGCTTCCTCGCGCAGCCCCACGAGGTCCAGCACGCGCCGCGCGCGGTGGCGATACGTGTGCTCTTCGAGCACGCGCTCGCGAGCGCGACGCCCGAGCTCCTCGGCGCGCGCGGGCTCGTCGAGCAGCTCACGGTACGCGGCGACGGCCTCCTCCGCCGTCGAGACGACGAGCACCTCCGATCCCGGCTCGAACCAGCGTTCGATCCCCTCGTAGGGGTTGGCGACGATCGCGGCGCCCGTCGAAGCGAGCTCGAAGAGCCGGCACGACGACGAGGCGGACACAGAAGCGTGAGCGCGGCGCGTGATGCAGAGGTTGATCCGGGCGGCGGACACGGCGCGAGCGATCGTGCTCGTCGGAACCTCGCCCCACAGGCGCGCATTGCCGATGTCGCCGCGGAAGTCTCGGCCGCCGAGCGCGAAGTCGACGTCCGGCAGGAGACGCGACGGCTCGCCGACGAGCGCGTGCATCCACTCGCGACGGAACTTGTCGCCGTAGCCGTAGAAGAAGACGTCCATCTCCTTCGGGACGTCGTACGGCATGAAGAACTCGGGGTCGGCCGCCCAGTGGACGGTCTCCGCGCGACGCGCACCGAGCTGGAGCAACCGCTCGAGGCCGCCTTCGGAGTTCGCGAGGATCAGGTCGTACTCCGACGGGTCGGCGTCGTGGTACCAGTTGAAGCCGGTGTCCATGCCGCCGAACTCCGGCAGGCTCATCGGCACGTCGCCGTCGTAGAAGACGACGGGGATGCCGAA
>Ga0070741_10014180_pt1 | contig 13851 bp, 9 predicted proteins | sample Coa_R1_4_FD_66440 | JGI IMG/M metagenome (GOLD analysis project Ga0070741, IMG submission 66440) | Surface soil microbial communities from Centralia Pennsylvania, which are recovering from an underground coalmine fire - Coalmine... | ecosystem: Environmental > Terrestrial > Soil > Unclassified ... | reverse complement strand
CGCCACTTCTACCACCACGCCGGCTGGGCCCAACTCCTCGGCAACCTCACCAGTGATGGATTTGCGGGCGAGGAGTTCCGCGGCTTCCAGCCCGTGGGCGTCGTCGGCCAGATCATCCCCTGGAACTTCCCCCTGCTGATGTTCGCCTGGAAGGTCGCGCCCGCGCTGGCCGCCGGCAACACCGTCATCATCAAGCCCGCCGAGTTCACCCCTCTCACCGCCATCGCCCTCGCCGAGATCGCCGCCGAAGTCGGCCTCCCGAAAGGCGTCCTCAACGTCGTCAACGGCGACGGAGCTACAGGCGCGGTCATCGTCGAGCACCCCGACGTCGACAAGATCGCCTTCACCGGCTCCACCGAGGTCGGCCGGATCATCCGCAAGGCCACCGCGAAGACGCCGAAGAAGCTCTCCCTCGAGCTCGGCGGCAAATCGCCCTTCATCGTCTTCGACGACGCCGACCTTGACTCCGCCGTTGAAGGCCTCGTCGACGGTATCTGGTTCAACCAGGGCCAGGTCTGCTGCGCCGGTTCGCGTCTCCTCGTCCAGGAGCGCGTCGCCGAGCGCCTCTACGACAAGATCCGTGCGCGGATGGAGACCCTGCGCGTCGGCTCGCCGCTCGACAAGGCCATCGACATCGGCGCCATCGTCGATCAGGTCCAGTACGACCGCATCACCAAGCTCGTCGCCATGGGCATCGTCGAGGGCGCCACCTGCTGGCAGCCCGAGATCCCGATGCCGAAGAACGGTCTCTTCCTCAAGCCCACTCTCCTCACCGACGTTCACCCCACCTCGACCGTCGCCCAGCAGGAGATCTTCGGCCCCGTCCTCGCGTCCATGACCTTCCGCACCCCCGCCGAAGCCGTCGAGCTGGCCAACAACACCCCGTACGGCCTGGCCGCCTGCGTCTGGAGCGAGAACATCAACGTCGCGCTGGATGTCGCCGCGCAGGTCAAGGCGGGCGTCGTCTGGATCAACTCGACGAACCTGTTCGACGCCGCCTGCGGCTTCGGCGGCTACCGCGAATCCGGGTACGGTCGCGAAGGCGGCAAGGAGGGCATGTACGAGTACCTCGTTCCCGCCTGGACTCACTCTGCGAAGAGCAAGGCCGAGGTGATCGCCGAACCCAGGACAGAGAACGCCAAGTCCAGCGGCAACGGCGCAACCGCAGGCGTGGGCATTGACCGCACGGTGAAGCAGTACATCGGCGGCAAGCAGGCGCGGCCGGACTCCGGCTACAGCTTCCCGGTCTACAACCGCGAGGGCAAGCTCGTCGGCGAGGCTCCGCTCGGCAACCGCAAGGACATCCGCAACGCCGTCGAGGCCGCGCGTCCCGCCGGCAACAAGTGGGCCAAGGCCCCCGCTCACGGCCGGGCGCAGGTGCTTTATTACATCGCCGAAAACCTCATTCAGCGCCGCGACGAAATCGTCCGGAAGCTGGCTGAGTTTGTCGGCGAAGCGCAGGCGCAGGTGGAGTTCGACTCCTCCGTCCAGCGCGCGTTCACCTACGCTGCCTGGGCTGACAAGTTCGAGGGCTCGGTTCATAACCCGCCCTTCCGCATGGTCACGCTGGCCATGAAGGAGGCTATCGGCACCATCGGGATCCTTGCGCCGGACGACGCTCCGCTGCTCGGCCTGCTTTCGCTCGTGCTGCCGGCGATTGCGATGGGCGACGCTGTTGTGGCGGTTCCCAGCGAGCGCTGCGCCACCATCATCGGCGACCTCTACCAGGTCTTCGACACCAGCGATCTCCCGGGTGGCGTCGTGAACCTGGTTGCCGGCCGGCCCATGGAGCTGGGCAAGACTCTGTCGGAGCACGATGATGTGGATGCGGTCTGGAGCTTCCGCGACGACGCTGCAGCGGGCTTGGTGAAGCTGGGTTCCGTTGGTAACCTGAAACAAGTGTGGACCAATGAGGGCCGCGCCATCGACTGGTTTGATTCCCGGCAATCCGAAGGCTTCTGGTATCTCCATCACGCCACCCAGGTAAAGAACATCTGGGTGCCGTACGGCGAGTAGCCAGCAACTCTCATACCAAAGGGATACAACGGTCGCGGGATCGGTAGCACCGAAAATTTGACAGGAAACACGACTGACGGTGTTAGGTTCCCTAGTAGGCCATCCTAAAGAACCATTGGGACCTCGTATGGGGAAGTCCGTTCACCGTCGACGCATCCGCGGCCCGCTGGTACAGACCGCGCTGCTTGCGTGCTTCATCGTCGCGTTCCTGGCCCAGCTCGGGACCTGGCGAAACGACTGGCTCATCCAGGCCTTAGGTGACTCCTCAGTCACCGTGCTGTATTGGGTGCGTGTGGTTGCCGACGGCCTGACGATGCTGGCCTGCGCCTGCGCGTGCATCGTTCTCGGCCGACTGGTCTGGCTTATGCGCCGCCACGCGGCCTTCCGGACGGCGGCCGTGGGTCTGATGCTTGTGCTCGGCCTGGCGGCCGCGAAGCGCGTGCTGGACCTGATGGGCTACGACGTTGGCGGCACAGGTGAATCACGCACGATGCTGGGGCTCAGCTCCCTGGTGCTGGCGGGCGGAGTTGTGCTGCTGCTCCCAATGCTGTACCAGGTGAAGGCCTTTGGCGAGGCGGCCGAACTGGCGCACGAGCGATTCGTCTCCGCTGCCGAGACGGGGCGCCAGGCGTTCTTCATCCTTGAAAGCGATCGCACCCCGTTCAATAAAACCGACGACTTCCGCTTCAGTTTCGTCAACGCCAACGCTGAAAAGCTGCTGCTGCATCGCAGCCGCGATCTGATCGGCATGCCTCTCAGCCAGGCACTGCCCACTCTGCCGGACGGCAGTCTCGGCGAGCGTTTGCGGCAGGTCGAGCGCACCGGTCTGCCCTACTCCGGCGAAATCCGCTACCGCAGCGACTCAGGCGATGACCTGTGGTTTGAGATCCAGGCTGTCAAAATGCAGCACGGTGTCGCCGTGACCCTGCACGACCTCTCGGCCGAACGCTCCGGCCAGCGGCAGGTTGAGCAGATGCACCGCTTCTCGCAATCGCTGATCCATGACGCCCCTTTTGCCATCCTGACCACCGACACTGCCGGCAAGATCACGGCAATGAATCCTGCTGCGGAGCGCCTCACCGGGTTCAGCAGTGAGGCGGTGGTCGGGCACGCTTCGCTGGTCGACCTGCATGACCCTGAGGAGCTGCGTGATCGCGTCATGGGCCAGACGGGCCGCGACACCACCGTCGCCGCGGTGAGCTTCGAATCGCTGCTTCTGCTGCTTGGCGACCGTTCCAGCGCCGAGGCCGACTGGCACTATGTCTGCCCCGACGGAGCGCGGGTTCCCGTTCACGTGTCCCTTACTGCTTTGCGCGGCGATAACAATGAAATCTCCGGTTATCTCGCGACGGCCTATGACATCTCGGAGCGCAAGAAGCTCACGGACTCGATTACGTTCCTTGCGCAACACGATGCACTGACAGGACTTCCAAACCGGATGAAGCTGCGCCAGCGGCTTGAGCAGGCGCTCGAGCGCGCCAGCCGTCTCAATCAGCCTGTAGCCGTCCTATCCATCGGGCTGGACAACTTCAAGCGCGTGAACGACTCGCTCGGCCATGCGGCTGGCGACGAACTCCTCACGGTCTTCGCCGACCGGCTGCGCAACTCCACACGTGCCAACGATACTGTCGCCCGCATTGGCGGCGACACCTTTGTAGTGGTGATGCCGAACAGCGGCAGCCAAGACGACGCGATGCGCGCCGCCGGCCGCCTCTCCGGAAAACTTCAAAGCGCTCTGCGTCTTGCAGGCAAAGAGCTGAGTGTCACTGCAAGCTTCGGGCTGTGCCTGTTCCCGGAGTGGGGCACCGACGCCGCCACCCTGCTGCGCAATGCGGACGCTGCCATGTACGCCGCAAAGCGGAGCGGCCGGAACTGCCTGCAACTCTTCTCGGCGGCGCTTGGAGAGTTCGGCGCGGACGAGCTGGAGCTCGAATCCGACCTGCGGCGATCGCTGATCAACGATCAGATGACGCTCTTCTACCAACCGCAGATTGCCTGCCGTACGGGCGAGCTGGTCGGCGTGGAGGCGCTGCTGCGGTGGCGGCATCCGCACCGCGGGCTGTTGTCGCCGGAGGAGTTCATCTCGGCGGCGGAGGAGAGCGGCTTCATTCTGCCGCTGGGGCAATGGGTGCTGGAAAAGGCATGTGACGAAGCGCGCATCCTGCAGGAGCGGCTGGGCCGACGGATCACGATGGCAGTTAACCTGTCTCCCCGCCAGTTCTTACAGCAGAATCTTAGCGAGATTGTTGAACAGGCGTTGCGCAGCTCCGGGCTGGCTCCGGCGGACCTGGAGGTGGAGATCACGGAGTACACCCTGATGATCAGCTCCGCCGAGACGATCGCCGCGCTTAGCCGGTTGCGCGCCATGGGAGTGAAGTTTGCGCTGGACGATTTCGGCACCGGCTTCTCCAGCTTCAAGTACATCCTGGAGTACAAGGTCGATCGGCTGAAGATCGATCGCAGCTTCGTGTCCCGGCTGCCCGAAGACGCGAACGCGGCATCGATCGTGCGGACGGTGATTGCGATGGCGCACGGACTGCACATGGACGTTGTGGCTGAGGGTGTCGAGACGGAGGAGCAACAGCGCTTCCTTGCCTGGCGGCGCTGCGACCAGGCGCAGGGCTACTTCTATGGGCGTCCGATGCCGCTGGAGCAGCTTATCTCGACCTACTCCGGCCAATTCGTCCACCCCGTGAGGGCGGCTGGCGAAGAAGTGTCGGTGGCGGAGCTCACCTCCTGAGGAAATGAGCGACTGTGTGACTCAAGTCACACAATGCAAACGGAATAGCCTGCAAACCCTGAGGAATAAGTCATCCTGCCGCGCACGAAGGTAACCACTCTGAGGCGCGCCTGTGCATTTCTGTGCAGCTTCTGTGGGGAAAATTTGCATCTGTACAGGGAGACTCGTGAAAGGGACGGGCCTGTCCGTTGGCATTCGATCGGCTCAGTGAGGTGACAGCTCCCGAGGGCAGCCGAACGGCCACGCCAAGGGCATTGCTTGTATTCGCCCACCCTGACGATGAAGTGATTGCTATCGGTGGCAGGATGGGACGTTTCGCCAATTCACATTTTGTTCACGTCACGGATGGCGCCCCTCGCAACGAACACGACAGCCGCGCCCACGGATTCGACCGCCTTGACGATTATCGCCAAAGCCGGGCAGATGAGTTTCAGGCCGCGCTGGAGTGCGCCGGGATCGGCGGCGCCAGCCACGAGTGCCTCGATATTCCGGATCAGGAGGCGAGTTTGCGTCTCGCGGAATTGACCCGGCGCATCAGAAGCCTGATTGAGCAGCATCGGCCGGAGGTGATCTTTACGCACCCCTACGAGGGCGGCCACCCCGACCATGACGCCTGTGCGTTCGCCGTGCACCACGCCGAGGGCGCTACCGCCATCATCGAGTCCCCGTTTTATAACGCGCGGAACCGCGGCACGGGCGTGTTCCTCAGCAGCGCGGAGCAGACGGGCCAGGTGGTGTACGAGCTCACGCCGGAAGAGCTTGCGCGCAAGCACGCCCTGATTGCCTGCTTCAAGACGCAGCGTGAGACGCTGCGCGGCTTTACCGCGACGGAGGAGCGCTACCGCGTCGCACCCGAATATGACTTCTCGACTCCCCCACACGAGCCGCCGGTCCTGTACGACGGCTTTCCCTGGGGCATGAACTCGACACGATTCTGTGAACTCGCCCGGGAGGCGGAACAAGAAATGCGCGACCGCAATCGCGACAAAGTAAAGAGGTGAGCCCGTGTCCCTGACGGTCTTGAGTATTGCGTTTCCATTTGCCCCCGTCGGCCCCTGCGGTGTTGGCGGCGCTGAGAAGATTCTCGGCGAGTTGGACGCCGCGCTGGTTGCCGAGGGCCATCGCTCGGTGGTGGTCGCCTGCGCGGGTTCGCTCGTCGCGGGTGAGCTGTTCGCGGCGCCGATGCCGGAGCGTGCGCTCATCAGCGACTCCGACCGCCGCTGGCACCGCTGGCGCTTTCAGGCTGCCATTGACCGCGCCTTGGCGAAACACAACGTCGACCTCGTCCACATGCACGGTATGGACTTCGACCAGCACGTGCTTCCGCCGGATATTCCGGTGCTCGTCACGCTGCATGTACCCATCCAGTGGTACAGCCCGGAGGTGTGGGCGACCTACGCCGGTCGTGTGCAGTTCCAGTGTGTCTCCGACTCCCAGCGGCGAACCTGCCCCAAGCTTCTCGGCGAGGTTCCAGTGGTTGAAAACGGCGTTCCTCTGCCGAACATCCGCCTGGAGCGCGAGCGCGAAGATTTTGCCTTGGCGCTGGGTCGCATCTGCCCGGAGAAGAATGTGCATGAGGCGCTCGAGGCCGGGACGCTAGCCGGCACGCGCGTGCTTGTCGGCGGTCATGTCTTCCCGTACCGCGAGCACGGCGAGTACTTCCATGACAGGGTCCAGCCTCTGCTGAACGGTGAGGTCGGGCATCGCTTCCTCGGACCGGTTGAGACGGAGCGTCGCCAGCGCCTGCTCGCCCGCGCGAAGTGCCTGTTGCACTCGACGATCGCGCCGGAGACAAGCTCGCTCGTCGCGATGGAGGCCCTTGCGGTCGGCACGCCGGTGATTGCGTACCGCTCCGGCGCGCTGCCCGACATCATCGAGGACGGCGTCACAGGCTTCCTCGTCGATAACGTCGAGCAGATGGCGGACGCCATCAAACGTGCCGATCAGATTCGGCCTGAAGACTGCCGCGCCGCCGCCGAGAAGCGCTTCTCCCGCGAGCGCATGGTGCACGACTACTTCAACCTCTACGAGGCGATGGTGCGCCGGGAGCAGGTTGCGATGTATGCCTGACCGGGTTTCCTGTAAAGTTCTGCGGGCCGCGGAAGACCTGGAACAGTTCGCACCAGCGTGGCGCAAGCTCTGGCGTCGGGATCCGCAGACCACGCCGTTCCACTCGCCCGAGTGGCTGTTGCCCTGGTGGCACAGCTTCGGTCAGCCAGATGTACGCGCGGTCGTGCTCTCGCATGGCGCCGACCCTGTGGGGCTGCTTCCCTTCTACGTCTATCTGGGGCCAGGAGCCCGCGAACGGAGGCTTCTCCCGGGCTGCTTCGTCTCTGCTGCCTTCGGCTCAACGGCGAGATCATTGCGGTGCTTTACTCGGTGGTTGATCTGCCGGAGCGCGCCGAGCGCAGGCAGTACTTCTATCTCACTGCCTACTCAACCGCGCACGCCGAGCTGCGGCCCGGTACCTTGTTGATTGCGCTGGCGATGGAGCGCGCGGTTGACGAAGGTGTGCGCGCCATCGATATGCTTCGTGGCGAACAGGCGTATAAGCAAATCTGGCACATGGAGCGGACGCCCACCTTTGGCCTCCAGTTGAGCCGTCGGGTCCAACGACAGACCGCCATCGCCGCCGTGGCGTAGCCGCTCCGGATCCACAGGAGAGCCGGCTTGTTTGCCGATCGCATCGATGCCGGGCAGCGGCTCGGAGCAACGCTCCGCGAGTTCATCGAACAGGAATGCGCCGGCGAAGAGACGGTCGTGCTCGCGCTGCCGCGCGGCGGCGTTCCGGTCGGATACCAGGTCGCGAAGGCGCTCGACGCTCCGCTCGACGTCTTCGTCGTCCGTAAGCTGGGCGCGCCAACGCAGCCGGAACTCGCCATGGGGGCGATCGCCTCGGGAGGCGTTCGCGTCATCAATGAGGAGGTCGTGCGTGCGCTGCACGTAACTCCGCAGCAGATGGAAGACACCGCCAAACGTGAAGGCCAGGAGCTTGAGCGACGCGAACACGCGTATCGCGGCAACCGCGCTCCCCTCGACGTAACCGGCAGGTGCGTTCTGCTGGTCGATGATGGCGTGGCGACCGGATACACGATGCGCGCAGCAGTTGAGGCTCTGCGGCAATCGCAGCCGAAGGAGATTGTCGTCGCCGTGCCTGTCGCTGCGAGGGAGACCTGCGAAGAATTGAAGCGGCATGCCGATGCGATCGTGTGTCTCTTCACGCCATTTGACTTCGTCGCTGTCGGCCAATGGTACAAGCGTTTTGAACAGACCAGCGATGAGGAGGTGCGTCTGCTACTGGAACGTGCGGCCGAAAGAACGGACTCAGAGTGAATCTGCAGATCGGATCGTTGGGAAAAGCTTACGTCGACTGATCTGCCAGCGGTAGCTGGATGCGGAACGCAGTGTGGAACCCGTCAGGCAGACCATTCGTAGCCACCAGGACATCTCCGCCCCGTTTCGCGGCGAGCTCTCGCGTGACCCAGAGGCCGATACCGGTGCCGACGTCGGGCTTTGTGGTGAAGAACGGATCGAAGATGTGGTCGAGATTCTCCGGAGCAATTCCGGCGCCGTTGTCACGCACCTCAATCGTGGCGAACTCGTCACCGGCTGAGACATCGATGGCGATGAGACCCGACGAGCTTTCGATCGCGTCGCACGCATTGGAGACGAGGTTGGTGAGCATCTGGCGAACTTCATCGGCGGGCGCGGCCACCATTAGATCCGGATTACGAAGCAGCTGGATCGCTCCGCCTCGCGATGCGCAACGCGGCTGGAACATCTCCACCACAGCTTCAACCAGGCCTGGGGTGTGCGCGGGACCGCCGGAAGAGCGCGGCCGGGCAAAGCTGAGCGTATGGCGCGCGATGCTGGCGAGGCGGCGAAGCTCCTGGTCTGCAGACGAGAGATAGGCGCGCGTCTCGGGTGAGAGGCTCGGGTCAGCCGAACAGAGAAACAGCAGGTTCGTTACGGCCTCGAGCGGGTTGTTCATCTCGTGCGCGATCGTGGCCGAGAGACGTCCGATGGCTGCAAGTTTCTCGGACCGCACCAGCGCCATCTCCGCATTTTTGCGTTCGGTGATGTCGAGCGTGACGCCACGCCAGAGATTTTTCTGACGCGGAGATGGCCTGCCGCGGCTTTCAAACCAACGCACCTCGCCAGCCGGCATGCGGCTGCGAAACTGAAGCTGAAACGGCGTGCCGCTGGCGAAGGATTCGTCAAAAATTTGCGCCACTGCCGGGCGGTCCTCTTCGAGCACGAGTTCCATCGGCAGATCGGATCTCGAAAGGCTCGCAAAGGGGCGGCCGAAGATGGGAGGGCCGCCTTCGGCCCACTGGATGAGCCGGGCCTGAGTGTCGTATGTCCAGGCGACTGAGCTGGAGGCCTGCTGGGCTTCGATCAGGCCGTCGTTCTTGAGTTGCAGAGCGGCGAGTGCGATGCGCAGCCGCTCGCCGATGATGCGCTGCCGCTCACACAGGTAGGTCACTGCTATTCCGAGCAGAACGATGATGACGGTGTGGATGATCTCGCGCGGACCGTGGGTGAACGGCAGGTTGTCGGGAGCGATCTCATAGGCGTAGGAGACTGCGGTGCTGATGGAGGCTACCAGGCCCGGGCCAAAGCCGCTGATTAACGAGACGATGGCGATGCAGGCGAAGCTGAGCCCGAGGGGTGTTGCCCGAAAAGCGTGAGTGTGCAGGCTGACAACGGCGCCGAGGGCCGGAAGCACGAGCGCGACGGCATAGCCCGCAAGGAGTTTCAGGAGGTCAGTGAAGCGAGCGAGCTTTTCAGGTGCAGGCTGCGACGTCACGAGCCTCCTTCCGCGAGGTCCTGGAGCTGCATTGCCGTGATGGCTGAGGATGTCTTGATTCCAAGATATCTCAGGGGTGTTGGAGGCTCACAGGTGGTTGGCGGGCTTCGCGGAGGCGTGCTCGGTTTCGGTGCGGGATACGAGTTGGACTTCGACCTCAGTGTCGCGGGGGAAAGTGACCTGGTGACCGCGATCAACGTAACGGAAGTAAACGGACTTGGCCAGCGCGTACATGCCGAAGCCCATGGCTACATTCTTGTTGTTGGAGAAAGCGACGAAGCGGGCAACGAGACCGAAGCCATTCGAGCCGACGACGGTGTAACCCATGCTGGAGTCCTCGTCGCCGCCACGGCTGGCCGCCCAGAGGAGGACCAGCGGAGCGAGAACTTTGCCTTTGTCCGGGTTGGCTTTGACGTTGCCCTCATCGTCAACGGTGAGGTTCTCGCCCTTGGCGCCGGCTGCACCGGTGACGTTGCCGTCGAGGTGCGTGGTTCCGGCTTCGTCGGCCAGACCGCGGAAGCCGAAGCGCAGCTCCCCGTTGCGGCCGAGGCGGCGCGCGGGCTTGGCGCGAGTGACGGTGCCCTCGAGCGTTGCGCCCTCGGGGATGAGGAGATTGTGGCTGCTGTCGAAGACCGGGCGTGTAACGGTGGCGGTTACGGGGTCGCCGGGTTTGGAGGTTGCGGAGTTGAGCGAGGTGTCCAGGCGTGCTGAGACGGTGATGGAATCGAGTGGCGCGGAGGAGGCCAGCGGGATCGGCGCGGGTTGCGATTTGGGGACGGCCAGGGGAGCGCTGAGTTCGGCGATGAAGCCGGTTCCCGCCCAGATGCGCTGCGGGTGATACGGAAGCTGGGAGTAGAGCAGGCGCAGGGCGCGGTCCTTGCGCCCGGGCGTCAAGAAGGTGTCGTGAACGGATTTGATCTGCGCGCGGACCATATCTTCGCCCTGCTGGACATAGGTCGGCCGCTTCTTACGTGCGACGAAGCGGACGAGCTGCGTGTCGCGCATGAGGCCGCGGCTGGAGAAGGCGATCTGCTGGGATGAGCCGGGGAGCTGAAGGCGATTGAAGTCCACCACCGGGTCATGGAGCGGTGTGACGTCGCCGTTGAGGAGGGCCTGGGCGCGGAGCTTGCGATCGACGGGAGCGTAGGCGGTGACCGTGCCGCGGACGATGGTGTCCTGCGGAAGGACGAGGTGGTCATGAAGATAGACCGGCTCGGTGAGGACGCCGGTGACGGGGGCGCCGATGTGCAGGCGGGCAGTGCGAGTGATCTGGATGCGGAGAGGAACGCCGGCGGCAAGCGCGTCGGGCGCGGGGAGGCTCTGGGCAGAGCCGAGGGCGGCGAACAGGCTGAGTGGGAGGAAGACGAGTCGAGGGAATGAAGGCATGCGATGGGCCGGGTCCTACATGGATTAGACGGCCAGGGATGGCTTCCGTCCAAGTAATGTGCGGCTGGCATGACGAAGAGTTCATCTGGGGTGTGTCACGGGCTCTATTTTGTGGTTTCAGTTGTCAGTTCTTAGTGACGTGGCTGGGACGATGGCCTGTGCAGCGCGCAAGGGAGCGAGGAGCGTTTGTTCGAGGTGGTCGCGGTAGAAGAGGTTGTAGGTGTCGAAGGGGATGAGACGCTGCGCGTCGGGGTGGGCGATGTGGACGCAGGTCTTCTTGACGGAGCGAAGGTCGAAGGTCTGGGTGTGGAGAGCGCCAACGGTGGCGGCGATGATCCACCACCGGTGGTCGTCGGAGAGAGGACATCGCCGCGGCGAGAGCGTTGGGCACGATAGAGGGCATAGCCGCCGGCGTAACCGAGGGTCTCGAAGACCGGGTGCAGCGCAGCATGCGGCAGCATGGGCGTGGTGCGATGATGGTATCGCATGACAACCTCTTCATCGAGTGGCTTTAGACTATGGCTGCTGACGGCTCACGAAGATCTTCTGAGCGAAGCCCCACGACGAGATCCATTCTTTGAGTATTGAAGATCAGTCCTGTGCACAGATGACCCGGCGTGAGTTTCTCGGCCGGGCTGCGGGTGTGGCTGCGTGTGCTGCCGTGCCGCAGATGGGGTGGGCGCAGCAGAGGCCGGATTATAGCCTGACGATTGGGCCGTGCACGCTGGAGGCTTCGCCGAAGCATGTGATCAAGACGCTGGGATATAACGGGACGATTCCGGGGCCGCTGCTGCGGTTGCGCGAGGGGCGGCCGGTGCGGATCGAGGTGCTGAATAACTCGCGCGATCCCGAGATTGTGCACTGGCACGGCCTAAAGATCCCTTCGGCGATGGACGGCGCGATGGAGGAGGGCTCGCCGATGATTCAGCCGGGGCAGCGGCTGGTGTATGAGTACACCCCGCGGCCGGCGGGCTTCCGGTGGTATCACACGCATACGAGTGCGGGCGGCGATCTTCGCAAGGCGCAGTACACGGGACAGCATGGGTTTCTATTCGTTGAGTCGGCGAGTGATGCCGGAGCGTACGACCGCGAGGAGTTTCTGGCGTTGCATGACTGGCGCGGGGAGCTGGTTGCGAACGCCGATGGAGCGATGAATCCGGCGTATGACGTGTCGACCATCAACGGAAAGATGCTGGGGCACGGCGAGCCGATCCGTGTGAAAGAGGGCGAGCGGTTGCTGCTGCATGTGCTGAACTCGAGCGCGACGGAGGTTCACTGGATTGCGCTGGCGGGACACGAGCTTCAGGTGATTGCGCTGGATGGGAATCCGGTGCCGAAGCCGGCGACGGTGCCGATGCTGCGGCTGGCGCCGGCGGAGCGGGTGTGCGCGATTGTGGAGATGAAGAATCCGGGCGTGTGGGTGCTGGGTGAGGTTCGCAAGCACGTGCAGGCGGCAGGGATGGGTGTGGTGGTGGAGTACGCGGGAGCGACGGGAGCGCCGAGGTGGGAGCAGCCGATGGAGTTGGTCTGGGATTATGAACGGTTTGGCGCGGCTGCGGGTGAGGCGGGGGAGCGCGGTGATGTGGAGGAGATTCCGCTGGTGATCGAGTCGAAGTTTATGGGCCATGGGGCGATGGAGCGATGGATGATCAATGGGAGGTCGTATCCGGATGTGCCGGAACCGATGCTAACGGAGGGACGACGATATCGGCTTCGCATGCAGAACAAGAGCATGGACGATCATCCGATGCATATGCACCGGCATACGTTTCAGCTGCGAGAGCTTCCGGGAGCGAAGAGCGGGTCGGCGGCGATCCCGACGCGTGGGATCATGAAGGACACGGTGCTGGTGCGCGCGGGAGCGGAGACGGTGGTGGAGGTGGTCGCGGATAATCCGGGAAAGACGCTGTTCCATTGCCACCAGCAGAACCACATGGATTTGGGGTTCATGATGTTGTTTCGATATGCGTAGAGGGCTAGTCCATTGGCGGTGGAGACCACTGGCGAACGCGGTGTGGCTGCTTGCGTTTGTTGCATCAGCGCGCGCACAGGGCAACTACGAGATCCAGGTGTATGGAGCGGACACGGTTGCGCCCAAGAGCACGATGGTCGAGCTGCATTCGAACTACACGGTGCAGGGGCAGCGATATGTGATCGATGGCGTGTATCCGACGTATCACCAGGAACACGAGACCATTGAGATTACGCAGGGGATCAATGACTGGTCGGAGGTGGGGTTTTACATCTTCACGAGCGAGCAGAACGGACATGGTGTGCAGTGGGTGGGAGATCATATTCGGCCGCGCGTACGCGTGCCGGACAGCTGGCATTGGCCGGTGGGTGTGAGCCTGTCGACGGAGGTGGGATATCAGCGCGCGGTGTACTCGCCGGATACATGGACGTGGGAGTTACGGCCGATCGTGGATAAGTCGATTGGGCGATGGTATTTCGCGTTCAATCCGGCGCTGGAGCGCACGTGGCACGGGCCCGATGTGAACCAAGGACTGGGGTTCGCTCCGGGGGTGAAGGTGAGTTACGACATCAACCGCGTGGTGAGTGTAGGGCCAGAGTATTACGCGGACTTTGGAAGGCTGTGGCACTTCGATTCGCTGCATGAGCAACAGCAACAGATCTTCGCGGTAACGGACCTGAATGTGTCGCCGAAGTGGGAGATCAATATCGGCGTGGGTTTAGGGCCGACGGCAGCGACAGACCACCTGATCGTGAAAGGGATTCTCGGCCGGCGATTCGACTGGACGAAGCATCCGGATATCGAGTGACGCCTTGCAGCTTCAGGGGGGCACACAAAGGCCCAGGCAGGGCCTTTGTGTCCCCACATATTTCAGCCGGTTGTCAGTTGGATGGCGATCCCATGGACGCTTTCGAAACGCACTCTACA